>Ga0102589_1001101_pt1 | contig 40742 bp, 19 predicted proteins | sample AraplaMF_Col_mLB_FD_76858 | JGI IMG/M metagenome (GOLD analysis project Ga0102589, IMG submission 76858) | Arabidopsis root microbial communities from the University of North Carolina, USA - plate scrape MF_Col_mLB | ecosystem: Host-associated > Plants > Roots > Endosphere | place: USA...
TCACCGTGACGGCACCACCCTCGGGCGAGAAGCGCAGTGCGTTGTGCAGCAGGTTGTCCAGCGCGCGCTCGAGCAGGTGGAAGTCGCCGCGTATCCACACTGGTTCGTCGGGGATGTGCCGCAGCAGGCGCACGGATCTGGCCTGGGCCGCTTCGTAGACCGCATCGATGGCCTGGTGCGCGACGCTGCCGAGGTCGATTTCGCGCAGGTCTTTTTGTTCCAGGCTTTGTACGCGTGCCAGCGAGAGAAACGACTGCGCCAGCTTGTGCGCGCGGCGCAGTTGCTGGAAGAGGCGGTGCTGGTTGGCCTCATCGAGCGTTCCCCCGCCCAGTTGCTGCACGGCGGCGGCCAGCGGGACGCGGATGTCGTGTGACAGGAAAGCCAGGGTCTCCTCGCGTTCCTTGTGCAGGTTGTGAAAGCGCTGCTGCGCCTGCTTGACGTACTCGATGCGCTGCTCGAACCTGAGCTTGTGGAAAGGGCTGTCCGCCGTCGCGCCGGTCAACTGCTGCAGTTGCCAGTCAAGGTAACGCCTGGCCACTTCGAGGCGGCGCCAGCTCCACAAGGGGTAGGCCGCGATGGCCGCGACCAGGGCGCCCGAAGGCGCAAACCAGCGCCCCGACACCAGAGGCAGGACTACGCTGAGCCCCGCAAGCACGGCGAACCAGGACGCGCTGACCAGCAGGCCCGGCAGGGGCATGAAGCGGGTCGCCCACAGCAGAGGCACCAGCGCCAGTGCGACGCTCAGCGCCAGCGTCCAGGCGCGTCCCAGCGGCACGATAAAGCGGTCGTCTCGCAGGTCCAGCAGCACGTTGGCCAGCACTTCCACCCCCGGCATGGCGGCGCCGTTGGTGCTGACCGGGGTCGACAGGATGTCGCCCATGCCGGCCGCCGTCGCACCCACGAACACGATCTTGCCGCGCAGGGCCTGTGCGGGTTCGCCGGGGCGCAGGAGCTCGGCCGCCGAAATGCTGGGAATGGTTCCGGGCGGGCCGGCAAAGCGCAGCAGCCGGGGCTCGCGCCGCACCAGCGTGGGCGCCTGCCCGGACTGCGGGGCCGCGTCCGCGGGCTGCAGGTAGGCGGCGTCGGCGGGCGCCTGCCAGCCGCTGGTCTGCAGCGTGGTTTGCGCCAGCAAGGGCCAGGCAGCGCTGCCCACACCTTCCCACAGGTGCACGCCGCGCGCCACGCCGTCGTCGTCCAGGCGCACGCTCACGCGCCCGAGGCCGGCCGCGGACCGCGCGAGTTCGGGGATGGGAGGCGACTCCAGCAACTGGCCGTCAATGCGGGCGCTTTCCATCACGATGGGCAGCGACACATTGCCGCAGGCGCGCATGGCTTTGGCCAGGGCCTCGTTGCCTGCGGGGTCGTCGCCGGCCTCATTGAAGGCGATGTCCATCGCCACGGCTTTCGGGGAGGCTCCGCAGATCTGCTGCAGCAGTTCGGCGTGCAGGCCGCGCGGCCAGGGCCAGCGGCCCAGCTCCTGCAGGCTGGCCTGGTCGATCGCCACGATCACCACGCCCGAGGGCGGGGGCTGCCCGCCCAGGCGCTGCGACAGGTCGAACACGAAGTGGTCCAGGCGCGCGAGCCAGCCGCTGGCGCTCACCCCCAGCGCCAGCGCGGCCAGCACCAGGCCCATGCCCAGGCGTTCGCGCAGGCTGTGCGCGCTGCGGGGCGGGCGAGTGTCTTGCATGGTGGGGTTGATGTGCGCGTGCGCCGGCGGCCGCTTACAGCAGCAACAGCGGCAAGCCCAGCATCCACATGTACGGATGGTGCGAAGGCACGTCTATCTTTTGCAGCATGGGCGGGCCGGCGGTGCCGTCCTGGTTGTCGACCAGGCGCACACCGAGGTAATGCGCGCCGCCGGAAGGGCGTGGCAGGCGGACCGTGCCATCGGAAGAATCCTGTTGCTGGTCTTCGGGCGCCATGCCTGCCGTGGCCGACACGGAAACCCTGTAGTGATGGTCCGCCGGCGGTGCGGGCAGATCGAGCAGCAGCGCATCGGCTTCGTAACGCAGCGCGGCCTGGCCCAGGTCGGGCTGGCCCGGCGCGGGCTTGTAGCTGAAGGGCGATGCCGCGGACCACGGCCCCTGTTCTCCCTGGGCCGTGATGCTGGCGACACGCCAGTACAGCTTGCCCTCGGGGAGGTCGGCGGCCGGCTGCCACTCGGCCTGCGCCAGGGGCTGGTCCAGCAGCGTTTGCGCGAAGTTCTCGGATTGCGAGGCCTGCACGCGGTAGCGCGCGGCGTCCACCGCGCTGGTCCAGCGCAGGGTGGGGCGCGGTGAGCGCACCGTGGCGGAGCGGCCCGGCGCCTGCAGCGCGGGCGCGAAGGGGCGTGCCGCCACGGTGAAGTTGTGGCGCGCTTCCAGCCCCTGCAGGCCCAGCGCATCCAGGGCGCGCACGCGCAGGATGTAGCGGCCGTTGGGCAGGTCGGCAAAACTCAGCACACCGGCGTTCGAGGTCCTTTCCGCCAGGATGGCGTCAAAGCTGCTGTCCTGGGAAACCTGGCCCCAGAGCGTCGCGTTCTGTTCACCGCGCGCGGCAGGCAATGAAAACCGCAGCGGCAATTGCTCCAGCCGCGCCGGCAGGGTCGACACATCGGGCGCACGGGGCAGTGCGCGTGGCGGCACAGGCGCCTGGCCCTCGCGCGCCAGCGTGCCGAAGCCAGGCCCCACCACCACGGTTTTTCCGGTGGCGTCCACACCCACGGAACCTTCCAGGGTTTCTTCGCGCGTCAGGCCGTCCTCCACCCCGACGCGAAACACCGTGCCGCGCACCACCGCCTGGGCGCTGGGCGTGAGCACGCGCAGGTTTTGCTGCGCGCGGCGCTCGGGGTTGTCGGTGATTTCCGTCTGGCCGCGCAGCAGGCGCACCCGCGTATCGGCCATCAGCCCGCCGCCGTAAAGGCTGAGGGTGTCCAGCACCAGCGTCGAGCCGGGGTGGATGCGCAGTTGCGTGCCATTGGCCAGTTCCAGCGTGGCGCTGGCCAGGGGTTCGGTCTGGAGTTCGGCGCCGGCGGGCAGCGCCTGCCCGCTGGCTGCGGTTTTCCAGCTTCCGTCGGCCTCGCGCCATCGCGCGCTGCCGTGCACGGTTTTCAGGATGGCCTGGCCGGGGCTGGCGCGCAGCAGGGAGGCTGGAATGCGCAGCACCGTGCCCGGCGGGATGCGATGCGGGTCGGCAATCCGGTTGAGCTTTTGCACCACGTCCCAGCGCTGCGGATCCACCAGGTGGCGCTGGCCCAGGCTGATCAGCGTGTCCCCGGGGCGGACGCTGTAAAGCCATGCCGGCACGCCGGATGCGTTGCCGGTCACGCCGGCGGGAGTCGGCGTCTGGGCCTGCGCGGCGATGCCCAGCGACAGGAGGCAGGCCGCGGCGATGCATTTGTACATGGGGAATTTTCCAGAACGTGGCGGCCTGGCGTGCTGCCGGCCCGGCCCGGATGGGCAAGGGCAAAAAGGATGGGGCGGTGGGTGGACCTCAATCATGCAGCCACTCGAGCCGGTAGCCCTGGCCGTACACCGACACCAGGCGCCAGCCCGATTCGGGAGACAGCTTGAGCTTTCTGCGCAAGGCGCTGGCCTGCACGTCCACCTTGCGTGACTCCACATCGGTGTTGTGTCCCCACACCGTCAGCAACAGGTGCGAGCGCGTCAGGAGCCGTCCCACGTTCTGCAGCAGGTACAGCGCGAAATCGGTTTCAAGCTCGGTCAGCTCCACGCGCCGGCCTTCCACAAAGAACTGCCGGTTGGCGAAGTCCACTTCAAGCGCACCCCAGGCCCGTCGCCGTGTTTCCTGTTTCACGCCGGAGCGGTGCAGCACGACGTTGAGGCGCGCCAAAAGGATGGGCCTGGACACCGGCTTGACCAGGTAATCGACCGCACCGGCCGACAGCATCTGCACCACGTCGTCTTCGCCGTCGCGCGCCGTCAGAAAAATCACCGGGGGGCAGGCTTCCTTGAGCTGCAGCCGCAGCCGCGCCAGCACTTCAGGCCCCGACATGTCCGGCACCAGCCAGTCCAGCAGGCAGGCCGCGTACTGCCCCCGTTCCACCGCCCGGGCGCAGTCGGCGCCGCGGTTGAACAGGTCCACCTCGAGGCCGGCTTCCTTGATCCATCCACATATCGCTTCGGCGGTTTCGGGCTCGTCCTCCAGGTAGGCGATTCGGGGGGCGGAAGTGTGGGGCATACGGGTTCGGGAGACCGGTCTGGCAGGCTTTGTTACTTATGGTTACGAATAGGACCGTCTTGGGCAACCGAGTTTAGTGGTCTGACAACTCTCTGACCACCCCTGCACCCCTCGACTGTTGGTAATTCGTAAGTGTAAACAAGGATTTACCCTTTGTTTCCAGTAGGCCCCCTATGATCCGCCGCGCTAGTACCTTTTACCTCCTGTCACACCTATGCTCGATTATCTGCGACGCTGCGCGAAACTTGTCTCCAAGCTGCCGAAGCCGGCCTCCCTGATCCGGTCGGCGTTCGTTTTCAGTTTCAGTTTGTTACCTGTTGCCGCTTTTGCCCTGACAGCCTCGGTAACGGCGGTGATACCGGCTCAGGGTATTTACCCGGGTGAAATAGCTACTTTACGCATCGCTTTTTCCAACAGCGACCCGGTTCCGGCCACCAACGTGGCCTTCAGCAACAGCCTGCCGGGCCTCTTGCCCAACGGTCTGAAGATCGCCGGCGCGGCCACCAACGGTTGCGGCGGTACGTTCACCGCGGCTCTGGGCGCGCAGGCGCTGGACCTCACGGCCGGCAGCGTCCCCGCAGCTGTCGGCGGCATCGACGGCCAGTGCGTGATCGACATCCCGGTCACCGCCGGCACCTCGACCGGCAACGCGACCGCCTATGCCTACCAGATCCTGAACGGCGCGGTGACCAGCAGCGCCGGCAGCAACAGCGGCGACGTCTCGCAGACCTTCAACATCCGCGCGCTGCAGCAGCCGCAGATTTCCAAGGCCTTCGGCAGCTCCACCCTGGTGCTCGGGGGCGCGACCACAAACCTGACCATCACGCTGACCAACCCCAACCCGGTGACGATTGAGGGCTTCAGCATCACCGACAACTTTCCCCAGCTCGGCGGCAGCGCCATCATCAAGGTCGCGGCCGCGCCCGGCGCCAGCGCAAGCTGCACCAGTGGACCCGCGCCCGCCTTCAACCCGGCCCCGGTGGCCGGCGACACCAGCGTGAGCGGCACCGGCGACATTCCCGCCAACGGCAGCTGCAGCTTTGTCGTCGCCGTGGAGGCTGACCATACCAACGGCCAGTACACCACCAACGCCCAGAGCAACCTGATCAACCGCAGCAGCAATTTCAGCAATGCGCTGGGCATCCCCGCGCAGGCCAATGCACAGGCCAACATCACCGTCAGGTCGCCGCTCAGCGTGGCCAAGGCGTTTTCCAGCGCCTCGCTGTCCAGTGGCTCGGCCGGCAGCCTCACCATCACGCTGAGCAACAGCGGCAACACGCCGCTCAACGTCACCACCTTCGACGACAGCCCCATCGACGGCCTGGGTGGCGTCAACCCGGCGACGGGCCTGACCGTCACCTCGGCGGCCACCAGCTGCGCCGGCGGCGCAGCCGCCGCCATCAACAGCGACAAGGGCGTGCGGCTCACAGGCGGCACCATCCCCGCCAACGGCAGCTGCACGGTCACCGTCAACTTCAACGGTTTCGTGCAGGCCTCGGGCGTGCCGGTCACCTACACCAACAACATCCCGCAGGCCGCGGTCGATGTAGGCAACGCGGCCATCAAGAGCCAGAGCGCCTCGGCCACCATCCTCGTGGCCGACGACCTGCGCGTCCTCAAGTCGGCGCTGCCGGCCAGCCCCGTCGCACCCGGTAACCCCATCCAGTACCAGGTCACGGTGCAGAACTACGGCGCCGGCGTGATCAACAACTTCACGGTGACCGACAACCTCACCAACGGCCAGACCTTTCTGACCGGCACGATAGGCGGCATCAACTACACGCCGACCGTGACCGCGGCCTGCGGCAACGTCAGTTCCGCGAGTGCCGTCGGCGCCGGCTCTGCGGTGTTCACGGTGGACACGCTACCGGCCCGCGCCAGCGCCAGCGTGCCGGGCGCCTGTGTCATCACCTTCTGGGCCATGGCCTCCAGCACGGCGGTTGCTTCCTCGGCCAATACGATTGCGCCCGGCGGCGTCTGCTACAACGCCGGCGCTACCTGCAACGGCGGTGCCTCCAACTCAACCGGCGTCACCACCAACGCTGCGGTTCTCGCAGCCACCAAGGCCTTCGCGCAATCGTCGCCAGGCGTCAGCACTTTCGCCGAAGGCACCATCGTGCGCATGACCATCACGCTGACCAACAAGTCGGCGAACCCGCTGACCAATGTGTCGATTTCCGACACGCTGCAGCTGGCCAACAGCGGGGGAGGGCAGTTGCGCATCGCCAACCCGGCGAACGCGGCCAGCACTTGCGGCAGCCCCACCATCACCGCGGTCGCCGGCGCCACGTCCGTGGGCCTGAACGGCGGCACCGTGCCCGCGCGCGCCGGCAACGGCCTGGGCGCCGACGGCAGTTGCGTGCTGCAGGTCGACGTGGTCGGCCCGGCCGGTGTCTACCCCAACACCGCCACCGTGGGCGGCACGCAGACCTACGGCAACGGCACCACCCAGACGCTGACTCCCGTCACCACCAACACGGCCACGCTCACCTATACCTCGGCCCTGAGCGCCAACAAGAGTTTCAACCCGGCAAACGTGTCCTCGGGTGGCCGCTCCACCGTCACGGTGCAGCTGCTGAACACCAGCGCGCTGGCCTTGACCAACGTGAGCGTGACCGATCCGCTGCCCGCCGGCATGGTGCTGGCCAGCCCGACCAATGCGCACACCACCTGCGCCGGGGCGACCTCCATCACCGGCGCGGCCGGTGCCAGCAGCATTTCGCTGGCGGGCGCCAGCATCGCGGGCAGCGGCAACTGCGCCTTCCTGTTCGACGTGGTGGCTACCGGCGCGGCCAACTGGGTTAACACCCTCCCGCCCGATTCCATCCTGGCCGACGGCGGCGTGCGCAACGTCGCACCGGTCAGCGCCACCTTGCTGTTCACGCCGCCCACTGGCATCGCGATCAGCAAGGCGACCTCCATCAGCTCGCTGACCTTCCCGGGCCAGGTCAGCCGCCTGACCATCAACATCGCCAACGGCACGCAGGCCGTCACCAACCTGGGCTTCACCGATTACTTCACCGTGGGCGGTACCGCCGGCGGCACCAACAACGGTTGGGTGCTCACGCCCAACCCCGCACCATCCACCACCTGCCCCGGCGGCGTGGTGACCGCGGCGGCGAACACGCGCTCGGTCAGCCTGGCCGGCGTGTCCCTCGCGGCCAACGCCAGCTGCCAGCTCGCCGTCAATGTGACTTCCACGGTGACGGGCGGCAACACCAACACCATTCCGGCCGGTGCCATCACCACCGACCAGAACCTCAGCAACGCCACCCCGGCGACCACCAGCCTGGCCATCAGCACCAACATCGGCCTGGTCAAGCAGTTCACGCCGAACGTGGTCAAGCCCGGGAATCGCTCGCGCCTGCGCATCACCTTCTACAACCCGCTGTCGCAGCCCGTCAGTTCGCTGGCTGTTACCGACACCCTGCCGGCCGGCGTGACCGTGCCCAGCGGCGCCAACCCGACCACCACCTGCCAGGGTGCGACCGTGTCCTCGACGGTGAACACCGTGCAGGTCTCCGGCGGCACCATCCCCGCGGCGGCCGGCAACACACCCGCCACCTGCCAGGTCGAGATCGATGTGCTTGTCGCGGCACAGGGTGACTACGTCAACACCATTCCCACTAATGCGCTCACCGCCAGCGCCGGTGGCAATAGCCTGTCGAACACCCAGCCCACCAGCGACACGCTGCGTGCCAAGGCACCGGTTGTGGTGCACAAGGCCTTCAGTGCCCGTACGCTGGACGCGGGCAACCCCGTCGGCTTTACCTCCGGCTCCGACAGCAAGGCGCCCGGCGCGCCGGCCGTACTGACCCTGCGCTTTGACAACCCGAACAACACGCCCCTGACCGGCCTCTTCCTGAGCGACACTTTGCCTGCCGGGCTGGTGGTCGCACCCACGCCGGCGGCGGCCACCACCTGCGCCGGTGGCACCGTCGTGGCGGCCGCGTCGGCCACCAGCGTGCGCCTGACCGGCGCCACGCTCGCGGCAAACGGCTTCTGCACTGTCACGGTCAACGTGCTCAGCAACACCTCCGGCGTGTACACCAACACGGTGCCCACCGCCAGCATCACCACCAACGAAGGCGTGAGCAACGAGGAGCCCACCAGCGCGCAGTTGATCATTTCGACGCCGCCCACCGTCGCCAAGCAGTTCACGCCGGCCGTGATCCCGCCGGGCGGCGTCTCGCGCCTGAGCATCGTGCTGGGCAACAGCAACAGCACCGCGATGACGCTGAGCGCGAACTTCGACGACGTGCTGCCCACCGCGCCCGGCCAGATCCAGCTGACCGCCACGCCCGCCATGGCGACCACCTGCGGCGGCACCGTGGTGGCCGCGGCCAACGCGACGAGCGTGAGGCTCAACAACGGCGGCACCATTCCCGCCGGCGGCTGCACGATTGACGTCAATGTGACCGGCCTGACCGCCGGCGTGCACACCAACAACATCCCGGCCGGCGCGCTGCAGACCAATCTGGGCAACAACCAGTCGCCCGCCAATGCACCGCTGACCATCAGCACCCTGGGCTATATCTCGGGCAAGGTCTTCAAGGACAACAACCCCACGCCCAACGGCACCTTCCAGAACGGCACCGACACGCCCATCGCCGGCGTGAACATTGAACTGCGCAGCGGCGCGAACTGCAGCGGCGCCCTGGTGACGACAGGCACGACCGACGCACTGGGCAACTACCTGTTCTCGTCCCTGGCCGCCGGCAGCTACTCGGTGTGCCAGCCCACGCAGCCCTCGGGCACTGTGAACGGTATCACCACGGCCGGCACCATCAGCGGCATCAACGGCAGTACCGGCACGGCCGGTGTCGCCTCCAACCCGACCATCAGCAGCAGCCAGGTCACCAACATCACGCTCAACGGCAATGGCGGGGGCGGTGAGGTCTCCGGCTCGACCGGCAACAACTTCGCCGAAGTCGTGCTGTCGTCCATCAGCGGCAAGGTCTTCAAGGACGTCAACAACAACGGCGTGCAGGACGGCGCGGACAACCCGCTGGCCGGCGTGACCATCGAGCTGCGTGACCCCGGCACCAACGCCTTGCTGGCCACCACGGTGACCGATGCCGCGGGCGGCTATACCTTCGCCGCCCTGGTGCCAGGCTCCTACACCGTGGTGGAACCCACGCAGCCCGCGGGCACCTCCAACGGCATCACCACCGCCGGTGCGGTGCCCAACGGCGGCACGCCGGGCACGGCCACCCTGCCTGCCGTCACGCCCAGCCGCATCAGCAGCATCGTGCTGCCGCCCAACACCACCTCCAGCGGCAACAACTTCGCCGAAGTGCCGAACGGCGGAACAATCTCCGGCCGGGTTTTCCTCGACTATGACAACAGCGGCACGGTCAACGGCAGCGACCACGGCATAGGCGGGCAGGCCATCAACCTGACCGGCACCGACATCAACGGCCTGGCCGTCTCCAAAACCACCACGACGGCGGCCGACGGCAGCTACAGCTTCACCGGCCTGGCCCAGGGCAACTACACCGTCACGCAGCCGCTGCCGCAGGCCACGGGCACTACCAACGGCAAGACCGTCGCCGGCAGCACCGGCGGTGTGGCAACGCTGCCGGCCAACCCGGTCTCGTCGATCTCGGCGATTCCGCTGGCCAGCGCCAACGCCGTGTCGGCCGACAACAATTTTGCCGAGGTTCCCGGTGCCGCGCCCGACCTCGCCATCGCCAAGACCCATTCGCCCGTCAGCTTTGCGCAGGGTTCGAGCACGGGCTTCTACACCATCACCGTCTCCAACGTCGGCACGGTCGCGACCTCCGGCACCATCACGGTGGTCGACACCCTGCCCGCGGGCATGACGGTGGCCGCCGTGGCCGGCGGCGCCACCTGGTCCTGCAGCAGCGCCGTCACCACGGTCACCTGCACCACCAACAGCGTGATCGCCGCGGGCGGCACTGCCCCTGTCTTCACGGTGCGCGTGGCGGTGGCCGCGGGCCTGGCCGGCCAGGTGCTGGTGAACACGGCCGTGGTCTCCGGCGGCAATGAACCCGCCGGCTTCAACGGCAACAACACCGCCACCGACCCCACGGTGATCTCCGACGTGGCCGCGGTGCGCGGCACGGTGTGGCGCGACCTCAACCATGACCGCATCAAGGACCCCGGCGAGCCGCTGGTGCCCGGTTGGATCGTGGAACTCACGCTGGGCGGTGTGGTCGTGGGCACCACCACCTCCGACGCCAACGGAGCCTATGCCTTCAACAGCGTGGCGCCCGGCTCTGGCTACCAGATCCGTTTCCGCGAACCGACCAGCGGGCGCATCTACGGCCGCCCGGTCCCGAATGAAGTGGGCCTGCCCTACACCAATGGCACGGTCAATGTGAACTCGAATCCCGCCGGCGCCAACAACACCGACGGCACGCTGCAGGGTCTGACCCTGGCCGCCGGCACTACCACGGTGGCGCAAAGCCTGCCGCTGGATCCCAGCGGTGTGGTCTACGACGCCGTGACGCGGCAGCCCGTGCCCGGCGCCGTGGTGACGCTCTCCGCGCCCGGCCTCACCGCGGCCGACGTGATTGGCGGCAGTCTCACGCAGACCACCGGCGCGGACGGCGCCTACCAATTCCTGCTGCTGGGCGGCGCACCCGTGGGCGGCACGCTGTACACGCTCACCGTGACCTCGCCGGCCGGTTACCTGCCCGGCCCCTCGGCCATGATTCCTGCCTGCACGTCCACCCTGGGTGTCGGCCTGGCCCCGCCCAGCCCCGATCCGGCGCTGGTGCAGAACAGCAACTTCGCGCCCGGCACCGGCGTGCCGCTGCACAACCCCGCGGCCTGTCCCAACAACACGCTGGCCCTGGCGGGCGGCGCGGCCACCACGCAGTACTTCTTCACGTTTACCTTCGCCGCGATTCCAGGCTCCGCGAACGTGCTGAACAACCACATCCCGCTGGACCCCATCCTGGGCGGCGCCATCGTGATGACCAAAAGCACACCGCTGGTCAACGTGGTGCGCGGCGACCTAGTGCCTTACACCATCACCGCCACCAACACGCTGAACGCCGTGCTCGGCAACGTCAGCGTGGTGGACCTGATTCCCGCGGGCTTCCGCTACCGCACTGGATCGGCCTCGCTCAACGGCGTGGCGCTGGAGCCCACCGTGAGCGGCCGCAACCTGACCTGGCCCAACCTGTCGTTCGCCGGCGGTGAGCGCAAGACCTGGCGCATGCTGCTGGTGGTCGGCTCCGGCGTGTCCGAAGGCACCTACACCAACCAGGTTGCGGCCCGCAACGCCCTGGTCAATGCGCAGATATCCAACACCGCCACGGCCGCCGTGCGTGTGGTGCCCGACCCGACCTTTGACTGCTCCGACATCATCGGCAAGGTCTTTGACGACAAGAACGCCAACGGCTACCAGGACCAGGACGAGCCCGGCATCCCCAACGTGCGCATCGCCACGGCGCGGGGCCTGCTGGTCACCAGCGACCACGACGGACGCTTTCACGTCGCCTGCGCGGCGATTCCCAACGCCGACCGCGGCTCCAACTTCGTGATGAAGGTCGACGAGCGCACCCTGCCTTCCGGTTATCGCCTGACCACCGAGAACCCACGCGACGTGCGCGTCACGCGCGGCAAGATGGTCAAGCTCAACTTCGGCGCCACCGTGCACCGCGTGGTCCGGCTTGAGCTCTCGGGTGCCGCCTTCACCGGCAACGGCGACGGCACCGAACTGCAGCCCGCCTACCTCGCCACCCTGCAAAAGCTGCCCGAGCAGCTCGCCGCACGGCCCTCCGTGCTGCGCATCGCCTACCGCCGCGGCGCAGAGGCGGCCGGCCTCGCCGAAAAACGCGTGGCCGCCATCAGCGAGCGAATACAGGCCTTGTGGGAGGCCAGGCGCAAGAAGAAAGAGAACGACGGGAATGAGGCCGCCGACAGCGAACCCCTGCACCCCCTGATGATTGAAACCGAGCTGGAGACGGCGAAATGAATTTCCGTACACATGCGATAGCCGTCGCCGCCGGCCTGCTTTGCGCGGGCGCGCCGACCTGGGCCGCCACCGAAGTCAGCGGCAAACGAATCGACAACGGCCGTATTGACCTGTTCAGCGTGCCGCCACCGCCGGCGGAAGTGCAGCCGGCCATCGACTACCCCATGCCCTCGGGCGTGACACGCGAAGAAGCGGCCGGCATGAAGGCCCGCGCGGCGCAGACGCCCAAGGCGCCGGCCTCGGTCGACAAGGCACTTGAAGAAGCCGGCGGCCTGAGCCTGTTTGTTTCGGGCAAGGCCGAGCTCACACCTTCGGCCAAGGCTGCGATTGAATCGCTGGCCGCCGAAATTCGCAGCAAGGGCGCGGCCTCCGCCGGCATGCGCATTGCCGTGGTCGGCCATACCGACAACCAGCGCCTGGCGCCCGACACCAAACGCCTCTTCAAGGACAACCAGGGCCTGTCTGAAGCGCGCGCGCTGGCCGTGGCCGCTTACCTCAAGCAGCTGCTGAACAACCCTTCGATCACGTATTCGATAAAGGGCGAGGGCGAGAACAAACCGCTGGCATCCAATGCAACACCCGAAGGCATGAGCCGCAACCGCCGCGTGGAGTTGCGCGTGTGGTTCCAGCCTGCGGTCCCGGCAGCGGCGCCTGTGGCCGTGCCCGCCCCATTGGCGCCGTGCACGCCGCAATCGGTTGGCCAGTCGAATGTGCCTTTCCGCATCACCATAGACGGCGAGCCCATCAACACGGCCGAGATCCCCAACGAAGCCGACGGCCAGCGCTGCGCCGACGTCGCGCTGGAGCGGGCCGACATCCAGGTGCGTTACGACAGCCTGGCCGCCGTGCCGCTGATGAACGCCTGGGCCACGCCCTCCACCGCCGTCAAGGGCGAAGCCGTGGAGTTCCGCGCCTGGTCCAACTACATTCCGTGGATCAAGAAGGCCGAACTGCGCCTCTTCCGCCCTGGGCAAAAGACCCAGGAGCAGCCGTTTGAGATCGTGCCCGTCAGCTGGACGGGTGCGACCCGCTGGACGGTGCCCGCCAACACCGCGGGCGACCAGGTGTTCTACCTGCTGCGTGTGTACGACGCGCAGGGCCGCTTTGACGAAACCAGCCTCAAGCAGCTCAACCTGCTCGCGCGCGCCATGCCCGCCAATGAAGACCAGGACAAGCTCGAACGCGAACGCCTCACCGGCTATGGCGAGAACAGCCTGGCCCTGCGCAACATCCCGGTGACGGGCGGCACCATCACCGTCAACGGCAGCAACCTCAAGCCCGGCCAGCGCATAGAAGCCCTGGGCCTGGAGCTGCCCATAGATGCGCAGGGCAAGTTCGCGATGAAGCAGATCATGCCGGCCGGCCCGCAGTCGGTGGACGTGACGCTCAAGGAAGCCGACGGCCGCGCCAGCACCTTCCGCCGCAACCTCAACATCGCGGCCGATGACTGGTTCTACCTGGCCCTCGGCGACCTGACGGTCGGCAAGAACAATGTCTCCGGCCCCGCCAAGCTGGTGACCGGCGACCTGAGCCACTATGAAGACAAGGTTTACGTCGACGGCCGCGCCGCGTTTTACCTCAAGGGCAAGATCAAGGGCGAGTGGCTGCTCACGGCTTCGGCCGACACGCGCGAAGGCCCCATCGAAGATTTGTTCTCCAACTTCTCGAGCAAGGACCCCAAGTACTTGCTGCGCAGCATAGACCCCAATCTGTATTACCCGGTCTACGGCGACGACAGCACCACGGTGGACGACGCGCCCACGCAGGGCAAGTTTTTCGTCAAGCTGCAAAAAGGCGATTCGCACATCATGTGGGGCAACTTCCAGACCTCCTGGAGCGGCACCGAGCTGATGCAATACTCGCGCGGCCTTTACGGTGCGCAGCTGCGCTACCGCTCTGAAGACGCGACGGCTTACGGCGAGAAGCAGACGCAGATCGACGCCTTCGCGGCCGACCCGGGCACCCTGGCTTCGCGCGAAGAGTTCCGCGGCACCGGCGGCTCCATTTACTACCTGCGCCACCTGGACATCACCCAGGGCTCGGAGCGTGTGTGGATAGAAGTGCGCGACAAGGACTCCGGCATGGTGATAGAGCGCCGCGAGCTCGCGCCCACGCAGGACTACGAGATCAACTACCTGCAGGGCCGCATCCTGTTGCAATCGCCGCTGTCCTCCAGCGGTGGCGCCGCCGGCCTGATCATGACTTCGGCCGTCGGCGGCCAGCCCACCTACCTCGTCACGACGTATGAGTTTGCGCCCGGCGTCACCGCCATCAGCAACCTCTCGACCGGCCTGCGCGCCAGCCAGTGGATCAACGACCACTTCCAGCTGGGCGCCAGCACCTACCACCAGGGCGAAACCGGCTCCAGCCAGACGCTCAGAGGCGTGGACGGCACGCTGCGCTACAAGCCCGGCACCTGGCTCAAGTTTGAAGCGGCCCGCTCCAAAGGCCCGGGCAACGGTGCACAGACCTCGATTGACGGCGGCTTCGGCTTCAACACCCTGAGCAGCGGCGCCATCCAGTCGGCCGGCGCCGAACGCCTCGAAGCCTCGGTCGACCTGGCCGAAGTGACCGACAGCATGAAGGGCAAGGTCACCGCCTACGCGCAGAACCGCGACCGCGGCTACTCGGCACCCGGGCAGATCGGCATAGGCGGCGAGGCCGTCCGGCAAGCCGGTGCGTCGGCCGACGTGGAAGTGCGGCCGGGCACGCGCGTGCTGCTCAAGGCCGACAGGCGCGAGGGCGACCTGCAGGACAGCCAGAACGCCGAAGTCGCGGTGCGGCAGACGCTGAACAGCGAATGGGAGGTGGCCGCCGGCGTGCGCGCTGACGACCGCTCCAAGGTCGTTCCCAACGCCAGCACCTTGCTCTCACAAACCGGCTCGCGCACCGATGCGCAGCTGCGCGCCGACTACCGCCCCGACCGCGAAGGCGGCAAGCCCGGCGAGAAAGAAAACTGGGAAGCCTACGGTTATGTGCAGGGCACGCTGGAGCGCGACGTCACCCGCGACCCCAACAACCGCGCGGGCCTGGGTGGCGCATGGCAGGTCAGCGAGCGCTTCAAGCTCAGCGGCGAGGCCTCCGGCGGCAGCATGGGCGCGGGCGGCAAGCTCGGCGCCGACTACCGCATCTCCGACCGCAGCAATGCCTACCTGGCCTACACCGTGGAAACCGAAAGCCCCGACGTCGCCTGGCGCGGCCGGCAGGGCACGCTGGTCTCCGGCGCGAGCACGCGCGTGTCCGACCAGTTGCGCGTGTTCGGCGAAGGCCGCTCCGTCAACGGCGCGGGCCCGCAAAGCCTCACGCAAGCCTTCGGCACAGACTGGTCGCCCAACGACCGCTGGAACTTCGGCGCCAAGGTCGAGTTCGGCACCGTGTCCGACCCGCTGGCCGGCGACCTCAAGCGCCGCGCACTGGGTGGCTCGGTGGGCTACAAAAAAGACGGCCTCAAATATGGCGGCAACATCGAGTGGCGCAAGGACAAGGGCAACATCTCCGGTGAACGCACGACCTGGCTCATGCGCAACACCGTCGGCCTGCAGGTGGACCCCGCGTGGCGTTTGCTGGGCAAGCTCAACGTCTCGCGCTCCAGCAACAGCCAGGGCGCGTTCGTCGACGGCAACTACCACGAGTTCGTGATCGGCAGCGCCTACCGGCCCGTCGACAACGACCGCTGGAACACCTTGTTCAAGTACACCAATTTGAACAACGTCCCCACCGCCGGCCAGCTCACGCCTGCGGGCCAGTCGGCCGACTACGCACAGCGCAGCCAGGTCTTCTCAGTGGACACGATTTACGACGTGAAGCCATGGCTTTCAGTCGGCGCCAAATACGCCTTCCGCATCGGTGAACTCAAAACGCCGGTGGCCACCGGCGAATGGTTCTCCAGCCGCGCAGACCTGTTGATCCTGCGCGCCGACCTGCACCTGGTCAAGGAATGGGACGCACTCATAGAGCTGCGCAACCTGCGCGCCACCGAAGCGCAGGACGCGAAAGCCGGTGCACTGCTGGGTGTTTACCGCCACCTCGGCAAGGGCGTGAAGGTGGGTGTGGGCTACAACTTCACGAAGTACTCGGATGACTTGACCGATCTGTCTTACCGAAGCCGTGGCTGGTTCTTGAACGTGCTGGCGGCGTATTGAGGGTGGGGCGGCAAACCCGATGGGCTTGCCGCCATGCTGCGTAGGCCATTGAACCCGCACCACCAGCTGCGAAAGAGTGATGGGATTTGCGATGTGATGAACCGATCTCAGCAGATTGAACGCGAGAGCAATTGAGAACTATCCGTTGCGGTGAAAAGCCGCGATGCAGGTATTCCAATCTTTTTACTTACTCGGGTGAATATTTGCAGTTGTAAATCGCTCACGGCCATCTGATCCACGTTGACAGGCGACGGCCTTGCATCAACACTCCCTCTCGAAACAAACAGGGGGTGGGATTTCATGATCAAGCAATGTATTCGGCTTATCAGCCGCGGGTTCAGTGCGGTCTGCGTATCAGTATTGTTGTGGCGTCGAAGCGCATTGCTTTCCGGAATCGCACGACCTGGATACTTTGCTTGGTCATTTCGTGCCGTGTGGCCTTGGCTTATGGGCGTTGCGCTTATGGGTGCAGCTTCAATAGGCCATTCCGAGACAATTCCTGCGACTTCCACTCCAATCGCTTCCCGCACCGTGTATGGGCAAGCGTTCCAGGAGGGCCCCAATAAGGGTAAAACCATACTCTTTGAGACGCATAGCAGCGCTTGCATTGCTGGCCTTATCAATTACAACGCCACCTTATCTTCTTTCATCAGCTCATCGGTTACGAGCGCCACGGAATACACCTGCATTTACGGACCTCCGTCTTTGCCGTTTTCGTCGAACTGGGGCGGCGGAGTGATTTTTCAATCCTGTTCTCCCTTTGGTACACAGCATGGCACTGCCTGCGTCAGCAGCTCTTGCCCATCTGGCCAGAACTGGACGCTCTCTGGATCCGTGTGCACCCGCCCCGACTGCGACCTGCTGACGCAGGTCAGATCCGGTAACGGGCAGTGCGTTGCCGCCACTCTGGTACCGCCTGAGGCGGAAAACCCTGGGAACTGCCGGTCTTGCCCTTGCCAACCTGACGGGCTTCAAACTGCCAGACCCATCATCCCGGCCACAGGAGAGAAGGTTTTTGAGCACACCGACCATGCAGGGGAGGGCCCCGATGCGCTGAGCCTGGTCAGAAGCTTCAGGAGCAGCCGGGTGATGGGTGTCGGCATAGCCGCTGCGGGGCTTGGCCAGACCTGGTCACATAACCATGCAACCAGCCTCAGGCAAACCGGTGTGGCAGGAGCAGCAGGCAGCACGGCCAGGATTCTTTTCGGGAACGGCAGCGTACGTGCTTTCGACTGGAACGCCACGAACAGCACCTGGGCGTCGCTGAACACCGCCGATACATTGGTCGCCAATGCGCAAGGCCTGCTTTACAAGCGGGCGGACGACGACACGGCATGGCAATTTGACAGCGCGGGCAAGCTGCTGACTGTGACCCAACGCAATGGCTGGGTTACCACGTATATCTACAGCACGGTCAACACGCCTGCCGGCATAGCACCCGCGCCAGGGCTGCTGATAAGCGTCAGCAATCAGTTCGGCCGGTCCTTGAGTTTTGCCTACAACGGCGCCAGTCAGTTGATCAGTGTGACGCAACCCGACGGGCGGGTCATCAGCTATGGCTATGACGGCACCGCTATTACCTCGCGCTTGACCACGGTCGCGTACCCGGCCAATACAGGCACTGTCACCAAAACCTACTTGTACGAAAGCACCAGCTTTCCTCAGTTGGTGACCGGTATCGTCGACGAAAACGCCAGCCGGCTCGCCACAGTTGCATACGACAACCAGGGTCGCGCCATCAGCAGCGGCTACGCCCTCAATGCCGGTTTGTACGACGTAAGCTATCCGGCGTCGCCGGGTGTGGGGACCACGGTCACCGACCCCCTGGGTACCACGCGCACCTATAGCTACGGAACGGCTGCCGGCAAACTTGCCGTCACCGCCGCAGACAAGCTCAGTGGCAGCGGCAACAGCTCCGCCGCCAGCCGGGTGCAGGATACCAACGGATTCGTCACCCAGGAGACCGATTTCCTGGGGGTCACCACCATGTACACCTGGGACATCAACCGGCGACTGCCTTTGACGACGACCGAGGCCACCGCCCTGCCCGAAGCGAGGACCACAAGCACCCAATGGCACCCCACGTTGAGGTTGCCCGTGCTAGTCACCGAAACGGGACGGACTACCGCCTATAGCTACGACGGCGCAGGCAATATGCTGTCCATGACGGTCACAGATACGACCACCGCCTTGGCTCGCACCACCAGCTGGACCTACAACGCCCAGGGTCTCGTCGCTACGGAAATTTCCCCCAACGGTGTTGTGGCTCGCACCTACGCCTACTATCCGACAAGCAGTTTTGGCGGCGCGGTGCCCAATGAGACAGGCCACACGGCCGGCGACCTGCAGACCATCACCAACGCCGCAGGCCATGTCACCCAGTTCACGCAGTACGACAGGGCAGGGCGCGTGCGCCAGATGGTGGACCCCAAAGGTGTGGTCACTGACACCACATACACCCCTCGCGGCTGGACCAGCAGCGTGACGGTCACGCCCCCAGGTGGCGCGGCCCGCACCACCAGCTACAGCTACGACAACGCAGGCCAGATGACCGGGGCCACCTTGCCCGACGGCACCACCCTGGGCTACAGCTATGACGCCGCACACCGCCTGACCGGTATCACCGACACCAAAGGCAACACCATCACCTACACCCTGGACAACGCCGGCAACAAGACAGGCGAACAGGTCAAGGACGCTTCGAACAACCTGCAAAGAAACATCACGCGTATTTATGACGCCCTGAACCGGGTCCAGCAAGTTACGGGAGCGAGCAATTGAGCACTACAACCACAACGATCACCACAAGCATCACTCAAGCAGGAGGAATCAGCATGAGCAGCAGCCTTAGCCCCGCCGGAGCTGCCTTCACCCGGTGGCTGAGCCGCCTGGTGGTGTTGCTTCTTGTTGCCCCCGCCATGGCCCTGGCCGGCCCCAGCACCACGGTGCTTTCAAGCAGCACCGGAACCGCCCCGGTAGGCCAGAACATCACCCTGACCGCCACGGTCACAGGCGCCAGTCCTGCCGGTACTGTCACCTTCAAGGATGGTGGCACCACGGTAGGCAGCAGCGCCTTGAGCGGCGGTGTGGCAACACTTGCCACGTCCAGCCTGACCTTGGGCAGCCACATCCTGAGCGCCGAATACGCCGGCGACACCAATAACAACCCCTCCACCTCTGTGGCGGTCCTGGTCGCCATCAACACCGGCACCCTGACCTGGCAGTACGGCTATGACGCCATGGGTAGGCCGACAACAGTGCTCGACCCCAATGGCCTGGCCAGCTACACCTACTACGACAGCCTGGGCCGCCCCATCCAGATCCAGCAGCCGGCCAATGTTGGATCTGCAACGCCAACCACCACCGGCTTTGCCTATAACGCCGCAGACGGCCTGACCCAGGTCACCGACCCACGCAACCTGGCCACGACTTACAGCCCCAATGGCCTGGGTGATGTGACGGCGCAAACCAGCCCGGACACGGGATCCAGCCAGTACACCTATGACGCCGTTGGCAATGTGCTCAGCAAAACCGACGCACGCGGCAAGCAGACCCAGTACACCTATGACAGCCTGGATCGCCTGAAGACCATCAGCTATGCCACGGGAACGGGCACCACGTTTGAATATGACGGCGGAGCGACCCCCACACCAGCGGTCATAGGCGAACTGACCAAGATCACCGATGCCAGCGGCCAGGTGACTTACAGCTACGACAGCATGGGCCGAAAGACCGGGAAAACTCAGGCCACGGGGGCTAAAACTTTCACCGTGGGCTACACCTGGGGTGATAGTGGAAGTGCCTTGGACAAGCTGACGGCAATTACCTACCCCAGCGGAACCAGGGTTAACTACAGCTATGACGCACAGGGTGTGGTTTCGGGCATCACGGTCAACCCGCCGAACAGCAACGGTGTGGGTACGAATACCGGCAGCACTTTGCCGCTGCTATCGGGTATCACCACCAATGCCGAAAGCAAGCTGACCGGATGGACCTGGGCCAGCACCAAGACCCAGGCCATCAGCTATGACGCCAATGGGCAGATCAGTGCTTACAACCTGGGTGATCCAACGACCACGGGGGTCCGCCGCACTGTCGTTCGTGATAGCGCGGGCCGCATCACGGGTTACACACATGTCAGCAATGGGAGCCCTGTTCCCGCACTGGACCAGAGCTTCGGCTACGACAACCTGAACCGTTTGATCAGCGCGACCTTGGGCACCACGTCAATCCAATACAGCTATGACGCCACGGGCAATCGCACGGCGAAAGTCATCGGCGGCACGAGCTACCCCAACACCATCTCGGCTACCAGCAACAAGCTGACCCAGACCCAGGATGTGGGGGGTACGGCGACGGTGGTGCATGACCCGGCGGGCAATATCACGAGTGACGGCGTCAATACCTTTACTTATAGCGATCGTGGGCGCATGGCCACGATGACCAATGCCGGCGGGACTGTCACCTACAGCTACAACGCGCTGGAGATGCGCGTTGGCAAGACTGGGCCTACGGCCTTAGTCCCGACGGGAGCTACTTACTACGTCTACGACGAATCAGGGAAACTCCTGGGCGAATACGACGCCAATGGCACTCCGATCTACGAGACCATTTACTTAGGTGCCCCGGTTGGTGTGATCAAGCAGACGGGAACCGCAGCGGCGAGCAACATAGCGATCAGCCTGTACAACGTCTCGATCGACCAGGTCGGTGCGCCTCGCATCATCACGCGACAGCCGGATGAGGCTATCGTCTGGCGCTGGGATTCGGCTGAGGCCTTTGGGGCAACGGCACCGGACCAAAATCCGAGTGGGCTAGGTGTTTTTGGGTACAACCAGCGCTTGCCAGGACAAGTGTTTGATGCCGAGAGCGGGTTGTACCAAAACTGGAATCGGGAGTACGACCCTAGAGGTGGGCGATATCGGCAAAGCGATCCGATTGGGCTCACTGGGGGCATCAATACCTACGTCTATGTGAGTGGCAATCCGCTAGGAGCTGCCGATCCGCAGGGGTTGGCGCCACCGGGTACTTGGGAAGCACTCTTTCGCACTTCTGGCGTTTCCATTCCAACTTCACCGCAGGTCAAACCGCGGTTACCCGACGGAATTTCGGTGAGTGCTCCTCTGTTTGGTCCAGTATCAGGCAACGTCACGATCGATAGGTATGGGAACTTCTATTTTGGACCTGGTGCCGGTATGCCGGACGTTTCAGCAAGCGCATGTTGGATTCCAACAAAATCTGGTGGTAAGCCCACTGAACAAGAAACGACGGACTTCTTCAACGGATTCAGCGCAAACGCAGTGCTGGGTATCGGAGTCACGTACGTGCCTGGGTATTCCCCGGCGGTCACTATTGGAACTCCGTCGCTTGGCTTCAGCACTGTTAAGCAAGTAAAGTGATCGAATGAGCACATTGTTGAAAAAAACACTTCGAGTCGCCGGAGCAATATTGGCGGCTGCCGTAGCGCTTTGGTACGTGTACGGGACAGGCAACGTAGAGCGCGCCGAAGTTCGCCAGGGAGCTGCCGAAAGCGAGTTAAAGAAAATTCTCTTTCCGCCTGATGGCGGAACTGTTTCTTTGGGCTCGTATCACCGGCCAGACAACGCGCTTGCTAGCGCATCTTCAATAGGGGGGCGTTTCAATCTTCGAGAGCTCAAGACCTACTTTGATGCTGAATTGGGTAAGAACGGCTGGGTGTTCATTTCGGAGAAGCCCCTTGAAGATTGGGGAAGCAACGTGGGTGGACTAGTTCGTCGGTACTGCAAAGGCCCATTGAGTGCCGCCTGGCAATATGCGGGCCCAAAGAATGCGGAGTGGACATATGCGTTATCCGTAACTTGGGACGAAAAATGCATTACGGTTGGCAACCGCTAATCCGTTTTTTCATCGAGCGCTGAGTCACGGGTGATGCCCTTTTTCGCAGAACTGGCGGTCCACATTTCAGGCTGTGATGGGGTCAAGCGACTGCGAAAAGGCGTGTAGATTTCCATGCTTCGTTGATCCGTTTTTTCATCGAGCACTGAGCCACTGGTGATGCTCTTCTTCGCAGAACTGGCGGTTCACATTTCAGGTTTTTGATGGGTCAAGCGACTGTGAAAAAGGCGGGCACATTGACGCGAAATTCAACAGCATGAGCGCTTAATGCGAATGCCGGTGGTGGGCATCCGGGAAATGCGCATGGCTGTGGGAGATAGGCAGGTGCCTGTGCGCATGCGTGTGGCGCATGCCGGGCGCCACCGGCTCTTCGTGCGCTTCGTGCGCATGGTCGTGGTGCTCGTCACCCAGGCCGTGCGCATGTTCATGGCTGTGCTCCAGCGGCTCGTGGGTGTGTGAATGCTGGTGGCTCTCGGTCAGGTGCAGCCAGACGCCCCAGGCCATCAACGCCGCCGCAATGAGCAGGGACAGCGTGACGGGCTCGCCAAGGACGGCAATCGCCAGGGCCGCCCCCACAAACGGCGCGATCGAAAAATAGGCACCCGTGCGCGCCGTCCCAAGATGGCGCAAGCCCAGCACAAACAGCGCGAGGCTCGCGCCATAGCTCGCAAAACCCAGCAGCGCGGCCGCCAGCACCACAGGTAGCGCGGGCCAGGCGGCGCCGAGCGACAGCGCCAGCACCAGGTTGGTGGCACCGGCCACCAGGCCCTTGACCATGGCGATAAACGTAGCGTCGGACAAGGACACCTTGCGAGTCAGGTTGTTGTCTACACCCCAGGCCAGGCAGGCGCCCACCACGGCCAGGGCCGGCCACAGCTCGCCAAAGCGCGCCTCACCGGGCCAGGAAAGAACCACACCACCCGCCACAATGGCCAGCATGCCCAGCGCGATACGGCGGTCAAAGTTCTCCTTGAAAACAAACCAGGCAATCAAGGCCGTCAACACGCCCTCCGCATTCAGCAGCAGCGAAGCGCCCGACGCCGGCATGCCGGATAAACCGACGATCAGCAAGACTGGGCCCACCATGCCGCCCGCCAGCACGGCGCCGGCCAGCCACTTCCATTCCCCGCGAGGCATGCGCACCGGCGCTGACCGGCGCAGCCGCCGCAACAGAAACAGCCCTATGCCAGAACCCAGGTAAAGCAAAGCCGCCAGCAGCCAGGGGCTGGCCTGTGCCAGCAGGAGCTTGGCCAGCGGCGTGCCCGCGCCGAACAGCGTTGCCGCGAGGAGGGTGGCCAGCACGCCGGGTTGGGACAGTGGGTTCATGGAATGGCTTTTGGGGTGCGGGGATTTTTGCCTTTTCCATATTACGCGAGTGCTGGCTCGCCTGGTGATGAACCTGGAGGACGGGTGGCGTGGCTAACGCTGGTGGGTTGCGTGGTTTGCCGCCACATAGACCGGCGCCACCTGCGCCGGCAACGGTGATTTGCCACGAATCAGGTCCGCGATTTTTTCCGCGATCATGATGGTCGGCGCATTCAGGTTGCCGCTGACGACATTGGGCATGATGGAGGCGTCCACCACGCGCAGGTTCTGGATGCCGTGCACGCGGCCGGCGCCGTCCACCACCGCCATCGGATCGGTCCCCATGCGGCAACTGCAGGACGGATGAAAAGCGCTTTCGGCCTTGTCGCGGATGAAGGCGTCGATCTCGGCATCGGTCTGGACCTTCGCACCGGGCGAGATTTCGCCATTGCGGAAAGGCTCGAAGGCCGCTTGAGAAAATATCTCGCGCGTCAGGCGCACACCCGCGCGCATTTCCTTGCGGTCCTGCTCGGTTTGCATATAGTTGAACAGGATGCGTGGATGCGCTTTGGGGTCCGCCGAGCGCAGGGTGATGTGGCCACGGCTGGTCGCGCGCATCGGCCCGACATGTGCCTGAAAGCCGTGCTGCGTGGCCGGCGCGCTGCCGTCGTAGCTGACGGCCATCGGCAGAAAATGGTATTGCAGGTCCGGATGCACCACCCCCGCCGCGCTGCGGATAAAACCGCCGGACTCGAAATGATTGGTCGCGCCCAGGCCTTTCCCGGCGAACAGCCATTGCACGCCGATTTTCAGCTTGGCCAGCGGGTTCATCGCGCTGTACAGGGTAATCGGCTGCTTGCTGGCGTACTGCACGTAGACCTCGAGATGGTCTTGCAGGTTTTGGCCGACACCCGGAAGGTGGACCCGCGGCTGGATGCCCAAGGCGCGCAGTTCCTCCGCCTTGCCGATCCCGGACAGCATCAGGAGCTGCGGCGAATTGATCGCGCCGCCGGACAGGATCACCTCGCGCGCCGCATGGGCCTGATGCAGTTGCGAACCCCGCGCGTATTCCACACCGGTCGCGCGTGTGCCCTCGAACAAGACCCGCGTGACGCGCGCGCGCGTCACCACGCGCAGGTTGCCGCGCTTGGCCGCCGGGCGCAGGTAGGCCTGCGCGGTGCTCCAGCGGCGGCCCTTGTAGACCGTCATGTCCATAGGCCCGAGGCCTTCCTGCTGGTAGCCGTTCATGTCCTCGGTGTAGGGGTAGCCGGCCTGCTGCCCCGCCTCGATGAACGCGCGGTACAGCGGGTTCTTGCAGGCCGCGGTGGAAACATACAAGGGGCCGTCGTCGCCGCGGTAGGCGTCGCCGCCTTTCAGCCGGGTTTCGGATTTCTTGAAGTAGGGCAGGCAGTGCGCGTAAGACCAGTGCTCCAGCCCGGGCATGCGGGCCCAGGCGTCATAGTCAAACGCATGTCCGCGGATGTAGACCATGCCGTTGATCGACGACGAGCCGCCGAGCACGCGGCCGCGCGGGCAGTGCATCCGGCGATTGTTCATGAAAGGCTCCGGTTCGGTGTCATAGAACCAGTTGTACTTGTCGTTGGCCAGCGGATAAGCGAAGGCCGACGGCATGTGGATGAAGATGCTGTGGTCCGCCGGGCCGGCTTCCAGCAGCAGGACGCGCGCGCCTTCGTCCTCGCTCAGGCGGTTGGCGAGGACGCAACCGGCTGAACCGGCGCCGACGATGATGTAGTCGTATTGTTCTTGTCTCATGTGAATTCCGGAGTTCCTGATCGGGAGTCGGCTTGCCGCGATGTCCTATTCATAAGGACAGGCCACTTCACCCAGTTCGACGTACACGCTCTTTAACTGCGTGTAATAGTCAATCGTCACCATGCTGTTTTCATGGCCGATGCCCGACTCACGGATGCCGCCAAAGGGCATCTCGATGGGCGTGATGTTGTAGTTGTTGATCCAGCACACGCCCGCCTGCAGTTGCGCCGCCACCCGGTGCCCGCGCGTCAGGTCGCCGGTGAACACGCCGGCCGCCAGGCCGAAACGCGTGTCGTTGGCACGCTTCACTGCTTCCGCTTCGTCACTGAAGCTCAGCACCGACATCACCGGCCCGAAGATCTCTTCGCGCACGATGCTCATGTCGTCGCGGCAATCGGCAAAAATGGTCGGCTCGACAAAATTTCCTTCGGCCAGTTTGCCGGTCTTGAGCTGCTTGCCCCCGGCCACCAGCCGCGCGCCTTCGGCCACGCCTTTGTCGATGTAGCCGAGCACGCGCTGCATGTGCGGGCGCGAAATCAGCGCGCCGACCTGCGTCGCCGGATCCATCGGGTCGCCGATGCGCAGCTTTCGGGTACGCGCCTCAAGCTGCTCCAGAAACGCATCGTGGATGTCTTCATGCACAAAGACGCGCGTGCAGTTGGTGCAGACCTCGCCCTGCGTATAAAAATTGCCGAGCATCGCGGCGGACACCGCCTGCTTCAGGTCGGCATCGGGGAACACCAGCAGCGCCGATTTGCCGCCCAGCTCCATGGTTGAGCGCTTCAGGGTTTTGGCGGCTTCGGCCATGATGGCCTTGCCGGTGCCCACCGAGCCAGTGAGCGACACCTTGGCCACCGCCGGGTGCGCCACCAGCAATTGGCCGGTGCGGGCATCGCCCTGCAACACATTGAACACGCCGTCCGGCACACCAGCCTCGGTGTAAATCTCCGCGAGCCTGGCGGCGCTGCGCGGTGTCAGTTCGGAAGGCTTGAAAATCATGGCATTGCCACAGGCCAGGGCCGGCGCTGATTTCCAGCAGGCGATCTGCAGAGGATAGTTCCAGGCGCCTATGCCGACGCAAATGCCCAGCGGCTCACGCCGCGTGTACGCAAAAGCGTTCTTGAGTCCGTAGTGGTGGCCGTGAATCGTCGGCGCCAGGCCGGCAAAGTACTCGATGCAATCGGCGCCGCTGGCGACATCGACCACTTCGGCTTCCTGAATCGGCTTGCCGCAATCCGCGACTTCCAGTTCGGCCAGCTCGCGGTTGCGCGCGCGCAGCAGTTGCGCCGCCCGGTACAGGATGCGGCCGCGCTCCGCGCCGGTCATTGCCGACCATGTGGCCAGCCCGGCTTGTGCCGCCTCGATCGCGCGCTCGACTTCCGGCGCCAGCGCCAGTTCGACCCGGCACAACACTTCGCCCGTGGCGGGATTCAGGTTGGCCAGTGTTTCCGAGGCGGTGCTGGCGTGGTAAGCGCCGCCTATGTAGTTGCGTAGTGTCTGGGTTGTCACGAGCTCACCTTGTTCCGATGTTTTGCCGTGCAATCGTGGATGACCTTCGATGGCCTCCGATTGCCTTGACGGCTCACTATAGGTTCAGGGTGCCCGGCGCTCTTGATGTATTACGACCACGCGATGGCGCAAATTTCCGGACTGTCGAAGGCCCTGCAGGGGCGGAAAAGTTATTTGCGCGCCGGTGAAACGGCCCGCCGCATCACCGGCGCCTGCACGGACTGCAGCCGGTCCGCCCTTGGCGGGCAGCCGAACTTGTCCCGGTAGACGCGCGAGAAATGCTCCAGCGACGAATAGCCCGCGCCGACCCCCACCTGCGCCACGCTCAGGTCGGTTTGCTGCAGCAGCTTGTGCGCGCGCGCCAGCCGCAGGTTGATGTAGTACTTCAGGGGCGGCATCGACGTGTAGTGCTGGAACAGGCGTTCCAGCTGGCGCCGCGACAGCCCGACCCTGGCGGCGATATCGTCGCAGGACACGGGCTCTCCCACGGTTTCCTGCATGAGGTTGATCGCGGCCTGGACATGCCGGCTGCCCTCGCCGGGACGCTTGTTGGCGCTGCTGAGCAGGGAGTCCGTCGGGTAGCGAACCTGCGTGTACTGCATGTGCTGCGACACCTCGTGCGCCAGCTCGGCGCCTTCGCGCTCACCCATCCATTGCAGCATCATGTCGAGTGTTGACGTGGCGCCCGCGCAGGTCAGGCGGCGCCTTTCTATGGTGTAGAACTGGTCCTTGGCGCTGACGTTGGGGTACAGCTCCTGGAAGCCTTCCAGGTTGTCCCAGTGGATCGCCGCGCTATAGCCGTCCAGCAGACCGGCGGATGCCAGGAGTTCGGCGCCGGTCTCTATGCCCGCGAGTTCGGCGCCGAATGCCGCCTGCCGCCTCAGCCAGTTTTTGATCTTGCGGTTCTTCGCATACTTCTTGGCCTCGAAGCTGGCGATCACAAAAACCGCGGAGAACTCCATGTCGTCCGATAGCTCCGCATCGACCGGCACATGCATGCCGTGCGTCCCTATCACCGGGGCGCCGTCGACCGACAGCGTGGTCCATTCGAACAGCTTGCGCTGCATCAGCCAATTGGCCAACACCAGCGGCTCCATCACCAGGGCCAGACCCAGATTGGAAAACTGCGGGATCAGCAGCAAGCCGATCTTGCGCGCCGCGGGTGCGGTTTTAGGCGACATGCGCTCCCGATTTTCTTCCCTCATAGAGACCCGCCATGCGTTGATGAACAGCCTATAAGGTATTTCGCGCAGCTGTTATGCGGTTGACGTAATACGACATATGTTAGTCGTATTACGTCAATATCGGCTGTTTTCCTAAACCTATAGTTCGTCAACGGAAGAGCACTGTTGACCGGCATGCACCACCCCGCCTTGTGGCGGGAACGGCCAGAAAAGCATGCGGTGGGCAGGCCTGTTTCAGTCCCTGTAAATGCGCTATCCAACCAGGAAAACGTGACATGAGGTCTCTGCACATACTCGGCCCGCTTGCGGTTCTTGCCCTCACCCTTTGCGCCGGCCCCGCAAGCGCACAAACCAAAGCGCCGGGAAGCGCCAAAGAGGCAGAAAGCTGCCGCACGGTGCGTTTTGGCGATGTGGGCTGGAGCGACATCGCCGCCACCACCGGGCTGGCATCTGTGGTCCTGGAAGGCCTGGGTTACAGCCCGAAGACGACGCTGGCCTCGGTGCCCATCACCTTCGCCGGCATCAAGAGCAAGCAGCTCGATGTTTTCCTCGGCTACTGGAACCCGAGCATGACGCCCATGATCGAGCCCTTCGTCAAAGCGGGCCAGATCAAGGTGCTGGACCAGCCCAACCTCGTCGGTGCCAAATACACGCTGGCCGTCAACAGCACCGCTTATGAAGGCGGCTTGAAGACCTTTGCCGATATCGCGAAATTTCGCAAGGAGCTCGACGGAAAGATCTACGGCATCGAAGCCGGCAACGACGGCAATCTTCTGATCCAGCGCATGATCGACAAGAACGAATTCGGCCTGAAGGATTTCAAGATGGTCGAGTCCAGCGAAGCCGGCATGCTGGCCGAAATGCAGCGCGCGTCGCGCCTGAAAAAATGGGCCGTGTTCCTGGGCTGGGAGCCGCACCCGATGAACGTGCAACTGAAGATGAAATACCTGGAGGGCGGCGACACCGTGTTCGGCCCGAACTTCGGCGAGGCCAAGGTGTACACCGCGACCGCCACCGACTACCAGGCGCGATGCCCGAACGCGGCCAGGCTGATCGGCAACCTGCAATTCACGACCGACCTGGAAAACCAGGTGATGGTACCCATCACCAACAAGGTCAAGCCCAATGACGCGGCCCGTGACTGGTTGAAGAAAAACCCGGATGTGCTCAAGAAGTGGCTGGCCGATGTCAGCACCTTTGACGGCAAGGACGGTCTGGCGGCGGTCAAGAAACACCTGGGGCTTTGATCGCCTCGCCGCTGAAAAAGAAAGTTATCGGGGAGTTATCGGAACGTTATCGCGAAGCTGTTGAAAAGTTTGCGGAAGTCTCATCAAAAAAACTCTGGAGGTTGGTATGAATATGGTTAAAAAGCTTTTGTCCGGCTTGTTGCTTGCCGGTGTCGCCCTCGGCTGTTCAGCCGTCGAATTGAAACACTGGCCCGCCGATGCCGCGGCCAAGCTCAATGCGCTGGTCAAAACCCATGCGAACAAAGGCGAGTACGCCGTGTTCGATATGGACAACACGAGCTACAACTTCGACCTGGAAGAGTCCCTGTTGCCTTACATGGAAATGAAGGGCCTGCTGACGCGCGAGAACATGGACCCGTCGCTCAAGCTGATCCCCTTCAAGGATGTCAACGGCAACAAGGAAAGCCTCAACAGCTATTACTACCGGCTCTGCGAAATCGACGACATGGTGTGCTATCCCTGGGTGGCGCAAATTTTCTCGGGCTACACGCTCAAGGAGCTGAAAGTGCTCGTCGACGAATTGATGGCTTACGGCAAACCGATTCCGGCGACCTACTATGAAGGCGACACGGTCAAGACCATCGACATCCAGCCGCCGCGCATCTACCAGGGCCAGCGCGAGCTGATGAACCATTTGATGGAAAACGGCATCGAGGTCTACATCATGACCGCCGCACATGAGGAGCTGGTGCGCATGGTGGCATCCGACCCCCGGTACGGCTACAACGTCAAGCCGCAAAACGTGATCGGCGTGGCGACCATGCTGAAAGACCGCAAGACCCAGGAACTCACCTCGTCCCGCCTGCAAATCCAGAAAGGCAAATACGATCCCGCCAAAAACATGGATCTGCAAATGCATCCCTATCTGTGGACGCCGAACACCTGGATGGCGGGCAAGTATGCGGCGATCCTGACCTACATCGACCAGTGGAAAAAACCCATCCTGGTCGCGGGCGACACACCGACCAGCGACGGCTACATGCTGTTCCACGGGACGGACATCGACCGTGGCGGCGTGCGCATCTGGGTCAATCGCAAAGCCAAATACATGACGCAGATCACCGACATGTGGACCAAAAACGCGGCACGCCAGAAGGAGCTGGGCTTGCCCGTCACGGCCGACAAGAACTGGATCGTCGTCAAGCCGGAAGACATTCATCCGCTCCCTGCCGGCAACAAGTAAGTCTCCTCATCCATCCCATCCGCCAGGAGGTGTTGAATGAACCCTGATCGTCTTAGCCCCGGGATGCCTTCCCGGGTCCGGCGCGCCCTGTGTGCGGCCTTGTGCATGACTTTCGTGGTCGGGATGGGGCTGTTCCCCGTTCACGCGGCCAACAGCCCGGCACCTTTGACGCTGGGGCTCATCGTCACGGGCGATACCGTGGAGAAGATGGTGGAGAACTGGAAGCCTTTCACTGACGCGCTGGCCAAAGAGATGCAGCGGCCGGTGCAGGTTCTGGCTTCGAAAGACTTCGCCGAAATTTCCGGTGCCCTGAAGAATGGTCAGGTGCAAGTGGCCTGGGTCAACAACAAGCTGGCGATCGAACTGGTGGAAGCCGACCAGGCGCTGGTGTTTGCGCAGATGGTTGGGCTCGATGGCACGCGCGGCTACAGCTCGGTCTTGCTGGCCCGCAAGGACGGCGCGCCCCAGACCCTGGCGGAGGTGATCAGCCGCCCGGGCAGCTACACGCTGGGAGCCGGCAACAAGGAGTCCATCTCGGGCTTCCTGGCGCCCAACTACTATGTGTTCGCCAAGAACAAGATCGACCCTGAAAAGCATTTCAAGAAAATCAACCGCACCAGCCACCGCGACAACTTCCTCGCGGTCGCCGACGGCCAGGTCGACCTGGCAACCAACAACACCGCGGACATGCTGCGCTACCAGGTCCAGTTCCCCGACAAGATGGCACGCGTGAAAGTAATTTGGGAATCCCCGCTGATTCCCAACGACCCCATCCTCTACCGCAAGGACCTGCCCGCGGCAACGCAGCAACGGATCAGGAAATTCTTCCTGGCTTACGGCCGCGACGAAGCCGAAAAGGCCACGCTGAAGAATATGTACGACCTGTCGGCCTTCAAGGCCTCGTCGAACTACCAGCTGCGGCCCGTGGCGGACCTGTCATTGTTCCAGGCGCTGACCAAGGCGATGGGCAGCCCCCAGGATGGCGGCGATTTCACCGCCGTGCTCCAGCAGCTGACCAAGCGTGCTGCGCGGCTGGATACGCTGCTTAATTCCACGCGGATTGAGACTACTCAGTAGCTGGGGAATCTGGTTTATCCAGGGACGGCAAGCCAGACTTGGTCTACCAATTTGCCGGCGCGGGCCCGGCTTAACCGGCGCGCTGGAACTCAGAGATTCAACTTGTCGGGTTCGCGGCACCCGGGGGTCAGACTTCAGCGGAATTCAAATCTATTCTTGTAGATTCTCTTGGCTCCGGGGCTTTGTCTTGGTACCACCAACAGGAATCGAACCTGTATCTAGCGCTTAGGAGGCACTCGTTCTATCCATTGAACTATGGCGGCACTTCTCTTGGAGAAGCCGTGATTGTATTCGGTGGCGGATGCCTGTTTCGCGCACCGGGAAACAGCCTCAGTCATAAGGCACGGTGAAGATCAAATCCACCGCGCTTTGCTGGCCGGCCTGGGCGCGTACGGTGAAGCGTTGCGACAGGTCGTAGAACACATACAGCGTGCCGAGTGCGCCGGAGATGGTGCGTTCATAGGCCGCATAAAAGTTGCGCGAAAAGCGCTTGCCCAGGGTCACTGCGCTTTCGGTGCTGCTGCCGTCGGTGTTGCTGGATGCGCCGCGGTATGACAGTTCGTCGAGCCCCAGCGAGGCGGCGAGGCCACCTGACATGCCGCCGCCTTTGCTGCCGAGCAGGGCGAGGGCGGCTTGTTGCAGCATGGCGGCTTCGGCGCCGCCGGAGGCGGAGGATCTGCCCACGACCAGCCAGGAGAGCTTTTCGGCGTCGGGCAGTTCGGGCTGGGCGTAGAGGCGCACGCGGGGCAGCAGGGCGGTGCCAGTGATCTGAACGCCGACGCGTTGGGTAAGGTTGGGGCGTATGGCCAGAATGTCGAGTGTGGGGTTGTCGATGGCGCCGGTGAAGCGCAGCATGCCTTGCTCCACATCCAGGCGCTGGCCGTAGGCGCGGTACTGGCCGCCTGCGGTGTTGATGGTGCCGTTAAGCCGGGGTTCGCGCAGGGAATCGCCGCTCAGGGCCAGTGTGCCGCGCACGCGGGTGTCTATGCCCTTGCCCTGGATGCGGAAGTCGCGGCCCAGGTCCAGCTCGACGGCGAGCTTGACGGGGCGGGCGTCGCGGTCGGTGGTGTCGGCGCTGGTTTGCGCCGGGGCCTTCTGGCCGGCAGCGGTGCCGCGTGTGCTGCGCACCAACACGTCATCGCCGAGCTGGGGCGTGCCTTCGTCGGGCAGGATGATGCGGGCCTGGTCGACCAGCAGCTTGCCGGTGAGCTCGCTTTGCTGTCCCTTGAGGCCGGCCTGTATCTCGCCGGAGACGGTGATCTGCCGGTCGGTGCGAATGCTGGCGCGCAGGCGTTCAATCTTCGCGCTGAGCTGAACCTGCGGTTTGCCGTCCACCCAGCCGGCCTCGCCCTGGGCGGTGAGGATGCCGCCCGTGCCTTTGTCGCCCGCGCCCTGCAGCGTGAATTCGTTGATGCGCATGCGGGTGCCGTCGAGTTTGGCGCGCAGCTTGCCGTTGCCGAACTCGATGCCGTCGACCACCGAGCGCAGGGCCAGGTCGTCGGCCTGCAGGTCGCCGGCCAGTTGTGGCGCGGCGCGTGTGCCGCTGATGGCGACGTCGGCGCCCAGCGAGCCGCGCAGCCGCCAGCCTGGCGGCGCGAGGACGGACCACACACCTATGCGTGGCAGCTGCGCGCGCAGCCGGCCGGCCAGGGGTGCAGAGTCGGGCCAGAGCCAGCCGCCGCCGGCCGCGGCGGGCGCGCGGGCCAGGCGTGTGCGCAGCTGGCCGTCTGCCGTGCCGGCGCGTTCGCTGTCCCAACGCAGCGCTACGGTGACGGCCTCGCCTTCGCTGATCAGCGACAGCCGCGCTTCCTTGACGCCGGCCGCGACGCGCGCCGCAGTGCCTTGCGCGGTTTCGGCCTGCACCGTGATGTCACCGCTGCTGCGCGCCAAGTTCGCTTTAAGGCGCAGGGTATCGCCCAGCGTGGCGTCCCAGTCGCCGTCCAGCAGCAGGGTGCCGCCCAGGCCGGCGCCGGCCATTTGCGGGCCGGCAAACAGTTCTATCCAGGCCAGGGGCAGGCCGCTGAGTTTGCCGGCTGTGACAAGTTCGCGGCCCGGCCGCCAGCGCAGCGGCTGCCAGGCGAGTGTGGCCTGTGAGGGTGTGGAAGCGCCCGAAGTGCCGGAAGAGCCTGAAGGCGGCGCGATCAGCAGTGCCTCTCCGGCGCCGCTTTCAAACGCGCCGCCGCTGCGCGCGGGTGTCCATTTGAGCGGAACAGCGCCGCGTGTCCTGAGCTGCCAGGCGCCTGTGCCGAGTGCGGGATCCTGCACGCTGAGGCTTAGCTGCAGCAGCAGGCCTTGCCAGGGCGATTCGGCCAGCGGCGTGCTGCGCGCCGCGGTGCCGCGCCCGCCCTGGGCCGTCAATTGCAGGGTGTAGCGGCGCGTGCCGGCTTCGGCCCGGCCCTGGGTGTTGAGCTGCGCTTCGCTCAAGCGGCCCGAGAGTGTGGCCTGGAAGGCGCGGATCTTAAGCAGCCCGGCGTCTGCCGTTGCAGTCGTCGTTGCAGCGGCGGGCGTTGGCGCCGCCATGCGCCAGTCGAGGGATGGCAAGTCCAGCCGCGCCTGCAGGGCCGGGTCCTGCCAGCCGCCTTGCCAGCTCGCCTGCAGCTCGGCGCCGCCTGCGGCCGAGGCGGACTTGAGCGCGTCTGGCATACCCGGCAGCTTTTGCAGCCAGCGCAGGGCTTGTGCCATGTCGCGGCCGCGTAGGCTCAATTCGCCCTTGCCGCTGGCGGGGCGCAGCTCGCCTTGCACCTGGGCGTCCAGCCCGGGCGCGGTGAGAACCAGCTTGCCTTTGCCGGCTTGGGCGGCGGGTTGGACCTCCAGGTTGCCGTTCAGTTCGGCGTCGTCGCTGCGCACGCGAAGGGCCGAGAGCAGCAGGGTGCCGCCGGCCTGCTCGCCGTTCCAGCTGCCGGTGGCACTGGCGTCGCGCAGGCGCAGAGCGCCCAGGGAGTTGTTCTTGGCGCTGGCGTCGTTGCGCGCCGCTTGCAGGGTCGCCTCAAACGCAATAGCGGGGCCTTGGCTGCGCGCCTGGGCCTTGCCGTCCAGCGGCAGCGGGGCGAGCTGGCTGTGCAAGAGGGCGGGGTTGACCTGCTGCAGGCTGGCTTGCATTTTCCAGGCGGGCGTTTTGGTGCTGGTGGCCGAAGCAGGCGCATCGGCCCATTCGCCGCTGGCCAGCAACTCGCCGCCGCCCAGCCTGGCCTTGAGCGTGCGCACCAGGGCCGCGCCGCCGCGCCATTCACCCTGGGCTTCGAGGCGCTCCAGCGGCAGCCTGTGCTGGTCCCAGGGGCCGGGCTGGCTGTTGGCGAGTTGCAGTTGCAGGCCCCAGGCCGAGGTGGACGATGCGGGTGCGCCGTCCGCGGGCCGCACGCCTGCGCTGCCGGTGAGTTGGGTTTGCGGGCCATCGGGCCAGAAGGCGGCGATGTCGAGGTCGCGAAAGGTCGCATCGGCCTGCGGCAGCGGTTGCGCGGCCCATGGCATGACGCGGGCAGTGGCATTGGCCTGGGGTCGCGGCTGGGTTTTTTGCGCGGCGGCGTTTTCCATTTGCAGCTCGGCCTTGAGCAGCAGTTCGGTGAGCGGGCCTTTGGCTGTGGCCTTGAAGGCCAGCGGCACTTTTGTCTTGCCGGCAGGCAGGGGCGCGTCAAGCGCGCCGTTAAGGTTCGCATCAAGCTGCAGTTTGCCGTGCGCTGCCAGCACGGCCTTGCCGCTGTAACGGCCTTGCGCGACCTGCGCGCCCAGCAGTTCAAGCTGGTGCGAAAAGCCGTTGAAGGCGTAGTTTCCACGTATGTCCGATGCGGAAAATTCCGCGCCGCCATGCCATTGAAATTGCCCGACAGAAAAACCTTCGAGCAGCACCGGCAGCGGCAAGCCGAGCGCCGAGGGCGGCACCGAAGGCTCGGTGGAGGGCGGGCGCTGGTCGTCGACCTGCACACTGGCTGCTGCCAGGCGGTTGACCTTGAGTGTGCCCTGCAGCAGCGACCAGGGCTGCCAGGCCAGTGTGAGCTCGCGCAGGTCCACACGCAGGCCGTTTTGTTGCCAGACCAGTTGCTCAATGCGGCCGCCGGTGCGCAGTGAGCCTGTGACGCCTTCGGCGCCCAGCGGCTGCGAGCGCGCGATCCAGCCCAGCGCGGTGGCCAGCGAGCCGTCGGTGCCGGCCCACCACCAGGCCCCGCCCGTCGCGGCGACGGCCAGCGTGACGACGCTGCCCGCGGCCCAGGCCGCAGCGCGCAGCCGGCGCCGCGGCGGGCGTGTGGGCGATTCGGGTTTGGTGGGGGTGGTGGATGCGTCCATCAGAAAACAAATCCCACGCTGACATGCAGGCGCAACTGTTTGGGTTTGACGCCGTAGGCAAGGTCTATCTGCAGCGGGCCTATGGGGCTGCGCCAGCGCACGCCGGTGCCGACGCCAACGGAGGGCTTCATGTCCTTGGGGTTGTCGGCCACGGCGCCGGCGTCAATGAAAAAAGTGTTTTCCCACTCGCTGGGCCGGCCGCCCTGCAGCATGGGACGCTGGTATTCGACGCTGCCCACGGCCATGTAGCGGCCCGGCCCTGTGACGCCGTTGTCCAGCTTGATGCCGATGTCGCGGTAGCCGTAGCCGCGCACGGTGGTGTCGCCGCCGGTGCGAAACAGCAGGGTGCCGGGAATGCGGGCCGAGTCCTTGGCGATCACGGCGCCGCCTTCGGCGCGCATCGCGATGCGGCCGCGCTCCAGCGGCACAATGCCCAGCCAGCGGCCGACGGCGCGGCCAAAGGGCAGGTGTTGCGTGCCCATGGTGCTGCCGCCGCCGAGTTCAAAGCCCAGGCCGTAGCCCTTGTTCGGAAAGGGCAGGCTGTCGAAATAGCGGCCGGTCCAGACATAGTTGACCGACAGGGCCGAGCCGTCGCCGATGTCGGCGGCGCTGCTGTTGAGCTGGCCGTTGCCGCTGACGCTGGCCCTGTCGTACTGCACATACATGTTGCGGTCTATGCGATCGCCGGCCTGGGTGCGGCCAAAGCGCAGGCGGCTCGAGCGCGTGACGAGGTCGTCGTCGTCGACGCGCTCGGTGCGCGCCAGCGCCACCCAGCGCCAGTTGGATTCGTCGGGAATGGACGTCCATTCAGTCTGCGCAAAGGGTGCCTTCTTTTCAAGCTGCAGCTTGGTGACGGCGCGCCAGTTGGTGCCCGGCACGCGCTGATGGGTGTGCTCGACGGAGGCGCGCGGGCCGCTGTCTGTAGTCACGCCCACACCGAGTATGACTTTTTGCAGCCTGGCCTCGCGCACCTGCACCTGCACGGGCGCGGCATTCGGGTCGCTTTCGGGATCGACAAAGATATAGGCCGAATCGAAGTAGCCGCTGGAGGCCAGGCGCAGCTGGGCCTCGTTCAGCTGGTTCTGGTCATAAGGCGTGCCCGGGGTCAAGCGCGCCAGGCGCGGCACCAGCACCGGGTCGTAGCGCTCCACGCCACTGACCTGCAGCGGGCCCAGGCGGTACAACGGGCCGGAGTCGAGCTTGAGGCTGAGCGCCGCGCTGTTCGAGGGCGCGTCCACGTCGGCCAGGCTGCCGGCCAGCTTGCCGGCCGGGTAGCGGCGCGCCACCAGCTCGCGCAGGGCTTGCGTCTTGGCGCCGTCCCAGGCGTCCTGGGTGAAGCGCTGGCCTGCGGGCAGCCGCCAGTCGCGCTCTATCCCATCGCGCTGGGCTTTGGCGGCCGGGTCGGGGGAGTCGGCGATGTCGCCCGAAAAATCAATCGCGACCCCACCCACGATGGTGGCCTGGCCGGGCTCTACGGCCACCACAATGGTCGGCTTCTGGCCGGCCGCGCCTTCGCGCGTGATGTTGATGCTGGGGCTGAAGTAGCCCAGCGTGCCGGCCAGGTTGCGCACATTGCGCTCGGCCAGCACGATGAGGCGCGCAAGTTCGGCCTCGTCAAGGTCGGTCACGGCGCGGTAGCGCTGCAGCTCCAGGTGTTTGTCGAGCAGGTCCTTGAGGGGCTGGGGTGCACGCACCGCGATGTCGAAGGCGCTGACTTCGGGCTGGGCGCTGGTGGGGCCTGTGGAGCCCTCGGGCGTGGGACCGGGCGAGACTTTTTCGGGCGGCGGAAGTGGGGCGGGCGCGGTCTGCGTGACATTGGAAGGCGGCGCCGTGCTGCCGCCCGCGGGCGCAGCCGTCTGCGCGCCGGCCAAGGGCGCCAGGAGAATCGCAAAGAGGGCGAAAGCAGGGGTGAAACCGGCGGTGGGAATCTGTCCTGCCGGGGTGGCCTTCCGTGCGCAGTGATGACTGTGAATGCTGGGAGGGGTCACGAAGGCAGTTTACTTGAGCACCTTGGCACTCAAGCGTAGGAGGCCAGCGCTATTTGGACAGCAGCCGCATGGCTTCTTCGAGGCCCTTGATGGTCAGCGGATACATGCGCTGGTTGACCAGCTGCTGGATCACGGCAATGCTTTGCCGGTATTGCCAGACGCCTTGCGGCTCGGGGTTGATCCAGGCGAACTTGGGAAAGGCATTGGTCAGGCGCTGCATCCATTCGGCGCCGGCTTCCTCGTTGTTGTATTCCACGCTGCCGCCGGGCTGCAAAATCTCGTAAGGGCTCATGGTCGCGTCGCCGACGAAGATGAGCTTGTAGTCCTTGTTGTACTTGCGGATGATGTCCCAGGTCGGAAACTTTTCGCTGAATCGGCGGCGGTTGTTCTTCCACATGAAGTCATAGACGCAGTTGTGGAAGTAGTAAAACTCCAGGTGCTTGAACTCGGCCTTGACGGCCGAGAACATTTCCTCGACGCGGTGGATGTGCTCGTCCATGGTGCCGCCCACGTCCATGAGCAGCAGCACTTTCACGTTGTTGTGGCGCTCGGGCACCATCTTGATGTCCAGCCAGCCGGCGTTGGCCGCGGTGGAGCGTATGGTGTCGTCCAGGTCCAGTTCTTCCACATTGCCCTGGCGCGCGAACTTGCGCAGGCGCCGCAGCGCGACCTTGATGTTGCGCGTGCCCAGCTCCTGGGTGTCGTCGTAGTCCTTGTAGGCGCGCTGGTCCCAGACTTTCACCGCGCTCTTGTTGCGGCTTTTTTCCTGGCCTATGCGTATGCCTTGCGGGTTGAAGCCGTTGGCGCCATAGGGCGAGGTGCCGCCCGTGCCTATCCATTTGCTGCCGCCTTCGTGGCGTTCCTTCTGCTCCTCAAAACGCTTTTTGAGCGTTTCCATGAGCTCGTCCCAGCCCATTTTTTCGATCTTGGCTTTTTCCTCGGGGCTCAGTTCGAGCTCAAGGTTTTTGCGCAGCCATTCGAGCGGGATGTCCTTGGTGAAGTCGGCGATCATCTCGACGCCCTTGAAGTAGGCGGCGAAGGCGCGGTCGAACTTGTCGTAGTTTTTTTCGTCCTTCACGAGGACGGTGCGGCTCAGGTAATAGAAGTCGTCGATCTTGTATGCACCTTCGCCGATCCCGTCACCTTGGCCATCACCCTGGCCGCTGTTGGGGCCGACCACGCCGGCCTGCAGCGCTTCGAGCAGCACCAGGTATTCCTTGACAGAGACCGGCAGCTTGGCCGAGCGCAGGGTGTAGAAAAAATCGATGAGCATGATGAGCTACTCCTTGGCGGTCGGCGCTTCAGGCTCGAGGTTTGTCCAGTAGATAGAGCAGCTGCGCCTTGACTTCCGGCCACTCACCGGCGGCCAGGCTGTACATCACGGTGTCGCGTATGGTTCCGTCGCGGCGCAGCGCATGGCCGCGCAGTACGCCGTCCTTGCGCGCGCCCAGGCGTTCGATGGCGCGCTGCGAAGCGTGGTTGAAGTTGTCGGTGCGCCAGCCCACGATGTTGCAGCCCAGGGTTTCGAAGGCATGCGTGAGCATCAGGAGCTTGCAGGTAGTGTTGACATGGGTGCGCTGGCAGCGCGCGGCGTACCAGGTGTAGCCGATCTCGACGCGCTTGAGGTTGGGCACGATGTCGTGGTAACTCGTGGAGCCCAGCACCTCGCCGCTGGCCGCGTCGGTCACCGCGAAGGCGAAGCGGTTGGCCGTGGCCAGGGCGGTCTCGATATAGCCGCGGGTTTCGTGTGGCTCGGGCACGGAGGTGATGCGCAGCTTCCAGAGCTCGCCGTCGGCGGCCGCGGCCTTCAGGCCTGCTTCGTGTTCCAGCGCGAGAGGCACGAGGCGCACGCCGCGCGCCTGCAGTGTCACGGGTTCGACAAAAGCCATGCTCAGTTCTCTCCTTCGGGTTTTTGCCGCTTCCTCCAGCGCCTGGCCAGCTGCAGGCCCAGGCCGCCGCCCAGGCCCACCAGCACGATGCCGCCTATGGCGGCGTTGCCGTAGCCGTCCGCAAAAATATCCAGGCCCAGCAGGCGGCCGGCCCAGAAGCCCAGCAGTGCGCCGCCGACAAAACCGACCGCGTCGGACAGGCCTTCGAGCAGCAGGGATTTTTGGTTCATCAAGAGTGCCCCGCGTTCAGCGATTGTTGCGCTGCATGAAAACCAGCTTCTCGAACAGGGTCACGTCCTGTTCGTTCTTGAGCAGCGCGCCCACCAGCGGCGGCACGGCGACCTTGTCGTCCTTGCTTTGCAGGGCGTCCAGCGGGATGTCTTCGGCGACCAGCAGCTTGAGCCAGTCCAGCAGCTCGCTGGTCGAGGGCTTTTTCTTCAGGCCGGGCAGGTTGCGCACGTCGTAAAACGTTTTCATCGCGGCCGTCAGCAGTTCCTTCTTGAGGTCGGGGAAGTGCACGTCCACGATCTGCTTCATGGTGTCGGCGTCGGGGAACTTGATGTAGTGGAAAAAGCAGCGGCGCAAAAACGCGTCGGGCAGCTCTTTCTCGTTGTTGGAGGTGATGAACACCAGCGGGCGGTGCCTGGCCTTGATGAGTTCGCGTGTTTCATACACATAGAACTCCATGCGGTCGATTTCGCGCAGCAGGTCGTTGGGGAATTCGATGTCGGCCTTGTCGATCTCGTCGATCAGCAGCGCCACCGGCGTTTCCGAGGTGAAGGCCTGCCACAGCACGCCCTTGACGATGTAGTTGTGGATGTCCTTGACCTTTTCGTCGCCCAGTTGCGAGTCGCGCAGGCGCGACACCGCGTCATATTCATAGAGGCCTTGCTGCGCCTTGGTGGTCGACTTGATGTGCCATTGCAACAGCGGCAGGTCCAGCGCCTGGGCCACTTCCTCGGCCAGCATGGTCTTGCCGGTGCCGGGTTCGCCCTTGACCAGCAGCGGCTTTTTCAGGGCGGCGGCGGCGTTGACCGCGAGCATCAGGTCCTGGGTGGCGACGTAGTTTTTTGAGCCTTGAAATTTCATGTTCTTGGGTCAGGGAGGTGAAGGTGGAGCGGGCTTTTGCGGGGCCTGGCCGGCAACGGGTGCCTGGCCGCGGC
>Ga0102589_1001102_pt1 | contig 40526 bp, 37 predicted proteins | sample AraplaMF_Col_mLB_FD_76858 | JGI IMG/M metagenome (GOLD analysis project Ga0102589, IMG submission 76858) | Arabidopsis root microbial communities from the University of North Carolina, USA - plate scrape MF_Col_mLB | ecosystem: Host-associated > Plants > Roots > Endosphere | place: USA...
CAACGAATTTAGGTTATATGTTGAATAATGAGCGAATTGTAAAAATGACAATCGTAAATGATAACATCGGTGCTGCTACAAATATAAAACTATCAATCCAGCAATACATGGAGAAAGTTGGTTACACCTGGGCACTTATTTCATTAGATGGTACTAACTATTTGAATGAAATACAGATTGATTCAATAGCCGCACAAAGTACACGTGACTTTTGGGTAAAGGTTGTGAAGGATACAAATTTACTAGCATTTGAACCAATTTATTTTAATGTTCATCTAAAACATAATTGAGGTGAATACAATATGGGAACTGTAATGAAATTATATAGATATACATCCGAAAGTGAGATTACACCATCAATCCTTATTGAGAGGAATGTACAAATTACAATTGAACCAGGGAAAGTTCTATATGCTCCGCTGGATGTAGGTTGTAACAAATACGATATTCGTACCATTCAAGTTACAAATGATTCAAACGTTGAAGCAATGTTATTTATGTACGATCAAAAAGAGAATGGGAATCAGATTTATAAAAGCTTATCAGAAAAAAGAACATATGATATTTTGGCTATTCCTTGTGAGGATAAAGATCATACAAACAAGGTACATCTTTATATAGAAAATAGGGGCGTAGCAAACTCTACTTTTAATGTTTCTATAAAAGCAATACGTTTAAATTAAGGAGGAACATATAAAATGACAAATAAAATTTGTAAGTTACACAGACTAGAGCGCAGAGAAGTTTTTATGAAGATTATTGATGAAATGAAAAAGGCTGGATGGCAGCAATTAAATGCTGACAAGACAAATAAAGATAAACTTTTTGTTATGTATTCAACGGGCAACGATGGAACAAAAAATAACTATATTGAATTACGGCCATTCGATACCATTAGGAATAATTCTGAATTATTATCCTCCCTTGATATAAGAGATCCAAAAGTTTTTTATACAGATGGGAGTTATAGACTTATAAGGGGATACGATAAAGAAAAGGGTGCTGGAACAGGAGAAGAATCCTGGTTCTCATTGGTATTTCATTACGGAAAAACAAGTTCTACTAATAATCCTACTCCTTTAAATTTCGAAAAATATATGGTTGACCTATATCTATACGTTGATAAAGATACTGTCATTTATTGTGTATATACAAATGATGATGAAATCCCATCTCATAAAGGAAAGACAGTGATTGGTTTTATAGGCCTTCCAGACGAATACTATCAACCGGAATTATTTACACCGTATTCATATCCATTCAGTGTTTTGTTAAGTAGTGGCGCTCGCGGCCAAGCGTATACACATACAACTGATAGAAGTAAATTTGCAGGTACTAACTCAAATTCTATTATGAATTCTACATTTTATTGGAGTAACGTTTTTCTAAAGATACCTTCTAATGAAGGGAAGATAGTCTTTACGCCTTTATATGGGGGAGATGGTAGCGATGGATTTAGATACAAATTTGATGGCTTTTACATCTATAGAGGTAGTAATTATATTTATGGTGATATTGTAGAAATTATTGAAAATGATGAGATTCATAAATACAAATTGTTCAATACTTCTTATACATCTGGCGTAAGTAACTCTTTTGGTGATAATACTATAGCTTTACGGATCGAATAAGTAGGAGGTAAGTATATGGCAGTACTTCAAGGTATGATCATATCTCTAACAAATCTATACCGTACGGGAACACGCGAAATCAATACACATCAGGGTATAATCATATCTCCAACAGCGCTATATCATGATGGAACACGCGAAATCAATACACATCGTCAAGGGGCTATTGTTAATCCAATCGATTTTTCACATACAGGTGTTAGGCAACTCCTAACACATCGAGGTGGTATTTTAAATCCCGATGATTGGATACGAACAGGTATTAGGCAGATTTCCACCCGTCAAGGTGTTATGCACAATTTATCTCAAAGTAAGAAAGGAACTACTGAAAAAGAAGTAATGAAGCCACCACGAATTGAACCACTAGAGTATGCGTGGAAGAAAATGAATATGTAAATCTTTTATACAATAGCGTGCCAAAGCAGGCTTTTTTATTTTGCTTTGAAATGTAAAAAGGGGGGTGAAAGTTTGGAACGAATTCATGAACTTGTAAAAACGTTAAATGTACTGGATGTTATTAATACCACCCAATTTAAAGTTGCTTCTGTAATTAGTGGGGGATTGGGAACTATATTTAATTTTTTATATGGTAAATCTAATTTAATTTGGATTATCATTTTGGTATGGGTAGTTGTATTAGATTGGATAACTGGTAGTAAGGCTTCAAAATTAGATGGTACGTATTCATCACAATATGGAATTGAGGGCATTGCACGAACTGTGGTGCTCTTTTTATTACCTTCTTTAGCGCATTTATTTGATATTGCATTTAAACTACCAGAGTTTTTCTATTTTATGGTAACGGGTGGTTTAATTTATCATATTTTTAATAGCTTTACAGCCAATTGTGTGCGGATTGGCTGGGATAGATGGATTCCTACTTGGTTGTTAGAAAGTGTATCTTCTGAGATTGAAGCGAAAATTAGAAGATCAAACTCTAGAAAAGAAAAAAATTAAATAAAGACAAATATAAAAAATGATAGCAAAAGGAGCAGTCTCAATTGAGGTGCTCTTTTTGTTTATCGAGATTTTATTTCAGTTATTCAACAGGAAGCATGCGCAGCATTATTTGTGTGGATGCTTTTTACTATACAAAAAAGAATGAACAGCATGAAGAGCAGTACCAAGCTGTTATTCAAAAGAACCAGGAAGTTATTGAAGAATAGGCAAAAGTTTTTGGATCTATTTCTAAAGACGTAACAGAATTTAAATAAAAACTATTTGAAGGAGATGTTCAGTAATGGGACACATTGTAGATATTTCAAAATGGAATGGAAGTATTAATTGGGATGTAGCAGCAGCACAATTAGATTTAGTAATTGCTAGGGTACAATATGGTTCAAATCTAGTAGATCATTTGTATAATGAGCATGTAGCCAAATCAGAACAATACGGTATTCCACATGCTGCATATGCTTATGGATGTTTCGTATCAGTAGCAGATGCAATCGTGGAAGCTAAGGATTTCTTAGCAAGGGTAAATCCTAATGCTAAATTCCTTGTATTAGATGTGGAAGATGACACAGTAAAGTCAATGAAAAGCAAAGGTAACCTTAGTGATTTAGCTAAAGCATCACAAGCTTTTATTGATACATGTAAAGCTGCAGGTTGGAAAGTAGGATTTTATGTAGCACACCATATGTACGGTGACTATAATTTACAAAGTGTACAAGCTGATTTTGTTTGGTTACCACGATACGGAACAAATGACGGCAGTCCACAGAAGAAACCAGCCTATACTTGTGACATTTGGCAATATACCGATAATGGTTATATTGATGGTATTGGAAAAGTGGATATTAATTTATTGCAAGGTGACAAAACGCTGGATTGGTTTACCGGAGAGAAACAATCAAAACAATCTGTTGCTAATGGCGGTTATCAATATGTTAAATCTGGTGGTTTTGGTATTTCATTGGTTCAAGAAGCTCTATATGCTATGAATGAGCGTGGAACTAAAGGACAAGTTATTTCTGATCCCTTAACTGGTTTAGCATACTTGCAAACCGAAGTGTTACCAAATGGTGAGCTTGATAAGATTACAGCTTGGATGGACGAAAGAAACTGGTGGTACGAGTATTTGAAATAAAACAAAAGCCGTCCTGTTTGAAATGAACCCAAAAAGTTAGACAAAAAATTTAAGCAGCTGATGGAATATGAGTCCGGTATTGAACTGGACTTATTCCATTTAAATTTGCTTTAGTTCTTTTGTGGATATTTCCATTTCTGTGCACTTCTTGTTGTGGATATCAAAACAAAGACGTTAAAAATCTAAACCTACGTAAATGGGACTGTCCTTCTTGCCTTACACATCATAATAGGGATATTAATGCAAGTATCAATCTAAAGATTGAAATGGAATTTATTATTTAAAGAAGTTTATTTGAATTCGGTTCTATTTGGTTAATAAAACATTTTTATTGAACAAAAAACTCAATTAAAAATTGAATTTTCTTAATAATTAGTCTAAATTTTATAAAAATGTTATATAATCCCATGGAATAAAATGTATGATATATTTTAATTGTAATATATAAAATTAAGAGGAGGAATTATAATGGGTAAATTCAGAAAAATAATGGGTGTTGCGTTAGTAAGTGGGATGGTAATTAGTGGATTGGGGGGGATTGGTACAACTCAAGCCAGTGCCGATGAAATGAGAGCGCATTCATATGTAAAGGCACTCCAAGCGGAACCAATTAAAAAAGGGATTGGTGGCCGAGCAATCTTAAATAGTACAGGTTCAGTTTTAACTACCAAAGTAACATTACCAGAAATCAAAAATAGTAATGGAACTCTTAAAGCGAAAGGTGGCGAACTTTATATTTATTCTGGTTTTTCTGGTCCGGTGGAATCAGATATTGGATTTTTGTATAGTGAAACATATAATGTTTGGAAACCCTATATGAAAGTAGGTGAAGATAAATACCCTATTTATATTGAGGGGAAAGATGAGTTTACGAACTTGAATGGCTTTAAACCAGGAACTGAAGTCCAACTTACGATTTATAAAAACTTAAATGGCAACACTAGGGCAACCTACTGGGGAACAAACGGAAAAGGCTATACAGGAAGATTAATTTCTGAAATCAAGAATACAAATATTAGTAAAGTTAACAATTGGAAAGCGTTATCTACAATTGCAGTAAAAGATGATAGTCAAACGAAAAATATTAAAGTAAATACCCAATATAGGGCTACATTTAGTGATATTTTAATAGATAACAAACCTATTAATCCTATTAGTAATGCTACTGAATTTGCAAAAATCTATACAAATAATAATAAAGTATCAATTGATATTATTGAGAAAAAGTAGTTATTAAATTATTAATTAGATATTTATCTACTATATGTTGAATTTAATCTATCCATACAAATTACACAGCAGTAAAGGTAAAACGTACTATGTCACTGCTAATCAAGCATATGTATATGTGAGATAAGAACAATAAAAGCAGAATCCTCGCAAGGTTCTGCTTTTATTGATTGTAATTAAGTCCTATTACCTCGTATAAACCCTCATATGATTTTTTCTTCAATTAACTCCAACATCTATTTAATTTATCTTCATATGAAATTCTCTACAAAATGATACAACCATTGATAATGCATTCCTAAATCGAGAGTTATTTATTCTAATTATGTAAAGGGGTATATTCAGAATAATCGATTTATTGTTTAGAAATGCCAGAATCGAAGTGGTCATCCATATGTGTGGAATATTCTGGTGGAATTAAATGGATATACATAATATGGGTGAGGGGATTTATTTAGAGTTCGATAGAACTCTTTACTTAGGAATCCCCCACTTCTAAACGAAGTGAAAGTGGGGGTAGTTCAATGCACTGTCTTATGACCTTCCAGAACTGTTGGATTGTTTTAGATTCACTGTAAAAAGAGCTAACAAAAGAAACAAAACGTTCTGATACCCAGTGAGCAACAAAATCAGCTTCTTTAATCTTTTCTTCAGGTGTAGTGTTATTCTCATTAAATCACTTCTTTTAAATGGTAAAATAGGGAAAAGGGGATCTTATAAAATGCCTTTAGAAAACTCTATTAATTACATTGGAATTGCTATTATTTTAATGATCATCGGTGCACTGTTTGGGGAAATTATACGTATCATTCGACATACTAGCAATCACAAAAAGCAAAAATCAGTTGAGCAAAAGTTAGATAAAGTTATTCAACTGTTAGAAAAACAAAGCAAAGATTGACCTTACTCAAAATAGAAGTAGTTTGCAATAGCTTTCAATAACGAAAATTATGTAAATGAGCTGTCCATATTGAAGGATAGTACTTTATATGAGTATGCAATTGTACATATTCATATAAAGTACATAATACATAAAATCCCATAAAATTATAGTGAAAATATTTTTTTGCGTGATATTTATTAAAAATTAATGATATCAACAAATTTTATGTTTAATTATAGTAGTAAAATTATTTCACTTCATGTAAAACAATATTAGTCTCCGAACCTACTAGTATCTAAGAAAGATTCTGGTGCAAGTTTTTTAAAAGAACAGATAATCCCATTGAATAGTTGTCTATGTATGTAATTGTTAAATATCGCTGTAATTCTTCTGCAAAAAGTTGTAATTCATGGTGAATCGAAAAATTCATAAAAACGTTATCCTTTCTAGTTTCTTTTTAGAAAGGATAACGTTTTTTATACTTCTTTTATTCAGAAGTTCTAAAACATCAATTCAGGAATGTGCAAATGGTTTTTTAATAAGTTCCAAGTCTCATCTAGAATCGGTTTTGGTGGTATGTAAATAATTGTTCCATCCAGACCTCTTGTTAAAATAACTCTATATGCATTGAGCTTAATTTGGAACGGATCTTCAACACCCCATTGATAGTGCTGCCCCTTCCAAGTCCCATTCTGTAGATATAGATCATCATCCCAATGAACAAGCGTCATATCTAGTTCAAGCCCCTGTGTTTGGAATTCAGTTGAGCTATAGTTGAGCGCCCTACAATAGTACTGGGATTCGGGATAGTTAAAGTATTGAGCGATCTTACTAGGGCGTTCATATCGTTCATCCCTTGGTAGGACAGGGACTTCCTTTTGACTATCAGCGCCACCAGCACAGACAACACCAACTGTTTTTGTATCATCCTGATACAGCTGATGTAAAGTAAGTTTGGCTTTGGCTAAATCACGCGTAATAAAAAGTTGATAATGTTCTTTTGGTAGCTTATGAATAAGCTGTTTTGTTTGTTAAAAATTAGCATCTAATAGGGTATTAATAATTTCATAGTATTTTAAAGCTGCATGAGCACGGAAAGATGAGTTTAAATGTAGCTGAGAATGAGTTCTATAATGTGCTGCATTTGTGAATATAGAATTAGGATGTTTAGAGTGAACAGTCACTTTTTTTCCAGCGATCGCAGTATTCCATAGAGCGAGACCGCCTTCCTCACCAGAATAGATCTCTTGTCCTTCACCAATTAAACCAATTGTTACACTCCAGGGTTTATTATTTGTTGTAACATTCATTATAATATCCGGTTCGCTTAAGTTTTGGGCTTCTCGCTTTCTTCGAGTGAGTGATTGGTCAACTTTCTTTGTATCCCATGCTCGTTGGGCCTCATCAAAAATGATTATTTGTTCTTTTGGAATCATTCTCTTTTCGAGAAAATCCATTTTATAGCCATATAGACCTTGTACGAAGGTTCTATTTTTCAACGTATCTTGTAATACGTCTACTAATGGGTCGTTACCAGATAAATAAACTGCATTTTTCATCTCATGTGCAATGGTTAGACCTAGATATGTTTTACCTGCTCCTGACTCGCCAGATACTAAAATGAGATGATGGGTATTTGTATGTTGAGCTTCTTCAATGATTGAGCGTACAGTTTGTTGTACTTCTGGAAAATTACTGCTTGATACAGCTTTAATGTCAGGGAGCGGTTCATTATGTAAAATGGATCGAGCAGCTTCTAGCATAGAAGGTGAGGGTTCATAGACACCATTGATTACTTCCTCTAGCGTTAAAGTTGGTGCTTCTGTTTTATTTAATATTCGTTTAAGTATGCTTTCCAATCCATCAACGGTGGAAAGGGTTACTTGGTAATCTTTTTGGAAAACCCAGCGTTTGCCTTCATAGTTTGTAAGCAGTAAAACACCAATGACTTGTATGTTAGATTGTTGAATAGCCGAGTGATAATGTTCGAGATCACGCATATAAAGAGATGTTTGGATATATTCAGAAGGTGAAACGCTATTATAACTTTTACATTCGAGAACTATTAAATAACCATTAATTAATAAAAGTACATCAGGACGACGACCGCCTCCGCGTAAAATCTCATATTCAAAAATAAGTGATGCATCTAAATCAGAAAATTGATTAAATAAATCTTGTAGTTTATTGTAACTATCAATCCATGCTCCCTTTTGGGAAGCTATTTTGGGATCATTTGCATTGGTTTTATAAACATGATATTGCAATTGTTTAATGAATTATTTTAAATCTAATTCTTTAAATTGTTCAATAGTTCCGGCCCAGCCATAGTTCAAGATAAATGCCTCCTTGAGGTGTATTAAGAAATATGTATATTCTTATTATAAGGAATAATCTAACTAGTTTGGAATAAGGAAAGAGTTAATCCGTATTTTTCATAAAGTAATGTGTTTCAATATATGATTTAATACATAAGAAATAACTAAAAACATTGCCCATTGAGTGTTAGATGTAGTTTAATACTTAATGGGCAATTAATACTGCTATTAATAAATTGTAAATAGAGTTATAAATAAATTTGATAGTTTTTTGATAATTAACTTATCCATTTTTTAATTTTATCTAATAAACTATCCTGATAGCGTTCCCTAAATATCACAGTATTTTTTACGTCTTCTTTTTTTAGAATTCTTGTGTAGTTATTGTTAGGGTTATTTTTGTCTATTTTCTTTAAACGTGGGTGACTATATCCTAAAATTTCAAGTTTATTTAGACTTTTTATTAGATATATTTTTGAATCATCATCTTGTTTAATATAATACGCATCTTTACCTAGTGGATCAGAAAGGTAAGGGATGTATATTTCAAGCACAAGTATCGAACTTACTAAAAGCGAAACTATAATAAAACCTATAATTTCATTAATATTCGATATATTTAACGATTTATCGGAAAATATATAGAAATATAATATCGTGATTGGTGTTATGAATATTGTGAAAATAATAATGTGAAGTATTTGGATAAGTAAAATTTTCTCTTGATTGAAAAAAAGCTTTTCTATACTAGAAGCCTTAAGTATTGTGCATGTTTTTAGTAATAGTAGGCCTGCAGCAACGTAATATGTAATATTTAAAGTTTGAAAAATGTTTGTTAAGTCCATGTGATGATATTAACTCCTGTTTCATATAATTTATTACGTATTACTTATAGTACAAATTAGCGGGTTTATTAATTTTTTTAAAGAAATCTTCCTTTACATAGTTTAAATTTTGTAGAGTAAAAACTATGGAAAATGAATAAAACAATTAAGATGAATTGTCTTTTGAAGGGATGTATATGGAGCTATATTGCTTCTTCCTTAATCTATTAATAGAATATCTAGTTTAATAAATAGTATATTTTTCCACTTCTAAACATTGTTATATCATATTACGATATTATGATAATGTTGTGCAGGAATGAAAGGCTATTTTTTATTTTAAATACTCAACAAAAAATATCGATTATCCTGTTTAGTGGATAATTGAAGGGTGCAATTTTTATTTGTAGAATAAGGTCAATATTAATACTTAAGCAATTATATTGGGTAAGACAAAAGAAAGTGATGAAAAAATGATTCAAGTTAATCAAAGATTAAGTGATAGATCTAATTTAATTATAAATTTCATGTATATGAATTTTTAAATGTGATTATACCAGTAAATTATGCTTTTGAAAATTAAATGATTTTTAAATTCTTTCACTTAATAATAATAAATCTTTTAATTTTTCTTTAAATTATATATAGGCGAGGGAATGAACTAAGATAAAGCTATTTTTAGTAGATTTGTTTTGTTTCAAAATTAGTTTGAACGAAGGAGATAATATATTGAATACACTATGCTGCTCATTATATTATTTGATATTGTATTGTCCCTAACAGTAATTTGGCTTACGCTTTTCCTCGCATGTTTGCTAGCTACTTCAATACCAAGGTCGTTTTCATAGCTTTGATTTTGCTCAATAATAATTTTCTTCCCACCATCTACGTAAATGCCATCAGCTGAATATTCATTATAACTAGAATTATTGATAGATGAATTGTGATGGATATAATTATTTCTAATTCTTTTACTTGAATATAGTTTTTGTCTTCTATTGTAAATAACCCATCATCTTCTAACTTGACTTTAGAACCATCTAGAATTACTTTTCATCTAATAACTTATTTGGAATTTATCCATCGATATCCAAGTCTCCAAGATGGGAATATGAAAAAGAATGGCGTATTGTAAATCCGTTAGGCTCTAATGCATCGGAAAATCAACGTTTTATTAAAGTTCCAAAACCTAAAGCTTTATATGTTGGCGTTAAGGCTAAATCAGAAGATGTGGAAAAGCTAAAAGAAATATCGATTAAGAAGAGTATTCCACTCTATCAAATGGAGCTTTCTGATATCTCACATAATCTAAAACCTGTTTTGATATATGACCCATTTAAAATAATCTAGTAGGCCAAATAATTAATATTATAGTAAAAATATGTTTCATATAGCCCATCAAAATCAATGATGGGCTTTTTTGTAATCTAAATCGTATATTAGTCAAAACTGCAAAAGCAACTTTATTAAACTAGCAGTTAAGAGTGCGAGAGAAAATTATAGGGAATTAATTTAAGTTTATAGCAAATGCTGTAATGAACCAAGCAAAAGAATAGTATAGGGACGGACTCTTAAATGCAAAAATGGGTATTATATAGTTTTCTCAATAGAACAAAAAGCATCCGGATGGGGTGCTTTTTATTTTGATTTCTGGTAATAGATAAGCAAGATATAAAAAGGGAAATGTATATTGGATTAGAATTTAAGTTGATAAAAAAACAACTAAAAAATCACAATTGTTTAAATGTATATTTAGAAATCAGATTAGTTGGATTATAATGGTATAGATGAAAGAGTTATCAAGTACTAATTCTTTAAAGGAGTTAACAATTATGGCAGATCAAAGTTCAAAGAAACTTTACCAAGTATTGTGGAATAGTGGGGATATTTTTCGCTCGAAAATGGATGCGAGCGAATACAAAAACTATTTGCTAGGCCTTGTTTTTTATAAATACTTATCGGATAAGATGCTTTATTATGCAGCTGAATTACTTGAAGAAGAAGTTGCTGATATAAATGAAGCTCAAAAAGTTTATGTTAATGCATTTAATAATCCTGAAATAAAAGAAAGCTTAATAGAAGAGTTAAAATATAATTTTTCTTATGCTTTTGAACCAGAATTGACTTTTTCAGCTCTAGTTCAAGCAATTGATAATGGGAAATTTCAACTAGAAGATTTAGCTCAAGGATTTCGTAACTTTGAAAAAAGTAGTGCGTTATTTGAAAATTTGTTTGAAGACGTAGATCTTTATTCAAAAAAATTAGGTGCAACAGCTCAGAAACAAAATGATACGATTTCAACTGTTATGATAGAACTTGCTGCATTGGATATTGCTCATAAAGAAGATATGTTAGGAGATGCGTACGAATTCTTAATTGGTCAATTTGCTTCTGTATCGGGAAAAAAAGCAGGAGAATTCTATACGCCCCAAGCAGTTTCTAAGTTAATGACTCAAATTGTTCTTGAAGGTAAAGAAAATCAAAAAGGTTTTAGTTTATATGACCCTACAATGGGGTCCGGCTCATTACTATTAAATGCAAAAAAGTTCTCTAATGAACTTGGAACATTGAGTTATTTTGGACAAGAATTAAACACCTCAACCTATAACCTTGCAAGAATGAATATGATTCTTCATGATGTGGGTGTAGCAAATCAGCACTTGCATAATGCTGATACTTTGGATTCTGACTGGCCAACGGAGGAACCGACTAAGTTTGATGGTGTTCTGATGAATCCACCATTTAATGCAAAATGGTCAGCTGATGAAGAGTTTATGGATGATCCGCGTTTTTCAATGTATGGAGTGTTGGCACCGAAATCTAAAGCAGACTTTGCTTTCTTATTACATGGCTACTATCATTTGAAAGATTCTGGTGTGATGGCGATTATATTGCCTCATGGTGTATTGTTTAGGGGAACAGCTGAAGGGAAAATACGTAAAATTTTGCTTGAAAATGGATCTATTGATACAGTGATTGGTTTACCAGCGAATATTTTCTTGGGAACAAGTATTCCAACAACTATGATTATCTTGAAGAAAAACCGTGATACTAAAGATGTACTGTTTATAGATGCATCCAATGATTATACAAATGAAAAGAAACAATATGTATTAGAAGATACACACATTAATAAAATTTTGGATGCATATAAACGTCGTGAAGACATTAGAAAATATGCACATGTCGCTAGCTTTGATGAAATTGTAGAAAATGATTTTAACTTGAATATACCTCGTTATGTGGACACTTTTGAAGAGAAAGAAGAACCTATTTCTTTGGCTGAAGTCGCTCATAACATGCAGAAAACTCAAAACCGAATTGCCGAATCAAACCGAATTTTAGGACAAATGGTAAAAGAGTTGACTGGAACAACAAAAGAAGCACAACATGAATTAGAGCAATTTATTAATCTTTTAGATTTTGGAATTGTTCGAGGGGGTGAACATAATGATTAATAAAACACCTCAAATACGTTTTGATTATTTTTTTGATTGTTGGGACAAATGTAATTTGTCTGAATTGATGGATTTTTCTAATAATATTGATGTTCCTAAGGAAGAATTTGGTGAGGAGAAAAAAATAATTAGCGTTATGGATATTCTTTCCGACGAACCTATTATTTATGATAAGGTTGGAAATTCAGTAAAAATTGACGGACTCCCTGAAGCTGAAAATAAAGTGGAAAATGGTGACCTTGTTTTTGTTCAATCATCAAATGTTCTAAATGAAGTTGGTTGGTCAAAAGCCTATTTGGATGAGAGATATGCATTGAACAGCAGATTTTCTATTAGAGGGAAAAAGAAAAGAGAATTTGATGCATACTTTGTTGAACTCTCTTTAAATAATAAAAATAGAAAACAAATTGAGAGGAAAGCGGTTGGAAGTACAAGATTTAATATAAATCAATCAATTCTGAGTAGTGTTATTATTCTAAAGCCTTCAACTTTAGAACAAGATAAAATAGGAGGGTTTTTCCTTCAAATTGATAAAACTATTGCTCTTCATCAGCGCGAGCTTGAAAATTTAAAGAAAAGTAAAAGAGGTTTTCTGCAAAAAATGTTTCCTAAAGATGATGAATGCGTTCCAGCATTTCGTTTCCCTGGATTTAATGATGCCTGGGAACAGTGCAAATTAGACTCTATCGTAGAGAGGGTTACAAGAAAAAACAAAGACATAGAATCAAAACGCATTCTAACAATATCTGCTCAGTACGGATTAGTTGAACAAAATACATTTTTAAAAAATCAAGTAGAAAGTCGGGATATTAGTAACTACTATCTACTGAAAAAAGGTGAATTTACCTTTAATAGGAGCTACTCTAATGGAAATCCTTGGGGAGCAGTAAAGCGTCTGGAAAGATATGAAATGGGTGCCGTATCAACAATGTATATTAACTTTAAACCAACTTCTGTTGATTCAAATTTTTTAGTTTCATACTACGAAACTAATCAATGGCATAAAGATGTTTCTATGCGTGCTGCTGAAGGTATGCGAAATCCAGGCCTAATAAATATATCAAATCAAGATTTCTTTAATACAATTGTTAAATTACCTAAGGGGATTGAAGAACAAAAACGAATAGGTACTTTTTTTGAGAAACTAGATGATACTATTGCTCTTCATCAAAAACAATTAAACATTTTAAAAGAAGTTAAGAAAGCTTTCTTACAAAAAATGTTTGTATAAGAAAATATAGAATTATGATTAAATGATGCAATTAAAAGGCGCTTTTATAATGGATAAATGCATTTATGCGTTGAAATTAAGAAGAGCCATAAGTATAGATTTCTTACTACTAAAATAACAATAGTGGTTCGTGCGGTTTGTTAATTGCTAATATTTATCGAATAAGGATTATTATTATATTTTGAAATACGAATGAGGATGTATGTTTCTATCTATCTATACAAAGACTAGGTTGAAAATATTTTATTGAACAAGATGCTGATTTGTTGAAGAGGTGATTGTATTTTGGAAAACCAAAATAGGATGAAAATGAAGGAGAACTATGTAGTAATAGGAAATGGATTTGATTTAAGTATGGGTATGGCAAGCTCATATAACAATTTTTTAAATGATATTATAAAACAGTATAATTTGAAGACGAATGAAGATATTTATGATTTTAATAACTTATTTGTCAGGGAATTTCATGGTAGAGAATTAAATTGGTCAGATTTTGAAACAATATTTGAAACTCAGATGATCGAAATTAATGAATCCTTAGAATATAGTAAACATGATCAATTAAAGAATTATAGAGTAAATAAATTAAACAAGGATCTCAAAGAGCTAGAAAAACTGTTTTATCGTTATATAAAAAGGGAATATACTGAATGGAAAGATAAACCGAATAGGGAAAAGTTGAGAATAAATCCATTTTATTCAAAGTTGTTTTCGGATGAAAAAACTCATATTATGACGTTTAATTTTACAAAAGTTTTAGATGATATTTTTGAGGGCAACAAAATTAAAAAAGATAGAATTTATCAGTTACATGGTTCTATAGAAGATAATAATATTATTTTCGGTGGTGGATTTACTGGTAACAATGATATTTCAAAGGTTAGTTTAGAAGGATCGTTAACAAATGATAAACTAGTAAGGATAAAAAAAGATACTATATTGTTTCCTAAAAGAGAAGAGTTAATTTCAAAGGTCAATCAAGCGGAAAATAATTCATTTAATTTATTTATTTTAGGACACTCCATTATGGGAAGCGATTTTATTTTTCTGCAACCTTTTTTCGAAAAAGCTGAAAAAATTTATATATTCTACTACGATCAAGATTTTTCAGAAAAATTACAGTTTTTTATTAAACAATTAGGTAGGGAATATGCTGAGAAAATTTACTTAGTTCCTTTTTTCGATGTATTGCCCACTGACGATAGTGATGTGGTCATAAAAGGATTAGAACAATATAACCTGGTCAAGGAAGTGTTTAATTTTCCGGTTCCTCAAGATGATGAGAGTAGTAACCTGTTTGAAGATATTCATGTGTATAATACGAGTTTTATGCTTCAAAGCATAAAACAAATAAAAATAACTGGAATGAAAAGTCTACAAAAATTATTGGATATTTTTAAAAAAATATCTCCTGAATCGATAAATTTACAAGATAATTTTGTTATTAGTGTTGCTGAAGTAAATGATTCTAAACTACTTTCTGAATTATTTAAAAATGAAATTTATAAGGAATCCTTAAAACAAGCTAGTAAAATTGAGATTGTTAATTGTAATATAAACTGGCGTGATTTTTATAATGCATTTAAAGAAAATGAATTGGAAGAGTTGGTACTAAAAGACAATATAGTATTATATGAATTAAATAAAAATGAGTTTGATATTTCAAGATTACCTAAACTCAAAGATTTAGAAATTTGCAAGAATGAATTCCAACCTTGTAATGAGACTAACAGTGAAAAACAGAACTTTAAAGTTGATAACTTTAAAATAGTATTGAGAAATCCGTTAAACTATTTATATAGAATTATTGTATTGAGTAACCAAGGAATAAGAATAGATAAAACATTATGTATCAAGGGTGTTAAAAGTAAAATTGTGAAAATTGAAATAGATTCTAATATCTCCAGATTATGTTTTCCTGAAGTAGAATATCTAGAGTTGAATGGCCTAGATGGTGCGCCATTGCCAAATATGGAATTAAGTAATGATATTAGGATTGTTAAATTGATAGATTTTGATAGTGAAAAGTTGTATATCTCAGATTTATTTGATTCTAAAGATAATAAATTGCATAAACTTCAAGAATTTGAAATTAATAATATACCTTTAAAGGAACTATATTCTAATATTTTATGTAATGTTTTTGATTATGAGCCAATATTAAAATTTAATAGTAAAGAAATAACTTTTTCTGAAATTTTAAATGAACAAATTGTTTGCATAAAAAGGAATAATCTGATGAACCTATTTATTAATTCCGATACTGAAAAGGTCGATGAGGGCACTATATCAAAAATTATGGCCCAAAAGAAACTTTTAATTTCAGATGAAGAAATTAAAGGTTTTGCTAATAAGTGGTATATAAACTATGGGGATCTGAAATCTTTCCTAAATAATTATAATAATAATTTAAGTCTTAAGTATCAGAATGGTTTGCAGGATTTGGTGGAAAAAGGGAATTTTGAAGAATATAAGCAAAATGGAGGAGAGATTAAGCGCTTAATATTTTATCGTAATCAATTCAGAAAGGACTTGGAAGCACTTATTAAACTTTATTCTGTAGAAGAGTTCAACAATCAAGAGAAAAAAGATATCATTTTTACATAATTTACGCAGGTACAGGCGGTAATGTTTACTATTGAAAATAAATAACGAATATGCATAAATTATTTCACAGAAGACCAAATGGAGGAAAACATTTTTTAATTTTATTCTTTAAATTAATTTTTATACGGACTAACTTTTTTTATTATTTATTTCGTAAAACCTTATAAGGTAAGTAGGAACATTTATACTAAAGGATTATTATTAATTCAGTATAAGGATATATTTATACATTATATAGCTAAAAATATTAGAAGGGATTATTTTTATATGTTAAATGAATTTATTACAAATCCATTAGTAACTGTTGCGGCTACAGAGGTTATAAAGAAGAGTGTCGGGGCGATTATTGATAAATGGGTACAACCAAAATTGGAGGATATTAAAGTAAGAAGAAACATAGATAGTCAATTAGAGAGTTCATTTGTTGAGGTTTTTAATGATTATCTTGTACGAACATACGAACAAAATAAATTTGTTAATGTTATTGCTCTTGGGAATAATCAGGTGGACATAAATCAAATATATCAGCCATTAAAAATTAGTAGTGAAACTTATGGGGAGAACTACTACATTACGGATTATGATAATGGTCTTTTTAATAAATACAAAAAAGTTATAATAGAAGATAGTGCAGGTATGGGGAAGTCAACTATTATGAAAAAGTTATTTATTTCTTGTATAGAGAAAAATGAAGGTATTCCTATCTTCATTGAGTTAAGAAAATTACAAGAAGAAACTGACATAGTAGACTTAATTATAGCCCAGCTTAATTCAATTCATAAAGAACAGGATAAACAACTAGTGTTAGATATTATAAATCGAGGAGATTTTATATTTTTCTTAGATGGATTTGATGAGATTCCTTTTGAGAATAAAGATAAAATAGTGCATAAATTAAAAGAATTTATTGCAAAATCGAATAATAATATATTCTTACTTACGTCGAGAAATGATAATGTCCTTTCTAGTTTTGGTCAGTTTAAAAAATTTCATATAAATGGAATGGTGTTTAATGAAGCTTGCGATATGATTGAAAAGTATGACGGAATTTTAGGTTTCAACTTGTCAGACTCAATTATTAAACAAATAAATGAGAACATAGAACAAGATGCATTTAAGGATTTAGTAGAATTTTTAGAAGTTCCTTTTCTTGTTTCTTTAATATATTTAACTTATAAACATAAGCGGGATGTGCCAGTAAAAAAAGATCAATTTTATAGAAAAGTATACGATGCATTGTTTGAGGAGCATGACCTTTCTAAGGATGGTTATAAGCGTCGAAAATATAGCGGATTATCAACAGATCAATTGCATAAACTTTTAAGGAAATTAGGGTTTATGTGTTTGAAGGAAAATCGAATTGAATACAATAAAGATAGATTATTATCTTTAATTGAAAAATCAATAGATAGTCCTTATTTTGAAAATGTAAAGCCCCATGATGTTTTCCAAGATTTAATTTATAATGTACCATTATTTATAGAAGAAGGGTTTACGTATAGATGGTCACATAAGTCGTTTATGGAATACTTTGCTGCAAATTTTATTTTTATTGATAATGGTGATAGAAAAGAAGAAATACTTGAACGAATCATGCAAAGTAATAAGGTTCCGATTTATTTGAATATGTTAGATTTGTACTATGATATTGATCAAGAAACTTTTGATAAAGCAATAATTTATCCAATACTAAAAGACTATATAGGTTATATTGGAGATATAACGCAATACAAATCTAAAGAAGAACGTTTTTATAAGGAGTTCATATATAAGAAAATATTTATAATTAGAGAGAGAAATACTGAATACTCTCTATGGGATGGAATTCAGATAATAAAAGAGCGCTATTCTCTTGATGATGGTTTCATTTATGAGATAACCAACCTACAATCTCTTGGTGAAAATCGAGACATGGGTTTGTTCGGTGAAAGGTCCCGTTTATTAGGGTTGTTCTCATTACTTATAAATAAAAAATCTAATATAATGAAAAAATACTATAAAAATTCGGAAACGTTAATAGCAAAAGTGGATAAAGATATGCATATGATGTCATATTTAGACACTGATTTAAATGAATCACAGATTAAAGAAAATATAGAGTATATTTCAAACTCAAACTATATTCGTTTTGAAAATTTACATTATTACCTTGATTATGAGAAATGTTTGGAGTATAGAAAACGCATTGAATTAGAAATTGAGAAAAGAAATAACGACATGATTTTTAGTGGCTTCTAAGCTGTTAAAAAATCAACTTTTAAGTGATACGCAAATACAACGTAGGCAGGAATGTAAATACGCTTCGTGCCAATTGTGGGCATGGTCTTGTTATTTCTTTTAAAAAGGGGGCGAGGTTGAAGGTAAAAGAAAGACGCCATGGGGTTATTGTGTTTGAGTCTCCTGAACAAAGTGGGTATGATACCTTAGCAAAACCAATGAATCAGTTGGCAGTGAGTTATGAGGAACAGACTGAAAGAATTTATTCTACTATTAGTGGGGCGGATGAAGCAGATGAGATTGCATCAGAGGACTCAGAATCGATTAAAGAAAAAGTGGGAAGTAGCGAGCAAAAAGAACTTAATGTAAGTAAATTTGAAGTTACTAATACTTTTAGTGTGGAAGATACTGGAAAAGTTAGAGAATCTAGTGAAGCAAAAGATGTACAAACAGAAAAGGCTAGACAATCTCATAACGAAAATGATGAACAAACAAATAGAACTAAAACATCTCATGAAGCGGAAGAGGAGAAACATCAGGAGACAGAAACATCACTTGCTACAGCGAAGAAACCAGACACTAATCTGTATAGCGAACGACCACTGATAGGAGTAGAAAATAACCAAGAAGTTTATTGGGAATTTCATAATAATCAATTATCCAATCGTCATCTCATAATCGGAGGACGTTCTGGACAGGGCAAAAACTATTTTATTCAGTCATTACTACGAGATTTATCAAGAACCAACCAATCTGCCGTTGTAATTGATTATTCTAGTAGTAATACTCGGACGCAGTTAGACCTAGTTTTTTTAAAGGATATGGGTGACCGGTTTAGAGAACGAATTGTGTATCATGAAGGATTCTCGCTAAATCTATTCCTTCGACGCGAGAAAGAAGTTGCTGGAGTTGCCGGAAAAGAAAAGCCGACTGAGGTAGCACGTCGAGTAGTCGATGTATTTTCATCTGTTTATAAAAATGGTTTCGGACCACAACAAATAAGTGCGCTTTATGAGGCTGTAAAGCGTGGCCTCGAACGCTATGATGATAAAATGAAAATGGAGCATCTTCTTGAAATACTGGAAGAGTTGGACGGCTATGCGAATTCAGTATTATCGTCTATCATTACTCGTATTGTTCAATTCGTTGATATTGATTCGTTTGGCTATGAATCTAGAAATCAATGGGAAGAATACTTCGCTCCAGGAGGAAATATTACAGTAATTCAGCTGGCTGGATATGATCAGGATGAAATCAAGAAACTCATGGCTGAATTCATTCTGTGGGATTTCTGGTATTATACGCAAAATGGAACAAAGGATAAACCAATCCCAGTCATCTTAGATGAAGCGCAAAACCTTGATTTCTCAGATGGTTCGCCTTCTGCAAAAATACTTCGTGAAGGACGTAAATTTGGTTGGTCTGCATGGTTTGCTACACAAACCTTTAATAACTTTTCAAAAGATGAGCTTACTATTCTCGATAATGCAGGGACTAAAGTTTACTTTAATCCAGCAGAAAGTGAAGTTTGCGTACTAGCAAATCGAATTGGAAGAGCTACACCTGAAGAATTATGGATGTTACAGAAAGGACAATGTCTCGTACTCGGACAGTTTATGCAGAGAGACCAAAAATTGAGTAACCCAACGTATTATATTGTGAAGGTGCCAGCAATGAATACTAGATAAAGAAACAATGGGACGGTGAGGCTGCTTCTTATTAGAAGTAGCCTCACCGTCCATTTGTTTTACGAAATTTAATTATTAGTGAGGATAGGAAATTTTACTTTTATTTATCTTTTATTATTTGTACTAGAATTTAATAATAAGTTACTTTAAAGATGCCTATTTTATAACATTAAATGTTTATGAAATATATCCTCGTTAGCGTTCGATATATTTGGTGTATGTCACAAGTCCACTATTAACAAAAATGCTCATTAATAGAAAATATAAATTTTTATTAATTGGAGTTTAATCCAAATGCCCTTGAACCTAATTTTTCTTTATATTTATTTTCTTCATCTATCACTTCTTTATTTGTTAAGGTAAGTGGTAGGGTTTTAAGTAGTGTATATTTGAATCCAAAAACTCTATCTGGTTCAGCCTCAAGGATTTCCTTTAACCTTTTGTTATTTCCGTGGCCATTTTTACCGTAATCTTTAAAACGACCAAGTATCCCATCTTTCCCTGAAGCTGATCCCACATATTGCAATCCGTTCTTAGTATCTACAATCAGATAAACTGCCCCAACAGAAGAGAGCATTTTATGCCAAACTTGATTTGCATCTGGATTTTTAATAATATCCCTTAATTCTCTATAATTTAAGTTGAAATCCAAATAACCTGGAAAGTTTCTTACGTAGCCTTTAGGTAGAATTTGCACTAATTCCTTTGGATTTTTATCCAACCATACACACCATGCTTGGGCTACCCCTCCCCATTTAATAACAACTCTATTTTCTAGTTCTTCAAAACCCTCCATTTTTTCTAAATCATATCTAAATTTGCTGTCTAATTTTGCTTTGCCTCTATACGGAACAGAAAGGTTTTCAGGAAATCCATTTACCTTGTAAGTAGCTTTTACACGATAAATTCCAATAAAAAGAGCTTGGTTATTATCAATTCCTAAACAGGAAACGAGATAATCGCAGTCTTTAAATTGATTCTTTTCCTGATAAGATTGATAGAGTTCGAAATGATTAGTGTGGTAAAGGTTGTGGACATCAATATCTCTTGTATCCTGGTGCCTAGCTATTTTAATATTTTTAGTCGTATTTAGCCCATTGAGCATTAGCAATTTATTAATTGTAAGCAATTGTATCCCCCTAAATAGTTTTTTAGATTTTATTTATATTCAATATTTATCTGTGAAAACCTGTAAGTTTTTATATATTAATAAATATAATTAGACAGTGAAGAAAAACGATTATCCTATTTTCTTTTTGGTGAGTTATAATTAAATGGTGAAAATTAGTTAATGTGATTATTATGGTGGGAGAGGGGAACAGGGTAATGAATTTAATAAAAAAGATTAAACAAATTAAAGAAGAAAAAGACATCCTTTTAGAAAAAGGAGTAGAAGTAGGCTCTGCTATAATATTTGACGGTATTGCAGGTCAGGTTATTCCGGGGGTAGTGGGATTAAGGATGGATTATAAACAAAGGCAGATGGAAAAACGAGTGAATATAGGGATGGGGTTATTGATTGAGCGTATAGATCAATTGGAAGAGGATATGAGAAAATTAAATGATGCAGAATATTGTTTTGTAGAAGAATCCGTATTTCCATTAGTTTTTGAAAATATTATAGATGAAAGTGAAGAAGAGAAAATAAAATATATTATTAATGGCTTTGAATCAGTAATTCAGGATAAAATTACTGATCAGGAAATTGTAATTAGTTATTTAGATGTATTAAAAGCTTTAAGATTAATCGATATTGAGCATTTGCTCAAGCAAACTAGCGAACATAGAGAACAATTGTCAAAAAAAGGACTAAAATTAGAAATAGATCTTTCGGACATGGGGAAACGTAGAACGGCCCTAACTCAATATATCCATAACAAATTAGAACAGCTTGGTTTAATACAAACAATAATATTTGACGAGGCATCACCCGAAGATGGCCTAGTAACTAAATTTGGTTATAATTTTCTTGATTTTATTAAGGAGAAAGGGACAGTTTCAATTTAGGGAATTTTAAGTTTGGAGCAATCCAAACAAATATATTCAAAAAATGGATAGTATCTCTGTAAGAAAGGTTTTTTTCTCCTGGAAGACTTTTTTGGTACTAACGAATAGGAGGGAAAATACGGAGAAATACAGTTTATAAAAAATTAAAAAGTTGTGAGATAAATTATTGCTCTGTATGTATTTAAATGGAGCATCCCATTCAACAATAGAATGTTTAAGTAGCTCGTTTTTAAAGTGCAAAAAATATTTGTATCCTTAATTAAAAGAATTTAATGATAAATGGGACAGTATTAAATACATTATATTTTTAGAACAGCAGAAGTTCTGCTGTTCTTTTGGTTTTACAGTGTTTAGAAAGGTTTACCAATTTTATATATGAATAACAACCATATAATTTTCTAAAAGATATTTTTTAACCTTTACTTATGTTTAAAGACATTAGTGATATGCCAGTCCATATAATAAAGATGATTGGATTCAAGTAGTATTTTTGTGTTTTCATTCAGTTTTAATAATTCCTTGTTTTGTTTGTTTAATAGATTAGAAATGACTATCGTACCTGTATCATCAAATGTGATGTATCCACCATCAAAAGCAGCATTATGTGCAGGGCAGAGTAAAAGGCCATTATAAAAGTCTATTCTTTCTTTGTCGGTACAGTCTTTCCAAGGTTTAATGTGACTAGCAACTAATAACTCAGCCATATTCATCCCACATATTTTACAAACCGTTGATTCTTTTAAAAGACTTTCTCGGAATTTACCTTGTGTGGTTCTTATTTTTCGAAGGTACTGTTTTTCACTTGGAAGTGTTATATCAGATGCTTCATCTAAAATTACTTTATTTTTAATATTTAATGATGTTAATTTGTCTGGGCCGTTTTCAATAAAATTAATCCATTCTTTTGGAGCGTATTTTAGAGGATTTCCATTGCCATCCTTTAATTGTGCTAACCAATCTCTACTTACACCACTTGGTTCAATATTTATCATGGTTAGGTGTGCTTTATAGTTTTGGAACTGGTTCGGGAATTCTCCATGTGTTTCTAATTTTAAGGTTTGCTCAAGTGCCATGTCTTTTATTCCTGGAACAGCGACACCTAAGAATTCTACGTTTGTTCCGACTCCTGTAGATTCAAATACAAACATAGGTGGAATTGTCTTTCTATCATTAGTAGAACCATATGCTTTTTCAAAAACTTCTTTGAGTAAGGCATTTCCTTTTTGCTTGGTCTCTAAATAGGGGGTTCCTGGATTCCTGTTGTCTCCATAATAAACGAATGTACCTGTCGTTTCCTCATACAAATCGGGCCATTCTTTTATCTTACTTGTTGTAAAAATAACAACATAAGCGATTTCTTTTGTGGACTTTCCATTAATTTCTTTTGTTGATTTTCTGAATCCCCCCCTGTTTCCAACACTCTTTGTAAAGCCCTCAACCCTAAATAATTTTGTCAAAGGGTCATCTGCAGTTGGATTCCCTTTTGAGCCACCTTCGTAAATAGAGTTTACGAGTAGTGGAGCGGAACTATGGTCTTCATATTTAAATCGCAATTTTATATTCTCCATTTCTTATAACTTAAATTAATTTTTATTGTAGTAATTTCGTCATGAGTCGTATTGAAAAGTTTCTTGAGTTGAAAGTATTATAACTGTTTCGCATTGACTCTAAATGTAATGGCATTGTATAGCGGTAAAAGGACTTGCACTTTTTCTAGGAACAATTCTCGGAAGCTACTAATAGAAGTGAGCCTGTCATCATCTGGATCAATATAACAAGAACAATAGGACTGACGACCCCTTTGATCATGCTTGTGATAGAAATCTAAGAAACCCTCAAGTGTAGCGAGCTCATTAAAGTGATAGTAGCCAAATGTTTTATGCTCAAAACCACCAGAAACATACCAAGTAAACTCATTTTCCTTTAAAATTTCGATTGCTACTTCGAGTGCAGCTAAGAAAAGTGGATCTCCTTCATGTAGCTTTTGCTTGAGTAATTCTCGGTCAACGGCATTGTCAGCAACAGCATGGAATAAGGTGATAGCTATGCCGCTAGATATAAGACCAAACTGTATACATGCATGTTTTTGAAATCCTTCAAATGCATCAGAACCTTCGTCATATCGTTGATAAGAATTGGTATGTCCCCCTATTTCTCTTACTTCGTTTTCTGTTTTACCGTACCGTACACACATCCAATTTAATCGATGAAGATTATGTTTGTTGGGTTCCGTTGACGACACAATATTTTTTTTAGACCAATGATGGTGCAGATTCCACTTTTCCATATAAGGCGAAATACTCTCATCAAGCACAAGTAATTTTTCTCTGATATTTAGTCTTCGATGAGAGAGTTCTTTATTTTTTTGCCCTTGGTGACGGGGGAATAGTGTTTCATAATCTACAAAATTAAAATAATGTTTATGTAAATCGTATGTATGTGATTGAAAAGGATCCGTTTCAAGTGGACGTGGTAACATGAGCTCTATTCTTTCTTTCTCTGCCGCGTATTGTTCAAACTCTTCATATCGTTCTACATACATATCAATAATCTTTGGGGTGACGAGCGTACTTATATTTTTACAGTGACTGAAAAAAATAGCCATTTGATTCGTTGGCACGTTCACATGTGACTCCATATTTAATTCTAAGTTTCGCAGGCTTCCACCTGTTGTTAAATTTGAAGAACCTGTAAAAAGATGATGGGAACCATCCTGACATGTCGCGAAATATACTTTTGCATGTAACGTTTCTTTCGTGACAATCGATGTAGTGCAGCGCATTTGTAAATCTTCTAGAATACTAATCGTATCAGTTGTAGAAAACGTCTCACCTATGTAAATTTCAACTTGATCTTTTTTTAAATGATTTTTTTCTATAACATCTATTAATATCTCAAGACCGTAATTTGAGATATATGCAGTAGCGATTTGTAGGTGCTTAACCTCTTTAAGAGAAAGTAAAAACTCTTTAAGAAAGCCTTTTTTCCAAACTGGCTGCATACTAACCCACTCTCCTTTTTAATCAATAAAAATGCTAAACGTTAACTATATATGTTGATGTTTTTATCATAGCATAATATTCCAATTATCTCTTGTTTGAAAATATAAATTACTATTGTAAATATCATATTCACTTGACTGTTGATAAATGGTGTTTCTAATGATTGTAGCTACAGACTGTTCGTGTTGATATCTATTCAAGTCAATATTATTATGCTTTATAACCGTTGTTTTAATTTAATTTAGTGTTCCAGTCCCACCTATTTCCGTTAATATCCCTATGATTTCATCTAACCAAATATTGTTGTTGGACATTGGTGTACCTCCCGATAAATCATATGTACTTATTTCCATTATAAACATTTAAATTTGTATATCCGTATTTATTGCAATGGTAACAAATGGTTTTATATACTTATAGAAGTGATTACCAATGAAAAGTAACTGGAGAATTCGAAAAATGAATCAGAATATTTTAGAGAAAGTTCTTAAATTTTGAGGCGATAGGAAATGGAAGCAGTTTCATAATCCCAAGAATCTAGCGATTTCTCTTTCATTATAAGCTATTGAGTTATTGGAGAATTTTCAATGGAAAATTAGTGGTGAAGCTGTGGAAAAGAATCTTGAAAATATAAAGGATGAATTAGCTGATGTTTTAATTTATTCCATTTCATTAGCAGACCAAATAGAAGTGGATATAAAGGAGATGATTTTAAACAAGATAGAGAACAATGAAAAGAAATATCCTGTAGAGAAAGCATATGGGTCTAATAAAAAATATGATGAATTATAGAGATTACAAATAATCATTCGAGGTGGAGAAAATGTACAATGTAATATTGCAACCTATGAGTAATAAAATAGCTCAAAATAATTATAACGCTACAATACGCAATGGAATTGAAATTACTAACATTAAATCATTTTTGGAATCAAAAGATTTAGAAATTTTATCTGAAATTTATAAAGATGGAATTATTCGTGTTTGGGGAATAACTCCAAGTCCAAAGAAGATAAAACAGTGGGATGAGATTCAAAGTGGGGATGTCGCACTCTTTTCAGCTAATAAACAAATTTTTGCTTCTGCTACGGTTACATATAAGATACATAATTTAGAGTTAGCAAAACATCTATGGGGAGAGATGGAGAATGGAGGAAGCTGGGAATATATCTATTTTTTAGATGAAGTAAAGAATCAATCTATTGATTTAAGTGATTTTAATAGATTGTTAAATTATGAAGAAGGATATGTAATACAGGGTTTTAGAGTGTTAGATCAAGAAAAGAGTAACATAATTATAGAAGAATTTGATTTACATAGTGTTCTCTATGCACGAACTAGCACAAAAGAGGAAATAAATAGTTCGAATCCGAAGGGACAAGATGGATTAAGTGATCAAATAGCAAGTAAGGATCTATTAGGAAGGAGACTTTTAATTAATGAGCTAAGTAGTTTTTATACTGAGTATAGTGAAGTTAACACATCACCTTTGTATATTGGGATTTTTTCTAGATGGGGAATGGGGAAAAGCTCTGTTATTGAAATGTTAACAAAGTATATTGAGACTAATAAATCTGAAGCTAATAAATACTTAGTATGTAAAGTAGATTGTTCGTTATTTCATAAAAAAGAAAAACTTTGGATTACCATATTAAATAAACTGCTTGATGAATTATCAGATACGAAAATAAGAAAAAAATCAGCAAAGCAAGAAAAACAAGAAAAACAAGAGAAGATTTTTAAGTTTAATTTCTTTAGCTTTAAAACAAAATTCTTCTTCTATAATTTATTGACTTGGGCTAAAAGAACATGGAAGTTAAATGCTCTACTCTTCTTCTCGTTGATAGGTATATACTATCTAATTACTAAATCATTTCCAGAGGTACCACTCCCAAAGGATTATAAGGAAACCACAGCACTGATAACCGTGATAACAGTCGTTTATACATTGTTTAAAACAAGAACATTAATATTTAAGCAAAACGTATTTTTACAGGATGATAGAAATGAAGAGAGTAGTTTTATTCGGAGTGCCAAGGAGTATAAACAGCTAGTTACTTTAATGAATAAAGCTAAAAAGGAAAAAGATATAAAGATACTATTAATTCTTGATGAAATGGATCGTATGCATAAGGATTTGCTACCAGATATCATAGAATTAATACAATTGTTTAAAGGTTTAAATAATGACCAGTCAATTAAAAATAATACAAAAGAAGAAAAAGAGAATAAATCGGTAATATCATTCGTCTTTTCTTTTAACCAAGATATGCTATTTCCAGTGATAGGGAAGAGCGTTTCGTTAGATGATAAACAGTTGTTTATAAATAGTTATGAAAATTATGAAGGATATGTTGAAGGTGAAGGAAAGGATGCATATTTAAATTATTACAAATTAGGTAAGGAATTTATGGATAAATATTTGGATTTAACTGTATATTTAGAGGAAGAGATTGATTATACAGAATTAATGGAAGAATTATTCAAGGCGGATAATGAATTTGGAGATGATAAATCAGAGGATTTACAATCGGATTATGATAAACGAGAAACTTATAGTGAAGTAGATTCAACTCAACAAGGTACAACAGTAGAACAAGTATCCGAACGCAGCTTATCAAGTAATAATGAGAAAGGATTTCCGTCGTTTACCAATTTAGAGATAGAGGTAATCAAAGAAACTATTAAAAAAAATGCATCTAAAGTAGAACCCAGAAAGGTTATAAGACTTAAAAACGCATTAATAATGTTAAAGAAATTAAATAAAAAAACGGATGATTTAGCTGCAGGTAATGGTTATAAAGAGGAATTAAGAGACTTTATCATTAACTTTCTTGAGATTAAACATAGTGAAAAACAAGTTACTAGTTCAGCTTCAGCTTATAAGGAAACAGCTGCAACTACAGAAAATTCCTCAGAAGATAAGTCAAGTGCCTCTCAAGATAAAATGGACACACAGCTTAAGTTTACTGAGTACTTTATACATAATAAGATTAAAAGTTAGAGAGTATGAATAACAAGATGTTTTGGTTAGGAAGTTCAGTTAGTTTGTATTGAAATTTAATTAAAAGTTAACAGGAATTTGCATTTTCAGCTTTAGATACATAAAAAGCTTCATCATATTCCAAAGTTGAAGGAGTGATTGTTTTGAAAGTGTGGCAATCTGTTGAAGAGCTACATAATCATGCCAAACAAGCAATTGGCAGGCAGATAAAAAACTTGGTAAAACCCGAAACAACGCAAAAATATTATGATAGCCCCAAAAACAAAGGATGGATTGGGAATTCGGTTGAATCCGATTATTTTGGATTACCAAACAACAGTAGAAAAGAAGCCGATTTTGCGAATCTAGGTGTTGAATTAAAAGTTACACCTATTAAGATGACAAAAAAAGGATGGAGTTCTAAAGAAAGGTTAACTTTAAACGTTTTTGATTTTCATGATGAATGTACGCGTACTTTTGAAACAGCTTCTTTTATTCAAAAAGCAAATTTGATAGAAATAGTGTATTACGAATTTATTCAAAACATTCCTAGCCCAGATTTAATTATCAAGCGAGCAGTACTATTTGATTTACTAAAATTGCCTGAGGAAGATATGTTAATCATTAAACAAGACTGGGAAAAGATTGTTCGAAAAATTAACGATGGTAAAGCTGAAGAATTATCAGATAGCCTAACTACTTATTTAGGGGCAACGACTAAAGGATCAAAATCTGAACGGAATATGAGATCTCAACCATACTCTAATAAAAAAGCGCATCAGAGGGCATTCACCCTCAAGACAACTTACATGAGTTTTATGGCAAAGAAATTCATGAGCGAAGATTTTAAAGAGGAATCGCTCATATCGGATGTTTTAGCATTGAAAGAAAAAACATTTGAAGAAATTATCACTGAAAAATTCCGTCCATTTATTGGAAAGAAGAAGAGCGAGATAGCTAATCAATTTGGGGTAGTAATACCGAAACAAAATGACAAGGCCAGTTCACATACATTAGCAAATAAAATGTTGAATTTAAAAAATGATATACAGGATACTAAGGAGTTTCAAAAAGGAAATATCTCTGTGAAAATCGTAACAGTCAATCGGAAATCAAAAACAAAAGGTTCTAAGTTACCAAAAGCTACCGAGGGATTTAAACTCCAAAATTATTTTAATTTCTCAGAAATCATTCAACAGGATTGGGAAGACTCTCAACTTTATGAATACTTATCAGAAACCCGATTTTTATTAGTTATATGGGAAGAAACGAAAACTGGGGAGATATTCCGAGGGGTTAAATTTTGGAATATGCCATTTGAAGATTTAGAAGGACAAGTTCATGAAGTGTGGGAAAAAACGAGACAGACACTGATAGATGGCGTTGAATTAGAATACAAGCCTAGCAATAATAAGAAAGGCTTTATTGTATGCAATAATTTCACGTCAATGTCGGACGAAAAAATTCTACATGTACGTCCTGATGCAGCTAAATCTAGTTACAAAGAAGATTTAAATACAATGAGGCTTCCAAATAAAAGCAAATGGAAGAACCGCCCGCTGTACCTAGAGGAAGAACTAACGGACGACTACATGACGAAGCAAGCTTTTTGGTTAAATCCGACATATATGTATCAGCAAGTGAAGGAATTATTTAAATAGCGAACAAATTGCATGAATCAAATTCACCTTGACAAAAAGTCATGTTAAACTCAAACATAAGTTTAACATTCTAGTGTATCGTACGAGCTTTTGATATTAAATAAATTAGTATCAGCTATTAGTAAGTAATATGGTAAGATGTTACGGAAAGATAGCTATAATTTGTATATTTACCATTAGACAGGAATATAGTTACGCAATTTTTATGGATTTAAAATATATTTTTTAAGTTTACTAGAAAATTGGGGTATATAACATGTTTTAACAATAAATTAATAAAATTTTATAGTTAGAACAGAGTCATTTTACCCAAATAGGTCATCGTGTTAGCTGTTTTATGATTTATAGGTAACTGATACTTACCTATAAATATATTTGTTATTGGTAGATATGAAACTAATAATACGATTTACAATGCTGATAATTAGTGCTTGTTAAACTTTATTTAATAAAAATATGTTGTAGATTGAAAGGCGTTTTCTATATATGAAAGCATCTTTTGTTAATATACAATCCATGTACTATAAAGTTCTTAAAATTCGAATGCAAATGATTTAAATAAGTTTTCCAACTTTATAAAACGCTTTATATAAGTTGAAATCATAGGGGCGTGTTGAAAATAGAATGGGATGAAAAGTATGATAGGAGAGAAGTTTAATGGAGAAGTTCGAGCCAGAAAAAAATTATATTGAAGCTGAGTGTTTATTTCAGAAGGGTTTATCTATCACAAAATCGGCTCAACAAAAAGGGCTAGATCGAAAAAAATTATCTAGGTACTTAAAAAGTAAAGGACATAAATTCGGAAGTCGTCAACCTAATGAAGAGAAGTATGCAAAGGCTATAGAAGAATATAAGGCAGGTGGAGTATCTATTGAATTTCTTCGGAAAAAGTATAAATTAGATAGAAAAAAGCTAAGTATGATGCTAAAAAAATGTGGAGTTAAAATTAAAAGTCGTCCATTAACTAAAAGGGAATCTGAGAATAAAATACGAAAAATAGAAGAAGCGGAAAAATTATTTCTTACAGGGTATAGCCTAAAAAAAGCAGCTAAAAAAGTGAATTTAAATTATTATACACTGTGTGAATACTTTGAAGAAGAAGGTTATGACATATCTTATAATCCACGAACGTATGTGTTGGATGAAACGGTTTTTGAAAAGGTAGATTCCGAAGAAAAAGCATATTGGTTGGGTTTTTTGTATGCAGATGGCAATAATAACTCTTCGGTAGGTAAATTAGAATTAACTTTGAAATCGGGTGACAGAGGGCATTTGATCAAATTTCAACAGTTTTTAAAATCAACAATACCAATAAAACCTAGAGTAGTTAAATTAAATGATAAAGAATATGAGGCAGCTAGAATTATTGTATGCTCTAAAAAATTAACAGGAGATCTTTATAAATTAGGCTGCGTTGATCGAAAATCACTTGTGTTAACTTTTCCAAGTATTGATATTATACCTGCTGAACTAACCAGTCATTTTATTCGAGGCTACTATGATGGGGATGGCTCTATACATGTTCATGACAATGAGTTAAGTGCTACTATTAGTTTTGTAGGAACTGAAGTATTTTTAAAAGGTATTCAACAAGTAATGAAACTCTCTCAAACTAAATTGTATCCAAAAGGGGAAGCCTACCAATGTTCCTATAGTGGAGGCAATTCAATAGTTGAGATATTAAATCAATTTTATAATAATGCGTATATATATTTACAGCGTAAATATGATAAATATCTTAGAATAATAAATGTCCGAGAGGAACGATATAAAAAGAGACTATCAAATATTGACCGGGTTATTGATTTGTATAAAAAGGGTAAAAACACCAAGGAAATACATGAAGAAACAGGGATTTTTAAAAACTTAATTGTGTGTTGGCTAGAATATTATGCAGATTATGTTCCTAAAAGAAATTTATCACAACAAGAGAGAGAAGCTAAAAAATCAGAAGCAATATTAAACTTATTAGAGCAAGGATATGGTTTTAGGGAGATAGACAGGCGGCTTCAAACATCGACATACCGAGTGAAGATGGTGGCAATGAAAAATGGTTTTTGTAATCCGGATGATTTACTTTAATAAATGTTTAAATATTGAAGGTTCTGGTGCAAAAAAATTATCATATTTGGATATGCTAGTACTCTAAAAAATATGATTTGTATAGAAAAATAAAATGTTAACTATGAGATGATATCTACGGTACAATCCTAGTTTTCGTGATTTAGTCGAAATGATAGAAGAATTTCGACAATCTATACTAATGTATCCTTTTTTAGCCAAAGAAAATCCCTTCCAATTAGAGTGTAACACTTACTTATCAAAAGCAGTTTTTTTACATAGTCTATTCGAAAGTGGTAATACCACTTTTCTTATTCAGGTATTAGGGCTATTTAGCCAAATAGTATTTCTAAAAGGGGTTATACGTTCATTTGCTAGAGGAAAAGGATATACCTCAGATGTAATGCATTTATAGAAAAGAGGATTAAATTCTAAGAGTAATATTAATTATGATTAATTTATCACTTGCTAGGAGCGAGGAGAGATTTTGGTCAAATCTTATGAAAACGTAAAACGAATTCTGTAATCCGTTTTACGCCGAAAAGACGGGGGCTAATTGTGGCATTATCCCTTTTGAGTAGACAGTGTAATTAGAATTATAAGTTAAATAAGATAAGTTAAAAGGATGATTTTCTTCATTACAAAATTCTAGTCTATTTTACCGGAATTAATAATTGAAAGTACATTCACTTTATTTTACAATGGAGCCAAGAACTTTTTTTCTTTTAAATTATTCCATAATGACTATAAACCTTTCGGGTTTACGTTTTATTACAAATAAGTGTATATAACCTATACGCTACTATGTGATATGAATGTATTCCTGAAAGTTTTTTTTGTTTAAGGAATAAAAGGAGTGATTTACTAATGTGGCATGTAGAAGTAAAGGTCACAGATAAAAATGGACGAAAAGATACAGCTATGGGTGCGGTTCCAATTAGTACGGAAGATGGAAGAAAACTGAGTTCAGTTAGCTCATGCACTTATGACGTGTGAAACCAAGGCCAAGAGACGAGCGACGTTGTCACTTTATGGTTTAGCCATGCTGGATGAAACAGAAGTAGATACACTTCCTGGTATAGAACGCTTTGATATAAAATTAACCACAGCAAGTCCAAATCTATCTTTACAGTATAAACAATCTCAAAACCTACAGTCTGCCATGGTACAAGAACCATTAAAAAAACAAGAACAAGCCAAGGAAGAAAAGAGTGTGAAAAGAATTGATTCTTTTGACATGATCGGGAAGGTAATAAAGGTGCATAAAAAAATTCATGCAGATAGGAAATATACTAATTATCATATAGAGTTTGCCGTGAAAGATGAAAGCAAGAAGCCTACGGTTATGATGAAATATGACATCACAGCAACTGGAACTGATACGACGGTTATAAAACTAGGTACGATGAAGGAAGGAATCTATGGATATATTCGTGTAGCGAAGACAGAACAAGGTCTTTTGTTACAAGAATGGACTCCTTATATTCATTGCAGAGGCATATTGGTGGGAGCACAAAAGAAAAGAAACACGACAGCATCAGGATTTTTGTATGTCATTCAAATGAAGGATGAAAACGGTCATGTAGTTGAGGTTTTTGTCTTACATCAATTCGTAAATGAATTTGAACAATTATTTCGGGAGCAGAGGATAAAAAATATTTCTTTAGATGCTTTGCTTGAGAAAACAAGTAATGGATATGTATTAGTTAAGTACAACATTTGATAATGATATGGAAGTCCAAGTGAAATAGTGTCGTTCTTTCTGTTCATTTCGATTCTTTTCGTCTATACTGGAGTAATATATCGAAAGGATGTTCGTGAAATATGATAAATGTTATAGAACTATTTGCAGGAGTGGGCGGATTTAGAATCGGATTAGAGAAAATGAACCACTTTCAAGTAGTATGGGGAAACCAGTGGGAACCTTCAAAAAAGGCACAAGATGCTTTTCATTGTTATGCACAACGATTTCAGGATAATGGTATCCATTGTAATAAGGATATTGCTACCGTAACAGATGAAGAAATTCAACAAATAGATGCAGATATGATTGTAGGCGGTTTTCCATGCCAAGATTATTCTGTTGCACGTAGCTTATCTGGAGAAAAGGGCATACAAGGAAAAAAAGGTGTATTATTTTGGGAAATTAAGAGATTAGTAAATTTAAAACGTCCTAAGTACGTGTTGCTCGAGAATGTAGACCGGTTATTAAAGTCACCATCTAAACAAAGAGGAAGAGATTTTTCAGTAATGTTAGCTACGTTTAGAGATTTAGGTTACCATGTAGAATGGCGTGTCATTAATGCAGCTGAGTATGGACAAGCACAAAGAAGGCGTCGCATTTTTATATTTGCGTATCGAAATGACATACCTTATGCGATTACGCATAAGGATGAGACAGATTATAGTTTATTACATCATAAGGGCTTCTTCGCTATTTCATTTCCTGTACAAGCGGAATCCTCACCGAAACACCCAGCTAAAGAGCTTGAGTTACCGCTTGATATTGTTGATGTATCCGATAATTTTTCAGCAGGGTACTGGAATGCTGGGATTATGAGAGAAGGACGGATTTTTACAGCGCAACTTATACCGATTGAAGAAACTCCTATCCCATTAGGATCTATATTAGAAAAAAATGTAGATGATAATTATTACTTAAGTGAGACGGCTATCGAAAAATTTGAGTATTTAAAAGGTCCTAAAAAAATCGAAAGAACCGCAGCAAATGGTCATAAATATATCTTTGCTGAGGGTGGTATGGCATTCCCGGAATTACTAGATAAACCTGGCAGAACAATGCTAACAAGTGAAGCGAGTATAAATCGAAGCACGCATGTAGTAAAAGATGAAAAAGGATTTCGATTTTTAACTCCGATTGAGTGTGAACGACTAAATGGCTTCCCGGATGATTGGACAAATACAGGTATGTCTAATCGAATGCGGTATTTCTGTATGGGGAATGCGCTAGTTGTAGGGTTAATTGAGCGTATGGCCAAAAGGGTTTATGAAATAGATAGTATAGTTGAAAAACAACAAGAGATTAAATTTAAGGAGATGGTATAAGCCATCTCTTTTATTGTGCGTACGCATATTACATAAATATTTTGTAGTAATGCAAAAACGTACAGCTTTGGTATATACCTAGGTGTTTTTGTTAAGGTATTTGTGTAAATAGTTTGAATGAAAAATAATTCATCATTAGATCTTAAATATTAAAGGTGGAATAAAGATGAAGGTTAATGTTTGGTTGGTACATCCTCTGCCCCACGGTTCCAATCACATGAAAGATTTCTTAAAGCTCAATCGAATTGCTGTAGGTTATCCAGTAGGAAAGAACTTATCCAAATTCAGTTATGAGCAAATTCGTGAATTTCTTCATCAACATAGTTGGGAAGAGGGAATCGGTAATTTGAATTCGCTTGTACACATAATGAAAGTTGGTGACTTAGTGGTTGTTCCAGATGGTAACAAAAAAGACGTTTATCTCGGTCAAATAGATAGTAACTATATTTACGAGCCTTCACTTGATGAAGATAAAGAAGGAAGTGGATACCTGCATCAGCGAGTTGTTAAATGGTTCTTTAACAAAAAACTACTGTTACGTTCTGAACTATCTAAGGAACTAAAAGGTTCAATGCGTTATCCTGGAACTATAGCGGATCTAACTAAACACTATGAAATCATCTTAAGTGTAATTAAGGGTAATAAAAAGCCTCCAAGTGATACTTCTCTTGAGGAGAAAGCATTACAAGTTGTCAAAGAATATCTTGATAGTGAAGATCCTCTACTTCGCTTAAGAGCAGCAGAAATCATTTTAAACAGATAAATAGCTATATAAAATGCACCTCCAATTGTTAATTATGTGTCTAACAATTGGGGGGCACTTCAAAGTCATTGTGTTCTTTTTGCTTGTAAAAGTATATCTTGAAGGATGAAGAGAAAAGCATATTCGTTCGTTTATAAAGCTATTTAAAATAATTTATAAACATCGATAAAATAACATGGTACTTAGTAAACTTCTAATTGTGCTTCTTTTGCAAACATATAAATGTTAAATAACTCAGGGAGTGTGTAAGTTTTAACTTGTAAAGCTTCAATGTTTGTACGATCTAAATTGGTTTTTCCTCTTTTACTTGTTCTAGACAAAATAAAAAGCCTCCCTATATCGGTAATTTAGTTTAACGTATAAGAAGACGTAAATGACCGTAATACTAGGAGAATTTTGCTTTGTAAAGTATAAAACATTAACAACTGCAAACCCGTGTAGAATACGGTCTCATAAAAGTTATGCCCCCGGAGAGTTTAAGAGTTTTCTAAAGGTAGCAGAAAGTAGTAGATATTATATTGCATTCCTTTTGGCATTTATTACAGGAATGCGACAGGGGGAGACATTAGCCCTAAGATGGAAAGATATTGATTTTAATAATAATACACTTTCAATTAAGCAGACTTTAAATCGTGCAGGGAACAAAATAATAGCAGGAGCAAAAACAAAGTCTGGACAAAGAAGCATTGCATTACCTAATGAAACGATAAATTTTTTAGTGAAGCATAAAGAAATCATTGATAATGAAAATAGAGTGGCAGGGATTTTATATACAAATCATGATCTTGTGGTATGCACAAATATTGGGACACCATGTTTACCTAGAAATTTATTAAGGTCTTTTTATAGCTTAATAGAGAAAATAGATATAACAAAGATTAGATTCCATGATTTAAGGCATACACATGCAACTTTGTTATTGAAAGAAGGTGTTCATCCTAAAGTGGTTGCAGAACGGCTGGGGCATTCAAATATACGTGTCACATTAGATACTTATAGTCACGTATTACCGAGTATGCAACTTGAAACTGCAAATAAAATAAATGATCTAATATTTTAAGTTATTATACAGGGGGATGTTTAAAATTGAGAAAAATATTTTAAATGGTTTATTAAAACAAAATATATCAATTAATTTTATTGAGGGTAAGGATATAAGGGTTATTATTCAAGATGATGATATTCAAAATGAAGGATGGAAATCAGATGTTAAGGCTATAAAGCTTTTGATTGATGAGTTGCCTGTAGGGTTTATTCAAAAAGATACAGCAGACTTTTTAATTACTGAAAAAATTGCTTTTCTTTTACTTAATTCAATTGCTGAATTGTTGAAGGATAATGATTTTACTGGATTCTTATATAATAAAAATAATATGGAAGTAATCGGTTACTTCTTAGAATTAGTAAGTGATCAGAAATGGGAATCTAATCAGGCTTTTCAAGAGTTAATTTAAAAATGAAATTATTGATGTCTTATTGCTATTGTACGAAGTGTGAGAGTGTCTATAGATGTCAAGATGTAAAAATATGTTGTGGTAGTAAATATAATTTAATTGATTGGGCAGAATTTGCTTTTATTATGGGATATCCTTTATATCCCGTTACGAAGAAATATGATGGATTTTATTTGGAGTTATATAAACGTTTAGATGCTAAATCTATGTATAATCTTAGGACATATAATCCTGAAAATTTTTATTATGAGTTTAATGTTTGGAAAGAGATTGAATTAAAAAAGAAAAAATGATAAATGAGTATTAGAATTAATAACATAATGTTTTTATAATTTATTGTTTAAAACAAAAGCTATGCGATAAATATTCGAATTTATAGCAGAAAGCATAACTTTTCTTAAAATACAGGTTCATGCTTCTTTTTAATACAATCATTACAAATAAGAGTTTACAAACATCTCGCATTTGTTTGTGAAAAAACCGTTATATTATAAATACATTATATTAAAATTCATATAATTATTAGGTAAATACTGTTAAACTATAATTATAATGAAGGTGTTTAGATTGAATAAAATGTCTTTGGGTCTTATGTTTGTTTCGGTAGGTATTACATTCTTACTATTATCATTAACAGTATCATTACCAACTGTATTATGGGCAGTTTCACTTGGAACAAGTATTGTACTGAATTTCACAGGTACTACAATTTTAATGCAGTTTATCAAAAAAACAAAAGAGAGTATATTTTGAAGTTACAATGAATTCATTTAAGAACAAATAAAGTTGTATAACAAAGATAGTATAAAATCAGGTTTTTATTTTTTGTATAATAAAAAAACAATATTTCGATATTCAGTAAATGAATAAATGGGCAGTAATATTAATTTATTTTGGGGGAATGAAGGTGCAACATGATATTCGATTGAAAATTATTGATTTAAATTTAGGTCTAAAAATATTAAAAGGATTTGAAGGTAATTGGATTTATATAAAGATTGTATCATTTGCTTCAAGTGACAATGATAATTGTGCTTATTTTAAATTTAAATTAAAAGATTTTGAGGTTTTTGATAATAACTTGTTTTTTTATGGTAATGAAGATGAGGATAGATTATTTTTAAACAAAAAAAATATTTTACAAACAGAGTGTTCCTTTAATGAAGATGAAATTCTTTTTAAAATGGACTCTTCAGGTGGAATTATTGAAGTGTTTATAAAAAAATATCTTCCTATTTTAAATGTAAGATTAGAAGAGTTAGCTAATCCAAGGAGGAATATAATTATTACCGAAGGTAAAACGGATTGGAAACATTTGAAATATGCTCTGAAGAAGTTAAATGAAAACGATGAATTTTTAAATTTAGATATATCGTTTTTTGAGTTTGAGCAGAAAATAGAGATGGGCAATGATACTTTGAAAAAAATTCGTGACTACCATGCATTACTGGAAAATGAGTATTGTAAAATATTCATTTTCGATAGAGATGTTGATGAGATTAATAATGAATTTGGAAATAAGGAAGTACTCTATCATGGAAATAACGTCTATTCTATGTTATTGCCAGTACCAGAACATCGTAAAAACACACCTAATATTAGTATTGAACACTATTATTTGGACAAGGATTTATTTAGAAAAGATAATAATGGCCGAAGACTATATATGGTAAAAGAATTCGATAAAATTACGAAAAAACATCTGCTACTTCCTAATTTATATGCTACAAAGATAAAAAAAGAACATAGTGATATACGTATTTTGGATGAAAGAATTATGAAGTACGAAGAGCAAGAAATAGCTTTTTCAAAAATAGCTCAAAACGGTATAAATATTGCCTTAAGTAAAAGTAATTTTACTAAATGTATTGAAAATGAAGAATTTAAAGAAGTAGATCTAACAGTATTTACACCAGTATTTTTATTGATTGAAGAGATTTTAAAAGATCATATGCAAAAAAAATATGGGGAAATAGAGATAAGTAAAAATGTATATTTGAAAGAATATCCTTCAGGTATAAACGTTTTATCTTTATATTCAGAAATAACAGAAGAACTATTACTTCTTTATAAAGGTACAAATTCATTACGTATTGCACCTTTTGCATTAAAAGAACATAATAAATTAATAATAAATGTAGAAGCTTATATTAATGAAGAATATCGTCAAATTATAGCTTTTCCTATAGATATCAATCCTAGCTTAAAGAATTTTGTAATAGATAAAAATAATAATAGATTTAATCGTATAGAGCTTCATTTATTTAACCCGAATAGAAAAATAAGTTCCTCAAGGGAAATTCTTAAAGACGATATTTCAGGAATGCTCTTATTAAGAGAGCTTGATATGATATAGAGGACTATATTTAATATTTCTACTCATATATGCTTAAACTAAGTGACCTAATAATTGAGGGCACTTAGTTTTTTACTATAAAAATCAATATCATTGTTATTGATTGTAAGAACTTTCTACAATGTTAAGGACTATTGATATGCACTTTATGAGTTAAGGTGTAGAGGGCAGCAAGCGAAGCGCGGTAGTGAATGAACAACTTTATGGTAGGGTGACCAATTTGTGAACAGAGAGTTTTTGATGGCCTTAGAATTGAGAAGTATAAAATAAAAGCCCCTTGATATTCAAGGGGTTTCTCGTATGATCGCGACTGGGTTCGAACCAACGACCGCCACCCTGTCAAGGTGGCGGTCTTGTTGATATATTAATCTTCTTTCTGTATTATAAATTCCCAAAACTTCTTTAATTCCTCTCGCTTTTGGGGAGAGGCACGTTTAATTGATGTAAACCATTTCTCTAATTCTGTATTATTTACTTCGGTACTATCTTTTGCAATGAATCCTATTTCTTCTAATAAGGACTTAGTACTTATATTCATGGCGTTTGCTATTTTTTCAATTACTAATAGTGTTGGTTCTACAGGTTTACCTGTTCTGGAATCTACGCCTTTTTCAAGTTTGTCTATATAAGTATGGCTAACATCGCATTTTTGAGCAAAGTCACGTAAGGATAGTTTATTTGTTAAACGATAATTTTTAATAATTCCACCAAGAGTTTTCTTCATGTGTAATCCTCCTAGTACAATTGTAAACAATAATTTACAAAAAGAAACTAAAATAGAGAAAAAATATGTAAAACATTGTTGACGGTTAAGTAAACTATGGTTTACAATTGTTTTGTAATCATATGAATACAAAAGTGGAGAGGAGTAGAGCAATGAATAAGATAGCTGAATTAAGGAAAGAAAAACTAATATCACAAGAAAAATTAGCGGCACAAGTTGGTTTATCGCGCACTTATATTTCTGAGATAGAGAATAATAAAAAACAACCTAACG
>Ga0102589_1001105_pt1 | contig 40509 bp, 47 predicted proteins | sample AraplaMF_Col_mLB_FD_76858 | JGI IMG/M metagenome (GOLD analysis project Ga0102589, IMG submission 76858) | Arabidopsis root microbial communities from the University of North Carolina, USA - plate scrape MF_Col_mLB | ecosystem: Host-associated > Plants > Roots > Endosphere | place: USA...
GTCCCCCATCGTCTCCGTACACTTTATAGCCATTATATTCAGGTGGATTATGGCTCGCTGTAAGAACGATACCACTGTACGTATGTAAATAACGCACTGCAAATGACAATTCTGGCGTTGGGCGCAGACTTTCAAATACGTATGTTTTAATTCCGTGAGCACCTAATGTTGCTGCTACTTCCAGCGCAAACTCTGGAGACTTATGGCGAGAATCGTATGCAACAACAACACCGCGTGCTTTTGCTTCTTCACCTTGTTTTTCAATGAAACGAGCCAAACCTTCAGTTGCCTTACGGACAGTATACACATTTAGGCGATTTGTACCAGCGCCTAATTCTCCGCGCATACCCCCTGTACCAAATTCTAAATTTTTATAAAAACTATCCTCAATTTTCTTTTCATCACTTTTCATTTCTTCTAGTTGCTGCTTTAACTCTGCATCTAAATCTGCAAAGGAAATCCAGCGTTCATACTCTTTGTTCCATTCCATGTTGTTTTCTCCTCTCAATCAGCATAGTCCCATTATATGAAAAAAATTATGCTTCCCTCAATATTTTTTATTTTTTTACAACATTTAATTCCCTATTTATCACAAAAAAACAGTAACGCACTCAAAAAAAAAAGGATCGGCAAATGCCAATCCTTTCCTCATTTATTCTTCATCTCCAAAGCTCTCAACAAGTGTTGCCAATGTACGTACCATTACCCCTGTTGCTCCGCTCGGACCTAAGTCATGTGCGCTCGTTGTATCAGATGTTCCTGCGATGTCTAAATGTACCCAAGGTGTTTCTTCTGCAAATTCTCCAATGAATACACCTGCCATAATCGCATGGCCCTCACGTCCTGGCGAGTTATTTAAATCGGCTAACTTACTATTTCGAACACGTTCTTTATCGCGTTCAAAAATTGGTAATTGCCAAACTGTCTCATCTGTTTCCATCGATGCTTCTAACACTTGTTCATAAAATGCTTCATTATTTGTCATAGCACCTGTTGTATGATTTCCAAGAGCAACAATCACACCACCTGTTAATGTTGCAACATCAACAAGATAATTTGCTCCAAGCTTCTTCGCATACGTAATACCGTCCGCTAACGCTAAACGACCTTCTGCATCCGTATTTAATACTTCAATCGTTTTACCGCTCATCGATGTAATCACATCATCTGGTTTAAATGCAGTGCCGCTCACCACATTGTCTGTAGAAGGAATAACAGCCACTACGTTTTGCTCTGGGCGAAGTTCACCGATAACTTCCATTGCGCCAAGAACAGCTGCCGCACCGCCCATATCGCCTTTCATGCCAACCATGCTTTCACGCGGTTTTAGAGAATACCCACCAGTATCATATGTAATCCCTTTACCAACTAAACCAATTACATCTGTCCATTCTTCTTTCCCTTTATATAAAAGAGCAATCATTTTTGGCGGCTCTGTAGAACCTTGGTTTACCGCAAGCAGAGCGCCCATTCCAAGATCTTCCATCTCTTCTTTCTCAAGAACTTTATAATCCATATCGTACTTTTCTGCTAGTTCAACCGCATAATCAGCTAAAGCTGTTGCCGTTAACATATTTGGCGGCATATTGATAAGCGTACGCGCAGAGTTTGTAGCCTGTCCGTGCACATAGCCAACTGTTAATGCAGCTTCAATTTCTTGCGAATCTTCCTTTGTAATCACAGCAAAGCTTTCTAATTGATGAGCTTCTTTTTTATCTGTTTTATATGTTACTAACTCATATGTGCCAAGAGAATATGTTTCTGCTGCAATATGCGCAACATCAATAGCATCCATCTTATCTGTAACGAATGAATCTAACATAAATGCAACATTTTTCACTTTCGCATTTTGCAATGTTTTCGCTAATTTTCCAAGTGCACCGCGCAGCGTTTCTGTCGTATATCTTTCTTTTTTGCCAAGACCGACAAAATAATAACGCTTTGCTTTTGCTTTTCCTAAACTATGTACTTTTGAAATGACTTTCTTCTTTGGAGAAAGTTCCTTTTCATCTAGTAGCACTTGTACATATCCATCGAACGCTTGATTTAATTCGTTTACAAAACTGCTCATTACTTCATCTTCAAATAAAGCAACAACTACTGCTTCATGGCTTGCTAATTCTTTTTGTACTTGAAACATATCAGCACCCCCTGTTTTTTCTATGTCCTATTATACTCTTGTTTTCAGGAAAATGCGACAATTCAAACTTCTTCCATATATAAATTAAATGGCGGGAATTTGGGCAAATCCTGAATTTGCTCATATGGAATTTGATCGATCTCTTTCGGTAACATTCTACGACACGTTTGAATGAATTGTACAACTTTTTCAACATTTAAATCCCAATAAACCTTGCAATACGGAGTTAAATACATTTCAGCTACTTCCATCATCATTCGTGCGCCCTTTATATTCCCGTAGCTATAATGATACTGTGCGACTGTCATTTGTAATAAACCTTTTAAAAACAAATTCTCTCGGTCTTCAAGCCACATTTCTTCTAATAAATCATGACACGTATAATAATCGCCTTCGTTATACTTTATAAAAAACTCATAATACGCTAAAGGATAATCTTCCATGACTTCTCTCCCCTTACTGCGCTTTTTCTTCTCCATTTCACTTTATAATAACTAACAAAAAATAGTCTAGCGCCACAAGCGTCTAGACTACTGTTGTTTTAAATATTGTGCGCGAAACACTTGCATTGTTTCGTCTTCATTTAAAAGTACTAAATCTTGTTCAGTAAGTTTGCCATTTCCCGTTTTTACAACGTAAACATTCAATTTTTTCTTTCCCCATTGATCGTATACATCTCGCACGGTTTCATAATATAAATCAAGACGATTCCCTTTAATTGCACCGCCTTTATCCGCCACAACCCCGTATCCATATCCAGGTATGAATAAGATTGTCCCAATCGGAAATACGCGAAGGTCAGCTGCTATTGTTGAATATATATCCCGCTTTACTTTCACACCGGAATATGTAATCCCGTACCCAGGATGTCCTTTTGTTTTTCCTGTTGACTCCATACCAGCCGTATATCCTGTTGCCGTAACTTCCATCTGGCGATACTTTGACCAATCTTTTGCATTCTCTAAAGCACGAATAACTTCGGTACTTGGAATCGCCTGCTTATTTTGTTCAGCTGCGTGTACTACTTTCACTTCATTTTTCTTATACATATGAATCATTTCAGAAAGAGAGATTCCTGACATAGCTTGCCAAGTTACACACAATGCAAATACAAATAAACAAACCATCATTATCCGAATGCTATATCGTTTTATCATTTTTATTTTCCACACTCCTTCATCGTTATTGTGCCCCAACCGATGAAGAAAATATTCATGAAAAAAAGCTCCTCAGAAAGGAACTTCAAAACATTTGATATCCACGTTGCCGCAATGATTTAATTACAATACCAGACAGAGCAGCACCAACTAAACCCGTTGATAAAATGAAAATGTCAGCTTGTCCAAGATGAAGAAAACTTGTTCCTAATGAAGAAAATGCTTCTTTCGGCTTTACAAAATAATCTAAGAAATCAACTTTATCAATAATAAATACACAAATAAGCGGATATACAACAAGCATCACCCATGTTGCCCGTAAAATCATATTTAATAAAAAACCAATTCCAAAAAATAAAACTAAGAATAACATCATAGAAATTAACAAAACAGGTATGCTCATTATTTCCATCCCTTCTTACTTATTTTCTGTATCTCCAACAAAAACGTTATATGCTGTATAACCAAACTGTTCCCCTGGATTTAACATCCCGTCCATTTGTAATAGCGGAGCTGGCATCGCTTCTAATAAATATTTTATTAACACAGAAGCATTTTCATCATGAATGATATCTTCTGGAAACAAAAATGCTCCTTCAGACAATTCTCGCTCTTGAATGACAATGTCTTCTCCTTTTGGCTCTAAAAGAAAAATAATCATATTATCACTAATCTCACCCTGTATGACACCCGATCGAACACCCATGATTCCTTTTACACTCGTAGCAACTCCCGTTTCTTCTAACACCTCGCGTTGCACTGCTTGATCGACCGTTTCGCCTTCATTAACAAAACCAGCAGGCAATGACCATTTTCCTTTTAATCCGCCATATGTCTTCTTAACGACAAGCCATCTTCCATCTGATGTTATGACAAGGCCACTTACAGCTAACCACACCTTTCCACGTTTACTCATTACTAGAAACCCCTTCCGGACAAACGAACAGAATATTCATTCTTTTCTTTCATTATACTATAAAGATTCCAAAAGGAGAATGAGACCCCCTTTGTAAAAAGAACTTTACAAACATCCAAATATTCAGTAAAATCAAAAATAAAAAACAGAAATAGCTATGATAGCCATTTCTGTTTTGAATTATAAATTAAAATAGTTTTAATTTACCTTTTTTCAGAACTAATAAAGGTCCGCCAAGCATGAACAAGTAACGGTTATCGATTACTTTCTTCATGAATGAAGCTTTCCAACCAGTTAATTTTTTGCCCATTACAACGCCCATTGCATCATCATGACCTAGTGAACATACAGAACCTTTGTTATCGAATACAAACTTCTGCGTTTCGCCTTTACCGCGAACAAGAACAGCTAAGTTATGTGCAATGTTGTAACCTTGTTGAATTGCGATTTGTGCTGTCGGTGGATATGGACGATTAATTTCTTCGTTAATAATTAACGCTGCATCACCAACCATGAATACTTCTTCATGACCTGGAGCGTGCATGTACTCATCCACTTTTACACGGCCGCGCATTGCTTCAAAACCAGACTCTTCTACAATACCGTTACCGCGAACACCTGCAGCCCAAACTACAGTTGCAGATTTCAATAATTCTACATCGTCGCCGTTTGCAACAATAATACCTTCTTCAGTTGCTTCTTTAATTGCTGTACCGATGCGGAATTCTACACCTTTTTTCTCTAATTGTTTTACAGCGTACTCAACTAGCTCTGGATCGAAACCTGGAAGTGCTGTTGGAGCAGCCTCAACACAGATAATACGCGCTTTTTCGCGTGGAACATCATACTCTTTGCAAAGCTCAGGAATACGGTTCGCAAGCTCACCTACATACTCGATACCTGTAAATCCAGCACCGCCGACAATGATTGTAACTAACTCATCGCGTTTTTCTGAAGCATATAAAGAGAACATGTACTCCATATGATCACGAATTTGACGAGTTGCATTAATGTTAGCGATAGAGAATGCATGCTCTTTTAATCCTTTAATTCCAAACGTTTCAGACTCGAAACCAAGACCGATTACTAAGTAATCATACTCTAGCTCGCCATTTTTTAAGATAATGCGCTTTTCAGCTGCTTTAATTTCTACAACTGTGTCTTGCACGAAGTTTACTTTGTTTGTGTCGATTACATCCTTAATGTCTAAACGAACCTTATCATGATGCAACGTACCAGCTGCACTTTCATGTAACCAAGTTGCTTGATAATGATAGCTGTTGTTATTTACTAATGTGATTTCAGCTTCACTTACAGATAATGTTTTTTGCAGACGAACAGTAGTAATCATTCCGCCATAACCTGCGCCTAAAACTACGATTTTTGGCTTCTTCAACCTAATCACACCCCTCTTCTTTATATAGATATTTAAAAATAATAAAAATAGTGCTAAAACAAATTAACTGCTAAGAATGTAGATTTTTTCACATTCTTAACAAAATCAATAACAAGTTCAAAAAATGTTACGAAATTTGTCACAAAAAATTACCACATTTACTTTCCTATATTAGTCGTTTTCTCTTTACTTTTCAAGCACTTGTAGAATTATCGATATTTTAAAATAACATGGTCTTTTTAAGTTTTCGACATTTGCTTATTTGCGAAGCAAATACAGCTTCTTACTGGATTCCTTCACTTTCTCTTATGCCGTATATATACTGAAATACCAACAAAAATACACATAATTACCAAACATTACATCCTTACTTATTGGCGAGTTTCTTCTATATAATAAATCTATACGAAGTGCATACACAATTCAGTCGTTTCTACAGTATTTTTTCATAAAATATGATATTATTTGTCTTGAGTGCGCTTGCACTCCGCTCATGGAAGTTTCGTATAACATACATACGAGTGTATATAGGATACGCACGAAAAATTTCCTAATTATAGGGGGAGTAAACAGTGACAGAAAATCAAAAGGTATACGACATCACTATTATTGGTGGAGGCCCAACTGGATTATTCACAGCTTTTTATGGCGGTATGAGACAAGCAAGCGTAAAAATTATTGAAAGCTTGCCACAACTCGGCGGTCAATTATCCGCATTATATCCTGAAAAGTACATATATGATATCGCAGGTTTTCCGAAAATTCGTGCACAAGAACTGATTAACAATTTAAAAGAACAAATGAAAAAGTTCGAACCAACCATTTGCTTAGAAGAGGCTGTTCAAACATTAGAAAAACAAGAAGATGGCGTGTTCAAACTTGTAACAAATAAAGAAACACACTATTCTAAATCCGTTATCATTACAGCTGGAAATGGTGCGTTCCAGCCACGTCGTTTAGAATTAGAAGGTACAGAAAAATTCGAAAAAACAAACTTACACTATTTCGTTGATGATATGAACAAATTTGCCGGCAAACGCGTTATCGTCTTTGGTGGCGGAGATTCTGCAGTGGACTGGACAATGATGTTAGAACCAATCGCAGAAGAAGTAACAATCGTTCACCGCCGTGATAAATTCCGCGCACATGAGCATAGCGTCGAAACGTTAATGAACTCACGCGCACAAGTAAAAACACCATACGTTCCAGTTGAGCTGATCGGTGAGAAGAAAATTGAACAAGTTGTCCTACAACATGTGAAAACAGAAGAGAAATTTATCATTGATGTTGATGATGTCATCGTTAACTATGGATTCGTCTCTTCTCTCGGTCCAATTAAAGACTGGGGATTAGATATCCAAAAGAACAGCATCGTTGTAAACTCCAAAATGGAAACAAACATCCCTGGTATTTACGCAGCTGGTGACATTTGCACATACGAGGGGAAAGTAAAACTAATCGCATGCGGATTTGGCGAAGCACCAACAGCAGTAAACAACGCAAAAGCATACTTCGATCCAAATGCAAAGCTGCAACCAATGCATAGTTCTAGCATGTTTTAATAAAAAGAGACTGATTCCAAAGATGTACATTTGGAATCAGTCTCTTTTTTATGCGCCCAACAATATATTGGCGGAATTGAGGCATTTATCGGCGCTTTTTACGATATATCGACGGAATTGGAACGTTTATCGGCGCTTCGACACAATTTAAAGACCACTCGACGATGTTCGACACACAATCGACTACCCTCCCACTGTATAATTATGGTACAATCGATAAGAACGTTTGTTCCCAACAAAAAAAAGAGAGGATGATATAATAATGCAACCTACACTTATAAAAAAAGAAGCTTTTCAAGCCACCGGGATTTCTATTACTACAAACAACGAACTGGAAATGTCCAGTGCTGGAAACATCCCTCACCTATGGAATCGATACTTCCAAGAACAAATCACTAATCAAATTCCAAACAAAGCTACACAAACAGAAACACTTGCACTATATTCCAACTATGAATCTGATGAAACAGGTCGCTATACGTATACAATTGCTGTTCCTGTTTCTACTGTCATTGATACACCAGAAAACATGACATCATTCACAATCCCAGCTGCTACGTACGCCGTATTTACAACGCGCCGAGGACCACTATCCGAAATCATCGCAGAAACATGGCAAGACATTTGGGACTGGTCAAAAGAAAATAACCGCGCCTTTACAACAGACTTCGAACTGTATGACGAACGAGCTTTCGATCCAAACGATGCTCAAGTTGATATTTACATTGCACTATCTTAATGCACAAAAAGACACAGCGGCGGCTGTGTCTTTTTGTGCATTCGTTTTAAACCTTACATTACTATCGCCTAATCTTACAAAACTGTTATGTTTCTGTAAGATTAGGCGATAGTAAGCCAACAAGTTCTCCTACATAATAAGCATATAAACAACAAGCAAACACAACTTTATGAGGTGATATATATGAATGGAAATAAAATATTATCTGCGCTTTCTTACTTTAGTGTTCTTTTTGCCCCTATCTTGTTCCCGGTAATCGTTTGGATTGTAGGCGATTATGAAACAAGAGGTCATGCTAAACGCGCTCTATGGACACATATTCTTCCAAGCATTGCAATCTTGATAGGACTTGCAGTATTAGGAGTTCTGGGTGTTGGTTTTAATCAACCAGATGAGACACTTGCGATTGGCTCAGTAATTGTGGCATGTATTTGTGCCCTAATTAGCCTATACTACTTTATTTGGAATATGGTAAAAGGAATTCAAGTTATTAAAGGATAAAAATACAACCACCCAATACCTCCCCTAAGAGACATTTGGTGGTTTTTCCTTTTTCAGCTAAAAAATCCGCTGGGCAAATCCCGATTTTTTGAATACAATAAAAAAGTATCTGTATAGAAAGATTCGAAACTGTTAACAAAGATAAAAAGACATATGACAGAAAGGGATTCATATGGAGGAATTACAGAAAAGTAAACCCGCCTTAGAAGAAACGGAAGTACCTTTATTAAAAAATACAAACTTCCTATTTCTTTGGGCAGCTACTCTATTTTCAAGCTTTGCCTTAGCATTTTTTACGTTTTCTCAAACGTGGTACATAGCAAAAACGTTAAATTTAGAAGCATCACTTGGCGTTGTTTTTGTCGCTCTTAGTGTTCCACGCCTCATCTTCATGATTATCGGCGGAGCTGTCGCAGACAAATTTCCGAAAAAAAATATTATGTTTTATTCTAATATTATTCGGGCATTTCTTGTTGCGATCATTCTCATTTGGTTTATTGTCGGTCACGTCACACTATACACATTTGCTTTATTTGCACTTTTCTTCGGCTTAGCTGATGCCTTTTTCTGGTCCGCTGATGGTTCTATCTTACCTGAGCTCGTAGCGAAGCAGCGTCTTACACAAGCAAATTCACTTACACAAATGACAAACCAAGCATCAGTTATTTTCGGCCCCGTCTTTGGCGGGATACTGATTAAATTTAGTAATTACGAGACAATCTTTACAGTAACCATTCTATTATTAATTATCGCTGCCATACTAATTCAAAAAGTCCATTCAAATGTAGGACAAGAAGAAAAGAATGAAAATAAAAGCATGTTCACTTCTATTAAAGAAGGCATTCTTTATGTGAAAGAATCATCGTTTTTATCAACGTTTCTTATTTGCAGCGCCTTTTTAAACTTATTTTTGATTGGGCCAATGCAAGTTGGATTTCCGCTGTTTATTAAAAATGTACTGCACGGTGACTCTTTGCAATTTAGTTATTTAGAAGCAGCAGTTGGCGGCGGGATGGCCATTGGCGCTGTTATCGTTGGACTGCGAAATATTAATCGCCGCCGCGGGTTATTTTGCATTATTATGATGCTATTGTCAGGTGTTTTCTTCTTGTCTATTAATTTCAGTACAACACTTTGGCAAGCGCTTCTTTCCGGCTGCTTTTACGGCATTACAATCGCAATGGCAATTGTGCCGTTAATGGCTATGATTCAATCGACTGTAAAAGAAGAAATGATGGGCCGCGTAATGAGCTTACTCATGCTATCGTCAATGGGCTTTATCCCGATTTCTTATGCAGTTACATCACTTGCCTTAGCAGCCGGAATACCGATTGTTACAGTGATGAAAAGCGGCGCTATTGCGGTCATTGTCTTTGTACTCTTTATCGCAATTCGCGTTCCAGTTGTACGGAAATTTGATTAAAAGTAGGAGTTATGCCTCAGACGCATAACTCTTTTCTTTTTTCACTTTCAAATGGATTATATAAAACAATCCCGCTATTCCTCCTTGCTGCCGCCCCCCAATCTAGTGCAACATCTAGAAATAACGCCTGCATCGTACTATATAAAAGCGCTCCAAAATCTTTGCGAATTTCACCGCACTTATACGCCCTAACAACACTTTTTGTCCGCCGCATGATTTGCACTTGTATATCATCATGAATCATCAGTTGCTCCCATAACAGCCCTACCTCGTACAAACCACTCTTTTTGTAAGCGAGTTCCACTTTACTCCAAGCAAAATTAATTGTTTGTGGATTTTGCGACATCGGTGCAATTGCATTTATAAATTGCTGTGGTATATCATGACGACAATACGTCGCATCCATGTTATACGTTTTTGTTTTCTGTTGTATTTTGAAATTGTTTTCATAAACACTAGTTTCCGTCTCCTCATTCAAGCGCTCCTCCTTACAGTCTTCTGCACTTTCGCCATTTTCACATGCGGTCATTTGCATGCGGTCACTCATGCGGTCAACAGCCTGTTTACAAAACACATACAAATTCGCACTATATCCGCCGCGCTTATGTCTTTCTTTCGTAAACACACGCTTAATAATCTCAAGTTGTTCAAGCTTCGCAACAGAGCGGCGCACAGTTCGAATACTTTTTTCTATTTTCACCGCGATTGTTTCCATTAACGGACATGCAACGCCAACTGTTTTTTGTTTTTCATTCACCGCATATCTCCCTAACAAACGAATGACAAGGAAATCCGTTTTGTTAATCTCAGTTTGATACTGCATCAAAATCTGCTCTTGATATGTATTAAACTCTTCTTTATTTTGGAATTCACTATGTTGCTTCATTAATGAATACAATTTACTCATATTTATCGCCCCCATGTATAAATAAGAGTAAAAACATAAAAGTGGCTGAAGATTTTGTTGTATGATTAAAATAAAATTTATCAAACTGAGGTGAAAAAATGATCGTAATTAGTGCATGTTTAGCCGGCGTTGCGTGCCGCTATGACGGAAACGATAATCTCGTCGCAAAGATTGGGGAACTACTCGAAAAAGAAGAAACAATTCTTATTTGTCCGGAAGTGTTAGGCGGATTACCAACGCCCCGTACACCTGCTGAAATTATCAGCGGAAACGGAGACGATGTCTTGGACGGAACTGCAAAGGTAATAGACCGAGACGGAAATGATGTAACAGACATCTTTATTGCAGGTGCTTATAAAGCATTGAATCAAATAAAAGACTTAAATCCTGAATATATTATTTTGAAAGAACGCAGTCCGTCATGCGGAAGTTCTATTATTTACACTGGGGATTTTAATGGGCAAAAACAAAATGGTTACGGCGTTACGACTGCATTATTTAGACGACATGGGTTTACAGTGATTTCCGAGGAGGATTTTACAAAAGAATAAAGTGAAACTTTAATCAGTGGGGGTTTTCTTCATCCCCCACTGATTATCAGCCCTCACCAATCGGGCTTTTACGGACAGTTATCCCCCACCTATCTTCTTCGATTTTCTCGGAATTTTGAGGTGGGGGTCTTCCTGTCCACGAATAGCGGGATAAATTCATTTCGTTTACATTTATATAGATTGTTATCTTCTTTTCATTTTCTATCTGTGAATCAAATTTTCATTATTTACACAAACTCGCTTTATTACGAAGCCGACTTTTTCGTCTCATAACGCTGTTCAATTCGTTGCTCGATTCTTTCCATCGCTTGTTTATCATTCAATATATTTTGTTTATTTTCTTGCACCAATTCTTTAAAAGATTTATTTCCTAATTTACTATGCTTTTTCATCTTAATCATTCCTCCTTATTTTCTATAAAACTTTTCACTCTTTATGAAAAACTTGTCTTTATTTGTCGAAAAATTCTACTTAATTAGATGATACTATAACTTTCTTGTTTTCAAAGGATAATTATTTGAACATTTCATGAAATCTATAAACTCCGACGAAAAAATACATTTATTTTCCCATCATAGAAGTCGATACTATGCAGATGACGCGAAACTAGTTTTCACACAAAAAGAGTGTCCATCTTTAGACCATTGTCAACTTCCTATGCAGAGAGCTATAAAGGATCTGGGGGAGTGCTTCTGAAGCAGGTGTGAAGATTCAGTTGGAGTATGAGCTACTCTTTAGAGAATTTCTAGAAATGGAGACAGACCACGGCACTAGTAACGACGCAAAATAGGAGCAAGAGCGGATCAAGGGAAGCTGTCTTTGCGTATTGATTTTACTCAAAGGCCGTAAAAAAATGCCCCTGATGCCAATGGCATCAAGGGCATTTCTCTAAAGTTGATAGCAATACCCCTATAGAATGAATACTCCTAAACTAAGAATCATTATTTCGATTCCTTTCTTCCAATAAAAATAGATAAACCAGATAAAAGGAGAAGAATACTTACGCATACAATAGAGTTAATTATATTGCCTGCATTGAACAAGAAGAAAATAAAAATAATTGCCAAGGCTGCTGCCGCAAACAAGGTGCTGTACGGGAATAACCACACACGAAAATACGGCATTTTAGAATACTGTTTACGCAACTTGAATTGCGCAAGGCAGATGCTAGTCCAAATAAGCAGAACAGTAAACCCTGGGATAGACATCATATAACCAAAGACGTGCTCTGGTGTGAGGAACGCGATAAAAGCTCCAATTAATAAACCAATACAACTGACAAGAACTCCCCATATAGGAACACCGCGCTTAGTAAGACGAGAGAATAGAGCAGGCGCTTCGTTATTTTGTGCCAGAGAGTACAAAATGCGAGAAGTAGCATACATTCCTGAATTGGCAGCCGACAACACAGCGGTCAATAAAATGAAGTTCATAATATGCGCTATACCTTGTAATCCAGTTGCAGAGAAAACCTGTACAAAAGGACTGCCTTGCTTTCCTACTTCGTCCCAAGGGATAAGTCCAGTGATGATGAGAATAGGTAATGTGTAAAATAAAACCACTCGGAACATGACCCCTTTTATTACTTTCGGAAGTGTCTGTTCCACGTTTTTCGTTTCTGTTACAGTTAACCCGATTAATTCTGAGCCTCCGAAAGAAAAGACGACTATTAGGAGTGCTGTGAAAATACTTCCCCATCCTTTTGGAAAGAATCCGCCGTGACTCGTATAGTTTGTAAAATATGTTGCTTCATGATTTGGAATGAAGCCAAATAATAAGGCAAAACCAAGCAAAATAAATAAAACAAGAGTAATGATTTTGAAACTCGCAAGCCAAAACTCTATTTCACCGTAAAGTTTGACGCTAACCAAATTGATAAAAAGAAGAAGCGCAGTACATGCTAAACTAAGCAACCATAAAGGAGCGGATGGAATCCAATATTGTAAAAAGCTCCCCCCAGCTAAAACCTCAACAATAATAACTAAAATCCAATCGATCCAGTAGAGCCAACCAATGACAAAGGCGAAACGTGAACCGAAAGCTTTTTGAATCATCCCTTGAATGTTTAAACCAGGATAAGCAATCGCCATTTCCGCTATTGCACTCATAACAATGAGAAGAAGAAATCCTGCAAATAAATAAGAAAAAACAATGCCGGGTCCTGCAGCTGAAATTGTATCTGCACTTCCTTTGAAAATCCCTGTCCCAATCATCCCACCGATTGCCATAAGCCTAATATGGCGCGGTTGCAGTTCACGTTTCAAGCTTTGTTGTGCCATGTCTACTCCCCCTTTAGTAATAAAATAGAAACAAGGTTAATATCTTTTTCTCGAAAGTGATTACGTAACATCACTAACTGCTGCATAGTCCTGTAGAATTGTCTTAATATTTAAACTATACAATAATCTTTTTAATCTTGGCATATATTTTTGAAACGTATGTTGTGAGAATATGGCGGGGAACGTTTTTTGAAACATCCTAAGTTAGTAAAAAGAACCTTTTTATGGAATGAATGATTTTATCCCGCATTAACGGGCAGTAAGACCCCCACCTCAAGATTGAAAGAGAAGCAAAGAAGATAGGTGGGGATATAACTGCCCGTAAAAGCCCGATTGGTTCAACTAACCATCAGTGGGGGATGAAAAACCCCCCACTGATGGAAGTTTCACTTTATAGGTATCGTGATGTTTTTAACTTTTAGCCCTTGATTTTTGCTTAAAACAAAAAAATAGTGGCGATTTTTTCATCACCACTATTTTTTCTATTTAGAACTGTTTTTGAGTATTTGAATGTTTTTGTCTCTTTCTCCAGCATCGGAAAGTTCTTCTGAAAATTCATGGTCTGCTTTCTTTCCTAACAGTAGTTCAGATGACCGAATTGTGCTGGATGGCAAATTATTATTCGGCGTGGCCTGTTCGTTCCATTTTCCCATCAAAATCACCTCTTTTTTATTATTGAATTTTTGTCATGATTTTATTTAAAATCTCTAATAAAAAAAGCGCTTGATTTCGTTTTTAATCAGCAAGGTATAATGATAGAAAAGCGTGTTCCTTTTCCTTTTGTACTCTCTATTTCTATATCTCCATTTAGCTCTCTAATAATGCTATACGCAATCATGGTGCCTAGCCCAGTTCCTTTTTCTTTTGTTGAATAAAATGGCGTGGCAATCCGCTTTATTTCTGTTTGGGACATTCCAACTCCCGAATCAATGATATCGATTACAAGATTGCCCTTAATTTTTTGCGCATGAATTTGTAATACTCCGCCATCTTTCATAGCTTCAATTCCGTTTTGTAAAATATTAGTGATGCACTGTTTTAATTTTTCAGGATTCGCATTTATATTCAAACACTCTGGAATATCTTTATGTATTTCAACGTTATATGAAAGCGCTAGCGGAGAAATCATATTTGTTACTTCCCGAAAAACACAATTTATATTCAGTGGTTTTTTCACTGTATTTTGTGGTTTTGTTAGAGATAAATAATCATTGATAACCAATTGTACTTTTTCTAATTCCATCAACATAATTTTCAAGTATTCATCTTGAGACGTTTTTGAAAGCTCATTTTCACGGAATAATTGAGTGAATCCATATACAGTCGTCAGCGGATTATGAACTTCATGTGCAATCGATGCCGCTAATTCACTAGCTGTATAAAATTTTTCAGCTCTTTGAATTTTTTCTTTCATTTTAAATTTCTCGATCATTCCCTCTATTAAATAAATAGATAATAATCCTGTGAAGGCGTTAACCACTACATAATTAATCAAAAACCAAATAAAAACGGTTTCGATTTTACCATATATTTTAATTTCGTTCATTATAGCAAAAGCAGAAAAAGAACTAGTACAACTTAAAAGCAATAGTGTGTTAAATAATACTTTGTTTCGTCTAAAATAAACGGGAAGAAAATAACGTAATATGATCGTAATCGTTGTAATGATAGTAGATATAATAACTGATGAAAAAAAACCGTTTCCACCTAAGTAAAATCGATAAGCAATATATACAATACCTGTAAAAACAATGCTCCTTTTATTTCCGTATAGAATCACTAAAAGAAACGGAATAAAACGCAAATCATAAATATACCCATCATGTAAATGAATAGGGAATGTCATACAAAGAACAATTGCAATCGATGAAAAAAAAGAAATTAATATATGATTACGTGGTTTTCTTTCTGCCTTATCTAACCAAAATACTTGATAACTAAGGATACAAATAATAATAATAAATGCATTTAATAATAGTGTAGAAATTCCCATACTCTGTACCTTCCTAATTTTTTGTAAGGGGGACCATGTACTCTTCCCTGAAAACTCCTTTAATTCTATATTATGTTATTCCAATTTGCTAGTTCGTTATGTTTTCTGATGTTAAAAATAATAGATAGGTATAAGTGCTTTTTATTGTTTATATTCATTCGGTGTAGAGACATACAAGGAAGAGGAAACGGGAAAAGCCACACGGAAGTAATTACAGAAAATTCTGTTAATTTAAAAAGAAAAACCCTCTTCTCTTCTATATGATTATTTATCTTAACATGAAAATAAGCAAATAACAACAAAAAAGCTCGAATTTCTACTTTTTTCGCCATTTTCCCCCTTTTCGTTCTAAGCAAAATAAAAACCCTCTTAACGAATGAATTTTGTCATTCACCGTCAAGAAGGTTTGTATGATCAATCATTATAAATGCACACTATGCAAATGTTATCTGGTGCTAACATTCCTCAGGCTTACCAGCATTCGTCGCTGTGCGGAATGATGATCCGCAGCCGCATGATGCGATAGCATTTGGATTATCGATTGTAAATCCGCCGCCAAGCATCGATTGTTTATAATCGATTTTTACTCCTTTTACAATTGGAGTACTTTCTTTATCAATAACAAATTCAACACCGAAAAACTCAAGTACTGTGTCGTCTTCATTTGGTTCTCTTTCAAATCCTAAACCGTAAGAAAGACCGCTACATCCACCGCCGTGTACAGCAAGGCGAACGTATCTTTCTCCTTCTTCAGCGTCTTTTAACATATCTTTAATTTGATATGCTGCTTGTTCTGTTACAGTAATCATAGAATCCACCTTCCTTTCTTCTCTCGTTCTATTATACATCTTTACTCTTCAATCTTATAATAATATACACCGCTGCAAGTGACTTCTGCTGGACCATTCATAAGAACTGTTCCTTCTTCTGTCCATGTAATCATTAAATCTCCGCCGGCTAAATGAACCGTGATTTCTTGGCCTCGCTTCATCTTTCCATTTAAGATTGCCGCTACAACTGCAGCACATGCTCCTGTTCCGCATGCTTGTGTAATGCCAGAGCCGCGTTCCCATACACGAAAATGCATTTCACGATCATTCAGTACCTCAATAAATTCGACGTTTACGCTTTCTGGAAACATCTCATGTGTTTCTAATACAGGTCCTAACGTTGTCAGCGGTGCTTCTTCAATATCCTCTACAAAAATAACAGCATGCGGATTTCCCATTGAGGCAGCTGTAAATGTATAGCGGTGATTATTATAAAGGAAATCTTCACGAATAAACGGCGTTTCCCCTTCACCTAACATCGGTAAATCAACGCGTTTTAACCTAGGTGCCCCCATATCAACTGTAGCCGAAGTTACAATTTCACCTTCAACTTTTACTTTTGCTGTGACGATTCCTGCTAATGTTTCGATTGTGAAAACAGTCTCTTCTACTAGTTTATGCTCGTATGCGTACTTTGCAACGCAGCGCAGTCCATTCCCGCAGCTTTTTCCTTCTGAACCGTCTTTATTAAAAATACGCATTTTCACAGGCGCAACGTCAGATGGGCAAATCAAAATCATTCCGTCAGAACCAATTCCAGTATTCACATCCGATACTTTTTCAGCAACTTGTGCAAGATGCTCTTCTGCAATTTGTTCTTCAAACATATTTACATAAATGTAGTTATTCCCAAGTCCGTGCATTTTTGTGAAAGAAAATTGTGCCATTGTTTTTCACTCCAAAATTTTTGATTGTTATAAGTATAAAATGAGCGCTTTTGGAAAACAATAAGAATGTCCCCCGTTTCTCATATTCAACGACAATTTTGGTGTAACAATGTCGTGCTTACACATATAGTGTAAGCAAAAAGCCCTTCAACAAAAGGGCTTTCTTTTTTTATATCTCCTAATACATTCAATTGAAAAAGACGCTGCCTCATTGCAACGCCCTAAAACATTGGGTTTTCATCTAAATAATCATATATATTTTTCACAAGTTCATCCGGTGTTTCGCCTTTGACAACTTCACCGTTTACAAGTGCATATGGTCCTTCAAAGCAAACGCCACAATACCCAAGACACCCGTACTCAATCACATCTAAATTTGGATCTTTCTCCAATTGTTCACGTGCCTTTTGTGCACCGCTCGCAAGGTTGCCAACACAAAATTCAATTAACGGTTTAATCAACCTTAATCCCTCCTGTATCTATTTCAAAGCTTGTTTTATAACAGTAAGCCTAAGATGTTCGTCTAAATCCAGCGAAAACAACTGACATACCCAATCATTTCCTACTAGAAAACCACAACATTCTACTAATTCTGAACGAGTCGCTACTATGCAAAATACACCATGACCTTCACTCGCTCACCTAATAAGAAAAGGGCTTTATGTCGTTCTTCTACTTATTTTTATATAGAATGGCCTTTAACATCGCTTTCACTTTCTTACTATTGTACAACAGAGTATACATTCTCGCATTGTTATTTACTTCAAAATTCGATATAATTTGAATGAGTAAAGTCAAAATATTTTTTTAATATAAAAATTTCTATGATTAGGGGATATTTCAACAGAAAAGGGGTAATCCATCATGAAGCACCTCGTAATACTTGGTGGCGGCTACGGTGGAATGAGAGTTTTACAACGTCTTCTTCCGAGCAACCAACTTCCAGATGATGTTCAAGTAACATTAATCGACAAAGTACCGTATCACTGTTTTAAAACAGAATACTACGCATTAGTGGCAGGAACGATTTCTGAAACGCATATTCGCATTCCATTTCCAGAGCATCCACGATTAAACATTCAATACGGTACTATAACCAACGTTGATCTAGAAAACAAAACTGTTCATCTTGAGGACGGTGAAGTTGTCAATTATGATGACTTAATTATCGGACTTGGTTGTGAAGATAACTATCACAACGTTCCAGGAGCGAAGGAAAATACATACAGCCTTCAATCCATTGAGCAAGTTCGTCAAACATATCAACAACTAAATGGTTTAGAACCACATGCAACAGTTGCTGTTGTAGGAGCTGGGCTAAGCGGCGTTGAGGTCGCAAGTGAGCTTCGCGAAAGTCGTCCAGACTTAAACATTTATTTATTCGACCGGAAAGATCGCATTCTTTTCCCGTTCCCAGAAAAATTAAGTAAATACGTAGAAGAGTGGTTTTTAAAGCACAATGTTACAATCATTCGCAATTCGAACATTACAAAAGTAGAACCAAATATTGTGTATAACCACGATGAACCACTTGAATGTGATGCAATTGTATGGACAGCTGGCATTCAAGCAAGTGAAATTGTTCGTAATCTGCCTGTCGAGCATGATAATAGCGGCCGGGTTGTATTAACAAAATATCATAATATTCCAGATTACGAGAATGTATATGTACTAGGTGACTGCGCTGCGCTGCCACATGCACCATCTGCACAGCTTGCAGAAGGTCAAGGTGAACAAATTGTCCAAATATTATTAAAACGTTGGAACAATGAAGCATTACCAGAAGAACTGCCTGTTATTAAACTAAAAGGTGTTCTCGGTTCTCTTGGTAAAAAACATGGCTTCGGTTTACTCGCAAACCAGCCGTTAATGGGCCGCGTACCTCGCCTTTTAAAATCAGGTATTCTTTGGATGTATAAACATCATAATGGTTAAACAAAAAACAAGAGCCGCCATGCAGCTCTTGTTTTTTCTGTTGCTTCAAAGTGGTGGATTTTCCATCCCTAAATGAGCCCAATCTTCTTTTGGTGGACCATATACACCAAATGGTTTTATTCCTGCTTGACGCATAAGAACTGTAACTTGTCCACGATGATGAACAATGTGCTTAATTAGTCCCATTAGGATTGTAGCATTTGATTCTTGCCTTCCAAACGCTTCTTGTATTTGCTCTAGGGATTCATCCGTCCATTGCTCTTCAATAACTTTGGATGCACTGAAACTTATATCCTTAAAGGTTTCAGCAATTTCCTCTGCTGAAGTTGGTACACTTTCTGCATGTTCTACTCCATCTATCTTCAACCCAAAATGAGCTAAATATTCTGGAATACTTGTTGTAAAATGCCATGCAATTCTCCCTAAAGTACGACCTTCTGGATAAACTTGTTGTTTTAATGAATCATCTGTCAAACCATCCAAAACTTTTTGAGTTAGCATTGCTTCCCTATTCCATTCTTTAATAAAGTCTGAAATTGTTACATACATAGTTATGCCTCCATTATAAATAATTATTTGCGAATCTGTACTATCACTTCATTCAGTATTTACATAACTAACTTCTTGAATCATTTTTCTATTAATGATTGTATATTATAATAGTGACAGATTGTGTCATAGTTATTGGAGGTATTTATGTCTAAAGCAAAAAGATTAAATGAATTGATTATGATGGTTAATCGAATGAAACGATTTACTGTTGGGGGATTAGCACAAGAGTTTGGTGTTTCAACAAGGACAATTTTGAGAGATTTACAAGAATTAAGTGAAATGGGTGTACCGCTTTATTCAGAAGTAGGTCCGCATGGCGGTTATCAAGTCTTAAACGAAAGAATTCTTCCTCCCATCGCATTTAGTGAGGATGAGGCTGTCTCTATATTCTTTGCCCTTCATACATTAAGACACTATATTTCCCTTCCATTTGATATAGAATATGAATCAATAAAAAAGAAATTTTATTTAAATCTTTCTGGCGATATTAGAGATACGATTGACAATATGAAAGATCGAGTTGATTTTGTGTCGATACATCAACAAGAAGAAATCCCATTTTTAAGACAATTGTTAAATGCAGCCATTCAACAACACGTTATTATAATTAATTATGAAACAAATGGAAGGACTAGCAATAGAAGTATTCAACCGATTGGCATTTATGCGAATGAAGGAAAGTGGTATTGTCCATCCTATTGTTTTTCTAAAAAAGATTATCGAGTCTTTCGATGTGATCGTATACAATCTGTCGAACACGACGAAAATACGAATCCAATTGACTTATCCAATATTACTTTAAAAAATCGTTTTTCCATCCTGAATGATTCCAAAGAAACATTTGAATTATATGTAGAGTTAACTCAGAAAGGTGTAGAAAAATATCAATCCGTTACATGGCCAAATACTCAGTTGATTAAAAGAGAAGATGGTTTAGGAGCTGTAAGAGGCACTATCTCAAAACATGATATTATCTTTTTTTCAAATTACTTTATCACATATGGAGAAAATGCAATTATAAAAAAACCTGTTGAATTAATTAAATATACAAAAGAAAAATTAACTAACATGTTAAACCAATATGACTAGTTTAAGATAAAAAATGGGTGTTATTCTTCTGCACATATTCCTACTAGTTAGTGATATACCGATGTTGATATGAAAGTAAAACTAGCCATCAGTAGGAAATATGGCCCACTGATGGCAGTTTCATTTTATCCCGCATTAACGGGCAGTAATACTCCGCCTCAAAATTCAGCGGATGCATTGTCCAGCTCTAGCGGCTAGAATCTCCGGTCGTTTCACCCCCTCGGACGAGGCCAAAAGCGCCTCTCTGTCGGGTGCTCCAACGTCCTGCGATTCTGAGCGAGCCGCTTCCGCTTTTCTTAAGAAGTTAGGCGGGAGATAAATTGCCCGTAAAAGCCCGATTGGTGAGGGCTAATAATTAGTGGGGGATGCCCCCCCACTGATTAAAGTTTCATTTTATCTTTCCCACCTCTTCTTACATTCCTCTATCCAAAACAACAAATACTGCTTCGTCATCTGAGCGCGTCTCCACCTTGATAAAGACGGTTTTAATCCTTCTTTTTGACGAACCCAGTACACCTCTTGCAGAAGCGGTTCCCATTCTTTACAACGTTTCATCATATATTGCAGCCCTTCATCTTTCGAAACAATCCGTTCCATTTCTAGCGTGCACATAATACGTCCCATTGTCACAACTGCAGACTCTACCCATTCTGTAGACAAAAATAAGTATGGACGCTTTACTTTCTCACTCCAATATTGTTCCACATTGTATTTCATTGTGCTTACAACATCATCCCACGTTACCTCATACGGAAGCTCGTTTGCCTGTTGACCAAAAAACGTAATACCGCTATTTTTTATCGTCCACCACGTCACAGAATTAATGTCCCAATGTCCTTCATTTATTTTTCCATCTGAACAATATAAGTACGGTGACATCTCATGATTTTGCTTTCCGACATGAACAAGCGGAATATACATCCCATCCATTCGTTTACCGAGGTCATCTGTACGGAGCCTCTTATGTAATTCACGGATTTTCACTTTCTCTGCTTCACTGACTTGTTCTTTCATAACCGTTACAAAGTCAATATCACTCGTTTCCAGATGAAACGCATTTAGCGCTAATGAACCATACACATACACACCAACTAGCTTTTCTTTTGAAATGACTTTTTGAAGTTCATTCACATATTGATTTAAAAAGAACTCCACTTCTTTTGGTATAGAACGCTCCGTTACGATAGCCATAAGTATACTCCTAACGATGCTGCCATATTAGGAATTGCGGCAAATGCGTTCATTTTAGCAGATTGAAAGCGAGATTCTTTTCGCGTCGGCTTTGCCGAAGTAAATGTCCCACGTGCTCCTAAAATGAATCCATCTATACAAAGAAATACTGCACTAGCTAAGAAAAAGAGGCCCAGCCAACCTGCAAACGGATAAACCATCGCTGCATCCCCTGTCATATAAGCAATACCACTGACTACAAAAAGCCCGATTATCCCTATTACAAACCCTTTCTTCATCTCGTTCATCCTCCTAAGCACAGAAAAAGCCCTTGCGATTTGAAATCTACGTTGCAAGAGCTCTGTGAGTGATAAGTTATATTATAAATATTTCTCAATTTCTTCGTATACATCCTTTAAGCGTGGATTTCCTTCTCCAACAATCTCATTATTTACGAGAACAACAGGATAAAACAAGTCATCTTCAATGACACGCTCAGCAAAAGCGCGTTTTTCTTCCTCTTCTTGCTCCTCATGAATATCCACATATTCAAAATGGAATTTCTCTTCTTGTCCTTCATATTTCCGTCCGATCGCCGCTTGTAGCCATTCATACGTTTCCGTTGAAGACGGCATTCCAACGCAGCTTGCACATACAACCTTTGCTCCGTAAACACTTACTTTTATCATATTCTCTCCCCCATTTGTACATATATTTTTTTCCGTACCTTATTGTCACATATAAGCTGGAAACTTCCATAAACTATTTTGACAACATAAGAAAGACATAAAAAATAGATTTTCCCCTGTATCTTGATTATAATAAAACTGATGAAAGGAGTCGATAAAAATGGAAAACGAAAACTTACACGAACAAGTAGTAGAAGTATTAGATAAATTACGTCCGTTCTTACTTCGCGATGGCGGTGACGTAGAATTAGTAGATATCGAAGACGGTATCGTTAAATTACGCCTTCTAGGTGCTTGCGGCAGCTGCCCAAGTTCTACAATCACATTAAAAGCTGGTATCGAGCGTGCTCTTTTAGAAGAAGTACCTGGAGTAATTGAAGTAGAACAAGTATTTTAATGTAAAAGCGGAGCCGACCGTTTAGCCCCGACGGCTAAGGTTCTTTCCCGCAGAAGATGCTTTTTATCTTCTCGCGGGAAAGGTTCTTAGACGCAAGGGGCTGGGAGGCGGAGCTGGATAATTTAAAAGCGGAAGCGGCTCGCTCAGAACAAGAGGGGGATGGAGCTTCTGACATAGAGGCGCTTTTTGCCTCGGCGGAAGACGCGAAGCCACCGACTGTTCTAGCCGCTGAAACTAGAAGAAGAGACCCACCACGGTCTCTTTTTTCTAAATTACATATTACGTAAGCCAATCAAGCTTACGAATCCCTAACTTATCAATGGGTAGACGGATGAGGTCATAAAACTGTTTAAGAAATTGTTCCGACTGATCTACGCGCTTCAAAATGGTTTCTAACTTATCTTGATATACATATTTTTGCGACTCACTTCCCGCCAAGTAATATCCTTCAACTGTTTCAAAATAATGAAGCGGAAAGAGAAGACGAGCAAATAATAACCGCCAGCCAAACGAAGATAATGGATAGTTCCGTTCGTAGTCGGTTAAAAACTGAGCAATCGTTTCTTCCCAGTTCTCTTTTTTTTCCAAAGAAGTATGACGTACCCATTCAGCTAAGTCGCGACTTGGATGGTCATATACCCAATCAACCGGGAGCTTTAATCGCTTTGTCTGTCGCCAAAGCAATGGTGTAAATCGTTCCTGACAAATGGTTGCAGCATCAGCAACTTGAGGAGTATCATCAATTTCTGTATCTACTACATATTGAATCGCATTTTCGGCAAGACCTAAGTAGTACGGAAATGATTCAATAAATAATTGTTCAAACATATCAGTAGGGTGACTCACCATTTTAGATTGCCAAAAACGTTCGAGCTGATCTAATCGTTTTTCCCAAAGCGACTTCCATTCACCAATTCGGCTGAGATGTTCAATTTCTTCCGAAAAGAATGCACCGCGCTTATGAAATAACGATAGCTCACTTCCTGGTGAAATGACATTACGCTCTAACGTACGTATTCCTTTAAACAAACAATAATTTGTTTCTTCTATCTCACTAACGTAATAACCTTGTACGTTTGGCACAAACGTCGCAACGGTAATATCACCTTGCTGATTCATATAATCACTTAATTTCTTCATTTCAACAAGCTCTTCTTCTTGCAAATGACCGCTAGGAAGAAGCACATAAATTTTATTACGAACCCAAAAGCTGTTATAAGGACCAAGAGGTGTAAATTCTTTAACGTGTATATGATAGTTCTCATAAATATGTTGAATCATCGTACTCGCCACCTACATTTTTTCTATATATATATGAGCCGGTAATTAACTTTCATGCCTATGCACATCATACACCTATACGTATACAATATTAAAAAGAAAAAAAGGTGATAAACATGACACAACGAAATGAACTACAAGAAAGAGCATTACAATTACTACAAGAACGCGGTGTGAAAATTGACGATATTGCAGATCTCGTTCATTTTCTTCAAAAAAATTATCATTCAAATTTAACAATGGAAGAATGCCGTTATAACGTAGAACGCGTCTTATCCAAACGTGAAGTACAAAATGCCCTCATTACAGGAATTGAATTAGATGTTCTTGCCGAAAAAGGTTTGCTAAGTGCACCTCTTCAAGACATCATCCACCGCGATGAAGGATTATACGGTGTAGACGAAGTTGTTGCCTTATCTATCGTCAACGTATACGGTTCAATTGGTTTCACAAACTTTGGCTATATCGATAAATTAAAGCCAGGTATTTTACAATATTTAAACGACAAATCTACAGGTAAAGTTCATACGTTCCTCGATGATATCGTTGGGGCGATTGCTGCTGCTGCTTCAAGTCGTTTGGCGCATAGAGCTGAGCATGCTGAATAAAGTTAGAATTTATTTAGCTGGCATAATTTAAATGCAAAAAAATCAACTAAAATATAACGGACCATGATTTGCAAATCATGGTCCGTTGTATTTTTTCGTCTCTCTCTACTACATCACTCTAACTTCTATTACCAAAAACATTCATGATGATTAAAAATCAAAATATAGTAAGGAAATCATACAATCCAATGCCCCCACTACAACATACTCAACAACTCCCTTTACCTTTCATAAGGAGGTTTAATAATCTATAATAAAAAATTTGTATTTTATTGATAAAGTGAAACTTTAATCAGTGGGGGGTTTTCTTCATCCCCACTGATTATTAGTTGAACCAATCGGGCTTTTACGGGCAGTTTATCTCCCACCTAACTTCTTAAGAAAAGCGGAAGCGGCTCGTTCAGAATCGCAAGACGCCCACGCCCCTGACAGAGAGGCGCTTTTTGCCTCGTCCGAGGGGGCGAAACGGCCGGAGATTCTAGCCGCTAGAGCTGGACAATACTTTCACTGAATTTTGAGGTGGGAGTATTACTGCCCACGAATAGCGGGATAAATACACTTCAAACTTTTCCACATCTTTTTTCAGCTAACAACTATGGACCTTTTCAAGTTTACAATCATCAACATGAACATCTCTATAAATCTATATCATACCAAATACCCACTTTATTAATAAAGCGATTTAAAACTTTCTCAACTTTTATTAACAATAATAAAAGAAACACACAAATATATCCCTTAGAAATTAAGAGGTTTATCTTCATTTCCATACGCTTATTTTTCCTTCTCTACAAGGTTAAACACTCCAGATTCTATATATAACTCATAACATCCAAAACATCCTCAACTGCTTTATAAAGTTTATATTTATATGATTAATAACAATATATTTTAAATAAAATGTTTATCTTTGTAATTTTTGAGAAAATTTAATTTTATTTGAATATTTTGTTATATATTGTTAAAATTTGTATTGTATTACAACATTTCGAAAAAGGAGTTGTTAATTATGAGTAATGTTTTAGCAAAGTTATTTGGAGTAAAAAATGAAGTTGTTGGTCCACAATACTATGAGGAAGGTTGTGACTGGGATAGTTATTGTGGCACAAGAACCCGTACACGACTTCGTCATTATGGTAACGGAAGATTTATTGCTGTTGGCTGCTGCTATGGCGGTGAAGATTGGTGAGTAATATTTTAGCAAAGTTATTTGGGGTAAAAAATGAAGTTGTTGGTCCACAATACTATGAGGAAGGTTGTGACTGGGATAGTTATTGTGGCACAAGAACACCTACACGACTTCGTCATTATGGTAACGGAAAATTTATTGCTGTTGGCTGCTGCTATGGTGGCCAGTAATATTTTAGCAAAGTTATAAAATGAAGTTGTTGGTCCACGGTACTATAAGGAAGGTTGTAACTACGATAGTTATTGTGGCACAATAACTCGTACACTACTTTGTTATTAGGCTAATAGACGAATGATTGCTGTTGGCTATTGCTAAGAGTGTAAAATTCAAAGCTAAGAATATAAAATTCTTAGCTTTGAATCCTATTAATTTAAGATAGGAAGGCGTTTATTATGATTATATATCTTCTACTATTTCTCATATGGTTATTTTTTCTATTAGTACTACTTATACAGGTTCGCAAATTAGCAAAAGCGCTCGCTTTATTGCCCAAGCCAAAATTTATTGAAAAAAAATTAGACTCCTTAATAAAAAAGGATATTAGTAATATATTAGAATTGCCAAATTCTTACTCTAAGCATGATGAATCTATTATTATGTTGATGGCCGCATCATGTAAAATATGTCATGAAAAATTAGATGAAATTATCCATAAAAATAAACACAAATCACATAATCTAATAATATATCTATATTCCGAAACTCCAGATTTATACAATCAATTTAATAACAATATTCAAGCACATTATCAACTTCCAGTATTTCCTTTATCTGATATTCAAAAAAACCAATTACAGACATTTGTTTTCCCAACATTTATACGGATCAATTCTAAAGCAACTATCACTAAAATTTCTCCAATATCTGACAAGGCCCTCTAAAAGAAAAAAAGTGAGGATTTTTTATATGTTAATTTCTTATATACTAAGAACTATTAAACTAATTTGGAAAATCAATAAGGCCTGGTTTTGCTTCTCTAGCATATTTATGATTATTTTAGGGATGCTACCAGTGGCTACAATATGGATTACAAAAGAACTAGTTAACAATGTAGCCCTAATAATTACAAGTGAAAATAAAGATTATAAATTAGCTATTACTCTGCTTGTACTACAATTTTTGTTATTACTACTCGAAACTATCATTAAACAATTACAAAATTATATTGACGAAAACTTACGCTTTAAACTCAATAGATTTTTAATTGAAGAGATTGCTTATAAAACATTTAAAATACCATATTCATATTTTGATAATCCTGATTTTTATAACTATACCAATCGAATAAAAGCAAATACTGGCGGACGTCTACTATCACCAATTAATAATTTGTTTTTGATCGCACAATCTTTAATAACCATTTCATCTTTAATTATTTTTTTACTCTCCATTCATTGGAGTTTAGCTGTAGTTGCTGGTATTGGGTTTTTTCCAGCTCTTTTCATAAAATCGTATCTCGGTAAACAGGGATTTGAACTTACAAAAAAAACTACACCTCTCGCTAGAGAGACAAACTATATAGAACATTTGTTAATGCAAAAAGATACGATTAAGGAAATTAGAATTTTTAACTTACATACGTATTTCATACAAAGATGGAAGAAAAATTATAATGAAAATATGAATTATTCTTTAAATTTTTTTAAAGCCAAAAGCAAAGCTGAAATATTGCTAGATTTAATAGTAGCTCTTTCATATTGTGGTTCTGCAGGAATTATTATTTGGCTCATCAAAAAATCTGCTGTTAAAATCGGAGACTTTGTTTCTATAGGACAAGCAGTACATAATACGCAAAGTGCACTACACAGCATCTCAGCTAATCTTGCTAAATTATATGAGGATATATTATATATATACGATTATTTCCATTATATGGATTCATTGAATGAGGATGAAATAAATAGCGATGAACAAGTACCATTTCCTAGTGTTTTACAACATGGCATACGATTTGAAAATGTATCTTTTTCATATCCTAATAATAAAAATAAAATTTTACAAAACGTATCTTTTTCTATACTACCTAATGAAAAGATAGCTATAGTTGGTCATAATGGATCTGGAAAAACAACGTTAATAAAATGCCTTCTTGGACTATATCCACTTACATCTGGAAATATATATTTTGATAATATACCTATTAACAAAATTCAATTACATTCTTTAAGAGAACACATGACAGTAATGTTTCAAGACTTTATTCAGTATCATTTAACCATAAGAGAAAATATTGCTCTTGGTAATGTTTCCGAAATAAATAATGACGAAAAACTAAAAAATGTAGCTATGCAGTCAGGAATCCATCAGGCTATCCAACTATTCCCTAATACATACAACACTCACTTAGGGAGATTTTTACAAGAAGGAGAAGAGCTCTCTGGAGGACAATGGCAAAAGTTAGCAATATCTCGTTCTTTATTTAAAAATAGTAATATCATGATTTTAGATGAGCCAACAGCCGCATTAGACCCTATTTCAGAAAGAGAAATTTTTGATAAATTTGAACTACTGACAAACAAGAAAACTACAATTATGATTTCTCATAAAATGTCTGCAGCTAAATTAGCAGATAAAATTGTTGTATTAGACAATGGTGAGTTAGTTGAGTTCGGCACTCATGAAGAACTCTTTTCGAAAAAAGGGAAATACTACGAATTATACACAACCCAAGCAACTCTATACCAAAATAAACTGGATGAGGTTTTAATATGAATGAAATTATTTTAATTTTAAGAATATCAATAGGCACTCTCTTTCTATCGTCCTCTATTAGTAAACTATTATATTTTAGCAAACATGTTGTCATTGTAGAGGAATATAAAATTCTCCCAAAGAAATTCACAAAATTCTTTTCTAGGATAGAAGTCAGTTTCGAATTAATTTGTTCCATTTCACTCATTCTAGGATTATTACAACCTTGGGTAGGAGCTATACTTTTGCTTTTATTAATTATGTATACAATAGGGATTATTGTTAATTTATGCAGAAAAAGAACAAATATCTCCTGCGGATGCGGTGGAATTGCAGGAGACCACAACTTATCTTGGGTTTTAGCGTTTCGCAATCTTTTTTTAATAGGATTAATTATTTTTCTTATTAAAAATGAAACAACTTTTTTCAGCTTACAATCTTTCCTTATCTATAAGCAAGATATATCACTAATTTTTAATCATACTGGAATCTTCTCTGTACTCCTATCGATATTCTTAATTTTATTAATGGCAATTTTAAACTCAACATTTACAATTTATCGTGGCATGAACCATTTTTTATATCTTACAAAACAAACAAAGGAGCGAAAAATATGAACTGGACTGACTATTTACTGTGGGCTTGCATGATTATCCAAATGATTATTTTCTTTTTATTAATTAGATTAGTAACAGATTTCTTAAATAAATTCCAAAATCAAGTAAATATGATCGAATTCAAAAATTCTGCTAAAAAAAATATAGAGATAAACAAGGAAAATTTAATTAAAAGTTAATAAAAAATACTTAACCTTTACATCTGTATAAATTGAACTTTAAATTTATATTTTGGGATTTAGTAAGCAAAATCATTATTCAAGTTCCTTTTATAGAAAACTGCCCTTTAGGTAACTTAGCCATGAGATTGGGTTATTAAAAAATGTTTAATACCAATTATATAGCTTCAACGAATGAAAAATGAAGAATTCTTCTCTTTCAATTCAAATATACGAAGTGTTTCCTTCTAGTAAATTCAGCTGTAAGAACCAATTCATTAGGCTAATCATCAGTAGAATGTCTCTACTGATGATAGTTTCACTTCATTAAGAAAGGTTAGACTTATATGAAAAAATTTCTATACAAACATATTTAACAATACCGTTTCACCTATTCTTATCTTTTATTATCATTGTATTTATCAGCACATTACCACAATTATTTATTGGAATGAAAATCGATTTTAACAATTACCTGCATACACTTATGGAAGTCACTTCGAAATTAATAGGATGAGAACCATTAACTTACACGAAATTTGCAAAACCACTATCTCCACAAATTCTAATTCAATATGGCAACACAGTTATTATCTTTTTATCCGCTCTTTTTATTTCTATATTAATTTCTTTTATGACTGTTTATGCTTTGTTACTACTTCCCGTAAAAAAAAAGAGAAAGAATAAAATCGTATTTTTTACTATTAGAAGCAATTCCTGATATTTTTATCATTTTGTGTCTCCAACTACTTGTCGTTTGGATTTATAAACAGACAAACTTCTTAATCGCGGAAATAGCTGGCACAAAAAACAACTCAATCTTACTATTTCCAATTATTCGCTTAAGTCTGCCAACTATCCTTATGTTTAACAAGCTACTATTGCTGCATTTTGAAAATGAATTACAAAAAGGTTATACCTTGTTAGCACGGGGCAAAGGATTTGACATGTTTTACATTCTCAATCATCACGTTTTAAGAAACGTCTTTTTAAGTACTCTCTACTTCTCAAAAACAAATATTTGGTATATGTTATCTAATTTATACATTATTGAATACTTACTCAATGTTCAAGGCATTTTCACATTTTTAAAAACATATAACACCGAATTAGAACCCGCACCTGAAATATTCTGTGTTACATTGTTTTTAATTTATATTCCTATCTTTATTGTCTTTAAACTTTTCGACATTTTCATACCTGATGAGCTGAAAGGAGAATCTTAATATGTGGGCCCATTTAAAAAGAGATAAGTATTTCATTATTTGTATATCCTTTTTGCTTCTACTAATCATAGCAAGTATCGGAAATTCCATATTATTTGATGGAAAAGTTCGCCAGACATCCATTCTATTTGATGAAAGCGGTAATGTACAAGCATTGGTATATCGTTATTAATAGCATTTCTACGTACATGTATTGGGCTAGCAATTAGGTTATACTTCGCTTTTTATGTACGAAAAAGCTTTAAAACACTTGAAGCTCTATTTGGTTGTTTTTCAGTCGTTCCAATGACCCTTATTGATTATTTTATTCTCTATACAGTACTGCGCTTTAATCATGGAGAGTCTGCTCTCCCTTTCTTTGAACGAGCATCATTTGAAGTTATGGTCTTAGTCATTCTCGATTTACCCGTTCTTATATTTTATTTTGCAAAAGAAACAAAAAAGATACTGAATGAACAATTTATACAAGCTGCTACAGTATTAAGTGGAAACAAACTTCATCTCGTTATGAAACACATATTTCCTGTTCTAATCATTGTCATGATGCAACAGTTTATACAAACTTTAATCATTTTTTCTCATTTTGGTATTTTAGAATTATTTTTTGGAGGAACGGTTCTTCACTACGGGGATGAAGCTGAGTCAGTTAGTAATGAATGGTCAGGGTTAATTGGCCTCTATTTTCGTTCTCTCTCTGTTCACCCTTGGATCCCAATGGTTCCAATTATCTTTTTCATTCTGACCATTATTGCAGCACACATTATGCTACAAAGAATACAATTAGCATTTGAAAAACGACATATGAAACAAACAAAGCAAGAAGCAATAAAACAACCCAATACTCCTAATTTTACACAGCAACTTCCCGCTAATTCATTTACACTCTATGATGAAAGATAGTAAAGAAAAAGTTGGATCTATTTGAAAACAGATCCAACTTTTTCTACTTAATATTTTCTCTACAAAAATACGTCATCAAAATAAACGCTCTTCCTCGACTATCAAAAGTTGTTTCTAATGTAAATCCTGCTTTTTTATATAACGTAATAGCCCGCTCATTAAAAACCGCAACACTTAACCGAATTGTCTCTGGCCTAAACTCTTCCTTCGCAAACCGTAATCCCGCTTGTAAAAAAGATATCCCCAGCCCTTTTCCTGTTAATGCTGGTTTCATGCCAAGTCCGATATCCACAACGCGCTCACCTGTGTATAACTTCGCATCCCTTCCGCCTGGTACCTGTGCGTTATCCCCAAAACAAAAATAACCGATGAATTCATCCTGTTCATCACAAACGCCGTAATACGTACCATCAAGCAATTCTTTTAGCGTCTCATCTTTCCCAGTAAAACTATACAGTTCATACGGGGCCTCATATTGCCATGTATTGATTTCTCTCGCTTCTTCTAATGTAAGGTTATGAATGTTCATCTGTACGTTCTCCTCGCTTTCCTTATATCTATTCGCTCAGACGAGAAGAATTCCTGTTGTGCAAAGCATCTTCTCTGCTGTCCCTCTAGGAGTCTTGCCGCATGCCCATCAAGCTAACGGTGTGAAACCCCAGATACAGCTTTTAACCTTCTTTATAAAATGTAAATGAATTCGCTGTTACAGTTACCCGTTGGTCCTTGTCATGTTCATCTACTTGTTCTTTTGGCTGATATTGCCTCTCCATCGCTACTTTCATGCGGCGTACAATTGTATTCCCCGCAATAATAGTAAGGGTAAAACAACCAATCGGTACCAGTGGAATCCAAGGATGTACTGATAAAGAGCGAAAATATAAGCCGATAAGCCCAGACCATTCGCTGCTGACGGAGTCAGCTTCACCACCAGAGAAGACAATGGTTCCACCAAAGAAAATCTCTAATACGCCTAGATGTGCGAAGAGGATTAAAGCTTGTACAAATTGCTGCATTAAGACAATCATGAAGAGCGGCAGTAAATTCGGGAATAAATGTATCTTGATAAGGTGCCACTTGTTACCGCCGAGTATACGAGCAGCGTGCATAAATTCTTCAGACAGCAGTTTCTTCGTTTCATTTGCAACATAAAAAGACAACGTCGGTAGTGCTAGAACGATAAGAACCATCATTTGAAAGAAAACGCGTTGATAAAAGGGCGGCGGTATTTCGCCGTTTGCAAACTTCAGTACACTCTCTAGCATAAAAAAAGCAATGAGTGTCATTGGAATAACGCTAAAGCTATCAAATGTCGCTTCAAAAGTTCGAAAAGTCCGTTTTATGTAAAAAGCAATAAACATTCCAATCCCAATCCCAAAAATAGTGCGAATAACTGCAATGAGAAAGGCAGCGCCAATACTCCATTTTGCTCCTTCGATGACGCGATGCAATAGATCATAACCTTTTATATCTGTACCTAGTGGGAATTCTAGAGTAGGCGGAAACGGTGCTGCTTCTACTTCTCCATCTTTATCAAATTGTAGCGACACTTGGCGAACTTCTCCATCCATGAAGATAGAGTTTCCGATGCTTGCAAGGATGAACAGAAGGAGAAAGGAAACACTAATAATGAAAGATTTATCTTTTTTTAATGTACGCCACATGTTATCCTTCTCCTTTCAATTCGTCTGGAATAAAAATATGAAACAACTTAAAGATGATAAAAATTGGTATATAAATGAGGAGCATTGAAACGATAAACACTTCAGGAATACCATAATTTTTTAGGAATAAAAAAGTACCTGGGATATTGAAAAAATATTCAATGATGTATAAGTTTGATAACATAAACCATATGTTTGTTTTCGAGAAATAAAGCGTGCTCAGTAACACATTGCGTAACACGTGATGATTTAAAATATGTAGTTTACCGAGCCCTTTTGCACGGGCTAACAATATATAATCTTTTTGTAATTCTGTTTCAAATCGAAATAAAAGCAATTTTACAAATAATATAATGGAGGGTAAGCTAAGGCATAGTATCGGAAGCAAAACGACCTTTTTATCACCTATGCCTGCGATATTCATAATAAGGACATCTGTTTTTTTGTATATATATACAACAAGTAACTGTAGTCCGAGGATGAATAAAATATCTGGGATGGACTCAAGAAAGTCGAGAAAGACCTTTATCTTTTCTTGTTTCCGTTTTGGTAGTTGCAGAATGATGTATACGATGATGAAAGAAACGAGTACAGAAATTAGTAAGGACATCAAGAAAACAAATGCAGTTTGTTTGTACTGTATGAAAATTTGCGGGAATAATGGTCTCCCGATTGATGGGTCCATATAAGGGCCATAATAGGTTAACGGCTTATTGCCAAACAGTTTTGAAAATGTCGATGTAATAGAATTGATGTAATTATGAACGTTAAGCTCCATACCAATAAATAATTGCGGCAATGTACCTAAAAAGAAAATGACGATTGTCGATAAGACGAGATGCATCGGTATTTCGACAAATTTATTTATAAGTATTTTTTTCATATATGCTCCCCCCGTATATTTTATGTAATATATACGATGAATTTGTCGGAAAATCCTTTTTGTTTTTTACTACAAATTCAATTTTAGTAAAAAAATAACAAAATTCAAACTATTTATTTTCTGTTAAATTAAAGTAGAAGGGATCCCGCTCACATGTTACGGTGATGAACCCAAACTGTGGGCGTGATCCCAAATACAGGAGAATCGGGTTTTTATGTAAAATATTTCCTCGGCGTACAATCTTCTTTTTTGGTCGTGTGACCCCTATTATATTCCCAAAAATGTCTTAGCTATGGATATTCTCGTTTTGCCGGCAGGGCCCCCTCTATCATGTAACTACTATAGTTACACAGAATGGTTTTAACTGATTTTTTAACATACTACTCACATATTTGGCATTATTTAGGGTACCGCCCCATGCCCATCAAGCTAAGATTTTGAAATAACCCCAAAACGAAATTATTTTGCTTTTGGGATTACGAATCTCTTAATTAGATAGCACTAAAAACCGATTTCCTATAAACTATGGAAATCGGCTTTTGTAATTTGTCATTTATAATGAGCACGGCTGTTAATGTAATAAGGATAGACATTTAGAACAAAAGCTAGCAGCACCTCTCAACTATTTACTTTTTCTAAACAACCCATAACGGTATCTCCAAATGACCTAACATCAGATAAATAATCGTAACCTTCAGGTGAACCAAAGCTATTAAACATGCGAACTGCAACCAAATTTTCTTGTGGAATTACTAATAAAGTTACTCCAGTATAACCTAGGATTTGAAATGAACCTCTAGGGACTTCTACACCTATTTCTGTTTTCTTAGCAGGTAAATCTTTTACAAACCACAAAAAACCATTTTGAGGTAAGTCTTCATCTATACTTGTTGGACTCTGAATAGATGTTGCCATATGTATGATTTCTTTGGGAACAATTTGCTTTCCGTTTATATTACCTTCTTTTAGGTGTAAATAACCCCACATAGCCAACTCACGTGCTGACACATACATATTCATCTTGTCGCCCTCTGTACTATCACTTGTTTTCCAATCTTTATCTCCTTCATATCTAAGGATTACATCAACAAGCTTTTCATTTTTGTTGGCATACCAATTTGATTCGAAAAAACCTAATGGCAAAAAAACTTGCTCATGCAAAATATCAGAAATTGTTTTATTAGTTGTGCGTTTTACAATATCAGTTAAAGTCTTTATTCCGACTTGTTTATATGTCCAGTTTTCCCCTACAGGATATTCCCGATATGTAATTTCTTCTTTCTGGTTTAATCCATGAGTATGAGTTAATAAATGCCTTATTGTTGTACCCTTCCAACTACTCTCTTCAAGCTCTGGTAAATAGGTTAATACAAAGTCATCTATACTTTTTATATAACCATAAAAAACGGCATATGCCACGGCAAACCCAATATAGCTTTTTCTTACCGAAGCTACATGAAACTGAGTATCAGGCTGTACAATTCTTGTATTAGGTTTATCTGACTGCTTTCCTATATATTCTTCTAACACAATAGAATCATTATGAATCACTATAGTTGAGGCTCCCGAACAAATTACTTGGTTAAATGTGTTTAAAACGTGATTTAATATAGGAGAAAAATCTTTATTACTATGATAATTAAGAAACAATGTAAACCCTCCAAAACTGATTAGATTTAGATAAGTTACAGTTCTATAAATTCAAGTAATATTCCTTTTTCATAACATTGTATATGGGGAGCGTCACATTACTATCAAGTTAAGATTTTGCACTATCCATAAAGCAAATAAGACGTTATCCTTTCTGTAGAATTATAGGAAAGGATGGCGTTTTTTTATGGATTTTTCGATTATTGACGAACTTCAACCGATTACTGAAGAATTACAACGACATATGTCTCCTCATGTTCTAGAACACCTAGCTAAAGAAAAAGGATTCGTTCAGCGAAAGAGTAAATATCAAGCAAAGGAGTTAGTTGCTTTATGTGTATGGCTTAGTCAACAGGTCGCAAGTACATCACTCACACAATTATGTAGCTGTCTTGAAGTATCTACAGGTGTTCTTATTAGTCCTGAAGGACTTAACCAACGATTTAATGCTTCCGCAGTACAATTTCTTGAACAAGTTTTAGCTAACATTCTAACTCAAAGAATTCATTTAACAAAAGAAATAATTCATCAATATACCACAATCTTTAAGAGCATTCGGATTCTAGATTCTACAACATTTCAGCTTCCAGATAAGTTTTCTTCACATTATCAAGGCTCAGGTGGAAGTAGCCATACGGCAGGAGTTAAAATTCAATTGGAGTATGACTTATTGAGTGGAAAGTTCTTGCACGTTTATGTAGGAGAAGGAAGAGAAAATGATAAAACCTTTGGTTCAACAAGCCTACAAACCATTCGACCAAAAGACTTGTATATAAGAGATTTAGGCTATTTCGACTTACATGACTTACAGAAGATCCATGATAAAGGAGCTTACTATATCTCACGTTTGAAATTAAATTCTCGAATCTATCGTAAGAATGATAAGCCAGAGTATTTTCGAAATGGAACCGTGAAGAAAGGATCACTCTATATTCAGTTAGATATGGAAGAACTCATGAATCAATTGTCCCCTGGTCAAACAATGGAGATTTCAGAGGCATACATTGGACAGTATCAAAAATTACCAGCTCGTGTTATTATTCATCGATTAACAAAGGAACAAACAGAGAAAAGGTTGAAGGAACAAGCCAAAAAAGAAAAGAAGAAAGGTATTACCTACAAAGAACGAAGTAAGCGATTGAGTGGGATCAATGTGTATATTACGAATCTTCCTGCAGAAAATGTTCCAACGGAACATATCCATGACTTGTATTCATTACGCTGGCAAATTGAAATTTTGTTCAAAACATGGAAATCTTTCTTTCAAATTGACAAATGCAAAGAAATCAAAAAAGAACGCTTAGAATGCCATTTATATGGGCAACTCATTAGTATTTTACTCTGTTCATCGACGATGTTTAAAATGCGTCAATTACTCTTGGATAAGAAAAAGAAAGAGTTAAGTGAATACAAATCCATCTATATGATAAAGAATTATTATCTAATGTTTTATGAGGGACTACAGAAGGGCAGCCATGAATTATTAAAAGTTTTACTGCGTTTGTTTTACCTTTTAGAAAAAAACGGAAGAAAATCGCACCGGTACGAAAAGAAAACCGTCTTTGATATCTTAGGTGTTGTGTATGATTATATGTTGTCAAAAAGTTTCAAGGCTGCATAATATTTTTTAAAATGCCTAGTTAATAGGTTTATTTGTTATGCCTATCTTTAATACAGTCGTAGTAATTTAAAGGAATAATCCTCACATATAACCCCTTAGTACCCTTAAGTTGATGGCAATGGGGCGGTACCCCTATTTGTTTTAAAATTTTGCGCGTGTCAAGAACAGGCACTGACCGTTACTATACATCGTCAGTCCCACCCAGACCACTTAAAAAAATGCTTTTCTATCGGTTTTTCATGGAATGACTAAGTAATTAAAAAGAAGCCAAACACTTTGTTCGGCTTCTCAACATCCATTACAATTCATTTCTTCTTCGGCTATAAGCTACCGTATAGATGGTTGCCCCAATTAATACGGCAACAATAAAAACGAGTAGTAAATTACTATACAAGTACGCTTTCGCATTTTGTATAGTGGAAAGTAACGGATATTCTAGTATATGTTTTGTTAATAACCCGCCAACTAGAGCCATCCCTAATCCTTCTGCTAAGAAGCAGGCGAAGCTGAGAAATCCCATACCCGCACCGACTTCCTTCGTCCCTAAAGCAGCCGCAACACTCGTAGAAATTACTGTTTTAACGAAAGAGAGTCCACCAAACATTACAATTAACATACCTGAAACTAACAATGGTGTTTGATCTGCAAATAATGAAAGGATAAAAAAACTTGCAAGAATGAAAGATGAGCCAAGCCATAGAACAAATGTCGTTCCTCGTTTATCAACTAGACTGCCACCAACAGTGCTAAATAGTATGACACTCATCGTTCCCGGGAATATCACCCACCCAATCATATTTGCAGACAGTTGGTGTACACCTCTCATCATATAAGGAATCATTGATATACAACCCGCCACAGTACCTAGAAGAATGCAACCAGTTAGAACTCCAAATATAAACTTTCGGTTCATCAATAATCTTGGTTCTATAAAAGGCTGTTCAGCCTTGTGTATATGCCAAGTGAAACCTGCAAACAATGCAAAACTAATCGCCAAATACAACCAATTATATTGCGTTGTATATATAGTGAATGTGACAATTCCACAGGACAGTAACGCTATCCCAAAAGTATCTACCCTCTTCTCTTTTGTGGATTCATTCGGAAGTTCTTTTAGAAAAAAAGGGATCGTGAAAAGTGTTATTATCGGGATCAGAAAAAGAACGGGCCATTGTACATAATGGGCAATCATCCCGCCAAGAGCTGGGCCTATTCCTTCCCCCATAGCTACTAACGAGCCGATTATACCAAATGCTTTCCCGCGGTCTTCTGATTTCACGTAGCGTGCAACAATTACCATAATAAGCGCTGGCACTGCCGATGCCCCAACACCTTGAATAAAACGCGCAGCAATTACAGCAAAAAAATGAGAATGTGCCAACACCCCTAAAATTGATCCACCACTATAAGCTAGCAAACCAAAGACAAGTAATTTCTTCACACTATATTTATCACTTAATGTTCCGTACGTGATTGACCCAATCGCAAATGAAATCATAAAACTTGTATTTACCCAGTTAGCCAAAGACGGTGGTATACCAAAGTCTTTGGCGATATCAGGTAAAACTACATTAAATACCATTTCGTTCAATACACTGAAGAAAGCAAGAAAACCAAGCCATAAAAAAGCCTTCTTCATATCAGTAAACAAATAATTCGGCAAATCTTTTTCCATCAGGATGATACCCCCATATTAAAGGGGAACCACGCAGTTTATAGGGTAAATGATACGTTATCCCCTTGAATTTGTACCCTCATCATTTTTGTGCACTTCATATGTACGCCTCCTCATCATATTTGTTCCAAATTATACCATCCATCTATTCAACAAGAAAGAAAGAAAATCTCACACAATTCGACCACATGAATTTTTTTGTAATAAAAAATAGGCAATCATTTACGATTGCCTATCTCTTCTTACATCTTCTCAATCCACTCCGTCAAACTGTGGACAACATGCGTTGGTTGCACGTCATATTCAGTTAGTTTTTCCACAGATGTGACTCCTGTGTGGACAAGTAATGTATCCATGCCCGCATTCATGCCTGCTAAAATGTCCGTGTCGTAGTTATCCCCAACCATTAAAGTCTCTTCTTTCGTTGTTCCGAGCACTTTTAATGCTTGCTCCATAATAATGGATTCTGGTTTACCAATGAAAATCGGATTTACTGTTGTGGATACTGTTACAACGGATGTTAAGGAACCGTTCCCTGGTAATAAGCCGCGTTCTGTCGGAATGGCAATATCACCGTTTGTTGAAATGAATGTCGCTCCGTTTCGAACCGCTAAGCATGCTTTTGTTAGTTTTTCATATGTAACTTCTCGATCTAACCCAACAACGACAAAATCCGGATTACTATCCACAAGTGTGAATCCTTTTTCCACAAGCGCAACGCGTAACCCTTCTTCTCCAATCATATATACAGAAGCATTTTGTTTTCTTTCATATATAAAATTCGCTGTGGCCATGCTTGTTGTAAAGACTTGCTCTGGCGTGGCCGGAATATCAAACTGCATAAGCTTGTCTGCAACTTGCTCTGGTTTACGTGTTGAGTTGTTTGTCACAAATAAATAAGGTAAGTTACGCTCCTGCAGCGCCTTTACAAAATCGCTCGCCTCTTCAATTCGTTCTTCGCCTCGGTACATTGTTCCGTCTAAATCAATTAAATAGCCTTTATACACAGGTGTCACTCCTTCTTGATACATACTCGCTTCTTATCGTATCCTCTTTTCCAAAAGAAAAAAACGCTTTTTCAAAAAGCGTCCCATAAAGTTCATTTTTTTTCCATGATTTGATACGAACAGAAACAGTCTCCCCCGCACATACTCGATAATACTTTTACATCAGCGGTTGGCAATAGCTTATTATACATACTTTTCTCATCATGACAAATTTGCGGAAACTTTT
>Ga0102589_1001107_pt1 | contig 40406 bp, 40 predicted proteins | sample AraplaMF_Col_mLB_FD_76858 | JGI IMG/M metagenome (GOLD analysis project Ga0102589, IMG submission 76858) | Arabidopsis root microbial communities from the University of North Carolina, USA - plate scrape MF_Col_mLB | ecosystem: Host-associated > Plants > Roots > Endosphere | place: USA...
CGTGCGCGATGGCTACGGCCGAGACCGACGCGCTGGGCTGTCGACACTCGGCCAGGATTCGTGCCTTGAACTCGGCACTGTGGACCCGGCGACTGGAGGTATTGGGATGCATAGGCGTCCGCCAAAATAGGTGGACGCCATCCTCGGGAGCGACTGCGTCAGGCGCAAGGTGGAATGGCCAGACGCTCACGCTTCACCTGCTTGACCGCCTCTTCCTTGAATTCGGGCGTAAACCTCTGGGTGCTCATGGCACTCCCTCCTACGCCTAAAGGATAGGTGGGGTTTGTCTACCGGACCAGGAGCAGTCCAGCTTCAAGCGACACAGCAACTCTGCGAGATCGGCAGCGTTGTGCGCGACCTCCAGGCGTTCGCGCACACTGCCCTGTCCATCGATGATGCACACCGCGTGCGACTGGCTGGCCCAATCCAGCCCGCCGAAGGAAGTACCCACGGACAACCTCGCTGCTTTTGCGGTTTGACTTGCCGTGTCGGAAGCCCAAGCGGGTCGCTCAGTGATCGGCGCTCCTGGCGGTACACCCTGGGGCAACACCCTGTCCCGTGTCACCCGTTTGGGTCTTCCGGCACCCCAAGGGCCGCGGCCTCATACGGTACATCGCATGGTCAGCGTTACAGGCAGTCACTCCCGGGGGCACGGAAGTCGGATCGAACGTTCTGCCGCGCAACTCCCTCCGTCAAGCCAAAAGCCTATTCACGTCTCAACAGTGCCGCTCAGCACGGGTTGACCACCCTGCGTCGTGCCCAATCCAACGCATCGAGGGAACCGAGGGCAGGCCAGTGAGCGTTGGTGCTACTTACCCTAGATCGCCGTGGCCACGGCAACTTGACAAGCTGATCATCATTTTGCTTTGTCGTGCGGACTGGGCGTCAAAGAAGTACAAACACAAATATGAAATCCGATTTCAAAAAAAATTGACACATCCTCAGATCGCAGATAGAGTTCGGCCATGGCTGACAAATCGCCTTCATCTGACCAAGCTGGTCCGGAGCGCGGCGCTGACACAGTGAGTGCGCTCGAACGAGGTTTCCGCGTACTCGACTGCTTTGCAGCAGCGAGGCGGCCATTGAGCAACAGCGAAGTCGCTGCAATGACTGGCATTCCTCGGCCAACGATGACACGTCTCATCGCGACGCTCCAGGAACTGGGACATCTCAGACTCGCCGGCATTCCCGATCGGTGGGAGATCGGATCCGGTGTGGTTCGTCTTGCAGAGGCGTTCCTCGGGGGATTGGACATCCGCGCTAGCGCCAGGCCGCACATGATCGAACTAGCTGAGACTGTGGGCAGTACATGCTTCCTCGGAATTCGGGATGCGGACGACATGCTGGTCGTGGAAACGGCTCGGTCAAGGGCGGTGATTGCAGTGATTGCGGCGGACGTGGGAACGCGAATGTCCATCACCCGTTCAGCCTTAGGTCGCGCTTGGCTTTCCGGAGCGGACGACGCAACCCGAAATGCGGTCCTTCGAAACTGCAATTGCGACGCCAAGACTAAACAGTCGCTAACTTCCGCCCTGGTTGACGCTCGTCGCAACGGCTACGCGTTATCTCTGGGAGATTGGCATCCTGCCATTAATGCCGCCGCAGTTGCGATCCGCACGCCCAAAGGTGAAGTGATATCGATCAACTCTGGCGGCCCTTCTTTCGTGATTTCCGCAGGAAAGCTCGTCGAAGAAGTGGTTCCCGCTCTTTTGACGGCAGCGGACGCAATCGCCCGAGAGATCGGCGGTAAATCAGGAAGAGAGATCGTGCAAGCCGGAGTCTAAGGCATCTGCTTTGCGATAAGGCCTCGCTTCTGGAGAGCAATTGATGAAATGCGGAGAACAAATGAGAGACCAAGGTGCTTTGAACCGCCGCGATCTGCTGAAACTGACAGCCTTGCTTGCGGCAAGCGTTCCTGGAGCGGATTGGGCGGCTTCGCCGCCTTGGCCGGAACGCCCGGTAAAACTGATCGTTCCGTTTTCATCTGGTGGGCCGACCGATACGCTCGCACGTCTGATCGCAGATGGATTACGTGAGAAGTGGGGCCAGCCGATCGTAGTGGACTACAAGCCTGGCGCGGGTACGTTGCTAGGCACACAGTTTGTCGCCCGTGCACCAAGGGACGGTTACACGCTGGGGATGGCAACGAGTGCGCTGATGATCAACCCGGCGCTTCAGTCCCAGATGCCTTTTGACACGTTGCGAGATATCAGTGGCGTGTCGCAGCTCGCCTATACGCATTACGGAATCTTCGCGCACCCGTCTGTCCCATTTGATGACGCGGCGGGACTTCTTGAATTCGCGCGCAAGAATCCTGGAAAGCTCAGCTATGCGTCGCCGGGTGTTGGCACCGGTACTCACTTGGCGGGCGAGCTTCTCAATCGAATGGGAAAAATTGATCTCGTGCATGTGCCATACAAAGGGAGTGCGCCAGCGCAGCAGGATGTTCTAGGCGGTCAGGTGCCGCTGTTGTTTGACGTGCTCTTCTCCGCGATGCCGTTCGTGCGGGAAAAGCGTCTGAAGCCAATCGCTTTGGCCAGTCCTAAACGCGCTGCAATAGCGCCGGACATCGGGCTTATCTCAGACGCAGTCCCAGGGTTCGCAGCGCTGAGCTATATGGGGATCATTGCTCCAAGTGGCGTACCACCTAACCTGCTCGAACGTATCAGTACGGACATCGCAGCAGTGATGCGAACTCCTGTTGTTGTGAATCGATTTATCCAACTTGGTAGCGACCCGCTCGGTTCATCGTCTCAAGAATACAACAAAGCCATAGCTTCAGAATTTGATAAGTGGTCACATCTAATAAAAGCCTCTGGAATTAAGATTGAATAAATTCCGAAAAATAGGAAAGCGAATGAATTCGAAACTTGAACTCACCCCTCTGACAGCTAGTATTGGCGCTCTTGCGCACGGTATTGATATTTCATCAGAACTCCGGCTTGACGAGGTGAAGGAAATCGAATCTGCTATGGACCGCTTTGCCGTTCTGGTTTTTAGAGATCAGATTCTTGATCAAGACCAGCAGATCCGTTTCGCAAAGAACTTTGGTCCCCTAGATACAGGCCTACGTAAACTGCGGCGAGGCACGCACCGCTTCGCGTACAACGAACTGGCCGACATTTCGAACGTGACGGCAGAGGGTGAGGTTGCAGAGCGAAGTCACTCCAGAATCGTCAGCAATGTCGCCAACCAGCTTTGGCACAGCGATAGTTCATTCCAACAAGTACGCGCCAAGTACTCAATGCTGTCGGCGCATGTTGTACCTCAGTTTGGAGGCGATACAGAGTTCGCCGACCTGCGAGCTGCCTACGACGAGCTACCAGACTGGCGAAAAACCAAGATTGATAACTTAGTGGGAGTGCACTCATCGCTGCACTCACGATTCCTCCTTGGAGACACGGGCTACGATGAAGCTCAGAAGACCGCGATTGCTCCGGCCCGCTGGCCGCTGGTGCAAACCGATCCGCGGTCAGGTCGCCGATGTTTGTACGTCGGCCATCACATTTGCGAAATCGAAGGCATGACTTTGCCTGAGGGACGCATGCTGGCGATGGACCTTATTGAGCATGCAACGCAGCGGCAGTTTGTTTATCAACACAAGTGGCGGGTCGGAGACCTTGTGATGTGGGATAACACGGCAACGCTGCACCGAGGAAAATGGTACGACTTCGCCGAGCGGAGGGAGTTGCGGCGCGCAACTACAGAAGAGGTTGTGCGCTCAAGCGAAGCCGCGCGTCTGCAACAAGAATTAGAACTGGCTCAATAAAATAATTCTTCAGAAACGTAAGTTTATTCGCTTTGGGTCTGTCTTTATTTGAGAGATCTGTGAGTGGCTGTATTGCCGACGCCCCAAAGCGATCACACGAACGCAGTGAACATCAGCCAAAGTTTATAAATGAATAGGAGACTATAAAAATGAAGCGCCGAAATTTGCTCGCTTTTGCATGTGCCTCAATGGTAGCTTCCGCCGCGCTTGCGGACGATAGAACAATTCGCATCATCGTCGGTTACTCACCGGGAGGTTCGGTGGATGCAGTGGCCAGATTGCTCGCAGAACGACTACGTGTCTCACTTGATCAAAATGTGATTGTTGACAACAAGCCTGGGGCTGGTGGACGCCTTGCGCTTGTAGAGTTGAAGCGCTCGGCGCCTGATGGAAACACGCTTGTTTTTACCCCCAGTGGTGTACTTGTCATTCATCCGTGGCTTTATCAGAACATCGGCTACGATCCTCTAAAAGACTTCACTCCACTGGCACTGACGAACAAGTTCGACTTTGCCATCACGTCTGGGCCCGGTGCTCCCTCTGGCGACTTAAAAGCAGTCATGGAGTGGATGAAGAGCAACCCTCAAAAGGCAAATTACGCTACGTCTGGAGCGGGCACAGTTCCTCATTTTGTAGGGCAGTTGCTAGCACAAACAACCGGTGTACCACTGACGCACGTGGCCTATCGCGGCGGAGCGCCCGCTGCGCAGGATCTCATTGCTGGCCAGGTCCCGCTGATGATCGATACCGCTTCAGAAACTCTTGAACACCATAGGGCTGGTCGAGTCAAAATCTTGGCGATGACCGGCGATCGCCGCAATCGCGCTGTTCCCGACATTCCAACAGCAAAGGAGGCGGGGTTCGACTTCACGGCGGACGCGTTCTTCGGCCTGTACGGCCCGAGTGGCATGCAACCGGCAAGGGTTCAGCGTATTTCCCGGGCGGTAGAGCAAGCCGTGTCTGCACCTGCTTTTCAAGATCGAATCTACGCTCTTGGGCTGACACCTAGCTATGCGGGGCCCACCGAGCTGACGTCTTTGCAGGCAGAACAGTTCAGGCGCTGGGAGGCCCCTATCAAGAGTTCGGGCTTTAAGGCGGAGTAATTTCGGCGCGAAAGCGCCAGGCAACTCTCAGCGTGGGTAGGGCTCGTTCCTCGACAACATTAAACCGGCGGCAAAGCAACGTTGCTGGGCATCAGCAAGCGCGGCGACACATACCTTCGAACGCTTCTAATCCAAAGCCCATGGTCAGTAATTCTGGCTGACCAACGCAAGGCCACCAAAGAAGATAGTTGGGTGGGGAAACTGCTGCTGCGACGAAACCTCAACGTCGTGGCGGTAGCTCTCGCCAACAAGAACGCCCGTGTCGTATGGGCCTTGCTCGCGAAGGATCGGACATATAGCAACGAGTGTGTAGCGATGGCTGCCGGCGCATGAGGCAAGAGACGAAATCGGCAAGACCGCAGCTTAGAGGAGAGAACTGAACCACCGATTGCTCAGGGGAGTAGGACATGATGGCACGATAGGTCAGACCGAGGTAGGAAAACCCGAGAAGTACCTCGCACCTTCAGTGCACATCAGTGATTGGGGAACCAACATTCGAATTCATCAGCGACCGCAAGCATCGCCTGCACTGAAGTCCGGACGCATGTCTGCAATCGATAACTTCGAGTCATCGTGAACTGAAAGCTTGGCAAACCGGGGGCGTCCATGCATGGTACTTCGGTATGAAAGCTCATACCGGCGTGAATGCCGCGTCGGGCCTGGTGCACACGGTGGAGGGTACGGGGGTGAACATCAGCGATATCAACATCGCTGGGTCGCTGCTTCACGTTGAAGAACACTCGGCCTTCGGCGACTCGGGCTATCAAGGGTTCACAAGCGTTCCGAGGCTGCAGGACCGACTTGGCAATGCGTAGGGGCGAACGTCGGGGGCTCATCCCGTTCATCGAGCCGGAGTTCGTGGCCGAGCGCGTGGAGAAGATGAAGGCCAGCATCAGAGCCAAGGTCGAACACCCGTTCCGAGTGTTCAAGCGGCAGTTCGGCTTAAACACGGTTCACTATCGAGGCCTGACGAAGAACACGGTGCAGATCGTCACGCTGTTTGCACTGTCGAATATGTGGATGGCGCGGCGGCGTTTGATGGAGGCCGAGGCATGAGTGCGGCCGCGACGCCCGATTCGGGCTTGCAGGGCCGCGAATACATACGGCCGCGGTGCCCAGAAGCCGAACGTGCTCGAATGAGCAAAGCGGATGCATCGTCATCCGCAGGTTCATTCCATCGCGGCCGCAGATCACGTTCTGCAGACCATCCTTAGTCGAGCCAGCCGGCTGCCGGGCAACAGGCACCCGATCACCAGCACTGACTACTTCGGTGTACCGCCCTGCGTCGAACGACGCTTGAGCGATCCATCCTTGTTGCGCCGGCGTTCGTCGCGCGACTCCGCACGCAGTTCGCCATTGACAGCGGATTTGTCCGCGCCAATCGCGCCGCCCTCGGGCGTTTTGATGATGTCGCCGCCAGCTACCTTGACTTGGCCCCTCGCCTTGGCGTCACGCTTCGCCTGGGCCGCAAGTTGCCCCTTCGAGTCGGTCACGGACTGCTGCTCGGACGTGGTTCCCGGCGGATTCTGCGCCTAAGCGCTGGCCGTAAGCATGGCAACGATCAGACTTGCTACGTACTTCTTCATATTTACCTCTATGGTTGATAAGAACTTTGATGGAGTAGTGGATGGACAATGGATCTCGACGTGCGCGCGGCGCCGCCGCGCGCATCCGAGGAACAATGTCGTGGCAGCGCCGATCGATCAGCCACGCGCGACAAACCGGTCGACGCGTGCAACCCGTCGCAGTTCATCCACGTCTAGATCGATCCTGGAGAGCGGCGTGACATTTGCGAGTGCGACATGCGGGGTCACAAACCATTGCGCGATCTCCCAGTCGTCCATCGCGCCCACCAGTTCGGCAAATATCTCCGACACACCTGGCCGAAGAGCCAGCGAGGCCGGGCAAAACTGGAACATCGGAACCCAAATGCTCTCGTGCCACTTGAAGCTCAACAGTTCCCTCGAAGCGATGCGACGGGCCATGGAAAGCACCGCGGTCTGGCGCTGTGCGCCTGCATCGTCGATGAGCATCTCGGCACGTACGAGGCCGCCTCTGAGGCGATAGCCTTGTAGCAACTCAATAAACTCCGTATCGCGTCGGCAATAGGATGTCAGGTGCGCAGGCGCCTGGGCCTGCATCCGTGATGCGGCATACATGTCATCACCTATTACGACCGAATGCCAGCGAAAAGCCACTCCAGTCGCTGCAGGCGACCGGCACGGCGGGAAGAACGGGGTCTGATCATGTAACCTCCGACAGGGATTGGTTCGGGTTGATGTGCAAGCTAGAAGGTTGGGTATCTATTGGTTGCGCTGGCTCTCGGGCACCGAGGTACAGATCGCCGGCTCCGGCAGTTCAACCTTCACCGCGTTGCCGCCTCTTTTGGGCGGTATCGTCGAGGCGAATGCCCACGAAACCGCGGCCGCGACCAAAAGGATCGACGCTGCCACTGGCCACGCCGCATCTGCCATCGATCGATTACGAGACAGGCTTCTCATCGTTTGCTCCGTTGGTTTGAGTCAATTCGTTCGCAGGCGTCGTCTCGAAGGATTTGGCCGCGCTCTTCGTTTCATCAGTGGTTCAGGCGTCCTGCACGGGTTGGTTCCCCTGCGCCACTGCCGCCTGTTTCTTTGCGCGAGCCACCCACTAGTCCAGGGGATGCGTGGATGGCGGGATACGCATCCCGATCGCGACGCGGTTCCACGTGTTGGTCGCGGCCACCAGCCAAGTGAGGTCCACGATGTCCTCGTCTGTGAAATAGGGCTTGAGCGCAAAGTACGCTTCGTCCTGGTCGCCGCATCCATCTCCCAGGCGAGTTAGCGCTTCGGCCCAACCGAGCGCTGCGCGCTCCTGCTCGTCATACAACCCCACCCCCCGCCATGTGGACACATTGTTGATCCGCTGCCAGCACTCCCCAAGATCTCGCAGGTCACGAACATGCAAGTCGAACCCGAACGCACAACCGTTCATCTGCGAGACTCGTGTCCGCACCAGCTCTCTCAGCACAGGGGTCAGTTGCGATCTGGCGATCGTCGTGTTGAGCGCAGTCATCGCTTGGAAGCTCTGGGGCGAGAGCTCTATCCAGGGAAGTCTTGGCTTATCCATGGTGATCCCCAATTCAATGTTCCGTTCCGGTTGCATGGCGCTGCACCAGATGCTGCGCTCCGCCAAGCAATCGGGGCGCTACTTGGTTGGGGTGAAGAACGGCTTCTTCTCGTCCTTCACAAGAAAGACCACGAATTTTGCGGGTGCCGTCGTGCTCGCATTGCGGCCGACGGTATGAATGTCGTCGGGGCCTTCGTAGAACGTCTGGCCCGGACCCAGAGTGACCTCTTTGCCTCCACGCAAGCCCATGACGATGGTACCTTCCAAGACATAGACGAAGGCATGCGCATCGTGCCGATGGACCGGATCCACGGCGCCGGGCGGGAAGTCTACCGTGATCATCAACACCTCCTTGCCCTTGATGTCCGGCAGCGGCTTGGTCAACAACGTGCCAACCACTGCGTCGCTGGCCAACGCGACTTGCGCGCTAAAGGCCGCCGTCAAGATTGCCGCAGAGGCGACGAGCTTCTGAAACTTCCGCATGATTAACTCCTTTTTTGCATTGAACAGGCGATCTTTGGTAGTGCGCCGACACTGCCGGCACGAGGCGCTGCTGGCAAACTCATCGGTTCGACGCGGTGGCCACAGCGCAAGAACAAATTCTGGGATGCGACGGGAATCGCTGGTACGTCTGAGGTGGTGAGAGCTGACTCTCCCTTTGTGTGGAGCAGCGGATGTCGAGCGGCCCGACCACGATTTACCGGGACGCGGGTATCACCCCCGGGAACTGCTCAGCCTTGCTCAAGCTCGCGCCTGACGCTCGTCTTGGAGGTCGCTCGCTTCCTACCCATCCCTCGGCAAGACTCTGCCCGCTGCGGCGGGTACCTGCGACTAGCCACTTGGCGTGGCGGGTGGATAGGCGTCCCTTGGATCGCATAAAAATTCTAGGAGGCGCTGCGTTGCACGCTGGCCTGGCTTGCAATGGATGCCGTTGACGCTCAGGAATCGCGTTAACGGCGCTCGAGTAACCGCGCCCCGCCCGGCCCATTCATGCACTTGGAGGTACGAGTCGTGCGGCGCACTTTGGCTTCTGCGCGTCTTCTCCGCCCGTTCGAGGCGCGACGGCAATGAGGCGCGGCTCACTGACCCCGGCATCGGAAGATGGAACGGGACCATGTGCGAACAAGTCGCAAGTGTGTTTCTCCTGGGGCAACAGGGCTAGGCGGAAAGGGTGGCTGGCTCCGGTTCGCTGGTCGCGCGCGGCTGCGCTATCTGCCGCTGAAGTTCAGCCGCATTCCCGTCATCGCCAGCGTGATAAGCGTCATGAGGAGCAAGCCGAAGGCCGTGCCCCAGATCACCAGCGCGTCCGTGCGCCGCCGGCTCACTCCATGCCCGAGCAGCACGATGCGTGCGCCGGCAAAGGCGTGCGCGGTCACTGCAGCAACCGCCAGGGCGTAATAGGGAAGCAGACGAATGTTCCAAGGATCGACGATCAGCCCTGCCGGTGCCCCGATCGCGAATCCCCAGTCGGTCGGAATCTTCATGTGGACGCGGGCAAGCCAGAAAACAGCCTGCAGATGGCTTGTCACCGCTACAGAGAGGTACACACCCGTCGCGACTTGAAATGCCCGGAAGCCATCGGACGAGCGCTCACTCCAGCGCCACGCCATGGCTAGGCCCGAACACACGAGGTAGGCGGCGGCTGCAAGCAGCAGGGGCTCGCCCAGCGGTGTGCGGTACCACTTGCGCAAGACCTCTATGACCGCATGGTGCATGTCCACACTGATCAGGGCAAGCAAGTGGTTGCTGAAGTGCAATGCCAGAAATCCCGCGATAAATAGCAGGGCCACCGTGCCATGCAGCACTCGCCAGACCGGCTTGATCAGCGGCTTCGGCGGATCTGCGGGCGCGTTAGGATCAGCCAGCCCTATGGCTACGGCAAGCGCGCACCAGAAGATGGCTAGGATCCAGAAGTCAACCTTCGGCAGTCCGGCCACAAAGGTTCCGACGCCAACAAGCACGAACAGCGGCGGGGCAGTCACCGAGAACAGCGCCACTCGCCTGGCCAGGAGCTCTGCGCGGGTAGGCCCTGGCTGGCGCATTAGCTTGGCGAACACCCAAAGCGCGAGCATTGGCACAAAGAAGGCCAGACACAGGCAGACAGCCGCGCCCAGCCAGTGCGCCGCGTTTCCCCCAGCCATGAACCTCGCGACGCTTCCGTGGAACCCCACCAGGGACAGCGGATAGAGAGCCGCAGCAAGCGGTGGTAGAAACCAGTAGAGCCGGGCAGACTGATGACGTGTCGCGCTCGTCGCGCCATTGATTGGGATAGCGTTCATCGAATTTCTCCGTGAGGTCACTGACAGATCTTCGGGGACATTTCGCTACGAGCCGCTTGCTGGCCAACACGCTCCTGGCGCGCCAGCCCCGGCCTAGGCGCCAAGGAGAGTGTTCAGTGCTCGCGGGCATTCGCGGGGGCTCCATGGAAGGAGTGCCGCCTCTACTTTTTGTCGGCCAACACTGCCGCCACTAGCGTCGTGCCACCGGTGAATGACGCCCGAAATGGATAGAGGGCAGACGCCGAACGGGCGATGGATGCAGGCGAAGCTGCGCCTAGGCTTGGCGGATGAACACGTGCTGCTGTTGCCGCGCGAATCGATCGGGCGCCGTCCGGCTGACTCGCCGGTCCATGCATCAACCGAGCGCGCCGCCACGGTTTGACGACCAGTCGTTGCCGCACACGGTGACCGACGGAAATGCCATGGCGCGTAGATCAATCCAACCGGGCAATGCCCCTAATCTTCGATGAACGACAGGCCCGCTGCCCACCGGATCTGGCTCTTTCTGCTCGTTGGCGCTCTGCCGTTCAGCGATTTCCTGCAGATCGGGATCTTCGCCTTCAACGCCGCGCCCGTGATGGGCGATCTTGGCGCTAGTCCGGAGGAATACAGTGTGGTGGCGACCCTTTATGCTGTCACCGCCATCGGGATCATCTTCAACCATCGCTGGCTCGTCGAGCGCATGGGCTGGCGATGGTTCATCCGGCTTTCGTGCGCATTCTTCGTCGCCGGCTCCCTCACATGTGCGGCAAGCCAGTCTCTCGGGGGCTTTACCATCGGACGACTCCTGACTGCACTCGGATGTGCGTCTTTTATGACCGCTGCCCGCGTGCTGGTCAATCTCTTGCCTCCATCGCCCCTGCGCTTCACCGGCATCCGATTCCTTGCCTCGGGAATTGCCTGGGGGGTGACATGCGGGCCGCTGGCTGCATCGATGGCGTTGGCATCATCCGACTGGCGGATGGCATACCTTGCGCAACTCATTCCTGCCTTTGTCATTGCCGTTCTGGGAGAGCTTGCGCTCCCATGTGAGCGCTTAGCGACGCGCACACCCTTCGATCTAAGAGGCTTACTGGCCCTGGCAGGTGGCAGCGCTCTCTTGCTGTTTGCCGAGCAACGAAGTACGTTCGATTTCTTCTCGATGCGCTCTCCGCTGTATGGCTACGTCGCACTAGGCCTCATGACCCTCGTTCTCACAGTGTGGCTGGTTCTGTCGAGCAAGCAACCCGCCCTCCGTTTGCATGACATGTCGCAGCGACGATATCTGATCGGCCTTGCTGTGTTCGGGCTGTGCTACGGCATTCTCGGCGCCAACAACACCGCCATTCCGATGCTGCTTCGCAGTCTAGACCTGCCGCTTTACATCGCCGCCCGCTACGTGGCCATTGGATCCTCGGGCGGTATAGTGGCATGGATCATCCTGTCCCGCCTAGTTCCGCGCAACCAAGGACCTGCGCGGTACTACTTCGCCGGCTTTCTCCTTCTCACCACCGCGGGCGTACTTATCGGCCGCATGAGTGAGACGGCAAGTATCGAGTACGGCATCCTTCCGGCGCTGTTCTGTTCAGGCGCCTTCGTCATCACAGTGCTGTCGACTACCGCGGTTCAAACATTCCGGGACGTACAGCGCGACGAGACCGTTTTCTCCCACGCCAACCAGATCAAGAACGTGCTGGCGCAATTGGGTATCGCTTCGGGCATCTGCGCGGCGACGCTCTTCTCCCAATGGCGCCTGGCGCAGCACTATGTGCGGTTCAGCGAAGTCCTCGGGCCGGATAGCCTCGCTCTTCAGGGCACCTTGCGCATTCTGACCCAGCGTTACGGTGCCAGCGCTGATCCCGCCAAGGCGTTGCAGATGGCCTATTCCACCATCAACGGCATCATGGTGCAGCAGGCCAGCTTCATGGCATCTCTCGACTACTTCACCGCGATCGCGGCAATGGCCGCACTGTGCCTGCTGGCCGTTCTGGGCGAACGCGCGTGGCGCATCTCACGCAAACGCTGAAGAGCCTGCGACTAAGTTGACATGGGACATCCGCAGTGCATCGACGTACGAAACTCTGACAAGCGACCAAGCTCAACGCCTGACATTGAACCCGTGCGCCTCGCGCCGAACACCTTGTCACTGCGCATTCCCAGTTCGCATTAAGAGCGCATTCGCCTCGCGCCAGTCCGGGAAGTCTTGACCCGGCAGGCAGCGACCGAGCGCGCCCTCCAACGCGTTCTTGGCATCCCCTTGCCGGCCAGCGCGAAGCCAAAGCCGCGCCTGCGCGAGCGCTGCGCGAAGCTCCCAGACCCTGGCACCTTGTCGAAGGCTTACTTCGGCGGCCCGTAGATAGTGGGCCTGAGCTTCCTCGAGGTCACCGTCCATCTCTCGGCGATGACCTGCTGCCCGCCAGACCTCGGCGGCACACCACTGGCTCTCGCCCTGCCAGACTGCGCAGACCATGCGGTCATCGATGAATTTCGGACTGAAGGTAACCAACATTTCCCGCCGCGGTTGATCCATTTGGCCCCAGGCAGCACGATCGACCTCCAACTGAACGTCGTTCATCTCCCCAGCAAGGATCTTCACACCCAGCTCGAAGCACCGCGCCCACTGGTTCCAATACACAAGACCTCGCCGCTCGCTCTCCAGCAACATGAGGTCGACAAGTTCCCTGGCACGCGGCAGGTCTCCGGCCCATATCGCAACAGGACAAGCGCCGAACAGGGCGAAGCACAACGAAAGCGCCTGGCCCGTCTGCTGCGCTTCACGCATCGCACCTTCGGCCGTCGCAATGGCTTCATTGGCCGCACCCTGAATCCAGAGTGTCCGGGCAAGGAAGACGCGAGAGGCGACATTGGCCGCGATCTGAAGCATGTTGCCGCGCATGCGTGGCGTGCCTCCCGACGTCCCGAGCGCTTCCTCGCCATGGAGCCTTGAGAGTTCGAATTCGCCGCAGAAATGGCTCGACAGCGCCATCATCCGATGGGCCAGGTTTTTGGCGGCAGGATCGTTGTTCCGCAAGGCGAACACGTGAAGTTCATCGGCTTGCCGCTTGCCGGTTGAGTAGGCACCGCTGGCGACAAGGAAAATGCAGCGCGCCCATCTTGCCTGCAGTTCAAGCAGCGGCGAGCCCGAACTCAGCGAAGAACTAAATGCCCGCTCGCATGCCTGCTGCATCTCCGGAACGGGCCCCCGGGTATGCCACAGCGTATTGCTCAGGGCGATCTGCAGCCAAGTGACCGTCTCGGCATCAGCGCCGCCGCGCGCCTCCTCGTTACGCAAGGCAGCGAGCACCCGATCACGGAACTCCTCGATCTGCGATGCGTGGAACCACAGCGGCGCCGAGGCAACCGTCAGTTCGCCCGACAAAGATCGCTGTCCCGGCTGGGAAGTGTCCTGGCCGTCCAGGGCGAAACGCACGTCGTCCAAACAGTGACCGTAGCGCTCGTTCCAGCGCTCGACATTCATTGTCGAAAGATCGGACACGGCCGTGTTCATGACCTCGATCATGTGGCGGGCATGTACTGAATACACGGCATCACTCTCGCCGCTATCCACCAACAAGCCGGTCGCATAGACCCTCGTGGTGTCGAGCAGCCGATAGGGAGCCGCAGTGCTGAAGGAGACGAAGCGCACGAGAGACTTGCCGACCAAGTTGGTAAGCACGTCCAGCGCTCGATCAGGCGGTACTTGGTCAGAGAGCAGGTTTAGGGCCGAAGCCGCATCGAACTGGCCCCTGAAGACCGACAATCTTCGGAACAGGCATTGCTCCAACGGACTGAGCAGTGCCACGCTCCAATTGAGTGCGGCAGCCAAGGTCCGATGTCGCGCCGCACCGGAGCGCGTGCTCATCGAATACCACTGCAGGTGATCGTCCAGGCGAAGCATCAGATCGGCTATGGACTGCACGCTCAGCCGGCTGGCGATCAATTCAATCGCGAGCGGAATCCCGTCAAGCGCGCGCGAAATTCGAACCAATGCCTCGGTGTCAGCGTCGCCGAAGGTGGGCGCGCCAGCCGCTTCGGCGCGCTCGACGAGCAAGCGAACTGCAGAAAACTGAAGTGCCTCGCGAAGGCCGATTGGCTCATGGGGCGGCACGACCAGTGTCGGAAGTCGGTAGACGAATTCGCCACCGATGCGCAGAGCTTCCCGACTCGTTGCCAGCACCTGCAATTCCGGCAGATTGCTCAGCAACCTGGCAACGATCGGAGCGACAGTGTCGATCACATGTTCGCAGTTGTCGAACATCAATAGGACGCGCCGCCCATCCAGACGTTGCTCGATCAGTCGAAGGGTGTCGGTGGCATCGATTGGCACGGCCAGAGACCGCGCCAGCGCGGCAAGCACGCGATCTCCCGATGCGAGCGGCGCCAAATCGGCGAAGGCCACCTCGCGCGGAAATTCACCCTCGGACATGCCATGGGCGCTGGCAACCTTGATGGCAAGGCTGGTCTTTCCCATGCCGGCGGTTCCAACAACTGACACCAGACGTCGCTGGGCAAGCGCGGCCAAAAGGCGCTCGCTGTCCTCGTCGCGCCCGACCAGGCTGGCCAGGCGCACGGGCGGTCGAACAAAGGACGACGGCACCCTGGTCGCCGGTTGCTGCAGGAGGACGACATCGCCCTGTTCGCTCTGGAGCGAGACCGGCCCAATGAAGCTGTAGCCCTTCAGTGGAACACTGGTAATCCACTCGCGAGTCTCACCTTGCCCGGCCGTCGCGGCCTGCAGCGCCTTGCGCAGCGTGGAGATGTGGGTCCTGACACTCGCATCCTCGACCACAAGACCCGCCCAGACTACCGCCAGAAGATCCTCCTTGCCAACGACTTCTCCGGCATGGCGCACGAGGTGCAATAGGATGTCAAACGATCGAGATCCCAACCTCACCTGCGCGCCGTTGCAGTCGAGGCGCCTTCGGGCCTCGCAAAGCAAAAACGGACCGAAGATCCATCGAGACCTCACGCGCTCAACCGGCGCCGGGATGCCCTTGGGGGGGGGTTGCGGCATTGAGATTCCACCATCTATGGCTTCGACGAACCGCATCGGCACTCGACGACCCGTGTCGCCAAGCTCCTTCCGGTGCACTCGCGCTCCCGAATTCGCGGAGCAAAGCTCGCAAGCCAGACCATGCGCATACCACATGCGCCCTCACGCAGCAGCCACGCAGATACATGCGAAGACGCGGAAATCGAAGTGAACACTAATGTAACGCCTTCGCAGCGAATGCGCGTCGACCGAGGGCAAATGCGCAAGCAGCAACGGCCCCTCGATTTTCCATGAAACGAGTTGCTGAGCCTAGGTCGACCTACGACCGATGAGGCCAAAGCGCGTTTTGCGACGGTGTGTAAGACTGCGCGCCGCAGGACACTCGCGGGTTCCACGCCTTCATGGCGAGAATCGCGCATAAGAACGCACAAGCGTCGCAGACGCACCCGATGCTTGGCCAGCCGAGCCACAGGGCCGTCCCGAGATGGCGTGGATGAATCAAGAAAAGTGCGCTGACGCGCTCAGGACAATACACTTATGGACCTAAAGGTTGCGGATGCTGCGTCCCCAGATCGCTGGCGCTTCGGCCGCTTCGAGTTGATCGCAGCAGAGCGTCGTCTCGAACACGAGGGGCAGCCAGTGCGGCTGGGCGGACGATCCATTGACGTGCTGGTGGCGTTGGTACGGTGTGCCGGTCAACCAGTGACGAATGCTGAACTGCTCGCCAGCATCTGGGGCAGTGGCAGTGGGGATGAGGGCAAATTGCGCGTGCACATGTCGGCCCTGCGCAAGGCTCTCGATGGCGTGGACGGGCGGCAAGGGCCAACCCCCTGGATCGTGAACATCCCGATGCGCGGGTATCAGTTTACAGGCGCAGTATCTACCGGCGCCAGGGAGGGCGTGCCGAAGGCGTCGTCCGCCGCGGCGCTCGTCGATCAGACGCCGGCCGAGTTCGCGCGGCCGCCATCGCGCCTGACCCGACTCGTCGGACGCCAGGACGAAGTTGCCCGGCTCGCAGCACTGACTGCCGAAAACGCCCTCGTCTCAGTCGTCGGGCCAGGCGGAATGGGCAAAACAACGGTCGCCGTTCATGTGGCGCAGGAGCGCTTGCGCGTCGCCGGCAGTGGCTCGAAGTATCTCGCGTTCGTCGACTTCGCGTCACTCAACTCGGCCGACTTCGTCCTGAGCGCAATCGCTCAGGCCCTTCGCGCGCCGCTGGACGACGGACGAGGCACGGCTGCCATCATCGATCGACTTGCGGATAGCGACACCCTGCTTATCTTCGACAACTGCGAGCATGTGATCGACGCCTTGGCTGGCATCTGCAGCGCACTCCTGTCTGCGCTTCCCCGCTTGTCTATACTGGTCACCAGTCGCCAGCCGCTGGGCGTCAATGGCGAATTCGTGTTCCGGCTGCCCGCGCTCGGACTGGCCGATGAACAGCCCGCATCGCTTGCCGAAGCCCTGCGCTCGCCTGCCATCGAATTGATGGTCGATTTGGCGACTGCCGCTGGCGCGCCGGCGTTTGCCGACGAGCATGCCAGCCTGCTTGCCAGGCTCTGCCGTCGACTCGACGGGATTCCCTTGGCGATCGAACTCGTGGCGGCCCGCCTGGGCGTGCAGTCGCTGGAAGACACCGACCACCACTTGGCGGATCACATCCGGCTTCGTTCTGGCCGCATCCTCGCATCATCAGCCCGCCACCGCAGCCTGAGGGCTACGCTCGACTGGAGCATGGACCTACTCGATGCCAAGGAAGCACGGCTGTTCTCGCTGCTGTCCGTTTTCAGGGGTCCATTCGACATAGCGGCAGCGCAAGCGATGGCTGGCGACCTGATGGACGCGGATGTCGCCATGCGCGCGCTCCTGTCACTGACCACCAAGTCATTGGTGGCGTTCGATCGCGCCAACCCATCCGCGCCTTACAGGCTCCTGGACACAACGCGCGCTTATGCGCAGGATGTCCTGAAGGCCCAGGGCCAGTGGGACGTGGCCGTACATGCGCACGCCCAACTCATGCTTGAGGCCATGGCAACCGCGGCCGCCGACCTTGCCCTCGTTGACGGCCCGCTCTGGCTCGATCGCTATGCCCATCGGCTCGATGATGTGCGCTTCGCGATCGAATCATGCATCGCCCATACGCATGGGGTTGCACTTGCGTCCCTGCTGACGCAGGCATCGGCCCCACTGTGGTTTCGACTGTCGCAGGTCGAAGAGTATCGGGACCGAGTGATGCAATCGCTTGACCGACTTCCAGCCGCCTCGGACCCCGACGGGCATACAGAGGCCGCGCTGAACATAGCACTCTATAACGCGCTATGGCACACCGGAGGCGCGATGACAGACATGGTCCTTGCCTGCGAGCGCGCGCTTGGCCTCGCACTGGCGCTGAATGCACGACTGCTGGAGTTCCAATCCCGATGGGGACTGTGCGCCCTGTGCATCACACGTGGCGAGTATCAACAGGCGCTCACGCATGCGCGTCTCCTGCACACCTTCGCGCAGGAGTCCAGAGACGCCACGTCATTGAACCTGGCCCACCGGATGATTGCACTGAGCGCACACTTCCGCGGCGAGTTCGGGCTGGCACGGCAGCACGCGCAGATGGCGTGCGACGCCGACCGCAGCATCCGTCAAGCGCGTGGCAACCAGTTGCAACCCGATGCACGGCTGATAGCGCAGGCCATCCTTGCGCGCTCGCTGTGGATCTCCGACGATGCCGACCATCATGCCATGGCCATCGCGCAGCAGGCCGTCGCCGAGGCTGAGGCCGGCGGCCATGTGCTGACCATCTGCATGGTCCTGTTCTGGGTCTGTCCGGTCGCCATCTGGTCAGGCCAATGGAACACCGCCGGAGCATGGGTCACCACAATGTTCAGAGAGACGCAGTCGCGTGGCCTCGCCTACTGGCATGGCTGGGCCCAATGCTACGCGTTCGCGGTGAACCTGAATGCCTCGGCACAACGGGATGACATGCTGGAGCGGACCGCGGCGATTGTGGCCGACCTTGACGCGCCCAGGCGCGAAATGATGGTCACATTCGACGAACGCTTCCTGGACGCCGATCTCGTCGCACGTGCCGAATCCGGGCTCGGCGAATGGAGTGCCGCCGAGGTCTGGCGGGTCGCTGGCACCCGCGCCGAGGCAGGCGGCGACGTGCAGCAAGCCAGTTCAATGTATTACCGAGCCTTAACGACGGCAGAGTCGCAGGAAGCAGGCGCGTGGTCCAGACGAGCAAGACGTGCCTTGGAGACACTTCATTCTCGCCCTTTCGGATGACCGCCTTGCACTGCCGCGCACGAAACTGTACGTGTCAGGCGACGCACGTCGCCATCCTGCATCCACGGACCCGGCCATGAAGCTGTCAACACCATTCGGATTTCACTCCACCGCCGACGAGGTGCTTCAGGGCGTCGATCTTTCGGGTCGGCGCGCCGTCGTGACGGGCGCTTCATCGGGCATTGGGATCGAGACCGCCCGCGCGCTCGCTCGCGCGGGCGCCGAAGTCACGCTGGCCGTGCGTCGCCGCGACGCCGGCGACTCGGCAGCAAATACCATCCGCACCAGCGTCCCATTTGCGCGCATCGACGTCGCAGTGCTCGACCTAGAAGACCTCGGATCCGTCAACCGATTCGGCGCGGAGTGGAGCGGCCCCCTGCATATCCTGGTCAACAACGCCGGCATCATGGCCCTGCCCCAACTCGAGCGGACAAGCAAGGGGTGGGAAAGGCAATTTGCCACGAATTTTCTTGGCCACTTTGCGTTGACCCTGAGCCTTCGCGGTGCGTTGAGATCTGGTGCGAACGCGCGCGTCGTCTTTCTCAGTTCGAGCGCCAATATGTTCGCTCCTGTGTTCTTCGACGACCCCCATTTCCAGTTCATCCCCTACGATCCATTCCTGGCCTACGGCCAAAGCAAGACTGCACTGGCGTTGGCTGCGGTCGCATTCACTCAGCACTGGGTCGGCTACGGCATCACCGCCAATGCGCTGAACCCCGGCGCCATCGCAACTAACCTGCAGAAATACACCGGCGGGCTGAAGACCCCGCCCGAGCGCCAGAAAAGCATCGCCCAGGGGGCAGCCACCTCCGTGCTCCTGGCAGCCTCTCCCCTGTTGTCAGGCATCGGCGGACGATATTTCGAGGACTGCAACGAGGCCCAGATCGTCCAGCAACGCCCGGGCAATTTCGGCGGAGGTGTCGCTCCGTACGCGGTCGACGTCAACAATGCCGAGCGTCTCTGGGCGTTGGGTCACCGACTGCTCGCAGAGGCCGGGATGCCGAACCTTTAGAGGACTTCGACGCGACATCGAGCGGCATCGTCTGCACGCTCCACGCACGGTGCCGCCAGCGACCGCGGGTTGATCGGCTTCATGTCGAGGGCTTGTTCACCCTCGAGTTCGACTTCGACCAACCGCAACCATCGCTTTGCCTGGGCCGCTTGCTCGGTAAGCTTCGCCACCACGTCTGGGCAGTACATCATGACGACATGCGATGCACCGATGCACCTTCATCTGCAACTTTCTTCCTAGCCACAGCACGCTCGGCCATGAATCGGCCTGCCGCGGGCGAGATGTTCCTGTAGCGCGAGCCGAATTCAAACCCATCCAGCTGGACCGGCGCGGTCGCTCAATGCGGCCTCCGTGATCGGCCGCGTAAGCGCGCGGCGAACATATCTAGACAGGAGTGACAGTGCCTCCTGCTGCCCTACGATGCTGCGGGAGTTCGCCGCGCGAGGCATCATCGGCGTTAGTTCCTCCTGCGCCTGGCCGCATTACTTGCATCGCGAACGAACGGGGCAGGACGCCCTTCCCCGTCCATCGAGACACCATGGCGTAGACCAAGAAAAACCCGTCAGCCGGGGGCCCAACTGACGGGTTAACGGCCCGGAGGGCCGCGACGAGGAGACATCTGACGGCAGCAGACGCGGTCCAGATCCGTCGACCCGCAAACTTCCCGGATGCCGGGGGTTCGAAACAGATCGAGATCACCGCGAATACCTGCCCGTTACCTGAATCTACGCACGTGGCAAGAGGCGCTCGCCGTGCGAAGGGGACGGCAGCGCCTCTCTCAAAAGGCGCCTTGCGCCAACCAGCCCTCGTTAGCAACTGCATCAAGCCCCGAAATCAGGACATTAGTAAGAGGCGGTGCAGCGATGTTCAAGGCAAACTGCCTCCAAGGAGCAAAAGGCCATGACCGACGATCTTCAAGACATCTATGCATTGAGTGATTGCGACCTTGCCGTGATCGCACAACAGCAACGCCGTAAGGCACTGCGCGGCGATCGCCATGCCCATGGGCTGGCCCACGAGGCGGAGAAGGAGCTGCGCCGGCGTGGGGGGTACCACATCCACTACTCGCCCCTGGCTGGCCCGATCACGCTTGCTTCCTTGGAAGGCGTCCAGAGGCCATGGTGGCGGTTCTGGGCATGACGGCGCAGGACGCTCATCAAGAGGGGAAAGCAGTCCGATCTCGCCGAACCCTCAGCATGTGAAGATAGGCGGCGATCGACGCGACTTCCCCGCTGGGATGGCATTCCTCCCCCACGCCATGCGCAACGTAGAGTCTCGAGGCGACGCCCGAAATCGCAAGCGACCCCGAAGGGAAGGTGCGTCACCTGGCCACGCCCACCGAGGAGCTTGACCTTCATACTGGTACTAGACTTGCTCGCAATGTCATCCGCATCTACCGAATTGTTCTCGAACGTGCGTCCCAGGCTGATGGCTATTGGCTACCGCATGCTTTCATCTGTGCAGGAAGCAGAAGATTTAGTGCAAGACGCATGGCTGCGCTGGCATGAGGAGGCAAAGTCGTCCCAGACCCAAGTCTTGAATGCTGAAGCCTGGCTCGTGACCGTGACTACGCGGATGGCAATTGACCGTCTTCGGGCCGCCAAACTGCGAAGAACCACGTACGCGGGCGCGTGGTTTCCCGAGCCGTTGTTGGAACAGGCGCCGACCACGCCTGAGCAAGCGTATGAAACCGCCAACGATGTGTCCATCGCCTTCTTGCTACTTCTAGACTGCCTGTCGCCGGAAGCGCGGGCCGCATTTTTGCTGCGTGAGGTGTTCGACGCTGAGTACGAAGAAGTAGCCCGGGCCATTGGCCGAAGCAAAGCTTCCGCCCGGCAGATTGTTCATAGAGCCAAGCAACGGCTTGAGAACGCGCGCGAATCAATGGGCATGAAGGCTTTGCCAATGCCAGCAGCGGCTCAGCTGGAACTGTTGCGACGACTTGTTCAGGCAATTTCGAGCGGCAACCTTGAAGGCATAAAGAGGCTGCTCGCAGAGGAATCGCAGATGATGGGCGACTTTGGCGACGTCAGGCCAAGCTTTGCGAGGCCTTTGTTTGGCGCTCAACGCATCGCCCAACTTTACTACGCAATGCACCTTCGCCACGGCAACGCTATGCGACTTGAGCTGGCCACGCTGAATGGCGAGTGGTCACTCCTGCGCTACCTCGAAGGTGCGCTTGACTCGGTGCAGGCATTCGAGTTCACCGATGTTCAGATCTTTCGGGTTCGCATTCAGCGGAATCCTGAGAAATTGGCACCGTTGAAGGAAAAGCTGCTCCTTGCATGAGCTGCGGGCCAACCGCGCCGCCATCAGGAGCCTGAGGCCTGGTCGATATTTTTTTCCTGCGACTGTCACAACGCGATCACGTCAAACGTCTTGGTACCAGGCTGCTCTTGCAGCCGCTTCCAACCTCAACTTGAAGAAAGCGTTTCATGACCCGCACAGTTTGGTTTCAAGCATCCCCAGAGGGCGCCAAGGCCATCGGTGGCCTCCATCACTTCGTCACCTCTGGCACGTCCTTGCCCAGCCAGCTTGTTCATCTGGTGTTCCTGCGAGTCTCGCAGATCAATGGCTGTGCCCACTGCATCGACATCCACACCCGTGACCTGATGACCGGCGGAATGTCGGTAGAGAAAGTAGTCCTAGTGCCGGTGTGGCACGAAGCGGAGTACCTGTTCTCGAAGCAAGAGCAAGCGGCCCTCGCCTGGTCCGAGGAAGTCACCCGCGTCAGCGAAACACACGCGTCTGATGAAGCCTACGAGGCGGCGTTGGCGGTGTTTGGCGAGAAGGACTTAGTCGACCTGACCCTAACCATCGCCGCGATGAACGCCATTAACCGTATGGGCATCAGCTTCCGAATGAAGCCGCGGGCGAAAGCTTAACGGCTGCGAAGCGCAGCTCTGTTCGCTAAGCTCGTGAGTTCTATCCACTGATGCGGCATCAACTGCCCGCTCCGGCAGACCGGCTGCGTCGGCAGGCGCTTAAGCGCGTCGCGCAGGTACGCACATGGGTCGAGCTCGTTGAGCTTGGCCGAGCGGATGAGGCTCATCATGGCTGCGGCCCGCTTGTCCGAACGCAAACTGCCAGCCAAGCCAGTTCTGCCACCCTAGCGCGATTGGCCGGACGCAGACTTCGCTTAGATACGCGCCGGCTACCGACGTCAGGGCCAGTCGGTCCGAGTTCATCGGGCCAGCGCAGGCCTTGGGCTAACTGCAGCGCACGGCTACTGCAGCCTGCGGGCAGGCGTCGTGGCCGTCGAATCGGGCGATGGCGATGCACGACTCGACCCGCGAGGAAGTAGCGTGAAGCTGCTGAACGTTTCAGGCGACTCGGAACCGATGGATTGGGCCGACCTCACCGTGTATGCGCGATGACCTCAAGTCTCTGCGCCGGCATCGGCTTCCTCCTTGGCGAATGAGGAGCGGCGCCCAATGCAGTGTTTGCTGATCAGGCGTCCGGCGATGGCCACAGCCGCAAGGCAGACGAGCGCCACGATGCCCCAGGCCCCCATGGTCTCGAACACGTGGATGATGTCGTCCAGGGAGGCATGGAACTTCCATCCGAGAAGCAGCGCGCTGCCTGCCCAGAGCGCCGATCCCACCAAATCGAGCACGATGAACACCCGGGCACGCATGCCCATGACGCCTGCCATGCAAGTCATGAGTGATGAGAACCCAGGGATGAACTTCGCGAACAGCAGGGTCGGCAGTCCGAAACGGCGAAAGACCGCCTCGGTAGCCCGCAGACAACCTGCGGACGACCCTGCCAAATGACAGATCCTCTTGAGCACGCGCTCCCCATACACCCTTCCGGCAAGGTACAGCAATCCGTCCGACAGCAGGCATGCGAGCAGCACCGAGGGCATCAGGTGGAGCAGTTGCATCTCGCCGCGGCCGAGCAACGCTCCAGCAACGATCAGCACGGGGTAGGCCGGCAGTGGCACGCCGACTTGTTCGAGGAGGATCCAGACGAACAGTAGCGCCACGCCATAGGTCGAGAGTAATTCCAGTGTCTCCATCGGGCATCCAGGGCAGGGTCGCAGCTTTCTTGGCTCGCGCCATGAGCGAGCCCAGCCCGGCGCTGGGCGCAGCGCCGGCGGCGTGCTCGCTCAATGGCTGGTGACGTTTGGTGGCAAATATTGGCGAGCCCCCGTGTGACGTGGGCCGGCAGTTCTATCGAGCGTGATGAGTCCGCGCTGGTTGACCAGCATGGCGATCTGCGACCTAGATTCGGCCTGGAGCTTGGCGCAGATGGTCGAGATATGAGATTTGACGGTGTGGGCGGAAATGTTCAGCTGTCGCGCGATGCCCTTGTTGCACTCGCCTGCGACAAGGAATCGGAGAATGTCCTCCTCGCGGCTCGTGAAATTCGCTGGCGGTCCGCCACGCTCGAGGATGACGGTCGACTGGCGGCACAGGTATCGGACCCCCCCGTTGGTCACATAGCGCACCGCGTCTATAAGCTCGCCGGGATCCGAGTGGCGAAGCAGGTAGCCCCTGGCGCCCTGCGCAAGCGCTCGGGAGATCTCCATCTCGCCCGCACGTCGAGTGACGATGATCACCGTGGGAATCTGCGCGGCAAGGTCGGGGGGATTTTTTGCTCCCGTGGGCGCGAGCATCGCGAGCCCTCGGGAATAGTTAGCCACGACCACGTCGCTGACGCGGGTGTCAGGTGCCTCCCCTGACATGCCCTCGACGCCTGGCGCACGCTCCAGGATATCCAAAAGCCCGGCGCTGACCATGGCATCGTCATGGCAGACACGCACGGATATCGTTCTCGACGGAGTCATGTCCTTGCAACGCCTCCGTCAGGCGGCCAAGGAGCGGCCGGCCCCCATGGCCATACCGCCGGCGGCGCGCGAGAGCATGCCCAGGCGCTGGGCGGCCGCGACAGCTGCGGTCCGACTGGGGACTTGGAGCTTGTTGAAGAGTGCCTTGACATGGGTCTTGACGGTGCCCTCGCCAATCGACAGTTGCTGGCTGATAGCCCGGTTGTTCAAGCCGTCGGCTAGCAAGTTGAGCACCGCCAGCTCCCGATGCGTGGGCGCGTGGATTGCCAGGCTGTCTGCAAGTTGCTGTGCCACGGCGACCGGAAAATACCGCTGCCCCAGGGCCACAGTCCGCAACGCCGCCAGCATCTCCTCGGCGCTGCAGTTCTCAGTGAGGTAGCTCATGACACCTGCATCGATCGCCTTGCGTACCTGCCAGCTCGTGCAGCGGTCAGCCACGACCATCACCCGCGGCTGCGGCCGGCCTCGTGCATAGCCTTTGGCCTGGGCCTGGGCCTGGCGCTGGAGAATGAAGCCGGCAGAGAAAAGCGTGTCGTAGTCGATCAGAACCAGGTCCGGGTGCGCGACCTCGCCCGCAGGATCGCAACAGACCGAAACCTCGTAGTTGCCATGTGCCCGCAGCAGGGCCCGAATGCCACACGCCAAGTACCGGTCGGGATGATCGATCCGAACATGTGTCGCCCTGTTTTGAACCTGTGATTGCATGCGGCAGACTCCGAAATGGTGAGTGGCAGCCAGTGTGGGCGTGTTAGCGCCTCGCATCCAGTCATTCGTTGTCAAGCGTTGTTAAGCCGGCGTTCAGAACGCATAACAACCGGGTCGAGCACCTGCCGCGTCCCTGGCAGCGACAGCGCAACTCCTGAACGCCCCGCGCCAACAGCGCGTCCAGCAAGCCCCACGGGTACTGAGGCCCAAGGCTGTCGGCCCCGGCCCGGCAATGATCACAGGGCCCAGGCGGGCACCGGGTCGGCCTGCCCCGGGAAGCACGGGAGGAACCGGGCCGAAATTTGGGATACGACTCCCTCGTTGGAGTGATAGCTCCGCCCACCGCAGCACAGACCATCGATCACCCCTTGCCCGCGGTGCCGGACCGGCCGACCAGCCGGACGGTCCAAGCCGAAGGCAGACGGGGTGGGGAAATATTGTCAATTCCAGTTCTCATCCTGTCACAACGATGCATCCCGATGCGTCTTGAGAGGGTAACTGGCAACCAACCAAGGAATAATCATGAGCCAACGTCTCAGCGCCATGCAACAGTCACCGGAAATCTTCAAGAAGCTGGTGGATTTCAGCCTCTCGGCGGCCAAGGGCACCCTTGAGACAGGACTGCTCCATCTCATCGAGATTCGTGCCTCCCAGATCAACGGCTGCGGCTTCTGCGTCGACATGCACGTGAAGCAGGCCAAGCTGCACGGCGAGGGCGAGCAGCGCCTGCACCATCTGGCGATCTGGCGCGAGTCGCCCCTGTTCACCTCCCGCGAACGCGCCGCGCTCGCCTGGACCGAAGCCCTCACGACGCTGCCTGCGCACGGCGTGGCGGATGCCGACTATGAAGCGGCGCGAGCAATCTTCGAGGAAAAGGAACTGATCCAGCTGACCTACAACGTGATGGGAATCAACGCATGGAACCGGCTGAACGTCGCTTTCCGTACTGAGCCGGGCTCAGCCGACAAGGCCTTCGGCCTGGACAAGGCGAAGTTCGCCTGAGCCGATCGCAGGAGCAGCAGCATGAAAATCGTCGTGATCGGCGGCTCCGGGCTGATCGGCTCGCGCCTGTCCAATATCCTGCGTCTGCGAGGCCACGAGGTCGTCGCGGCCTCGCAGGCCAGTGGCGTCGACCTCATGAGCGGACAAGGCCTGGACGCCGCCCTAGAGGGTGCGCAGGTCGTGGTCGACGTGTCCAACACGCCCTACACGTCCGACGAGGCCGTGATGGAATTCTTCCGCACCGCAGGCCACAACCTGCTCGCCGCCGAGGAGAGGGCCGGGGTGGCACACCATGTCCTGCTGTCGATCATCGGCACGAACCGCCTCCAGGACAGCGGGTATTTTCGCGCCAAGCAGGCGCAAGAGGATCTGGTCATCGGCACCAACCGCCCCTACAGCATCGTGCAGGCCACCCAGTTCATGGAGTTCCTGGAGGCTATCGCGCAGTCCTGCGTGGTCGGTAACGAGATCCACGTGCCTGCAGCCGACATGCAGCCCATGGCTGCGCAGGATGTGGCGACGCTGCTGGCCGACGCCGCTCTCGGTAAGCTCAGCGGATTCCTCGAGGTCGCCGGTCCCGAGCGGATGTCCATGGCCAGCGCAATCCAGCAGGTGCTGCGGCACAAGGGCGATACGCGCCCGGTCAAGCCGGATCCGCAGGCGCGCTATTTTGGCATGCCGCTGGAGGTCGACACGCTGGTCCCTACGCTTCCCCCCCGCCTCGGATCGACGACGCTGCAAGCGTGGCTTTCGGGTCCGCCGGCACGATGAGCGTGCTAGCCGGCAGCAGGAATGCCGACGGCTGGTATAGCGGGGTACCGGCGGCGGGATCGAACCCGGCTCGTCGCCACCCTGGCTCTGGGAGTGCTCGCCGGTTGCACCTCGCTTCCGTTGCCACCGGTGCGTGCCACCAGCCACGCGGTGGCGGACGTGGGTCAGACCACGCTCGGTAAGCTCTCCCGCCAGGGGGCACCCCCGGCACCGCTCGGTCGGGCCGGTCCGATCTCGGGCTTCCGGCTACTGCCCGATGCGGCCTTCGCCTTCGACGCCCGCATCTCGCTGGCGCGCAACGCTGAGAACACGCTCGACGTCCAGTACTACCACATCGCCAACGACGACGTGGGCCTGCTGCTGCTGCGCGAACTGCGCGACGCGTCCGAACGCGGCGCGCGGGTGAGGCTGCTGGTGGACGACCTCTACACGGCCGGGGAGGACGAGCTATTCGCCACGCTAGACGCGTTCCCGAACGTGGAGGTGCGCCTGTTCAACCCACTGCCCTCGCGCGCGGGCTCGCTGGAGGCCCGGCTGCTGATGTCGCTGCCCGACTTCCGCCGCATCAACCACCGCATGCACAACAAGATGCTGCTGGCCGACAACAGCTTCGCGGTGACCGGCGGGCGCAACATCGCCAACGAGTACTTCATGCGCAGCACCGCGGCCAACTTCATCGACATGGACGTGGTGAGCAACGGGCCAGTGGTGCGCGAGATGTCGGTCGCGTTCGACCGCTACTGGAACAGCGAGCATGCGTGGACGATCCGTCACATCGTGCCCACGCGGCTAGCGCCGGAAGCGGCCCAGGCGCGCTTCAACGAACTGGCGCGGCGGGCGCGGCCCGACGTGCCGATCCAGCCGCGCGACTCGCTGGGCCAGGTCCCGGTGGGGCAGGAATTCGCGACAGGGAAGGTTCGGCGCTATTGGGCACCGGCGCGCTTCTACGCCGACGACCCGGACAAGATCGAGCGCAATGCACAGGCCGCCTTTGCAGGAAGCGTCTCCGAGCATGCGCTCGCTGCATTCGGCAGCGCACGCAGAACTGCACGCATCTACTCGCCCTATTTCATTCCCGGTCCGAAGGGCATGCAGATGCTTTGGGCAAACCGCATGCGCGGCGTAGAAACGGAGGTAGTCACCAATTCCCTGGGCGCCACCGATGAACCCCTTGCGTATGCTGGCTACGAGCGATACCGGGCGGAGATGCTTCGAGCGGGGGTAATCATCCACGAGATCGCACCCGATTACACCGCGCGCTCGGGTCACTTCGGCAACTTCGGAAAGACCATCAGCCGACTGCATGGCAAGGTTGCTTTCATCGACGACGAGCGCATCTTCATCGGCTCGATGAACCTGGACCATCGGTCTGCGACGTTAAACACCGAAGCGGGACTGCTGATCGAAAGCCGCGATCTCATGGCGGACTACCTCTCGGTTCTGTCAGCCAAGCGTGCCCATCCAGGATACCGCCTGCAACTCGCGCCTGATGGCCGACGTACGCAATGGGTCGAACTCGACGAGAGAGGCGCGAACGTCGTGCACGAGGACATTCCGGGCGAGTTCCTGTGGCTGCGGCTGAAGAACTGGCTGCTGCTACCGCTGGTGGGCGAAGAGTTGCTCTAGCGACACCTTACGACGCTCCGGCAGAGAAGGGGGCCTACATGTAGCGCCGGGACCCCGCGGCTGAATGAGAGGAAGGTATCTATTTCGAGCGATGACCAACGAACACGCGCCAACGAAGATCGATGCAGACGGGATTCAGCCCTAGGTACCTCCATCAGCGGCCTTCGCCTTGCATCCGTCGCTTCGCCTTCGCGCTACGCGCGCGGTACCAATGTCCAGCGCAACCCCGACCCACCTTCAGTGATGACACGTCCAGCCGACCACGCCCCCCAGACGAGACACCACGCCCGCGTCCTCGCGAGCGACCATACACCAGCCCGCCCAGCCGCTCCTGCCTTCGCACCCGGGCACATGACTGGCTGTCCTGCGCAGTCGGTCGGGCCGCGAGACGCCGCGCCGGCCGCACCTGCCAAGTCATCGAAGCCACGGACATTCTGCCGGTTGGGCAGGCCATGGCTGGAACTGGCTGTCCTTGCTTTGACGGCCTGCATGACCGTCGCAAGTCCCTCGGCTTGGGCAAACGGCGACAGGCAATGGGGCGGCTATGTCGAGGCGGGCCAGACACTGCACGGTGGTGACAACACCAACGTCGCAGCTGCAGGTGCACTGGTTCCCTGGTCACCTATGGCGCGGCTGCGCGAGGGTCCGCTGTCATTCAACTGGGACCTGTTCGTCAGCCAGTGGCGTGCCCCAGCAATGGAGGGTCACCGCAGCTTTTCTCAGCTCGGTGCAATCGCTACCTTACGCTATCGCTTCAGCGACGGCGCCTCCCGCTGGTTCGCCGAGGCAGGCATCGGCGCCACCATGATGGATCGGGTCTACCGAACAACAACGCGCGAGTTCAGCACCACCTTCCAGTTCACTGAGGTCCTCGGGATGGGCTACAGCTTCGGCGCACGCCAGGAGCACGAGTTGTCTCTTCGCTTGCAGCACTTCTCCAACGCAGGGATCAAGAAGCCCAACCCGGGCGAGAATTTCGTTCGCTTGCGATACGCCTATCGGTTCTGAGACGCCCCGCCGGGCTCGAACGGCGGCAGCCCTTGATCGAAGGCTCAATGCCCTCAGCGCATCGGCGTGGGTTCGCCCTACGACGGTGATTTGGGCCAGGGGCCTCACCTTGGGCTGCGCGATCCGCAGGTAGTCGAGCGAGTCGAAAACGATCGAGCGATCCAGGCGCCCCGCATTGAATACGATCTCCTCGTTGGTCGCAACAAGCAATGGATCGACGAAAAGTTCGACCGCCTCAGTTACGGCGAGCGCAACCCCGACGAGGCCCACGGCCTCGGCGACCCTGCGATACTCGAGGCGACGATCGCCCGGCAGCACGGACAGCACGTACTTCTGTGCGTCGCGCTGCTGCGGCAGAGCGTGGCCTTGGCGCTCTGCTGTGAAAGTCTGCCTCGGATCGCTGCGACGGCGCCGGACTGGCCCGCCGCAGCATGCTCGACCATCCGGAATCTCGCGCCGGGGGTTTGCAGGCGCGCCTAAAGATATTCGAAGATCGACGGGAGATCCGTCACTTCGACGCGCCTGGTTCGCTTCGGCCGGCGCATCGCTGGGCCTTGCGATTACGCGCTTGAGCGTTGCATTCATCGGAAGGCCGACGCTGGTACCGCGCGGCGGGATCGGCAGCAAGAACCATTTGTCGTAGAGCACATGGACTCGCCGCGCTTCATCATCGACGCAATCTACTTGCCAAGGACCTGCTTAAAGGGTGCGTCGTTCTTGCGCAGATGATGGCAATCGGCTCGACCGACAGTAACTCGCCCAGGAGTTGGAAGAACTTCGGGTCCTTCGTTAGAGATGAGGCCGGTCGATCGCGCAAGGCATTGCGCTCTTTCACGCGACTATGTCCTGCATCGTGCTCCAGTTCGCTGACCGGCTCTCGCGGACACGCCCTTCGGGATTGAGGACAAGGTCGAAGTCGATCGCATAGCCCCCGTCTGGCTGAACCACCCAGTCCCCGACCAGCGATTCGCGCACGCCAAACACGGCGTCCGAATCCAGGTAAGGGTCGCCACGCCGGAACACATGGGTGACCAGGGTCTCGTAGCCCGCAGCCTGGACCCGGAAATGCAGATGGGCGGGACGCCACGGATGACGCGCGGTGGCCCGCAACATCTCCCCCACTGGCCCATCCACGGGAATGGGATAGGCAACGGCTGCGACTGTGCGAAAGTGAAATCGACCTTGCGAATCGCTGCGCAGCACGCCCCGGTTCTGCGGCCCATCCAGCCCTTCGTACTGGACGTCGTAATGCCCGGTGGCATCGGCCTGCCACACGTCGAGGACCGCGTTCGGCACGAGTTCACCATCTACCCCGCGCACCGTGCCACTGACCTCGCAAGGGTCGCCCGCGGCACCGTTGGCAATGTCGGCCCCGTTGTCGTAGCGCGGCGCACCCTCGACATGAAACGGACCGAACACCGTCGCTTCTGTACATCCAAGCGGCTTGTCGTGGTTCATGGCCACCGTCAGCATCGACAGGCCCAGGGTGTCGCTCAGTAAAATAAATTCCTGGCGCTTGTCGTCGCACATCTGGCCAGTCCTCGTAAGGAACTCGATGCCCTTCGTCCACTCGGCTTCGGTCAACTCGACCTCCCGGGCAAACGCATGTAGGTGTTCGACCAGTCGCGTCAGCACCAGTTTCAGGCGAGGATCCGGCGTATCGGCCAGACGGTCGATGACGGCAGCGGTGATGGAATGCTGATTAACGTCGCGCATGGTGTCTCCTTGGATCAGTTGAGTGTGGGCCGACTACTGGCTCGATGGCATGGCTGCTGGCCGAACGCCGTCGAAGGCGTCCTGGAGCAACCCGCGTATGGCACGCGCCTCGAGCTTGCGGGGATTCGGGTATGGCGTGCTCATCGCCAGGTCGCACGCGACGTCCAGATCGGCCTCTCGCATGCCGATGTCCTTGAGGGCCAATGGAGCACCAACGCGTCTGACGAGCTCGTAGACACCCTGCGCCGCATCCTTCGCGCCGAGTGCCGAGGCGATTGGCATCATTGCCTCAGGGACCGCGGATGCGTTGTAAGCCAGGGCGTGCGGCAGCACGATCGCGTGCGTCTGCGCATGCGGCAGGTTGAAGCTGCCTCCAAGGGTATGGCACAGCTTGTGATGCAAGGACATCGTCACGCTGCCGAGCACGGTGCCGCAAAGCCAGGCACCGTACAACGCCTCGGCACGCCCTGAGGTCGAGCCCTCGCGGCTGTCTCGGAGCAGGGGAAGCGCGGCGCCCATCGCTCGGATACCCTCCTGGGCCAACAAGGAGATGACAGGACTCCCATCCCGGGCGTACAGACTCTCGGCCGCATGTGCGATGGCATTCAAGCCACTGGACACGCTCAGATCCAGCGGCAGCGATTGCGTCAGATCCACGTCGTAGATGACGGTCCGCGGCCGCACGCGCGGGTCGAGCCCGGTGCGCTTGATGCCGGCCTCCGTCAGTCCGAAGATGCTGGTCATCTCGGATCCCGAGTAGGTCGTGGGAACCGCCAGAATGGGCAAGCTGGTCTCCAACGCGATGGCCTTGCCAAGCCCGATGGTCGAGCCGCCACCGAACGCAACGGCGCAATCGGCACCAAGGTCGCCCGCCGCCATCCGAGCTTCCCGTGCCACCTCGACGGGCACATGCATCGCCGCCCCGGCGAATACGCCTGCACAACGTGTGCCGAGCGCCTCGGCCAGGCGTTGCACGGGCTCCTTCCGACCGTCCGTGCACAGCAACAAGGCTCGGCTCGCACCCATCGCGTCGATCTCGTCGCCGATTCTTGCAGCCGTGCCGCTGCCGAAGATGACACGCTGGGCGTGGTTCGTGTGGATGAACTCTTTCATAAGTAGGTCCTGTCGGGGTGTGCATCGTGGCGGGCGACGCGATCCAAAAAACGCAGGCGCAGCTGCTCGCCCGCCCGGGCTTCGATCGAGTCGGCTGGCACCAAGTGCACGGTATCCTGCCCCTGCCGCCCCACCCGCAGCAGCGCCGGGGTCCAGGCCGCGCCAGATCCAGTGGCTCGGACCTCGCCGACGTAGTCAGCCGCGGCCGGGGCACACATGGTTGGAGGCAGCTTGACCTCAATGACGCGCGATCGGTCGACGCCCATCGCGCAACGGCTCACCGTGCAGCTCAGCTCATGCGCGCGTTCGAGCACCGCACGCGCGCCAGCCAGATCGCCAAGCGCGATCAGGCGCCGCGCCTCCGTCGACGAACTGCGCACGGGAGGATGCTGCGAGGGCACGCACGACGCGGGGACAGTCGCCAAGGGCACGGGATCGACGGTGAACCCGCTCGAGGCGCCGAGCTGGGCAAGGAACCCGACGGTGCCTTGCCTGCCTTGGCCGCATGCGAAGTTCTCGCCGACCACCAGATGCTTCATGCGCAGTTGCCGAAGCAAAGTACCTTCGGTGAATTCCCGTGCCGACTGAGCTGCGCGCGCGCCATCGAAGCGCAGGACCATCGCGAAGTCCACCGCGCCTGTGAGCGCTAGCAGCTGCAGCCGGTCCGAGAGGCTGCTGATCAAGCGCGGCGCATGCGCACTGCCCCTGAGCAAGGCACGCGGATGGGGATCGAATGTCACCAGCGCGGTGGGCACGCCCAGGCGATCGCCGTGCGCCCTGAGCGTAGCCAGCACGTGGCGATGGCCCCGGTGCACGCCGTCGAACATGCCGATCGTCACGGCAGCGCCGCGCTCAAGGCCCCGAGGCGGCAGCGCCCCGAGACCCTGGAGATCGGCTTCGTCGATGAGCTTCATGGTCGCGAAACGATGCTGCGCATGCTCGCGCCGATCAGATGGCCATGGTCCCGCTGAGCGAGAGCTGCTCTTGGTGGCGGGCAGCGTCCATTGCCTTGGCATAGTCAGCCGTGGCTTTGTACTCGGTTTCGTCGTCGACGACGGAGTCGATGCCACAGACCCGCCGAGCCAGCTTGCCGTAGCTGCCGGAGCCGGAGAACTCCGCGCGCTGCATCGTGAGCATCCGGATGCTCTGCAGCGGCGTGCCGTTGAAGTTCTCGAAGACGAACAGGCGGCTGCCCCAGTCCGTGAGAAACAGATCGCGGATCACACGGCCGATCTTGAGTCGGTCCTTGGGTCGGCCCACGGGACCGCTGTTCATCTTCTCGAAGACAGTGTTGAGCTTCGAGTCCTCCCACTGGTCCTCCGTTGCGAACAGCAGCGCGCTGCGCCCGGACAGGTCCACGAGCTCGTAGATCATGTGGGAGAAGTTCTCCAGGTACAGGGCTCGCCCGAAGTCGTAGATCAGGATGTTGGGCTTGTACAGTCCGCCTGGAGTGTGGAAGCCGAGCTCCTCGCTGGCGATCACGTGGGCAAGCATGGCCTGATGGAACCCGATGAGCTTGGCAACCCGCGTCTGCACGGCCGGAATCTTGCTGGTTCCGATGTGCTCGGTGATCAGTACGGCCAGGCCGGCCATGAGTTCGGAGCGAACCATCTGGCGCACGAGCGCGTGGTAGTGCAGCCAGTCGAAGACGCGCTGAGGGTAGAGCTTCGCGTGTTCGGGATTGCCGAGGTGGAAGACGTGCGACCAGGGGATGAAGACCTTATCGAAGACAGTCATGCCGTCGAGTTCGTCGCCCTGCGATGCAAGAGGATGCTCGACACGGTCTTCCTTGACCAGGCTCTCGCGGCAGACCACCGACACGCCCTTGGTGGCCAGGGGCACTGCCGCGAAGATGATCTGGTCTCCCGGTATGCCTGGGCGGAAGAAGACGCCGATGTGCACCCAGTCGGCAAACGCGGTGCCAGTGGAGACTGCCTTCACGCCGTCCACGACGATGCCCTTGTCGTTGCGCTCGATGACGCGCAAGGCCGGCGAGCGGGCTTGCGCTTCCGGCGTGGAACGGTCCATCTGCGGGTCAACGAAGTTGGGCGCGCAGTTGTGGTCCTTGTCGCGCACCGACTGCCAGAAGTCCACGATGTTGCGTGCAAGCTCCTGCCCCTCGGTGCCCACCGACTGCTTCTGCCAGGGCATGGGATCGTCCGTGTAGGTCGTGAGCACGTAGTTGTTGACGTCGGGCGTGCGCGGAAACGATGCGCCGGCCATCTCGCGCATCACGAACTCGTGGTAACGGCGCTTGCGCTTGAGGTCTTCCTTCGTACGATGGTTGAACCACATCATCGAGCGACGCTCGCCGTCGTCGTCCACGAACGTCATGATGTCCTGCAGGTCCGACCGATGGTGCAGGTCATAGAACTCTGCGTGCCTGCGGGCATAGTCTCGAGTCTTCGGATGAGTGGCGACGTTGTCGATCTTCTCGTTGCCGACCCAGACGACCCGACCGTCGTCGAGTGAGTCGAGATATTGCTGACCTGTGCGGAGCATGGGTATTTCCTTTTGACAATGGTTGGGGAGATGTCGCCTTCCGCTCAATGAGCAGTCGGCCGGGTGGTTGCATAGCTTCGCCTGCAGTAGACAAGCGGCTCACGGTGCTCTTCTTCATGCGTCTTGCTTGCCAGCACGCGTGCCAGGAAGACGCTGTGCGTTCCGACTTCCATGGACTCGATGACGCGGCAGTCCAGCGCGATCGTGGCGTCCTCGCTGCAAGGCGAGCCAGTGGCCAGCGTGTGCCACCGGCCCGAGCCGAAGCGTTCGGGCATCGACAGCTTTCCCACGCCGGCGAACATGTCCGAAGTGGATCGTTGCTGCGAACTCAGCCAGTTAACGCAAAGCACGTCGTTCTGCTTGATGACGCTGTTCACGTAGCTTCGTCTGTTCATGCAGACCAGCACCGTGGGCGGCGTGTCGCACACGGAGGCGACGGCCGAGCAGGTCACGCCTGCCATGCCGCCAGGGCCATCCGTCGTCACCACCGTCACGGCGGTCACAGCTCTTGCCAGTGCATCGCGGAATTCGGCAACCGAGATGCCGGGCTCCAGGAGGTCATCGAGCGCATCAGGCGCACCCGTTCCTTCGGACGCCGCCAGGATGGCAGCTGCTTTCTCATTCATGTTCTCTGCGTTCATCGTTGCACTCCAGTTCCGTCGTGGATAGCGGGGTTCGGCGAGTAAGGAAAACTTTACGCGCCGCATCTGTTGATGAACATGCCTCGCGAAGGCATACACACTATTCCCCGAGTGACCTGGAGGCAGGCGTGCCCTGCACCGCCAGCGTTGCAACTACGTCCGAGCGCTTAGTTCCGAGTTCGGGAGAAGCCGGCGCAGCGCCGGTTCTGCGCGCGGTATGCAACAGCAGCGCGATGCCAAGAGACGCAAAGCCACTGAGCACGTACTGCAGTTGCAGTGAAAGGCCTGCCGCCACGAACGCCGTGCCCATGAGTGCGCCACAGATGGCTCCGCCGCGCCCGAGCCCGATGATCACGCCCAGGCCGGTCGAGCGCACATCCGTCGGATAGACCGTCGCGCAGTAGGCGCTGAGATTGACTTGCGCGCCGACGATGAATCCGCCGGCCAGACCGACCACCGTGAAGAGCATGAGCCGATTGGCAGGTGCGAGACCGACCGTGGCAATGGCTGCGGCGGCGAGCAGGAATGCCGCGGTCAGGGGCCACCACGACTGCACCCGATCAACGACACGCGCAAGCACCAATGAGCCAACGATGCCGCCCAGGGAGAACGTCGAGGACACCAGGATGGCATCGCCAAGTCCGAAGCCTCCGGCCACCAGGAGCGTGGGCAGCCAGGTGATGATGTAGACGATCACCAGCTGGTTCAAGAACGAGGCCGCGCCGAGCAGCATGCTGGTCCGCAGATGCTCACCACCGAAGATGCGGCGCAGTGTGCCGGCGTCCTTGGCAACGTGCTCTGCCAACACGAACCGCTCGGCATGCGCGACGTTCAATTCCGGGTTAAGCCGCTGCAAGGTCCGCGCGATGGCTTTCGGATCCGCGCCACGCGCGACCAGGAAGCGGACGGACTCCGGCAGGGCTGCGCACAGCAACACCAGCAGCAGCATCGGCGCGATGCCACCGGCAATGAACACCGCCTCCCAACCATGGCTCGCCAGAAGGTACGTGGAGAGCGGGCCGCCAAGGACGCCCCCAAGCGGAAAGGCGGCGTACATGACACTGACCATCGTCGCGCGCCAGCGCCTTGGCGCGAACTCCGACACCATCGCGATGACGTTGGAGAGAGCACCACCCAGTCCAACGCCCGTGAGGGCGCGAAGCACGAACAGCGAGCTGAAGCCGCCGGCCAGCGGCGTGAGCAAGGCGAAGATGGCGATCGTCGCGGTCGCCCAGAGAATGGCCGGCCGGCGCCCGACGCGGTCCGCCATGAGGCCAAAAAGCGCTGCGCCAGCGGCCGCCCCGGCATAGTGCGCCGCAAAGATTGGTCCAAATGCCTCGCGCGGCAGTTGCCATGCGCGTGCGATGACGGGCGCGGCGTAGGTGATGGCGAGCGTATCGAAGCCATCGAGCAGCGCGACCAGCGCGCACAGGGCGACGATGGCAAGCAACAACGGACTGCTGCGTGATGCGTCGATCGCCTCATCAACATCGATGACATACGGTGCGGGCGATCCAGAGGTGGTGTTGTTCATTGCAGCGTCCTTGTCGAGTTACAGGGCACGGGACCGCTTGGGTCCCGACGAAAAAAAGCTGACGAGGTAGACGACTAGAGCGGCATCCGCGCCTGCAGCCACAGGCGCATGCCTTCAGGCTTGTTGCGTGCGCCGAACTCCTGCTGGAGCTTCGCGACCAGCGCCAGACGGGGAGTCAGGTTGTAGGTGAGGTAGGGCCCGAACGAGTTGACGCGTCCACGGTTGCCATTGCCGCTCGCGACCCTTCCGGCCTGCTCGTCGTCCGTCGTCTGTCGATAGACATAGCCATTGAAGCCGACCACCAACTGGGGGTTGACGCGATAGCCACCGCTGAACTCGATGCTCGCCTCGTTGCCAGAGCGGTAGTCCGTAGCCTTGTTGCGCTGGTTCGTGGCGTAGCGAAGCTTCGCGTTGAGGTCGAAGCCAGTTGCCGGGAACCAAGTAAAGGCATAGAACACCGCGGCCTGCGCATAGTTGCGCCCCGTGTTGACCCGCTCCGACACATCGTAGGTACCGGTTTTCAGGTGCAGATCGACGCCGGTGGTCTGATGGAAGGTCTCGGAATGCCACCCCAGGATGACCGGCGACAGTGCCATGTCGGCCAGGCCTGTTCGGTTGCCGCCGCGGTTCAGCGGGACCTGGGCGTCGGGTCGCGCAACAGCAGCCTCGAGATCGCTGGCCACGATCGCTTGCACGACGCGAGTCTCGATCTTGGCTCCGAACAGGCGTGCACCAGGCCAGACATAGGACAGGCGCGGCGCGACCGTGTTCACAGCAAGACGAAACCGCGCGAGTTGCGGGTTGTCTTCGCCGGCGTTGTTCTTCGAGTGAGTCGCGCCGTAGTACGAGTAGTAGACGAACCAATGCGCGCCCTCGGTGAGCATGACACCGTTGAAGTTCGTCTCTACGCCCATCGGGTAGGAATTGCCACCACCTTCCGTGGCGAACGCAGGACTGGCCAGCAGGAAGACTGCGACGGACAGCCATCGCCTACCCGGCGCGCGTGCGCTCGAAGAAGTCTGCGTTGATGTGGAATGCCCCGCGGAATCTGGACCGACGTGCTTGCCGCTAGCCGTTTCGAATGCGCCCATGCTCTAGCTCCTCGTAGTGGGAGCCCGGACATTAGGTTTGCAGGGCAACAAAGGACATTGGCGAAAAAGCATTCGCAGTATTCCGCTGCGTCATGGACTTTCAGGCACGTATGGCATCGCTCTTGCGACAGAGCCATGGCCAGGGCATCGTATGCGCGCTGTTGGTGCACAGCCGATGGCGAAAGGCGTAGTCGCCCGGATTGCGAAAAACCAGCTTCAACTCTAATCTGCGCAACGGATCGCCACTATGAGGTTGAAGACATGACCACCATGCCCCGCGAACATACAGAAGGCCTCGATCTGAACCAGCTGCGAGTGATGGATGTGCTGCTGCGCGAGCGCAGCGTCACGCGCAGCTCGATGGTGCTCAACACCAGCCAGCCCGCGCTAAGCAAGGCGCTGAGCAAGCTTCGCTGCTACTTCGACGACCCCTTGTTCATTCGCGTCGGATTGCAGATGGAGCCGACACCCAAGGCACTCGGGATGGCACCCGCCGTGCGGGCAATCCTCGACGGGGTGCAATCCCTGCATGTGGACCAGGTGCCCTTCGCTCCTCACGTGTCCAACCGCAACTTCAGCTTCCTCGCGGTGGATGCCGCGATCGTGGTGATGCTCCCGCCCATCGTGCGGGCATTGGAGTCCGAGGCACCAAATGTGCACGTGAGTGCTATGCCATTGGAAGCCGAGCACCTCCATGGTTGGCTGCAGACCGGCCAGGCGGACATCGCCATCGGCTCCTACCCGCTGCTGACGCAGGGGATCCGCCGCCAGATCCTGTTCAACGCTACATACATGAGCGTGATGCGTCGTGGACACCCCCGGCTGTCGACGACACCTACGACGGCCGAGTTCACCGCCGAGCGACATGTGCTGGTGGCCGCGGAGCGCACGGGCCATGCGATGCAGATGGCGCAGGAGGCCCTTGAGGCAGTCATTCCCCAGAACAACATCGCCATCCGGGTGCCCGGCTTCACCGCCGCTGTGCTAGCGGCCAAGCAGACGGACGCGCTCGTGACACTGCCCTCCCCACTCGCTGCCGTCCTGGCGCGCGAACTCGACCTCGAACTGGTCAAGCCGCCCGTGCGGCTTCCCAAGTTCGAGATCGCCCAGTACTGGCACGAGCGTTACCACCGCGAGCCTGGGAACATGTGGATGCGCTCCATGCTCCACCGCCTCTTCCACTCCGGTTCACGCTTTGCTGCGAGCCTTCCCTAGAGATCCTGTTTGGGTACGTCGTTCTTCTTGCGCTGGAATCGTCCGGGGTGACGCAGTATTGCTAGACGCCGGCGCAAGTCCGCGCGATGGGCGCGACGCGCGGCATCATGCGCGGGCCAGCGACGCCTCTTCCGCGTGGTGAGCCCCACGTGCAGCTTGATCAAGTAGGCGACCATACAGACTCATGGTCAGGGAGCGAGAGATCGGATCGCCCGGTCTCGGCAATAAAGTCGCCAGGACGACGTAAACGCGACCTCATCACCCCCTTGACGGAGCGACTCAGATGTCCACGACGTGGCGCAGCAGGCCCAACGCCACGCGCCACGTCGTGCCGTCACCCGAATCGATGATCAGATCTCGAAGCTGCACCAGCACGCGGTTTGGTTGGGAATGCATTCGTTCGACAAGACGGAAGGCCCAGTACTGCCCGCCGACGCCTGGTGCTGCTACGCAGCGCCATCAAGCAACTCTGCCAGTGCGCCGGCTACCACGCCACCGTCATGTGCCGCGCGCGCATTTCCAAACGTGATGTCTAGTGGCTGACACCTGCACCAGTCGCCGCGGCGCATGAGCGATGGCGTGAACGCCTTCATGCCCTTGGTGGTCGGTGAAGATCTCAGTCAGCTCGGCCCGGGATATCTGGGCGGCCTCAAAGAACACGCATGCGACGCCGCGGTACTCGCAAGTTCCACGATCAAAGGCTCTCGACGCTACCGTCCCTTTTTCACTCGCGTCCGATCGCGCGAACTGGGCACGGGACAACCGAGGCGGCATGCTGCGGGTCCTTCGCGGCGCGGGGCAGAACGCGACCCGCATCGGGAACGCGTCGGCGAGCCCACGGCCAACCGGTATTTGTACCTCGCGTCGAAGCTGTTCACTGAGCTGGATAGCATACGTTGCAATATCGACCCGGGACCGTCTGCCGACGCGCCTTTCGACCTCCCGCCGACTCTCTTCCGCGTTTACTGCCGGAAGTGCTGGCCCGCCTGTGAGCCTACGAGATGCTCAAGGCACAGCTGGGGACAGGCTTCATCGCCTAGCTGTGAAGGCCCAATAGGTTGTTTCGGGTGTTCACCCGGAGAAGTTTTGAGAGACTGGAAATCGCCAAACCCCCAATCCACTCAAGACCCCGACCCGGATGAACACCCATAAGAATGCCCGATTGACG
>Ga0102589_1001111_pt1 | contig 40249 bp, 43 predicted proteins | sample AraplaMF_Col_mLB_FD_76858 | JGI IMG/M metagenome (GOLD analysis project Ga0102589, IMG submission 76858) | Arabidopsis root microbial communities from the University of North Carolina, USA - plate scrape MF_Col_mLB | ecosystem: Host-associated > Plants > Roots > Endosphere | place: USA...
TCGTGACAGATCGCCATTGCCATATTGTAGGATGGAACCCCGCAGCAGCTCATGTTTTTCTAGATTTCGAACAAATTCCAAATGATCAAAGAAATCTAATTCAATTAGTGTTCGCCCGAAAAGAATTGAAAGCATTAGCTGTCAATTGGGAGCATTTTGCGAAAGGTTTTCTTGCTATTTTCCGTACCTATTATGGACACTATTTAGGTGATGAATGGTACAACCAGTTTATTAGTCAGATGAGTCATTTACATCCAGAATTCCAAGCCTTATGGAATGAAAGCCAAGTAAGTAAAGCTCCCGAAATGGTTATTGAATTTAGACATGCCAAAGCAGGGAAAATGTTATTTAATTTAACTTCCCTCCAAGTTCAAGGGGATATGGATTTGCGGTGTAGTATCTACACACCAGTAGAGGAAACGGATACGGAAAATAAGTTAAAACGGCTAATGAAAAGAGCTTCTATAGAGAAATTATAAAGAAATCTTATTATAGTAAGCAGATTAAGATGACAGTCTCTTACTTCGAGACTGTTTTTTATGCAAACCAATTGCAAAAATTTGCGATATGATGAAGGCTTGTTATTATTCCTTTGGTGTTCTCTTTTTTACTTAAAATAAAAGAATAAAATGCAACTTCTAGAGCAAACTAAGAGGATAGGAACCCCAATTCCTACTATTCTTCATGTATGATGTTCTAAGGAAAAGCTACTTCCATGGGTAAGGGAGTAGCTTTTTTCTTTAGAGTTTACATAAGTTTGATTATGGTAACTAGATATGTATGAAACACTTGGGTTAATTGATTATAAATTACTAGCTCTTATACTTGTCCTATCTTTTTCTTATATTTGTACAGATATATCTTTTCAGCAATATAACAAGCAATTAAGCCAGCAATAATTGGTAGCATTGAGCCTGCATTTATATAAAGTCCATCTCTTCCCAGTCAAAACTGAGTTAACCCATTTTATCGAGAAATATAAAGAGCAATACACAGGAGTAAAGAACAAACTTTATAAAATTTATGTGTTTTGCGGGATATACTAGTTATTTATTCGATATATTCAGATTATAAATCTATCATTATTCGTTATCTTATATTTATAGGATCTAGGTGGAATAGCCAAGTGGTTAAGGCAAAGGTCTGCAAAACCTTGATCTCCGGTTCAATCCCGGATTCCACCTCTAAATTATAAATATAAGGAGAAGATTATGAAAAAAACCTCTATGACTATTATTACTACTCTCTTAATTTGCTTTTGTTTTACTAATTATGGGCATGCTAAAACAGAAACAAATCAATATTACACAGTTATCTTGAAAGACCGTTCTAAGTGGACGCAATCTATTAAGAAGATTAAAAAGAGCCAGGGAGAAATTACTTATACCGTCCCTGAGATAGGACTAATTCAATTTAAAGGAAATCAAAAAGTGGCTAAAACAAATGCTTCTTTATTTAAATCTTTAAGTCCTTCTTTAAAATTAGAAAAGCCTTCTACATCTACGTCTAAGTCTTTTAAAAAACCTAATTCAAGTGTAAACTCAATAAAAGGTTTAGATAGCACTCTTCCTGCCTTATGGGATATGCAGTGGGATATGAAAGAAATTACGCACAATGGAGAAAGTTATAACATAGAATCAGGTTCTTCTAATGTAACTGTTGGAATTGTTGACTCTGGAATTGACATTGACCATCCAGACCTCGTAGACAATCTGAAAAGTGGATCAAAAAATCTTGTTCCCAAAGGTGGGCTTAGAGGGACAGAGCCTGAAGAAACAGGCGATATTAATAGTATTAACGATATTAATGGACATGGAACTATGGTAGCTGGATCTATTGCTGCCAATGGTGAAATTAAAGGGGTAGCACCGAATACAGGAATTAAAGTATATCGTGTATTCGGTAATAAGTCAGCTGATGCTGTGTGGATCATCAAAGCAATTATTCAAGCAGCTAAAGATGACGTGGATGTCATTAATCTTAGCCTTGGTTCTTATTATATTGATGGTAACATATATAAAGATGGTGAACTTTTAGATAATAAGTGGGCAGATGTTGAAGGATATAAACTTGCAATTGAGTATGCTAATAAGTTAGGTAGTGTGGTAGTTGCTTCTGCAGGCAATGACTCAATAGATGTTTCCAACAAATCAGAGCTGAATGATTTTCTTAAGAAAAAATACGCGGAAGAAGGAAAAACATTTAACGGAGTAGGAATTGAAGCTCCAGGAGAATTGCCTGGTGTAGTCACAGTATCTTCTACTGGTCCTACGCAACAACTTTCTTTATTCTCTAATTTCGGAAAAAATTATATTGATATCGCTGCTCCAGGGGGAGATTCTAGATTGTTAGAGAAATACGGCCAAGAGGCATGGTGGGATGGTGGACTTTTCCGACAAGAACAAGTATTAACTACTTTTAACACTGGAAGATATTTATTTGCTTCTGGAACTTCGATGGCTGCACCCAAGGTTTCTGCTACCCTCGCCTTAATTATCGACCAACGTCACTACAAAAACCGTCCAAGTAACTCCATTGATTATCTATACAAAAACGGAGTAAAAAAAGATATTGAACCTAATTTAGCTTATTGGGGAAATGGTCAACTGGATGTATACAACGCGGTTAAATAAATAAAAAATGAACTATGATACTCATAGTTCATTTTTTATTTATTTATGGAAGATATGGTGAATTCAATACATGCTCCTTGAGGTTCATTATTTCTGGCATGAATTTCTCCACCATGTTTTATAACTAACTCTTTTACAATATATAACCCCAACCCATGGTGAAGTTGGTCATTCCTTGAAGGATCTCCTTGATAGAATTTACTGAATAAAAAAGGTAAATCTTTGGTATCAAATCCTTTTCCCGTATCGGAAATAGAAAAGGACATCATATCTTTCTCTATCTGAACTTGAACATCGATACTCCCATTCACTGGGGTAAAACGAATGCTGTTAGAAATTAAGTTAGTCAGAATTTGATGCAATCGTTTTGGATCTAATGCAAATTCGGAATTTCCCTCTCCAGGCTTTCTATTCAAGCTGTAAGTGAACTTTATTTCTTCATCCTCTGCCCATTTTTTAAATTCCTCTAGCATTTCCGGTAACATTTCTATAGGAATAACACCTTCAATATCAAGTGTAAAATCTGGATTATCTACCTCAGACACTCTTTTCATTTCCTCTGTCAAATGCAATACTCTTTGGGTATTATTTTTTATTGTTTGCAAATATTGTGGCAAACGCTTCTGTCCATTTAATGATGGATCCATTAAGACCTCTACATGGGATAATATAATTGTTAGAGGCGTTCTTAAATCATGGGCAATCGAGGCAACCATATCTCGACGCTCTTGCTCTAATTTCCATTGAAGATAAAGTGACGTTTTCAACTCTTCTTTCATACTGTTAAAAGAGTCAATTAATACACCTATTTCATTTTCACTCTCATATTTAATCTCAAAATCCAAATCTTGATTTTTAATTTTCTGAGAAGCAGCACTCAGTTCTTTAATCGGCTTATTTAACTCTTTCCCAAAACGTCTCGCAAATACGTATGAGTAAAGTGTTAAAAATAAAAAAGGAATTAATAATATTATAAGAAATATGTATTTTATATAATAGTCAATAGATGATGCTAACACATATCGTACAGCTAGAACTCCTTCCATTCGATTTTTGTCGAGGATAGGAAGATATTTCGTTATGACCTTCCCTTTTTGATCGGATCTATTAACTTTTTCATATATACTTTTGTTATTTTCTATTAATTGGTCATCTAATGTACCATATATTTTATTTCCTCGAAGGTTTATGACCTGATATGTAATTCCTTCCATAGGAATAACTTTTTCTAAATTTTTCTGAAAAGATACTTCTAATATCTTTTCTCCTTTTAACTCAACAAATTTTTCTATGCTAGGAACTTTTTTCTCGTAATAATTAGCAGGTTGGACTGACTTTTCATTATAAACGGAGAGAAAATAATATAATAAAACTAAGCTGCAAATTGTACTTATAAGGCTTAAAAAGATTACTGAAGCAAAGGTTAAAATAAACTGATTTTTTAAAGATAGCCGTTTAATCATTAACGTTTTTCCAACTTATATCCTACTCCCCACACCGTTTTAATGTGATAAGTTGACATACCTGAAGTCAATTTAGCTCTTAAATTATTAATGTGAACTATAATAGTATTTAAGTCACCCATTGCATCAATACCCCAAATTTTCTCATAAATCTGTTCTTTAGAAAATATTTGTCCTAAGTTTACTGTTAAAAGTTCCAATATCTTAAACTCTTTACTTGTTAAGTCTATCTTTTTACCATCCAATAAAACGTCATGTTGTGAATAATTAATAGTTAAATTACCTAAGAGACGTTGATTCTGAGTACTAACTCGATCCCTCTGTTCACGTCTTAAGTGCGCCTCTACCCGAGCAATAAGTTCTTTCACTTGGAAAGGCTTCGTTATATAATCATCTCCTCCTAAAGTAAATCCCTTTACTTTATCCATCTCTGAGTGCTTCGCACTTAGAAACAGAATAGGACAATAAATTTGTTCTCTGATAACTTTACAAAGATCAAAACCATCCATCTGGGGCATCATAACATCTAATATTATTAAATCTACATTTGTCTTTAATTGATCTAATGCTTGCTCCCCATTATAAGCTTTAAGAACTCTATAACCTCGGTCTTCAAAGATATCAGAGATTATATCTACAATCTCCAGCTCATCATCGACTACAAGAATACTTTCTTGCATAAGTATATACCTCCCCGCCCCCCTAGTATTTTAATTATCTAGGAGAGATAAATTAGTACCCTCCTAGACAAAATATCATCTTTTCATAGAACCTTTTTAGAGTAAAAGTAACTAGAAATAAGATAGATAATAAACTGAGACACTCCAAATATTAAAAATATTACTATTATAGAATAAATTGTAATTCCTTCTAATATATTTTGCAAGGCATTAGTAGCTATAAATAAATTCAATCCCCCTAACGATAAAGGAACAAAGAATATTACCGAAATTTGAATGTACAAAGTCCTTTTAATTTCTTTAGCTGTAAGACCCACTTTTCGTAATGAGTGGAATACTTTTTTATCATCGTTCATATCTTCATACAGTTTAAACCAAAGCAGACTAGCTAAAGCAAGAAACAAAACTAAGCATATAAACAGTCCTGTAAGTCTCAATATTGAAGATAATTGAACTGTATTTTCATAATCGAGAAGTCGAATACTATGAAGATTATCCGATTTGAACAAGGTTGTATCTGATAATTTCTTTAAAATGTTATAAATTTTTGCATCCTCTTTAAAATCTAATTTATAGAGTGACAATCTTTTTTCAGAAATCGTTGTTTTATATATTTCACTAAAAGTGTTTTTCGGTACAGAGATAATACCCTCAATTCCATCTATAGGATTAAGAACTCTTTTACCGTTCATATTTTTTACTTTTAGATCTCTCTCCCCTTTTTCAGATTTTAATTTTAAGATTTCATTAGTAATATCATCAGTTTTTTTATTATTAAAAATATAATTATTATTTTTTAACGAATCTTCATCTTTTATAAAAGATGGGTCATTCTGTATTACTAAAAATTGCTTCTTCCCACTCTCTGAAGAAATTTTTAATCCTTTCCACTTATTCATGTGTAAATCCTTTATTCCTTGTCTCTTCAATTCAGCTATAATATCTTCTATTTTGTTTTCCTTCCCCTTTGATGCAACAAATAATGCTCCTTGAGGGTGAGTGCTTTGCATTCTTTGACTGTTCTTTTCTATATATAACTGAATAGCACCGATTGATATCATAATTGCAGATAATAGAATAGATACGATGAAGATAATCTTTGCATTATAATATAATCTTTTTCTCAAACTTATAAGAGTTAACATCTTTATCCCATTCAACTGCCGTTTTTCTTTATTATTCAAATAAGATATTACACCTACTAAACCATTTGAACAGAATAGGTATGTGCCTACTAGTAATAATGCTAATAGGGGTAAAAAAGCAAATAATAGCATAGGTAAAGATGCATAAGAGATAAATATATAAGAAACCAAAAGAAAGCAGATAGATAAAATGAATTTAACCCTAGAGAATTGAGCTGAAGGTTTAGGTTTTTTTTCTTCTTGAAATAACTCTAGAACTGCAATTCGTTTAATCTTGAAATAACTACGACATGAAACAAGTAAAAATACTATTCCAAATAAAATAACCGTAACAAAAACAGCCACGGGAGAGAAAGTATAAACGAACGATTGATTTGAAAATAGAATATCACTCATGAAATTAAAGAAAATCTTTGATAACAGCATTCCAAATAAAATGCCAACTAAAATAGAAAACGTACCAACTACGGCGTTCTCTAAAACGAGCACGTTAAACAATTGCTTTCTAGAGGCCCCAAATGTTTTCCAAATACCCATTTCTTTTTTTCTTTCTCTAAGGAAATGCTCATGTGAATATGCGATAAAAAAACAAGAAAATAGCAAAATAATAATTTCACATGCAATTAATAACTGTTCTGTTCCCGAAACCTTTGGATATAAAAGAAAGGCTGCGTACATATAAAAAATTGCTACAGAAAGAATGCTACTAAGTATGTATACTGTATAATGAGAAAGATTACGGGTTATATTCTTAGTTATATATTTCCACATTGATATCATTATCCTCCACTTCCTTAGCGATAAAAGATAAGATTCTTTGATTGAACTTAGACGTATCTTCTAATTTGGAACGCTTCATTTCATGGACAATTTGGCCATCCTTTAAAAATATGACTCTGTTACAAAAGCTAGCAGCTACCGAATCATGAGTTACCATTAAAATAGTTGTTTTGTACTTTTCATTTAACATTTTTAAAGTATGTAGAACATTTTGAGCAGATTTAGAATCTAAATTCCCTGTAGGCTCATCAGCAAATAATAAAGCAGGATTGTTAATAAGAGCACGAATGATGGCAGCTCTTTGCTGTTGCCCCCCAGAGACTTCATAAGGATATTTAGTTAAAAATTTTGTCACTTCCAACTCTTCAGCAAATTTTTGAAGTTTATTCTGTACACCTTTCTTATCTCCTTTTTTTAAAGCAGCAGGTAATAAAATATTTTCTTCAATAGTCAAATGATCTAACAAGTTGTAATTTTGAAAGATGAAACCAATATGCTCACGTCGGTAAATACCTAATTGTTCTTCTTTCATACCTGTGAGAGTAGTTCCCCCGACCTTGATATCCCCTTCTGAGGGGATATCAAGGGAAGAAAGCACATTTAATAAGGTAGATTTTCCACTTCCCGAAGGACCCATAATTGCTACAAAATCGCCTTCTTCAATATCTAAACTTATATTCTTTAAGACAGGGTACGTTCTGTACTTAGTTTTATAAACTTTTGTAATTTCTCGTGCTTCCAATATAGCCATTTTAATTCTTCCTCCTATCTTTATTTAAGAAGTAAATTCTTTTTTACTCCAAATCCTTACACAAGCACCAAAACCAACTAACATAATAACAAATGCAAAAACATATAAAGAATTGCTAGTAGTACTCAGAGTATGAAAGATACTTTGAACTGATAATAAGAAAAATGAAAGTTGGCTGGAAACATACAAACAACCTACATATAACCCAATTAACAAGAAGAAGCTAATAACTGCATTTGAAATAATTACACTAATTAAACTAGCAAGAGCTAAACAGCACATCTGGATGATGAAAAAGAGACCATACACTTGTACTGTATATAATATAGCTTCTATAGCATTCTTCTGTTGACCATAAAAAGTAAAATCATTATCTGGTTTTAAGAAGATAAAACCAAACGCTATACTAATCCCTAGGATAATTAATAAATGTACTAGTACCATTAAGGCAAGAGAGAACCATTTTGAAATTAGAAATGATTTTCTTTTAAAAGGTCTAATTAAAAAAAGACGATATGCTCCTGAGTTATATTCTACATTAAGGCTATTCAGAAAAAATACTGGCATAAAGATCAATGTAAGTAAGAATGAAGATTCTTTTAATAAGAACCATGGAAAATTCCAAGTATTTAAAGGAACTTGCTGATCGTTATTGTAAATTCCAACTCCATAGTATCTTAAGAACCAAGCTTGAAGAAGTACAATTACAGTAAAAATCCCAATCATCCATTTACTTTTTCTTTGGCTCCAAAGTCTCTCCCATTCGCTTATAAATAATGCTTTCAATTAAAACCCTCCTTGAGTCAAATAAAATAATCTCTCTTCACAAATGTCCAATAACCAATTAAGCCAAATAGAGCAATGTATACGGCTTGAACTAAAATGATGTAAGAATTTAGATTGTTAGTTGATGAAAGTAAAAACGCTATTCCTGTGTGCTGAATTTTCACGATAGACATGTACATAAGGTGAACCACTGTGCTGTGCCCGATAATTGTTTGCGTCGAGAATTCTAAGAGCTGAGGAATGGCAATTGCTAAGAAAATAAAGCCAACCCCTGCCCCAAGTGTTATCATTGTACTTCTGCTTATTGATCCTAATAATGTAAAAACTGATACAACGCTAATCATTGTCACAAAACAAGCAAAGAAATATTTTACGTTATATAATAAAGCTGATGCTAAAGATAATTTCTGCTCATCTAGAAATGTTATTAAGGTATTAACCTTAGGAAAAAAGATATAACCAGCAACGGTATTTAAAATCCAAAATAGAGTTAAATACAAGAACATGGTTGTTAAAATAGTAGCTAATTTTGCTAAAAAAAGTTGAGTGGTAGAAAAAGGGCGGATGAGGATCATTCTTAGCTGCCCATTTTCTATCTCATTAGCTATAACCGTAGAAATTAGTATTATAGCTATGATATTAAAAGAAACAACGAGATGTTCAGAAATGCTAATTATAGGGAAGTTCAAAGAAGTTACATAATCTGGTTGTCCTGGTGACACTCGTTCATTCCAATTTAAGTAATATTTAACTGAACCTAGCGACATTAAGGGTATAAAAAATAGTATGATCCATGATATCTTTTGGGACCATAATCGTTCTAACTCTGAAGTGAAAAGTCCTTTCATGATGTCATCATCTCCACAAATACATCTTCCAGTCTCTTGCTTGGATCTTTAATTAACTCTTCTTTACTTCCTTGTGTAACAAGTTTACCGTTACGAATAATGACAAGATGATCACACATTTGTTGGATTTCATCAAGTAAATGACTAGAAATGAAAAATGTTAGATTTTTCTTTTCTCGAAGTTCAAGAATTAATTCTCTTAATTCTCTCATTCCCATAGGGTCAAGACCATTTGCTGGCTCATCTAATAAAATGACATCTGGTTCTCCTAAGAGGGCTTGAGCAATTCCCAGCCTTTGTCGCATACCTAATGAATAATTCTTAATTTTTACATCGGCATCTTCCGTTAGTCTTACAACAGATAATGCTGCCTCCACTTGCTCTAACTGTTCTTTTCTCGAAAGGTCGGGATATAGCCTCGCTAAATTTTGTAACATCTTTCTGCCTGACATATACGGGAAAAAGATAGGGGACTCTATAATCGCTCCTACATTTCTTAAAGCCTGTTGTCTATCTTTATTTACATCTTTACCCCCTACCATTATTGTGCCTTGAGTAGGGCGAATAAGCCCTGTAAACATTCGCATAACAGTTGTTTTTCCAGCTCCATTTGGTCCCAAAAACCCGCATATATCTCCTTTATACACCTTAGTTGAGAATTGACTTACAATATTCTTTCCACTCACTGTTTTTGTGATATTATTTGCTTCTAAAACAATTTCTTTTTTCATATTCAATCCCTCCTTATGGTTTAATATAAAAGACAAATATAAATAAAAAATAAAGAAAAGCAAAAAACTCACATTTTTGTGAGTTTTTATTGAACTTCAACTTTTTCACAAATATTCGCTAGTCTATTTCTTTCTTCTAATTGTTTAGAAATGATGTTCAATATATTTTGCGGATTAGGTAAAACATAGTTAGGTCTCAATGACATAGTTGCAATTTCAAAAGCTGTTGTTTTTACAGGAGGTACAACAATATGATCATATTGTTGTAGTAGCTTAACATTATGCTGAACTACTTTCTTTTCCCACATTAATTTATTCATGTTTGGAAAAAAGATAACAGGTTTATCATGAGCTAGTATTACTGTACTTAATAAATCAGTTGCTAGACCATGAGCTGCTTTAGATAATGTGTTTCCTGTAGCTGGAAGTACGGCCATTAAATCGGCCCACCTCGCTAATTCCACATGTCCTATGGTTCCACTTATGCTAAGCTTTTCATCAATAAATACCTCGTCACAATATAACTTTACTGTCTCAGCTGGGATAAGTTGAACTGCACCTTTCGTCATTACAACTTTTACCTCACTAAAGTTTGCCTTTAGCATAGCTAAATATTGAAAAATGCCTGCTACTGCAATCGACCCACTTACCCCTACTAGTATTTTTTTCTCTACAATATTCTTAACGTCCATTTATCATAGCCCCCTGAATCTTAATTAAGAAAGTAAAAATGCCCCGTCCCACCAAGGTTCTTCCACTGAACTTAAACTTAGTAAAGGTAATAATACGCCAGTTACACCTTCGAGTAATCCAGCCTTGTTTAATTGATGTGACTTCTCTCCATTGGATTCTATATCTCTAAAACCAAAGGGTGCATTAGGGTCATATGATTCTTCTATATAATGTACTAACTCTACTATTGATTGAACTGAGATTTGATTCTCTTCATCTTTTGCCATCCTTATAAGCATTTGTAATAATCCTGCTCTTCCATGACAAAATGTTGGCGATACTAATTCCCATTCTTCTTTTGGTTCTACTATTATGTCCTGATAAGCTCCCACTGCACTCCTTATTGCTGCTGTGTCGCCCAAGGCCTTTCCTGCTAAATATATACTTCTCGCTACGCCTGGGTCTCCATAACACCAGCCCTGACGTTTTGGATAAGAATGAGATATTTTAGAAGTGGCTACTTCTTGAAAACTAAGTCTGGAAGGCCAACCACTGTCTACTTGTTTCCACTTCATTAACCAATTGGTAATCTTGAGTACAGCTTCCCTCTGACCAGGTATTTCAATTCCCTTTTGAATCGATAAAGCCATAAAAGACAGTGGACCCGGTATGCCATGAGCAAGACCACAATTAAAATTCCCTTCTGGAAACATAATTCTATCTTTTTCTAGTAGTTGATTCGCTTTTGAAACATACCACCCCGGTACTTTTTCACCATTTACCTCGATATCAGAAGCCATATCCACAAAATAAGCAAGTATTTTTTTTAGTGCCTCATGATTTCCTTTATGCTTCGTATTTTCAATGAGATAGCGACCTATTCCTGTCATTCCTTGTATCACATCATATTTTAGAGGATGTACACCTAGTTCCTTCTCTGGTTCATTTAATATCTTTTCTAATTGCATCAATATAAAATTATTTAAGACTTGGAGGAATCTAGAATACCTCTCATAATTATGGGATATATATAACGTGGCATAAGCGACACCTGTTATACCTCCAAACATCGAAATACTATTGACCCCTTGCCTTTCAATAACCTTCTGTACTTCTACTAAATGGTTATGTGCGACAAGGTCAAACCCACTATCAGGGAACTGACGGTCAAGTTCTCCAAATAATAAAATAGTGCCTGGAAAACCATGGGACAATGTGATAGGGTCCCATGGATTCAAATTACCTGCCAATGATACGTTATCAGGAGCCATTACTATCTTTTCTATACCACTTGGATCCTTTAACTTTTCAGCTATGCTTAACACTAATTTTAGTGCTTTATTTCTTGTCTCATTATCAATTCCCTTTAACCAATACGTTTTTTTGTCAGTAGTAGATGGCATAATTTTCTCCTTTCTCCTTACATCTTATGAGCTTGCTTGTGTTGCACTAGCTTCTATATAACTCTTAGCTTGCAGATTAAATAATCTGGCGTATATTCCATTTGTGTCTAAAAGTTCTACATGAGTCCCATACTCCGCGACCTCTCCTTTATCAAGTACTATAATCCTGTCAGCGTATTTTACGGTTGAGTAGCGATGAGATATGAAAAGTCCCATACTTTTCTGAGCAATCTCTTGAAAATCTTGAAAAACTTCTTCTTCGGCTGCTGGATCTAAAGCAGCAGTCGGTTCGTCAAGAATATATAAACTTGCTCTTCTCATATAGGCTCGCGCAATAGCAATTCTTTGCCATTGGCCTCCAGATAATTGAATACCGTTAGCAAAAGTTTTTCCGAGCTGAGTATCCATTTTATCAGGCAAGCTATCAATCATTGTAAGCGCTCCGGACCTCTTAGCTGCTGCTTGTATAGCTACTAAATGATTAGACCTTTTGTAATCACCATAACCAATGTTTTCTTTGACATCTAACTCATATCTCACAAAATCTTGGAAAATAGCACTAATTCTATCCTGCCAATCTTGCGGCTGATAGTCCTCGATTCTTTTACCATTCAAGAGAATAATCCCCTCATAATCTGTATATAGTCGTGTTAGCAGCTTAACAATTGTTGATTTTCCAGATCCATTAGATCCTACTAAAGCCAAAGTCTCTCCAGGTTTAATATGAAAATTAACATTTTTTAATGTGTAATTCTCTTGCCCTGGATATTTAAAGGATACATTTAAAAATTGAATACCTTCTTCCGTTGAAGAGACATTTTCTAACGTTTTTTCCTCTGAGACATTAGGTTTATCTGTGCTTTCTGGAACATTAAGGAAGGAAAATAATTGTGTCATATATAGATTGTTTTGATGCATGTTAAAAACCATATACATTAACTCATTTGACGTTTTTTGAGTCGTGTTGACAGCTTGAAAATAAGCAATAAGGCTACCAATAGCAATTAATCCCTGGATTGTATCTTTAACAATCATAAATTGAACGAATATTACAAAAATTACACTTATCAATTGAAAAGATAAATCAATTCTCATCTTTTTTAAAAGCAAATGGCGATCCTGATTATAGAACTTACTAAATAAGTCTGAATAGTTTCTTAGTAGTAAGCTGCCTAACCCAAATATTTTAACTTCTTTAACGGTAATATCAGTGGTCATTAGATAGTAGTAATAAAACTGTTTTCTTGTCTCCTCTGCTCGCTTATGGCTTACTAAAAATATTTCTTTTCCCACATTCACAATAGACCAGGCGGATATTAAAGGTAATAAAATTAAGATCAATGTAAATTCCCAGTTCCAAACCATTAAAATTATTGAAATAGAAATTAAAGTAATAGCACCTTTTACGATCCCCATTAACTCTTCAAAAATAGCAAACGGCTTATACGTGGAATCTTGCCTTGCTCGTTGGAGTTTATTGTATACCTCTGGGTTTTCAAAGCTTGCATAAGGTAGTCTTTTCGCTTTTTCAATCAATTTTACATTTATCTTGTTAGACAGTAGGTTTCTGTATAGTTGCTTATGCGTTTCTAGGATTGAACCGGTAGCGCTGGTTAATAAAGTGACAACTGAAAAGAAGATAAAAAAAGGTAAAATGTCGTAAAAATAGTTATCTTTGTACCCTTGGATATACAGATTCTGCACCATATTTACAAGATATTTTATTGCTAAAATCAAGGAAGCTGGTAATAGCCCATTTAGAAAATTTAGGACAAGAACACAGAAGAAATATCCTCTGTGTGTCTCCCACAAAAGCTTAAATAGACTCGGCCAGTATCGAAAAGATTTTAGAATGCTAACAAATGATACTTTCTCATTTTCCATTGTAGGATCTAGCGTATTCTTCATTCTTATTCCTCCAATACTTCTGGCTGGACAAAATATGTCTAGTAAAAGCTAATGCTTTCTTCTCTAATTCTCTATTTGCTCCTAATAATCGATTACAGTACATATGAATAATTGCTCCCATAATCATTTGATGCTCATTCCAAAGCATATCTCTTTTCTGTAACTCTTTAATTTCAGTCACATAACGGGTTAAAGATTCTTTACGAATCAAGAAACTTTCATATATAGACTTACCGACTCCAGAATTATAATTACGCAAGTTTTCCCAATCATTTCGTGAATCTCCTATTAGAGATAATTCTTTTCGCAACGGTCTAAATTCATCTATATACTCATATTTTTCTGTATTATTTTCTATAGAGGCTACTTGTTGCGCGTAATTCAACCCAAAGTTATCCATGATGTCTATAATTGAGAGCGATGCCATTACATAAGCTGGAAGATGATTTTGTTGATTTAACGTACTGAGAATCATGGCTACAGACTGACTATCGTAATGAAAATAATCCTCAGCTTTTTCTATTAACATGGGACCACCATAACGCTCTACTTCTCGTTCATATGTGTCGATAGTAATCTTTTGGAGTAATCCTAAATCCATTAGTTTATCTGCCCATTCCCTTAAACGAGGAAGAACTAGACCACTAAGTTTAGAAGGGTCTCCCTGAAAGCGTAAACGAATATGTGCATCAGGGTCTCGGTAACGCATAAAGAACCATGATGATGCCATATCACTTTTAACCATTTCACTAGCGAAAGGCGTAAGATATTTTAGTATTAAGTCATTCTCTCTTGCGTTTGGAGCATAGAGTTTTACATATAACCACTCGCTCCCTGGTAATTTGTAGATTATTTTATTACTTACAATATCTTTTTTCGCTTCCCCTATTGCACCAATTTTCTTTCTTCGCTCAGTATTTTCTGTTTTCTTTAAAGGAACAACTATTTCTACAGCATGTCTCCCTAAAGGGCTATTTAAGCAATTTTGATCCCGATCTTGAAGAGTTTCTCTTAATTGCAACCTTCCTTGCTTGAATAATTCATTTTTTAGTTCACGTAGGTGTAAAGTGTTCTCCAAGTCAATTAAGATGCGATTGTCTCCATAAGTCATAAATACATTACGAGGAACTGACCACTTTTCGCGCCATTCTCCAAAAGCTTTAAAAAATTCTTCCTCATTCTGAGGCTTCTCTCTCATACCGAAAACCTCTTTATTTAATTTCCAAATACCAGGCGAAAGAACAATGTTTTTATAGCGAATTCTTGGATAGTAAGGAGAGTGTGCCATACTTCCCCAATTAAATGGTCGCCATTGGTCTAAATCATTGAGTGAAATCTCCCTCATAAAACGATAAATATTAGGCGCACTTTGATAATTAAGCATGTTACCGGCTACTACTTTAATTCGTTTGCCTAGTTTTTTTGACTTCATATAGAAGTTCTCTAACGATGCTCCTACCACAATATCATCGATAGGTAACTGGATTGTCTCTTCATCACCGTTTGTTCCCAGAGTGACGTTCACTTTTCTTGTCGTTTTTCCAATTGCTACGTTGGCTGATCGGCCAGTTGCTGGCAGAAAGGAGCCTTCTACCATCACGGTATCTTCGTTGAATTCAAGGTCAATTTTTTGTTGATACTGTTGTATTTTTAACGAAACATCCGGATCTAAGATATCTAAAAATCGACCAAATGTGCTACCTAAGGCATTAGATCCAGGGTTAGGACTTAAACAGAATGTATAGTTACCTTGATCTAAGTCCTCTTGTGAAGCAGCATGTAACTCTCCATATACTTCTAAAGAGTCAGGCGCATATCTTCTATCTTTTTCTTTACTCATTCTCTGAGCTATTTCTTCTGTAATCTCGATTTCTTTTTCTTGATTATGAATAGCTTTAATAAGAAGATATGATAACTGACTATTACGTTCTTGATTTATAGAAGAGGTGGTAGTATCTCCTCCCCTTTTCCCATGTGGATTTTGATAAGAGGCAGGTGCACCGAGACCTAACTCTTCACTTAATAATTCTAGTAAAGGAACTTCTCTAGATGTTCCGTATTTTTCTAAAAAATCAACATGATACTTTTGTAAATGTGGAAATCCCACTCCCTCATCAGCTATCGACCATAATATTTGGGCAGCTTTGCTTATGTCTTCTCCTACCTTTTCTCCAATAGTTAAGTCTGTGGCATTTAAGGAGAAATCTACTTGAAGGGGAGTTGTAACTTCATAAATATGTCGCATTTGTGAAATCAAATCACTATAAAGGGAGAGACCTTCTCCTAATGGTAATTGATTATAAGTATTGATTAGTTCCCTTACCTTTAACAGTTCCTCATAGAGCTCTATCTTCTCATCTTTTTCTTCTAATTTTCTAATGAGATAATTAAATGGATTATCAATAGTTAAAGGAGGCCTTAGTTCCGTTATAAGATATTCTTGTTCCAATAGCTGTATAATAAAGCGTTGGATTATTGTCACATCTGTATTTGGATAAATAGTATGTAACCTTTGTGTAATTTCTCTCACTGTTATTCTTTCCTCAGCTAAATTAAGAACCTTTTCAACCACTTCGCTATAAATTATGGAAATATTTTCTCTTTTCTCCATTCCCTTTTTTCTAAGTTGACCACATTCAGTTGAAAATGGCAAATGAAGACGATCGCCTACTACATACGATGCACGATTCTTATCTACAATTAGAGAAGGAAGGATATTGCTTCTTTCTAAAACTGAAATAACTCCCAAAAGCCACTCCATATCTGGTCGTGCCCTCTTCTTAAACTCTTTGAAATGATCTATTTTCAGGGAAGAATTCTTTTTAAATTGTCCAGCTGCTACTCCTGAAAAAGCTCCAAAAGGAGTTGGTCTAGTTGTCATTCTTAACATGTAACGCAACATAGAAGATAAAACTTGTTGGGTTTTTCTATTATTTAAATCACCATGTATGTAATGAAGGGAATTTAATAGAGAAGGACTTGCAATAGCAATGGCTTCTTTTACATAATCTTTTTCTGCATAAGCTCTTAACTTTTCCACTAATACTGCTTCGTCTTTAAGTTGGTCGAAGATATGGGTTGGTAAAAACGGGGCTCTTAACATAAAAAATGGAAGAGGTTCAAATAAATTATTTTCAGTAGTTACGCTAGATTTATGATTGAATTTTTCTTTTTGTAATATCAATTTTAATCTCCCTTTCCTTTTATAATATAATTCAAAAGAAGAGAAAAGAGGGAACAACATTGTTTCCCTCTTTTTCAACTTCTAATTAGCAGCAGAAGCTGTTCCAACTACCTGTATCTCCACAACCTGGTGTACATAAAGATACACTTGTAATTTGTGGATCTACATCACTTGAAGCAGTTGTTACTTGTACATCTAAATCAAAAAGGTTTTTTACGTTATTCATTTTTCATTCCCCCAGAAAGTTTTTATTAAGAATTACATCTTCTTCATTTCCTTCTTATAAAGCTCTATTACTAATTAACAGCAGAAGCTGTTCCAGCTACCTGTATCTCCACAACCTGGTGTACATAAAGATACACTTGTAATTTGTGGATCTACATCACTTGAAGCAGTTGTTACTTGTACATCTAAATCAAAAAGGTTTTTTACATTATTCATTTTTCATTCCCCCAGAAAGTTTTTATTAAGACGCTATGTCTTATACATTTAATTTACCAGACGCTTTTTTATAAAGAATCCGTATATACCGCAATAAGATTTTGTGAATTTCCGCATATGCAAAAAAATACATAAAAGTATAGTATTGAAAAATAAATAGTTCTAATGTACATTTTTACTTATAGTAGTTTAATAACCATTTTCTAGAAAGAGGGTTTTTCTTATGACTAAAACACTATGGAATTTTTTAATGGAGATGAAAAAAAATAATCTTACCTTTGAAAATTATGAGTTATGTCCATCTTTGAATGCCCTGTCACCTGAAGAAAAAGTTGTATTAAATGAATATGCAAGAAGTTTAGTTTTAGAAAACGAGGTTGGAAATGAATGGGTTTAGAAGCGATTTAATTGATCATATTAACCAGCATCTTTCTAGCTATAAGCAAAGTGGAAGAGCAGAAGTAGACCTTCTTGCTCTAAAGCACCTCTCTAAAAGAGGAAAATTATTAAACCAAGAACTTTCAGGATTCTCATGGGGAGAACTATACCTTACTCTCTCTTATTTTTTAAAAAGAAGAAAAATGACAGAAGAAGATTTTGAAAAAGCTTTTGGTATTGAATGTATATTCTTATCTGCCGACATAGTAGATGATATATGTGATCTTGATGATCCGAATCTTCCAACCTTTCAAAATGAAGATCGATATCTTATACTCATTTCTCAATATCTACTGGCAAAAGGCTTCTTCTATCTCAGACCTGTATCAGACTCTTATGAAGACAATTGCCTCTTTAGCCTCATAATGGATTCAGGATGTGGAGAATGGAAAGACCTCCACTTTCGTTTCTCTATAAATAAAAGAGTTATACCTACTGAAGAGGAGTATTTTAAACTGATTAAACAAAAATCCGGTAAATTAACAGAGATAATTTCTCAAGCTATCGATCCTTCACAACTTATATTAAAAAAAATCACTTATTATATAGGCATAGCTGGACAATTGAGAAATGATGCTGCAGACGTGCTAAATGACAAAAAAAGTGATCTTCGAGATTTAAAAGCGTATCTGCCTTTTTTAAAAGCTTATGAGTACAGTTGTGAAGTACAAGATGAATTCTTTCATAAGTTAAAAGATGAAGAAATCATGACCTCTCCTTTAAAAAGACAGTTGATAAGAGAATACATAGAACAATCTGGCTCTATCGATTATTGTCATATCTTATCCAGGTTTTACTATATGAGGGCATTTAAGCTTTTAGAGGAACATTTTAAGCTTTCAAAGAAAGAAATGAACTACTTCAAATCTTTATTTCTACAAAGGAGTCAACAGCATGAACAAGCATAATTTATTAATTTGTTTGCCTTTAGGCACTTTGTACATCATCATTTTTATGGCGAATGGTTATTATTTATATCTAAGCGATTTTAGAAGATTTGTGGATTCGGCAACTTTAAATTCTTTTTATGTAACAAGTGTTATTAGTTTGATATTTTTTAGCATCGGATTATTTAGCTTTTTTAAGAAACAAAAATCCATCGTGATAAAAAATTTCTTCTTATTAACATCTGTCTCTGGTATTGCTATTTCTACTTCTGTTTTGTCCAGTCAGGATATACCAGTTTTTAAAACTATAGAGATCATTAGTGTATTTATGCTCTCTTACCTATTACTAAGTTTCTTCGCCCACTTCCCAGTTTCGACTAAACCTAATTATGTGAAAATTATAATTTTTTCATCATTACTTTTCTCAACCCTGTCATCTGTAGTGTACTTAATTTGCAATTACCTTGGTTATGTAGAGCATTCTAAATTTTTTTACATATACAGAGTTTTATTAATCGGTAACTTGTTCTTTAGTATTGTGGGCTGTATTTTTCTTATCTCTTTACATCTAAAAACTAATTCATTAAAAGTAAGAAATCAGTTATATATCTTGATCTTTGGAATTGTTTTTAGCTTTGGTCCACTTTTTTTATTCAATTTAATACCTGGAATGATTTTTGGAGAATCTCAAATACCTTTTGTCTATTGTTTACCCAGCATTATAGTCTTCCCACTGACAACTTCTTACTTATTAGTAAAGCATGAAATTATTGAAGTTGAATTGGAAATTTCTAAGTGGATTAATATATTGATTTATTACATACTTAACTTTTTGCTTTTTAGTATTTTAATTAAACAATTTATGCACCTTTCTAATAGAGAATTATTTGTCATATGTAGCGTTGGCCTTTTATCTGCATGGGCATCTATTTTCCTTTATAAAATAGGTATTAACACTTTTATACAAAAGAAGACAAAAAATAGAGAGAACACGGACCTGAATGAAATTGAACTTTTCCAAACATTGTCTAAAGAAAAACATGCTAAAAATCTTGCAAAAATTATAGGAAAAGTCATTCATCAGAAGTTCGATATCAATGGTTTATGCATTGTGTGGAATTCTAATAATATATATCATTCATTACATGAGACGGGCATTTTTCAAACCATGAATCAATTTAACTTTCTTAATGAAATAAACAAACTTGAAAAAGATATACTTCTTGTTGAAGATCAAACCCCTAGCATACATATGCATTTTGAAAAATATCACTTAATCTGTTTTCCAATCGCAATAAACCAATTAGTTCAAGGTGTTATTGTTATAGGTGAAAAAAACAACCATACTCTCTTCCAAGGGAAAGAGTTCATTGAGCTTAAAGAACTAATATGTGAATCAGCAGATATACTTTCAAGTGCAGCTATTCTCAATATTAATGACAAACAAATACGTCGAACAAAGACAAGAGTTCAGAACTGGAACCAATTTAATCACCAAGTCATTCAGTCTCTAGAAAAAGAGAGGAAAAGATTGTCCATTTTCTTACACGATGAAATCCTTCAAAGTCTTATTTTGCAATTGAATGAAGTTAGAATAATGCAAACAAAAAGGAATTTCTCAGTAACATTACTAGACGAAATGGATGATCAGCTTGAAGGAATGATTTATAACATTCGAAAGATGTGTCATGACCTCCACCCTATCATCGTGGAGGATTTGGGTCTAGAGCCAAGTTTACAGTCTTTAAAACGAGAATTTGAACTAAATTATAGTATCTTAATTCATGTTCAATTTAATTGTGAGTTCAAAATCATTTCTAAAAATCATGAAATACAAGTTTATCGAATAATAAAAGAGCTGTTAAATAATGCTGTTAAACATTCAAAAGGTAAAAACATTAAGGTTCTTATTTTAGAAGAGAATGGTTTCTACCAGTGCAGCGTAAAAGATGATGGCATAGGATTTGATGTCCCAGACAATTTCTTTGATTTTAGTAAAGGTAACCACCTTGGTTTACTAACTATTCATCGTCAAATTGCTGAATTAAATGGGAGTATGAGAATTTCTTCTGATAAAGGACAAGGTACTTTTGTTACATTTACTATTCCATTGGACTGGGAGGATAAAAATGAGTATACGTACGCTACTAGTGGATGATCATTTACTCGTAATGTTAGGAATCAGAAGATTACTCGAAAGCGAAGAAGACATTGAGATTATAGATACAGTCAGTGATCCCTCGTCTTTAATAGAAGTTGTAGCAACTACATCCCCTGATGTAGTCGTTACAGATGTTCGTATGAAAGAATTTAACGGAATTGAGTTAACAAAAGAACTTTTGTCTAAATTTCCAGAAATAAAAGTTGTCATTTTATCAGGCTATGATCACGAGGAATACTACAATGCAGCATTTAAAGCAGGAGCTAGTGCGTATATTACAAAAGAAAGATCTGCTTTCGATTTAGCAAATGCTATCCGTCAAAGTAATATGGGCTATATACTATTCTCTAAAAACCAGATTAGCACGAAGGACTTTGAAACCCTTACTTCTGCGGAGCAAAAGATACTTCTTTTAATTTCCAAAGATAAGACGAATTATGAAATTAGTATGGATCTTTCAATTAGTAAAAGAACAGTAGAATATCATATTTCTTCTATTATTAGAAAGTTAGATGTAGATTCACGAGTAGGAGCAGTAGTAAAAGGCATTAAAAAAGGGTTGATTGAAGATTTTTAAAATTTAGAAATAGATAAAATAGCAGAAAAAGATATATAAATAAATTCAAAACTAGATATTTCTATATCGTAAGTGTGCACGATGAAAGATTTATCAGATGGAATACAGTTAAAGGTGAGCTTAATGAAGATATAGTAGATGACAATTGCCTTGCCTAACTAAAAGAAGAAGATAAATAATTCATTAGAAAAATAGAAAAAATCCCTGGTGCGTTAGGGGGAGCTTTTCTGTTACACATATCTTATTTAAAGAACAAACTCCTCAAGTCATCTTGAGGAGTTTGTTCCAATTAATAATAATTTATTTATTGATGCCATCTCTTGTCTACATACTTCTTGAAAATTTAGATTTAGTTATTTTTTAACTCTTGTTACACTAAAAAGTTTTTCTCCATAATTAACTTTACTAATACCAACTCTTGCAAGTCCACCCACAATAGCAGGAAGGATCCATCCTGACCCTATTTCATACATGGGAAAATATAGAAGGAAATAACTTATTAAAATGTGTAGAACATGCACTTATAAGTCCTACACTGTTTGTTTTATTTAATAATGACAAACGGTGTCTTTTACTTCTTATGGTATACAGACCTATCCTCTACTTACCTTTTAAGAAATTGTTTTATTAAAGACAACCAAATATAAGATTTATAAACATTCAATGTTATTATCTTTTTAAAAATATATATTTAACTGAAAATATAAAAGAAATGTACTCTATACAAAAAAGTAAATATATAAACTTCTTTATAAAAAATAAAGTTTTAATATTTACTCTTTGTGACGACAAATACGAAGTTTTTCTATAACTCTTGTGAGACTAAAAAGGTACACCTATTTAGACAGTTAAAAACCTAATGACAACGCGTCTATTAACTCTCAAAACTAAACCTTTTTAAACCCATAAAAAATAATATACCTTATTATACGTTTTGCCATGGATGGGTACCGTCACATGCCCATCATGTCACTTTGACCTATAAATTGCACTTATTTTAAGTGTTATTTTGCACATTTAACTTTAATACCCGGCTACCTTCACATGAAAAGATTAGTATAATGTATTGAGCTCTCGTTCTTCGTTAGCTTAACGAAGAGGCCTTGATTTTTTCTTGTTTGAGATTATTATTTGCTTTTCGTTTTTAGACAAAATCCTGTCTGCAACCAATCGCTGCTGCTTTTTTCAACCCGTCTTGTCCTCTCTTCATATCTGTCTATGAACGGGGCGGGAGGCTGCCATAAAGAAAGAACGAAAGCCGCGTTTTCCGCGCAGCTTCCGTCCCGATCTTCCGGATAACTAACTCAAATACCGAGTTCGGATAACCCCCATGTGATGAATCTCGTGTCCTGCAATGCCGTACGCGAGGGCACGCGCCGTAATGCTTGCGTTGTTGGCTGTGCCTTTGCGGGACCACGCCTCCGCCGGTAACCCGCGCAGCAGTGTGATCGTCGATTGCCGTACAGCCCGGTAGTCTTCAGCCAACTGCGCGGTTGACCAGCATCCGAAAGGAGGCATGAACAATTCCTGGTCGAAACCGGACAGAGGCGTCTGGTCCCCTCTTGCGAACCGGAGCAGGCGGTAGGTCATGACGCGTTCTCCGTCTGCGATGTGGCCCACGACTTCTTTCAGTGTCCATTTTCCTTCCGCATACCGATACGCGCCATGGCTTTCGGTCAACGATGCCAGCAGTTCTGTCATTTGCTTTTCCTGGGCGAGCAGAATGTCGATGATGTTGCCATCCGGCACCAACCGGATATACTCTCCGATGGCCCAGGCATATTCTTCTTCTGACGGTCTTTGATTCATGCGTAATCACCTCTCTATGAAGTTATAGAAAATTAAAATGCTCTTTCCAATGCTCTACCGCGATTTTTTTGCGAATTTCGTAATTTCAGCATGTATAATGAATTCGCGAAAGGATAAAACTTTCCTTCCAATAATTGAGTGTAAGCAACCACTTAGTTGGTCGGTGGCCACGCTAAACTTCCCTTTAACTTAATAATAATCATCTCAATTTTTTATAATTTCCATAATAAGTTATTCAATATAATGGCCCGATTGTTGAATATGCACAAAACCCGGTTCTGGTGCAAAGGTTGAAGCTATATAAAAGAGGTTTATAAATTCCTATAGGATTTGTTCTTATGCAGCTATTACGAATAGTTGATGAATGAAACTTATTTGATTTTGGACAGACTTCACCTCTTGATAAACCTGTTTCTTTTTCATCATATGCATGACCTCTATTCCAGAAATAATGGCTTTTGCTGTACGAAACGTTTTTAAGCCTAACATCGTAGAAAGGCGCTTCTTAATAAACCTGTGATCCTGCTCTACAATATTATTTAGATATTTAATTTGTCTTATTTGGATGCCTTCAGGCATCTTTTTTTCCTTTTTTAGCTCCTGGATAGCAATGGGATAAGCAGGATTTTTATCTACTGTAATCGTACGAGGTATCGAAACGTGCGAAAAAGCCAAGGCTTTCTTAAAAAAGCGCTTGGCTGCTTGTTTATTTCTTGCTTTGCTTAGATAAAAATCAATCGTATTTCCCTCCGAATCAACGGCACGATAGAGATACATCTATTGTCCTTTTACTTTTACATAGGTCTCATCAACCCGCCAAGAATCGTTCGTTGGCTTAAGATGGCGTCGTACTCGCTCATTTAATTCAGGACCATATTGATGAACCCAACGCATAATCGTTGTATGAGCAATACATAATCCACGTTCCTCCATCATTTCTACCAAGTCACGAAAACTTAAATTGTACCGTAGGTAACATCTTACATTTAACAAAATAAGATCAGGCTGATAATGTTTCCATTTGAATACATTTTCCTTTTCCATACCGATCACACACCTTTTTAAGAATAATAGTATCAGTATATCCAAGTTTTAGAGATTGCTTATAAGTAAATTGAAGTATTTGCACCAGAACCAGACTTTTTCTATTTTGTTTTCTTTCAAATAATTCTCAATCTCCTTATTTTTTTCTGAATATTTTAACATTTTTTATAAATATATGTCTTTGAAATGGTATAATATAGAGAACGTCAGTTCTGGAGGCTTAGTATGCAAATTAAAAAAGTTTATATTTATGTATTTAACACAATGTCAGATTGGGAGTATGGATATTTAATTGCTGAACTAAATTCAGGAAGATATTTCAGACAAGGTTTAGCCCCTTTAAAAGTAATGACAGTAGGAGTTAATAAAGAAATTATTAAAACAATGGGGGGGCTGAGTATACAGCCGGATATTTCTCTTGATGAGTGCACTCTTTTGGATAAAGATCTTTTAATTCTACCGGGAGGAAATACATGGAGTGAGGAGATTCATCAACCTATATTGAAAAAAGTTGGGGAAGTTTTAGAGCTTGGTACTATTGTAGCTGCAATTTGTGGTGCTACTGATGCCCTTGCAAATAGTGGATACTTAGATTCTAGAAAGCATACGCTTAATAACTTAGAATATACAAAAATGGTCTGTCCCAACTATAAAGGGGAGAAGTTGTATGAGGTTGGACCTGTAGTATCCGATAATAACATGATTACTGCTTCAGGAGTAGCACCTCTAGAATTCGCGAGGGACGTATTAAAAAAATTAGATGTATTCGCATCAAATACATTAGATTCATGGTATAGGTTAAATAAAACTCAGAAGTCCGAATACTTTTTTCAGTTAATGAGCTCAATATAGATCCCTAATTATATACAAGGTGGATTACAATAATTTTCTTTTTTATTTTTGTAGATACCTATAATCCGTTTTATGTTAACTAAAGATGTATATCTTACACACCTTAAAAATACAAAAAAACCTATCTCTTTCCAATCCAAAGAGGTAGGTTTTTTCTGCTCTATTGCTGTAAGGATTTTCGCTGATGCCTCACAGCGTCTCGTGTAGTTTGCTCAGAACAGAAAGATTCATGTAAAAAAGAAAAACTTAGTGTTTTCTTATATCCAATATCTTAATAACGTTGTTTAAATGCTTTTCTGATTCTTCTAAACGTTTTTGAGTATTTACTAAAGATTTTTGAACAGATAAAACAGAGGGAACTTTGATATTTTTGGCTTCTGTGCATACTAGATGACCTATACTGTCCTGCCATTGGATCGTACATTTGAAATTCATAAATAACTTGTTGCTTGTTTGCAAAATAAGATATTGGGTTACAGGGTAAGAATTTGTAATCTGTGACAGCATTAATATTGCTTTATTTCGGTCTTCTTTATAAATAATATTCCATATGCTAGAGGTAGATTGAAAATATGAATGAGTTATATTTGAAGAATTTAGAATTGTACCATCTTGCCTAATTTGAAAATAAGGAACAGGAATCCATTTAGCTATATTACTCATATCCATGTTCTAACTCCTTTAAATTAATGAATTTTTTCACTTGGGACAATATGTTTCTAGAGCAGTGACCATGGTAAATTAAGATGTATATAATATACATCTTAATTATCAAAAAAACTACCCTATCTAAAGGTATTCCGAAAATTTTTTTATGTTAACTAAAGTTGTAGACGATATTCATTTCATATGATTAGCTTTTTATAAACAATAAAATATAAACCGCCATGTATATTAATCTATAAATACGGTTAGACTAGTAACGTATTCCCCCTATTCCGTTATAGTTGAAAACCCTTTGCTATTTTATAGCAAAGGGTTCTTTTTTTGCCCTTGATAATACTCATAATGAAATTAGCTCAGGTAGCAAATGTGAATATCATGACATAAGGTTAATGAAAAATGAAAATAGCTGTTCCTATAAAATATGTTGTTAATTTAGATGTATAAGAGATTACTAGTTGGGGGACAATAAAAAATAGAAACTTACATATAGGAGGTAAAACTAGTGAGCGAACATAAAAACATTTTTTCTACGTTTGTTAATGAAAATCAATTTGACTTACATTCATACCTTACTTATTTATTCATCAATGAATGCCAGGAAGGTGTAGTAAACGAATTAGAACAGAAACATATAAACCAATAAATTTATAAATAAAAATGTGAAATGAGAGGGTAAATCATAGTGAATGAAAAAATGGTGTAGACGACTTTATCTTTCTGGGAAGAAGGAATAAGTCGTCTATTATACTTGCCTAATCAGGTACGCATAAAACAAGGTATCAGTAAAAATTCTCCTTCTAGTTCCATAACATATCATAATAAAAAAGCCGAAAAGGTAAGCCTCGGCTTTTTGAATCACGCGGTATCTATATAATGTTGTATATCATTAGTAATGGACCTTAATCTTCCCAAACTTCATTCATTAAATCTTCAATTTCTTTTGCCAGTTTTTTTGTTTCAGTTTTATCAATCTTCACTTTATCCCCTGTAATATAAACGACATCTCCAACTTGTGTTTCTTTGGGGAAAATACTCTTAGGGTAATCCTTTGTCGTTCCTTCAATTTCAACAACAGCAAAGCCCTCTTCAAATCGATCAATAATACCTTTTATCTTTTTCATAATTACCTCGATTTTTTAACAGAATAAGATGTTCCATCACCTGTGATAATAATTGTACCACTTTGGTCTGTTCGTAGAATACTTGCTTTAGAGTTTTTTAGTAAGTTCACAACTTGAGAAGTAGCATGTGAATGAAGAAAGAGATCTTATTTGAATCGTATGTCTTGCTGTTTGATATTGAAATAACAATTGTCAGTATAATAGAAAAAGAAATGACCACACATTATGGACATTGATGGCGACAAATTTTTTTCGCTGAAGGTGGAACTCAACTCTGCGATAATCTCCCCTTATTATTCCGATTAAATCTTCTTCAAGATATCTTCACTGATCATGAATTACGCGACCTATTTATATTAGTAAATATAAAAAACACTTTGAATCAACAATCAACTATTTCTCAGGATGATTTTGACCACCTTAAGTATTTCTCTCACCAACTAAACAAAAAGAAATTCCTCTCATTATCTATCTAACTTTATTCACAGTGAAAAATCTTAAAAACACTTAAGCATAATAAGAAGTAAATAGGAGTTATATTTTTAAGAACTTAATGAATATGAAAAGCCTACTTGTAGAAGAACAAGTAGGCTTTTCTGCTACGTTAAAGTCTATAAAACATTTACGTATCATTCCCAAGATAATTATAGCATTTCCTATTTATATTTGTAGAAAATCTTCTACTTTTACATCCTTCTTTAACTTTCGCAATCCTTTATTTATTCTATAGATTGTGGAGTATTTAGGTATGTAGTCTCTATCGTTACAAAGCCTAGATATAGTTGGGCGACTTAACTTTGTTGCCTTTTCGAGTTCTAATTGATTAATATCTTCTTGATTATCTAACCATCTTCCAAATCTTGTTCGCTTCTTTCCTAAGCCTAGAATCATACAGCCATCTCCTTTAAGAAGAAGTATGGACATTATGTAACTTTTTTAATCATTAGAAAAAAAGTTACATATAGGACAAGCAGTAGTTCATATCATAAATTAAGACGTCAGAAAGAGACGTCAACTTAAACTATTAGGAATGGAGCGAATCAAATGACAAAAGAATTAGCAATCTCGCTACTAAGTCGAAAAGACGTCTATTTAACGCTAGAAGGAAAACAGATGTTAGAGGTCATCTTGAAAGAGAAAAACGCGTATGAAGAGAAATAAGAAGTCGAAAAATCAAGTTGACACCTATCGACCAACCGTGCGTTACCATTCTATGTATCGTACATATGTAGATAGTCTGTTTCAATCTACAGAATTAGATCGAAATCAAATTATGAGGTGTGCGCTTTTTACTGCAGCGCACAATCCTGTTTTCTTAGCATTAATGAATCAGTATAAAATGAATGACGTCCCTCTCCCCTCCTCTCCATGGCAGCCTTCTTCCCACCAGTTATGGATGGAACAAGAGCCCAACATCGAAGAGAAAGGAGGAGGAGAACATGATGACCTTGAGCGAAAAGGAACGGCTACAAACACTTCTACGATACTTAGAACATCAACAGATGGCCAATCAATGTCAGAAGCAACTATTCAATCCAAACAGCAGCCTTCTACCAGTGAAAAGGCAGCAGGGCCTGCAAGACGTCAGCAACCGATTGAGAGACGAACAAGGACGTTTCCTACCTTACAATTATCAAACAATGGAGGAATCAAACTTGATTTCAGGTAAAGAAGTAGCATTACAACGAAAACTAAAAATAGAACCGATTGAAGGTTCTTATAATAGTTATGCGGTAAATGAAAAGGAAAAGAGGGATTGGAGTGGGAATATCTATTTAGCTTGTGTGGCAGCGATTTTAGCGATCGCCTTTTTTACCTGACGTCTTTTTAGAATAGTGTCGATATTTTGGTCATAAACATATAGCATGAATACAGTTAAGACCGCCTTATAAACTGATACGTAATGGGCGGTCTTTGTTGTAAATATGATTAAAGACTCCTGGGAAGTGGAAAAACAAGTATAAAGATTCATATAAAATATATCTTTTATATCTTATAATATGGATGACACAGGAGGTATGTAGATGGAAAATAGTCCTCGTTTCGCAGAATTAGTCTCTGATTTTGAAAAACGGTTAGGTGGACATTTAAATGCCAAAGAAAAAGAACTACTTGTATGGATATAAAACAGAAAGTAATAAGTATGTTCAATAATCGACATTTATCCTCTTCACCTTTTTAGAAATTTTCTTATATGTTGCGTAGAATTACCTATACACGATAGGTGACACAGAAAAAATCCTACACACTGAGGTGTAGGATTTTTAAATCGTCCCGAATATTAGATTAGAAACAGAGGGTATTCGGTATTGCAAACGAAATGAAAGTTTAACTTTCCATATTATTCTATCAAAAGTATCTTTACTATTGAATATGGCAACATTCTCAATTTGCTACCTGTATCTGGAACAACAAAAGGTGATAAGTTACAATTCACCCTATTGTAGATTAAGTATTAATTGACAAATGCTTGTTTATCCTCTTTTTCACCTGGCTTTGAATATGTAACATACGTGCCTGCCATCATGTCATGAAGACTTCTTTTATCTTTACGGAAAACCACCATGAATACACTCACAATTAGCGCAATACCTAATGTAAGACCGTAAACAATGCCGGCTACAAGAACTCGTAATAGCATTGCTCCAATTCCAAGTTTCTTTCCATTGACTTTGACAATTCTAACTCCAACAATTCGTTTCCCTATAGTATATCCATACCATAATATAGGTACAGCAACCGCATAGATGAAACCTATGAGTGATGTAATGGGATCTTCACCATCAAAGTCTCCTGTAATAAGAAAGCCAATAAGCCCCAAAGGAATACTTACAATAATGCCATCTAACAGATTTCCTAATAGGCGTATCCAAAATCCTGCTGGTTTTGTTACTTGATCCACTTTATATTTCTTCCCTTCTTGTAAATTAACACTTTATCTATCTAAATAGCTCCTCAAATGATGATAACATGATTGAAGAGGAAGGTAAAAAATATAAAATATTTTAAATTTATCCACTAATAATAAAATACATGTCTCTAGTATTGATATTACTAAAGAGATATTCATAGAAAAGAGATAAAAGATTAATTAGGTTTTTTTAATTGTAAATTTCCCTTATTAAAGATAATAACAGCATTATAAGCTTCATATAAGGCATACAAAGGGTAACAAAAAGCCATAAATACAATCATAGTTGGTACCTTTTCAACAACACGAAAATGGCCGGACATGAAACTTTTAACCGCAATTCCTAGGTAAACCAATAAAGGAATGATAATAACAGCTAATAACAATAACCACGGGGTCATTTTGGTTTCCTTCAGTTTTTCTCGACAATGTGGGCATTTCATTGTAAAAGGACTTGAAAAATCTTCGAAATGCTCAACCGTAATAGGTTTTTGACACCCTGGACAAGGTGTTGATTTTTTCATATAAGCTTCTCCTTTTTGAAATGTAAAAGAGTAGAAATAATAGGGTTATTGAATATATAACATTGCTCTTTTAAAAAAAGCTTTAAATAAGTTTAGAGCTCTCTACTTTGATAGGCTCTACACGTTTCATATAGGTAGCTGCCATCAAATCGTGTAAACTTCGCTTATCCTGGCGGAAAACCACCATAAAAAAGCTAATGATAGCAACTATTCCTCTTGTAAGACCATACATAAGACATGGAATGAAGACATGTAAAACCATAGATCCAAAGCCTACATCTCGTTAAGGTTATAGTTAAATCGCTTATATACCTTGTTTTTATGTTGGTGATTCGTTTTCATAATATTGATGATGACATGTTGCTCACTTTTCCAATGTACATCAACGTCATGAATCATAAAAGGTTGAACTCCTTGAAGCTCTTTATATTGATTAAGAGTGCTTCCAGGTTGTCCGTAGTACATTCTAAGAGAATCAGCCTTTTGTTTTTGCTCATAATCAAAGTAATCAGTGGTTTGTTTATACATCTTTTTTACTTCAACAATGTTTTGTTGATTAGGAGATGTGCTGGTTGTAAGTGAGACGCTACGTATCATGTTTGGTTGCTGTTGGCTTTTATCCAAGAAATGGTTCATCACAAATACAAGAAAAATTACTCCAAAGGATAACATGATCCAAAGCCAATTTTTCATGTCGACACTTCCTCTTTTATGATTGAAAATCAAAATGAGTAGATGATCTCATTACAAAATAGCATTTTCTGCTATTTCGTATTCTTAGATAATAACATACTCAAAAACTCTTGGAAGGTCTCAGCAATCTTTGATGTAACTGGATCACACTCATATGATTCTTCGTAATCTAGAAAATCAACAGACGGATTGTTTTTATCATAGTGAAAGTTCAAACATAAATAATCTCCCCATGCTAGCTTCGCAATTGGAATTAATTCAGATCCAATGAGATCTTCATCATAAAAATTCCGGCCTTGTTCTCCTAAAGAAGTTTCGCAGCAACCAATGTCATACACACCATAAGGATGCTCACTGAAGTTTTTAATAATGCCTAAAAAACGTTCAATTTGACATCTCTTATTGATGATTGTTAATGGTGTAGAATCTATTACTGTACATGCGTTATAGTGTTTCAAGAATTCTTTATAGGCATTGGGCAATTGGATGCGAAAAGAAGCCTCTATTTCTGCAATGTCTTGATCCTATGGTAATGGATAAATGATGCTTTCCTTCACAAATCTCCTTGCAATAGGTCATCTTCAAGGAAATACATTACGACTTTTGATATTCATACATAACTGGAACTTTATCCATTTTAACGGTTTTAGCTACAACATAACGACGGTAACCGTCTTTTAAGACATTCGATCCTTTTTCAATCGTCAATGGCTCATCTAAGCGTCCTGTACGTTTCACAAAATCAATGACCTTTTGTGTTTTTTCAGCGTTTGGACGTGTCTTTAAGAATGCTTCAGGTACGATAATGTCATCAAAGTTCAACAGATCCTGTGTTCCTTTAGGTTGGTTCGGTAGTGTTTTCTTTTTAGGCTCAGCCTTTTTTTCTTCTGTAGGCTCTTGCTTTACTTCCGGCTGAACAGCTTTTGTTTCTTTCTTTTCTTCTTTTGGTGCAGGTTGAGAAGTAGTTACCGGTTTTTCTTCCTGTTTAGTAGCAGCAACTTCTTGTTGCGCTGCAAAAGCCTCTTGTTTGGCCTCTTTTTTATCGTTTGATTCATTGCCTTCTTTGTCTTTCTTATTCGGGAGAACGGTAATCTGGAAGCAGATTACGCCTACTTCACCAGGGCATTCATCAATCGGAATGTCTAATGTTGGTTCTCCTTGAATTAAGATTTTTTCATGCATAATACTTTTTTTCGTGAGACCTGTTTTGTTAAAAGCCTTCTTTGCAACAAATACCGTATACGAAATAAACGTACTCTTCTTCAACCCTTTAGGCGCAGATGGTGACCCTTTTTCACGCATATCAAAGGCAACATAGCGATCGTATTCTCGTAATGGTCCTGTGGCTGATCCGGTTAACGTAATTTTATGTGGCATAATGTTCTCCTCCTGCGTAGATATAGATTTATTTATTATTTAGAACAGTGTTCTAAGTAAACATGTCATAATAATAATTCAGCTTATAAGGGGTTTCTTTACTCTTTGCATTTACTCTTATCGTACATATAAACAGAGACTATGCGCATACTTTGAGTATGGACTTGTAGCTCAATGGCAGAGCAGCCAGTCGTATTACACTATACAACTTTGGCGTCTTGCGGGTTCAAATCCTGCCAAGTCCTCGCTATACTTTAACTATTTTTAAACATTAAGAAGCTGGTTCCTTTAATTTAGCATGTTGATGCAATAATTTTTTCTCCTCAGGTGTTAATGCTTGTCCTAAATCTTGTTTCAGTTCCACCATTTCTAATGAACTGTACGTAGAGCAGTGTTCCTGCAGCAAGCATTCCTCTTCTGGTGTAAGCTCTTGTTTTAAGTCTTGCTTTAACTGAATCATTTCAAGCTGTTGTTCTAAAGATATTTCTACTTTTTTTGTACCCTTCTCTTGATCCTGCTCAGCCTTTAACCAATCCGGTAAGATTTCTTTACGGATAATATGTTTTGGTATAAACAATTTTGTTGATGACTCTTCTTTATGTATAACTTCCTCATGAGTTGGATATACTGATGAATAATCCTCGTTTTTATGATTAACCAACTGATAGAATTGGTTTTTAGCAATCTTATAGAGTAATTGGCACATATTATCTAGGGACAAAGGCTTTCCTTTATGATTAGCTTCATGTACATATTTGTCTAATCCAATAATAGATGTATACGCAATTTCATGTACTTGCCCTTTGGTAATATCAATCTCTGTATCTCGTTTGACCGTTTTTGCAGCATTTTGAATGCGAGCATAAAAGTCTTTTAATTGATGACCATACTTACCTGCGTAGACTTGATTGACTTTCTTAGGAACACCTTTGATATAAGTAAATGACTGTGAAGCAGACATTAAATGATTATTTATATGATTTATAGGTAAATCAGGGTTAATAAAGGCATCAGGTGATTTATCGGCCTTTAAGCTTGTTGTATCAACGTTTTCAGCAATTTTAGGATACATCACAGGAAGCGTCACAGGAGTTGTCATTTCTTCTTGTTGGACCGTTTGTATACCTGTTGTATCATGGGCAAAAAAGATTTCTTCGCAAATGTGATTAAAGTTCTTATGGCTTTTAAGAATAAATACATAGCTATCAGGATGAGTACCTGTTGCATCCTCTTTAATGTATCGTGCTACAAGCACAAACGGTGTCGCTTTTAACGAACGTACAAAACGAGAAACCGTACTTTTAGAAACTTTAAATTTCTTCATGAGCGTTTCAGAACGAATGGCTTGGATACCTGTAGCCACTAGGTTATAGATGACATGGTCGAGCATTTCCATTCTTTTTTTAGGAAATTCTTTATGTATGGCTGATTGGTTCTGTTTATAATGAGTACGAATAATTTTTAAAAACTCTTCTTTCTTTTTCCGAAGTGTGGATTTGTTCTTCCATAACCACTTAAACCGTCCGTTGAAGGTGTCTACATCTTTTAAATAGCAGGTCAATATTTTTGTCATTTGTTCATTATCTCCTTTAAGGAACAAAAAAAGACACTGTTTCCCTGGAAAAAGGAAAACAATGTCGTGATTTTGATGAACTAAGCCCTTGAAATAGATAGCTATTTCATATAAAATAAAACCATAAGTTTTATTTTGTAGAAAAACTAACTCTATTAACAAGAGACTTCGACAAGTGTTTTCCCTACTGTTACTAGGGGGAACGGTTTAAGAGTGCTACCAACACGTCTTAAACAGTTGAAGTCTTTTTTCTATTCCGGTCATTTTTGTTAGTTTTATTATAGCGTTAATTAATCTCATAATTCAATAAGAATTAGTAATATATCTCAAAAGATTTAGTTTTACATCTTTTATGAGGTGAAAATCCTATCTATATTTAAATGAATTTATTGTTGAAGGTATTAAGAAAACTCTCTCTGACAACTGCTACAAAAACAATAAAACAGCTTCTAATTACTGGTCAGTAATTAGAAGCTGTTTTATTATTTTGTGAACATTCTTTTCCATATGCTTTTTCCTTGTTCTTTTTGAATTTCGGTCATAGCTGAATGGATAGAATCTAATTTTTTAAGTAATTGATCATTCACTTCTTTTAAACGCTGATTGTCTTGTTCAAGTTTATTCATCTGTTCTTTTATCTCTATAACATCTTTTTTTTCTGCCAAATTTTCAGATGGAAGCGTTAGTTGTTCTTTCTTTTCCATTTTTTTATCCATTTCTTCTATTTTTTTAGCAAGTAATAAAAATGCTTCTTTAAAGGAGTTTTCGTTTGTATCTTCTTCCTCTAAATCCTTGTTAATAATTTTTGTTTGTTCTTCGCTCATTAAATTTGCTTTAATTAATTCTTCACGAATCATTTCATTTGGTGCATGTTTTCCGAATTTCTCTTTTAGTTCAATAATCTTCTCAATTTTTTTATCTTCATCAGTAAATATGTATCTTATTCTTCCAATTCTTTTATGTCGTACTAACCCGACTTCGCACCAGTCCCGTAATTGATGATTTTCTATATTAAATTTTCTAGCAACTTCTGAAATAACCATTGTTTCTTCGCTCATAATTGTACCTCCTTCACAAACGAATTAATCTAACTGAGTTAGTATCCTCTTATATGGAATATTTTTAATAACTTAATTAAGTCTAACTTAATTGGTCCTAACTAATTAAATGCTACTTATTTTGAAGCTTGTCTTTATTATTCTAGCAGATTTTACACTTAACTGAATTAGATTTATTATATTTTACGTTATGTAGTTCAATTAAATTTGAACTGAATCCTTTAAAAAACTATAAATGAATTTATAGTTTTTTAAAATATTACAATAAGTTTAATTAAAATGCAATTAAGTTCAACTTAATTGCATTTTAATTAAACGGCTCTTTAGTGCCCTTTTAATTTAGTTTGACTTATTTTATTATAAGTTCAACTAAATTAGAGTTGTTTGCAACGAGATGGTTTTGAGTTAACCTTAAGTTTAACTATTGGATTTAAATCAATAATTTAGAAGCAAAAAAGTTATGTGTTAAGTTATTTTTCTCATTTGATCCTCAATCTATTGAGGAGTTTAATAGCTGAGACTACTGTTGATTCTGTTTAGATAATACACTTCTTCTGTAATATGGTGTGAAACATATCTATGGAGGCATCATCATAAAAGCAGTCTTTTTGGCTGAAAAGATGCTTTATCTCGTATTTGTGTACATGCTGAGTAAACTCACCACTTATGTATTGTGAACCGAAATCGTTACGAAGAGGTAATCCCTTTCAGGGCTTTTGGGCAGTGTAAGCTTTTTGAAGTGCTTCAATGATCAACTCTGATGTGATTAAACGAGAAAAAAATAGCACACAATTTCTTTAGTGTGAATTTAATGAAGATGTTAAACAGCACCAACCGCCTCATATCATAGGGACATACTTAATTTCAGGCAACCATTGTTTAGAGAGGTTTGATAAATTTTTGAAACGCTAGAATGTATTCTACTTTTTCGTGAATATGACCATAGTCTTTTTTTTGAATATCTAGCTCTTGTTTTAGCCAGAGGTTTTCTAATGAATCTTAGCTAATTCTCTAGGTACTAGAGAGCATTCCTCTGTATTAAAATATGTTAATACATTCACGCAATTATAAATTGTTACTTCTGATCACCATATTCGCTGCTTGATTCTTTAACCAAGTTTCCAACATGATATAAATACATAATCGTTTTCTTAAAGTCATCATTTTATTTTCTGCCTGTCCACTTATGTTCATTTCCCACACCTCCTCTCAAAGATTATTAAAGGGACTCAATTAAATCGTGTCCACGAAATTATAATAAATCCAGTATAGGGCTTTATCCTCTCTATACTCAGGGAATGATCTTTTCTTAAGGAGAGATTTCCCTAATTTTGTCCAATAGTGATAACTAATCCAGACTCAATTGAATCTGGATTAGTTATTTTATTTGAATGAACATTACTTTAGTAGAGTCAGCTTTTATTGGTGCATTTAGTCTGTATATACCTAATTAGAATTAGTTTAAGTTAATTAATTACTAATTGAATGTAAAAGAATATAGACTCGGTAGCTTTTAATCAGACAAGTTAATATGCTGTATTTTAATTAAATTAAACTTCTTTTTTATTGAGTTAATTTTAATTTATTTTAGTCTAAATTAGTGATAATTAACTTGGGTTTTAAAAGAATTAGAGTTAGATTCGTGCAGCAGAAAAAAGAAAATCTAATTGTTTAATTGTATATTAGGATGATCATAAAATTTTAAAAAGTTATTTAGTGAATTAATGAAATGTTTTCAATTTGAAAAGTACATGCCTTTAATTTGTATCAAAAGAATAGAGAAACAGAAACAGGGATATAAAAGATTCACTTTGAGGGTCAAAGCATTCAGCTTCATGAATATAAGCAGAAAACTTTACGTGAAAAGATGAAAAAAATGAATGAAAAGCAACAAGATTTAGCCATGAAGTGAAAAAACACATGTTAACAGTAGGTCAACATGTGTTTTTTTGAGGTTCACAGCAGGTTCACATCACTGTTTTTTTATGTTCACAGTAGGTTCACAAAGGAGAGTTTAGGTCAACAGTAGGTTCACACTTTAGAGGTTTTCGCGATATCACGGTTTTGCTAGGCTCTGCCTAGCCTATCACCCCGTGTGATAGCAAAAACCCCTTATGCTCTTCTCTCTTTTTAGGGGAAAGAGCATTACTACAAAAGAGAGGTCGGATAAAATGGAAATTAAAATTCGGTATGTTGATCCAGTAGTAACGGGAAAAACACGGGATAAAACACCCGTTGGCTTTTTTAAAGTAGTGAACAAGATTAAAAATCGTCCTTATTATATAGGACATATTCCTGACGGCGATCTTCGCAATCCGTTAGGAAAACGTTGGTTAGGGTTAAATGCGAACGGTACGTATGGTGGATACATACGGCATTCACGGCAATAACAATGAAAGCAGCATTGGAAAATACGTGAGCCGAGGTTGCGTGAGAATGCACAATGCAGATATTGAAAAGCTTTATGATAAAATTCAAGTGTTGGTACACCAGTTGCGATTAAGTATTCTTATAAAAGCTTTGTGGATCTTACGAACGTATACGGATATAAATTCAAAGGCTACAAGATAAAAAATAATTAATATCTGAGCAACATTCTCATGCGCAAATAGCATGGGAATGTTGCTTTTTATGCGAATAAAAGAATCACTCTGCTCGTTTTCTTTTACACCGGTGCATTTAACCCCTTATTATGGAAGTAGAATAAAAATAAGGAGGATCTACCAAGATGAGAGCAAAAACTGAGAAGGCAAACCGGGTGGTCATGTTTAAATCGATTGGTGAGGTTTATGCACATGAAGTTACGGAGGATATCAAGGTTGGTTTTTTTGCTTGTCCTTCTTGCGGAGTGAAAGTGTATTATCAACAAAATCATTTCTTTTCTCGTGACCATGAACGGAGTTGTGAGTACGTCCAAGAACAAATTAGAAGAAAAGCTTAAAGGGAAAGGGATGACATGTTGTGAAGAATCATGTGTATGAAAATGGGCGGCTGATCCAAACCAATAAGAAATTTTCTGCATTAAAACAAAAGCAAAAAGAATGGATTACGAATGAATTAAGGCAACGTTATATAAGTGCTATTTATTACCCTTATACTAAATTACGTCCTAAGAAACGAGACCAAATCTTAGATGAGGTATATGACCTTATTCAGAAAAAAGAAATTTGGGTACCTTATGATGAAGTAGAAAAATACTACTTTAGCAAAATCCCTTCATTTATTCGTAAGAATAAATGAAGGAAGAAATGATAACAGGTAGGTCACAAGATGAACAGGGGTTATAACCAGTAGTCTTAGGGTTACATAAATACGATGGAGACTGTTTGTTTTCACGCAAACTGCTAGGATGTAGGAATATTTGGATAATGAAGCATAACTAGTCAAGATAGAGGAGACGAATAGTATGAAATCAACAGGTATTGTACGAAAAGTAGATGAATTAGGACGTATCGTTATTCCAGTGGAGCTTAGAAAGGTGCTGTCTATTAAAGAAAAAGATCCTATAGAAATTTTTGTTGATGGAGACCACATTATTTTGAAGAATTACATCCCCCATAATGAATGCATTATTACAGGTGAAGTAAGTCCACATAATTGTGAATACGCAAAAGGAGTTGTGTTAAGCCCAAGAGGTGCAGAAATTCTCAAGCATGAGATAGAATGTAGATTTGGTAGTAAGGCTTAATTTACATAGAAATTCATACGTTTTTATTTGATTCCTAGATGTGTTGCTTATGTAAACAAGGTAAGAACCTATAGATTTAATATGAGTAAGGTAAACATCATGTAAAACCTCCAGAATGGATTTCTGGAGATTTTATATAAGTGCTCTTTATTTAACAGCTTCTTTAAATTCTTTTCCTGCTTTAAAACCTGGGACCTTTGTTGCTGGAATCGTCATTTCTTCCCCTGTTTGAGGATTACGTCCTGTACGCTCTGAACGTTCACGCACTTCGAATGTTCCCAATCCTACCAGTTGAACTTTTTCGCCTTTTGCAAGGGTTGTAGAAATCGTTTCAAATAACGAGTCTACAGCTTTTTTTGCATCTTGTTTTGTTAACTCTGACTTTGAAGCAACTGCCTCAATGAATTCAGCTTTTTTCATATGTAACTACCTCATCTCTTTTTATAGGGTATGTAGATTAAGAATATATCATATGTGTTGAGAAAAGTTCAAACGTATGTTCTTTTTAGGTGGAAGTAGAGGGAAATACATAACAATAAAAAAGAAGAAATGGAAACCCATTTCTTCTTTACATACACGGTTAGCTAGAATGATTACATTATCGGATGTTACTGCCACCAAGTTGTTGTTCTGCCATTTGCACAAGGCGTTTTGTAATCTCTCCACCTACTGATCCGTTTGCACGTGCAGTTGTATCAGGGCCAAGGTTTACACCAAATTCACTAGCAATTTCATATTTCATTTGATCGATTGCTTGTTGAGCACCATATACTAACAATTCATTTGTGTTGCTATTTTTATTGTTTGCCATTGTATTCAACTCCTTATAGTTTATAACATTAAAATGTGTAGAAGAAAGATCGTTTATTCATAAGATAGAAATTTTTTTTAAAAAGTTGTTTTAGAATATATATATATGTGGTAAACAGATAGTACAGAGCCAATATAAGAATTTTAGAGGCTGCTGTAAAAGGTTAAATACTTAACTTGATGAAGGGACTGGTTTGGTTTTGAAAGACGTAACAGCGACTTCAGCAAATGTATTACCCAAATTGACAAGTAGGTATTGTGATTTAACGAACGGCACTCTCGTTATGAATCGATATACGTAACGAAAGAGCCTCACAAGGGCAAATGAACATGAGAATTATTTTGTTGTAAGAGAGAGCAGCCTGCATCATTTTTTGATGCAGGCTCTTTTTATGTTGAAGCTATAAAGTAAGGTACATAAGGTATTGAATCTGAATATTGTTTGTAGATAAACGTTCTACTTAATTTAAATAATTGTTGATAGATGTAAGGTTTTGTAGATAACTAAGTTGCTCCCACATATTGAATATTTATCCTATATCAAGTACAATAAGTTGAATATAAGTTCAACTTAAAAAATGAGGTGTTTAGAAATGAAAATTTCACGTTTTAATAAAGATTGTGGGAACTCTGTT
>Ga0102589_1001112_pt1 | contig 40204 bp, 37 predicted proteins | sample AraplaMF_Col_mLB_FD_76858 | JGI IMG/M metagenome (GOLD analysis project Ga0102589, IMG submission 76858) | Arabidopsis root microbial communities from the University of North Carolina, USA - plate scrape MF_Col_mLB | ecosystem: Host-associated > Plants > Roots > Endosphere | place: USA...
AATGCGCGAGCGATGGCTACTCGCTGCTGCTGCCCGCCGGATAGCTCGCTTGGCCGATGCCCAATCCTATCCTCCAAGCCCACCTGCTGCAGTGCCTGCAGTGCTGCTTCCCGTCTCTCTTTATTGCTTAATCCACGGTAGATGAGAGGCAGCTCAACATTTTCAATGGCAGTCAGCTTAGGGAGCAGGTGGAAACTTTGAAAGATAAATCCGATCTTATGATTGCGAATGTCTGCAAGCTTGTTGTCGCTCAGGCGGCTTACTTCTACTCCATCCAGCGTATAACTTCCTTCACTTGGCGTATCCAGACAGCCAATGACGTTCATCAACGTCGACTTCCCTGATCCAGAAGGGCCAATAATGGCTACAAAATCGCCATACTGAATATCGAGATTGACGCCTTGGAGAATATTGACCTCTTCCGATCCCATTCGATATGACTTCTTAACGTTACAAATGGAGATGATGCTTTGATTATTAGACATGTTTGCCATGACATTGGCAGTATTGGCAAGCTGCTTCATTGGCGACCGCCTCTGCTTCCCATCGAGCCGCCCTGGAAGCTCGCTCCCCCAGGGAACCCACCACCGCCAAAGCCCATTCCATTCTGGCGCTGTCTTTGCTCGGTGGTACTGCTACCGCTGCCTGCCTTGCCTTGTGGGGTGGCAATTAAGACAGCATCACCAGCTTGAAGCCCGGATGTGATTTCGGCATAAGTGTCGTTGCTAATCCCAACGACGACTTCCTTAAGTGTGCCGCCCATTGCTTGTCCCATACCCACACGTCCATTGTTTCTTGTATTCCCATTGCCTGCATTCCGCTGATTGATCGCCTTGCTATCTTGCTTATCTGCTCCTTCGGCGTTGTCTTGTCCGCGAGTAGTATCCTTGCCATCGTTCGTCGTGGTGGGGGGACTCTCAGCATCGCTAGGCACACGCACAAAATGCTTGCTGCCCATCGCGATAACAGCGTCGACGGGAACGAGCACGACATCCTTCTTAGACTGGGTAACGATTTCCGCTTGACCGGACATGCCGGCGAGGACGCCATCCGGCTTGGTTAGGCTGATGCCGACCTCATAAGTAGCGACACCATTGTTGCTGTTGCCCTCTTTTCCAATTGAAGTGATTTTTCCAGTAAATTGTTGGTTGGGGAAGGCATTGAGTGTAACTTGCGCTGACTGTCCGGATTGAATCGATGGAATATCGAGCTCGTCAGCTGACATGATAAATTCGAGTTTGGTATAGTCGGCGATGACCGCGACTACGGTATTTTCATTCACATCATTGCCTGTTTCAATCTGGCTCTCCTTAATTGTCCCTGCAGTTGGAGCAACTACATCGTGATTCTCTGCTTCTTCGGCCTGGAGGCTGGCGAGTGTAGATTCATTTTGCTCGATTTCCAAGTCGAGGGATTCCATGTTCACCTGAATGGACTCCCGGTTCTCCTCAGGTGCCTCCTTGTACTGCTTCTGAAGCTGCTGCATTTGCAATTGCTGCTTTTTAAGCGACAACTCCGTTTGCTTGATTCGCTCTGAGTTGTCTGTCTTTTTGAATACAACAAGCGTCTGGCCTTTTTTTACTTGATCACCTACTTTGAAGTTGATTTTGCTGATCGTACCTTTATAGCCAGCCTTGACGTTGTTCACCTCCGACACGCTAACGGATCCAGATCCGGATACCTTTGTTTCAATGTTCCCCTTACTTGCTTGTACGGTTCTTGTTGGCAAATTAGCAGCTGAAGGCTGTTCTGCCGGCCGCTGGGTCAAATACACAGCAGTGGCTACGCCTGCTGCAAGCAGAATCCCGACCACATACACCCATTTCTTCATCGTCTCTATCCACCTTTACCGGTTCTGTAAGGCATTCAATCGTTGTGCCCGCTGAACTTAGAGTACTTATCGTAGATGAATGATCCATTAAAGCACACTGAGTACAAACTGAGCATTAGCTGAATAAACGCTGAAAGTGAAATAACAGACTAAATTGTGGAGGAAGTGGATCGGGTAGAAGCTGCCAATAAGAAGCGGGTAATGTAGTGATGAGCCTCATTTTCATTTTCACAGTGAGATCAGTATAATAGAGCCTATATTTCATTGCAGACATCAAGGGGGCATCATGGCAAAGCGAAAGTGGATAATAGGCCTGATTGTCCTTGCAGCTATATTTGGTTATGTGATTGTTCGATTCTTGTCTTCCACACTTGCAATCGAGCGGCTAGTCGGGCAGCTTGAGACGGGTACAGACGCAGGGAAGCAGCAATCGCGCAAGCATGTAGTGCTTATTGCACAAGAGCTGGATAATCCTTTCTGGCGCACGGTGGAGCAGGGGGCGAAGGAAGCGGCTGCACAGCGGGACATGGAAATCGAATATACCGGACCCATACGCATTAACTCGTCGGAGCAGATGAGGCTGCTGGCCAAGGCCATTGCCTCCAAGCCGGATGCCATTTTGACACAGGGAATCAATGAGCCACGGTACAATGAACTCGTAAGCAGAGCAATGGATCAAGGCATTCCGGTTATAACGGTGGATTCCGATGCACCGGACAGCAGACGGTTCGCTTATGTCGGAACAGATAATCGAGCGGCTGGTGTACAAATGGGTGAATTGGTCGTTCAAGGCTCAGCATACAAAGGGAAAATAGGCATCATCTTAGGCAGCGAACTGGCTGACAATCAACGGAAGCGGATGGAGGGATTCAGATCCATCATCGATCAAGCTTCAGGCTATGAGATCGTAGACGTGCGTTCATCGAATATTTCTCGCATCGAGGCAGCGAAGCAGACGAAGCTAATGCTGAGCGAGCATCCGGATATACGAACGATTATCGGGTTTAGTGCGTGGGATGCCGCGGGGATCGTGGAAGGATTGCAAGCTGCGCATAAGGGGAAGATCAATGTATTTGGCTTCGATGATGTAGAGGCAACTAAGCGTGCGATTGCTCATGGAGACATCGTGGCAACGCTCGTGCAGCAGCCAAGAGAGATTGGCGCTGAAGCAGTATCCATTCTGCAGCAAATATTTGCGGGCGAGCCGTATGCAGCAACTCAATATACAAGTACTAAGGTTTTGGAACAATGATGAATATACGGAAAAAGCTATTAATTTTCATTCCGGCGCTGCTCATCTTGAGCAATGGCGTCTCCTTTTTTGTCTTCCAGAGTGGAAGAACCGTACAGCAGAGCTATAATGTCATGCTGGAGCGGGTATTGATGTACAGGCAAATTGCAACCCAAACTGACAGCAATCTGCGTGCCTTGAACATCTATTTGTTAGATCAAAGCAATCGATCGCGCGAAGAGTATCTTCGTGAGGCTCATAGTCTGAAGGTGATGAGAGATCAATTGACGGAGCAAAAAGCCATTGATCCATCCGCCGGAGCGAATGTGCGTAATTATCGCAATCTGCTGGACACATATATCGAAGAGGAAGCAGCCGTGCTAGAGGCACGGGGGGAACCGAGCTCTCTGCGTTATGTGCCGCTGTATGAGGAACTGGAAGCGACGGCAGGGTTCATCCGAGAAGAAGGGCATCAATTGATTGATGCGGAGCTTCGTTATTACCAGCCCTTCTACCGGCAGATCTTCACGCATACGGAAGCGATGAATCGATGGGGAATCGGACTTTTTATTATCAATACGCTGCTTAGTATCATGCTTGCCTACTGGCTATCGCTAGGCATTACCGAGCCAATTAAGAAGCTGGTTCATGCAGCGAGAGCGATTTCCCGCGGCAACTTGCAGACGAAGCCTCCCCAAGTGGAGGGCAGCGGTGAAATTCGTATGCTGTCTGAGGCATTCGGGCGCATGCAGGATGACCTTCAGCAGTTGATTGAGAAGGATAAGGCGAACTTGGAGAAGGATCGGCTCGTGAAGGAGTTGGAGCTCAAGGCGCTGCAAAACCAAATGAACCCGCACTTTCTGTTCAATTCTCTTAATGTGCTTGCAAAGCTTGCCTTATTAGAAGGCGCGGAACGGACTAGTGATCTAACCGTCTCGATGTCTAACTTGCTCCGCTATAATTTGCGCAAGCTTGACCGGCCCGTACCGCTCCGAGATGAGGTGGAGCAAGCGAAGGAATACTTCACGATTCAGCAGGCTAGATTCCGTGATCGAATACAGTTCGTTACCCATATTGATGAAGCAGCCTTGGACGTGCTCGTTCCTGTACTCACCCTGCAGCCGATTTTGGAAAATGTATTTGTGCATGGCATTGAAGGAATGGAAGCAGGAGCGGTAGTAACCTTGTCCATCGAACGAGTGCCGAGCGAGGTGCGGATCTCGATTGCAGACAATGGCAGCGGCATGACAGAGGAGACGCGCAGCTCCCTGCTTCGCATGGATGCAGAACCAGCAGATTCCCGATCAGGGGGACAATCTACAGGGCTTGGAACGTACAATGTATTTAGACGATTGGAACTGTACTATGGCAGAACCGATCTGGTGGATATTCAGAGCGAGCCCGGCCAGGGCACAACCGTCTTGATCCGAATACCGGACAAGGAGAATCGCAAGGAGCAACAGGATATTGGCAGGATAATGACTCCTCGATAATTGGAGGTATCCTTACTAACATGTGAATCAGAAAGGAGGGAGAACATGTATCGATTGCTAATCGCCGATGATGAGGCACTGGAGCGGGAGGGCTTGGAGTGGATTATTACGAAAAAGATGCCGGATACTTTCGAAATTATCCACGCGGACAATGGTCGAACAGCAATTCAGAAGGCCGACGAGCATCGTCCTCATATCGTCATGATGGACGTCCGAATGCCTGGTATACAGGGATTGGATGCCCTAAAAGAAATTAAGGAACGCCATCCACTCGTCAAAATGGTGCTCGTTACTGCGTATGAATATTTCGACTACGCGCAGCAGGCACTTTCTCTTGGAGTGAAGGAATACTTGGTGAAGCCCGCAAAGCGAGATCAAATTGTAGCTGTGCTGCAGCGTCTGGTTGATGAGATTCGGGATGAGTGCAGGAAGCGTGACGAGCAGCTTGCCATCCGGGATAAATTCTATCAACTGCTTCCCATGGCCGAGACCGAGCTCGCCCTTGCTTTAATGGCCGACCAAGCTTATATGACGGACGCCTTGCAGCTTGCTGATATTTTAGAGTTGTCACTCGATCAAGGCTATGCGCTAGTGGTTGCCATGAATGGAATGAAGTCTGCTGGGGGCCAATCATACGAAGACGAGAAGCAGCTCGCGGTCGATGTAGTGAAGAGTATATTGAAGGAGCAGGTAAAGGAGAGACATAGCTGGATCGTCAGTCCGATTGTTCATGAGCATATGGCTATTTTCGTTTTGAACAAGGGAATGGTACAGGAAGGCTTGATGCAAGAAGAAGTGCCAAGCATCGGCTCAGAGCTCATCTCTTCCTTGCACAGGCAATGTGGTCTAGAAGTGACGGTCGGAGTTGGGACGCTTCAGCAGCACGTTGAAGGAATACGGCGTTCCTACTATGAAGCAGTGTTTGCCTCGACGTATCCTAGTACGTGGGGGAGTCTATGCCGATTCGAGGAACTACAACTGCCCGCTAATAATGCTTCTTGGCTGCCAAATGATCGGGTTGAACGTGGGACTTCTGCTGAATGCGAGTATGTGGAGCACGCAATTAAGCGTATCCGGGAGGAACGCGAGCAGCAGACATGGAATGTAGTCGATCGTGCTGCGGCATATATCGTAGAGCGGTATCAGGAAGAGTTGTCTCTGGAGGAAGTGGCAGAGCATGTCCACTTAAATCCGCATTATTTCAGCAAAGTGTTCAAGCAGCAGACAGGAGAAACGTTCATCGATTACGTTACAAGGCTGCGCATTGATAAGGCGAAGGCACTCATCTTGGATGGGCAATTCAGCCTGAAGGAAGTGTGCTATATGGTCGGCTACAAAGATCCGAACTACTTCAGCCGTGTGTTCAAGAAGGTAACAGGCGTAACGCCAACCGAATATCGCAGTACGGAGAATTAAGTCCATGCCCATAAGTCGGCATGGACTTTTTTGTCTTTCAAGACAAGAATGTGCTAGTTTGCGAGCAATGTTTGGAATCCGTGCATGTGGGGAACGATATTATGCTGATGATTCCCAAAGAAGTGAAGGGTTTCATCATCATGATCGGACTAGCTGAATGTTATAATGAAGCTCCAGTCTTCATTGATTTTACTCAAAGGGGTATAAAATTATGAGTACGCAACAAGGCGAACACAATCAAATAAATATGAAGTATGTTACGCTCGTATCGATTGTAGCCGCACTCGGAGGCTTGCTGTTTGGATTTGACACTGCTGTTGTCTCTGGTGCAATCGGTTTCATGAAAGAGAAGTTCGGTCTGTCCGAATTTCAAGTCGGCTGGGCAGTATCCAGCTTAATTGTAGGATGTATCGTCGGGGCGGCAAGCACAGGCATACTGGCTGACAAGTTCGGCCGAAAAAAGGTGCTTATCGCAGCTGCACTGCTGTTCATTGTTGGTACAGCAGGTTCTGCAATTCCAGCAACATTCTCGGGTTATATCAGTGCTCGCATTGTTGGTGGTCTCGGAATTGGTATTACATCTACACTCTGCCCGCTCTATAATGCGGAGATCGCGCCTGCGAAGTATCGAGGCCGACTCGTTGCTTTGAATCAGCTAGCGGTTGTAACAGGTATTTTCCTCGTCTATTTTGTTAACTTGGGCATCGCTGGCGCAGGTGATCACGCTTGGGGCGTGGAGAATGCATGGCGCTGGATGTTCGGTGTAGGAGTTATTCCGGGCGTACTGTTCTTGGTTCTCCTGTTCTTCGTACCAGAGAGTCCAAGATGGTTGATTACCCAGGGGCGGGCAGCCGAGTCTCTGCCAATCCTATGCAAAATCCACGGCGATGAGCTGGCACGCAAAGAAGTATTGGACATTAAGGAAACGTTCAAGCATGAAAAGGGTTCGCTCTCGGATCTATTCAAGCCAGGTCTTCGTTTGGCACTCATTGTTGGTGTCGTGCTGGCCGTGCTTCAGCAGGTAACAGGTATTAACGCAGTTATGTATTATGCACCGGAAATCTTCAAGCAAGCAGGTGCTGGAACGAATGGTGCATTGATTCAAACGATTCTCGTCGGTTTCATCAACTTCGTGTTCACGATTCTGGCATTGTGGTTGATCGACAAGGTCGGCCGTAAGGCATTATTGATCGTCGGATCATCCCTGATGGCGATATGCTTGCTTGTGATCGGGTTTGCGTTCCATACAGGTCATACCTCTGGAATGCTGGTGCTTATCTGTATTCTGGTGTACGTTGCTGCCTTTGCGATATCGCTTGGTCCAGTAGTCTGGGTCGTGATGTCTGAAATCTTCCCGAACCATATTCGTGGCAAGGCTACGGCGATTGCATCCATGATGCTGTGGGTAGCAGATTATATCGTGTCCCAGTCGTTCCCGCCGCTGCTTAGTTCCGCAGGGCCAGCCATTACCTTCTGGATATTCGGCATACTGGCGGTGTTCACCGTCCTCTTTAGTTGGCGTGTCGTCCCCGAGACAAAGGGGAAATCGCTGGAGGAGATCGAGAACATGTGGACGCAGTCCAAGGCTTAATCGTAGAGATTGTTGCATCTTATAGAACCACTCTGTTTTCCGCTAAGGCGGTCAACAGGGTGGTTTATTTGTTATTTGTCCATGTATAAAAGAGACGCGTTAGTCTATCTTTTGCTACTTCTTATTTCGGATTACGTTTCCTTTTACCTCGCCAATTTTTACTTCTCCGTTTCCGGACTGTGTAATCGACGCATCTTTTCCCACGTAGTTAATATCTAGGCTGCCGTCTCCGACATGTATATCCGCTGAGCCATCTATTTGATCGACCGCAATATGCCCATTGATATTATTTATGGATATATCCGAACCGATGTTGCGAACCGTGATGTCACCGTCCCGATTGTCGATTTCAAGCGAGCCGGATAGGTTTGATACTTGAATCTCACCGTTGATATTGTCAATCTTGGCGCTGGACGATACATCTGAGATGTGGATACTGCCGTCCCGATGAGCCGTAATGTCTAGTTGAAGCTGCTTCGGTACTTTGATGTCTAAGTTCACTGCTCCCGATCCCATAGCAAGGAATTGGCCCCCGAATCTCGCATCCAAGTAAGCATTCTCGTTGCGCGCTTCCAGCGCAAGCTCCAATTTGTCCATGCTGATTCCGTTGGCTATAGCTAAAGCTACGACTTCGATCTTATCCGAATCGGTGCTCCCGGAGATCTGGATTTCCCCATTTCGGTGGTCAATGATAAGCTTAGCCAGACCGCTTGCTGGCAATTCCAGTTTCTTTGTCGAGGTTTCTTCTTTCGCTCCGCAGGCTGTAATTACTAACAATAACGCTAGCAGGACAATGCTTCGTATTATCTTTATTTTGTTCATAGTTACCCTCCTTTTCCGTATAGGAAATGTTCCAAACATATTGATTTGTCATCATGAAGTGGAGTTAACCCCGCATCGGATGATGTGGTTATTCTCGAAATTCACATTTCAGACCACATCGCGCTTAACGAACAAGGGGTACGAGATTAAATGCATGATCGCGAGATGGAGCCCGATCAACACGAGGGAGAAGCCTAACGTCACCCCATCTACAGAAGGGTTCCCATATACGAACGGCGTAAGGTCAGTGTGGGAGAAGATGAAGTATTTCGTCCAGGCCCAGCCGTCCATCGCGATCGCGATAATAAATCCGGTTAGCGATACGAGCAGGGAAATCACGACAGAGAAGGTCGTGCTTCGAAAAGCGGCGGAAATCATGAAAGCAAGCGTAATTGCGATCAGCAAGAAGGGAATATTGAGCACATATTGCGCCAATAAAGCCTGCAGCATCGGAACTTCTCCTACGGTTTGATCTTTGACATAGAAATAGCTGTCCACTAATCCATCGAAGCCGAATATAAAGCCTCCAAGGAGGAGGGAAACGAGTATGCCGGCTGCGGATAACAGTAGTCCGAACAGGATGGCGGCGATGTACTTGGACAAATAAATCTTGGTTCGGCTGGCCGAACGGGTCAGCAGCAGCCTGATCGTACCAGATACAAATTCGACAGCCACGATCTCACCGGCGATAATGACGGAAATGAGCGACGCCGCAAATATGATATTTCGTACCATGCTCACTGCAAAGCTCCATGCATTAGGGCTAGGCGGAATGTCATGTTCCAAATAATATTGATTCAGCACGATATGTTGCTCGGCCTGCTTGATTTCAATTTTCAGCGCGTTCGGCTTGGCAGCTTCCTTGCGGAATTGCACGTTCTCTTGTTCGAGCTGCGCTCTCCAGTTATCGTTTGCAGCAGCACTTCCAGAAGTTTTTAAATTCACAATTTGTAGGAGCACGTACAGCAGAACGATAGCAATCATTACCCACGTACGTCTCCGTTTATAAATCTTCATGTTTTCATTGCGAATGAATGGAATCAATGTTCTTCCCCTCCCGTTATCTCCATGAACTTGTCTTCCAGCGTCTTCTTGACCGTGTGCACGCCGTACACATTAATTCCGGATGCCATGAGCTTGCGGCTAATCTCCGGGATACGCGTCTTGGCGATACGAACTTGTATGTGCCGTTGATCGGTCGTGATTTCATCGCCGGACATGATCGATTGCAGGATCTGTACCGCTAAATCCGGTCGGTCGATTTCAAATCTGACCTGCGTTCGTTCGTCATCTACCATATCCGATATCTTTTGAATGCCTACCAGCTTCCCTTTTTGTAAGATCACAACGCGGTCGCACATCATCTCCATTTCGGACATAAGGTGGCTGGAGATCATAATGCCCACGCCTTCTTTTTGCGCCAAATGCTTCAAATGGCCTCTTAGCTCGCGGATACCAGCTGGATCGAGTCCGTTCGTCGGTTCATCGAGCACAAGTAGGGAAGGCTTGTGGACGAGCACGACAGCAAGACCTAGGCGCTGCCGCATACCCAAAGAGTAGGTGGCTACTTTATCGTTGATGCTGTGCTCCAATCCGACGAGTGCAATGACTTCGCGGATTCTTGCTTCTGTCACGCCGGGCGTCATACGGGAGAAGTGAACCAAATTGTCATAGCCGGATAAATAGTTGTACAAATCCGGATGTTCCACGATTACGCCTACATGCTTCATGGCTTGTTCAAAGTGTGCATGAGCGTCCATACCGTCAATCAGCACTTGGCCTCCTGATTTGGACATGAGACCGACGATCATTCGAATCGTCGTCGTTTTCCCTGCGCCGTTCGGACCGAGAAGCCCTAAGATTTCTCCTTTTTCCATATTCAGCGTCACTTGATCGACAATCGTCTTGTTTCCTATTTTTTTCGTGAGATCACGAATTTGCAGCAGCGACAATGCCTACCACTCCTTTTATTAGCAATTGAAATGAGATATAATTTTCCGTAATCTAGCGGATCCATCTCAGCCAACCTCACCCTAACAGAACGGTTGTCATAAAGCCGAGTGACAAGGGGTAATAACCTTGTATGACAAGGGAAGCCGAGCTTGTTCAGGCAGTTTGTCACTCATTTCAATAAGGTTGAACGGAGTTGTACATATGAATTTTCTTATCAAAAATCGGTGGTCATGGCAGGACTGGACTATGCTCGCCATTCGCAGCCTCTGGGTCGTCGCCGTTATCATATTGATGTATCAGGATCAGCCTGCCTTTCCTTTTTGGCTGGTGTTTGTTCCTCTTTTGCTGTGCAATCTTGTTCCCTTTTTATTGGTAAAAGGTCGTTACTATCGATATTTGATCGCAGAGTGCTTGTTTGCTGGCGGAGTATCTTTATTTCTTGCTTACGATCTTGGCTTAACAAGACTATTCCCACCGGCTCTCTTTACGATCGCGTTCTATAGTAAGAGCCGGTTCCACTGGTGCTCGCTGCCCGTCGCAGCGACGCTGTTCGCGTTGAGCGCAGGGAATTCCGTCAACGCGTCGTTGTCACACCCTGTCATATGGCAAAGCTTATTCGATGCGCTTATCTTCTACGTGGCAAGCTATGCGCTACAAAAAGGAGCCCAAGCGATCAATGCCATCAAGCAGAAGCTTGCGCTGATCAAAGAGCAGTATACGATTTTGGAGCAGTATTCCTCGCAAATTGAAAGAATGACACTATTGGAGGAACGTTACCGTATGGCTCGCGAACTGCATGATACGATCGGTCATACCTTCACTTCCATGATTCTGGGGATGGAGACATTGAAGTCCCATATTCACTCGAGTGAGGGAGAGGCCAAGCTGCAGGGCATGCTCAAGCTGGCACGATCGGGTCTGGACGACATTCGCCGTCAGGTTCATCAGATGGATCCAATCGAGGAGGCGCTGCCTCTGGATCGATCGCTGCTTCAGATAATGGATGAATTCAAGACGAACACTGGGACTCGAGTTATATTCCGTACGATGGGCGAGCCGTACCCTGTGATGAAGCAGGCCAAGCTTGCCTTGTATCGCTGTCTACAGGAGGCGCTAACCAACGCCAGCCGGCATGGGCAGGCCAGTACGATTCAAGTTCTGCTCCAATATGATCAGGCGCAGGTGATGCTACAGGTGCAGGATAACGGCAAGGGCGATGATCATCTCCAATATGGTTTCGGTCTGACAGGCATGAAGGAGCGACTGGCCCCATTGCAAGGCAAGCTCTATATCCATTCGCAAGCGGATGCGGGCACGATGGTAACGTGTACGCTCCCGAATCCATCTCATGAAGGTGGACAGAAAATCAAAATTTTATTGGCGGACGATCAACCTTTGATCCGTGAGAGTCTGAGATTGTTGTTAGGAGAAGAACAGGATTTTGAAGTAGCGGTTGCTGGAGACGGCAAGCAAGCGATCGAGCAATGCGAGAAGGATCGTCCCGACATTGTATTAATGGACATCAACATGCCGGAAATGGATGGGATCGCGGCTACAAAGTCATTGAAGGAGACGTGGCCTGACATTCGGATCATCATGATTACGACCATAGAGGATGTCTCTCTAGCGTCTGAGGCGCTGCGTATTGGAGCGGAGGGCTACCTGTTGAAATCGATACACCCCAAGGAATTAGCCGCAACGATTCGGCTCATATATGGTGGGGGAACAATGATATCGCAGGATGTGGCTCATCAATTGTTCCAATACCAGACTGGGGGTAAGGCACTGAATCCATACGAGCTGACCGAACGGGAAATCGATGTTCTCCGGTGCTTGACGGAAGGGCTGCGCAACAAGGGAATTGCGCAGAGGCTGCATCTGTCGGAAGGAACGATACGCAATTATATCTCATCCATTTATCTGAAGCTGCAAGTAAGCGGCCGTGAAGAAGCGGTAGAGAAGGCAATGGTTGAGTGTCTGACTTAACGGTATGTGAGAATTTGAAGTTAGAATTGAACTGGTGGAAACAGCGATTTCTTAGGAGGGATTCATTTTGCAGGAGCTTTTTAATGAAATGATGAAAAAAGATGTAAAACCGTTTCTTTCAAGTCACGGCTTTACGAAGACGAGTGCCGTTACAGATCCAGAATAGAAGAGATCTCTACAGCTGCTCCAGATAGATTTTCAATAACCCTTGATACGAAAATGGATCAGTTCAAGAAAGAACTTCTGCAATTTTTAGGGGAGGTCATAGATTTCTTTGAAACAATGACAAGTCCTAGATCAATTGCTGATCAATATATTTCCAAGTCATCGCTACATTTGAGCGAAGAGATATTTCATCTATTATTGCAATCTAATGATATCTTAGCAGCTAAACATTATTTGAGGGGACTACAAGTAAAATATGGGTCAGAAAATAGATGGATCATATTCGAAAAGAAATATGAAGATATTTTCGGGAAATATGGAGTGGAGTTTGAAAAGCTATAAAAGTAGGAACTTTGTCGCGCTGCCGAAGCTGCTAATGGGGGGATGACACCGCTTTACGGAAACCGTTGCTAGTTTAAGAGCCTGAGGTTCCGTTGGATCCTCTAATGAGTTAAAAAATTATAGGGAGCTGCCCCAGCGAGTAGACGAGCTACTTGCAGGACAGCTCCTTATTATTACTGCATTATTTTTGAATATGGAAAATAAGCTCTTGTCCATTCTTCACAGGCTCTTGCACCAGTGTATAGCCGTGCTTCACCACTTCTTCCGGTACGTTCTTGAAGGCAGCTGGACAGTCAGCAATCACTTGCAACACTTGTCCTTTCTCCATATCTTGCAATGTCTCTAACGTGTAGATAACGGGATATGGGCAAGGTTCTCCTCTAAGATCCAATGTGAAATCAATCGTCATGATTTTGCATCTCCTTTTTTGAATCCAACGCCGAAGCGGTAATTTTTTTGCCAGTAGCTAGCTACAGCATAACCGATTGCAAGCAATACAAGTGTGACAATTAACGCCCAAGCTGGGCCCATTACAGAAATAAGATTAATTTTCGCGCCACTCTTCACGAGCAGGTCGAATACGCCAAGATGATCCCAAGCGTACGCAAGTGCAGTAGCGCCAATAATGTTGCCGATGAATACAGGCAGGAAGATCACTTGTCCTTCCATAAGGCGGTACATCATCCCTGTCTCGCAGCCGCCTGCAAGCACGATGCCAATGCCGAACAGGATGCCGCCGACGAATGTGCTTGGTGCTGCCATTTTCGTAATCGGATCGACGCCATTCACGAGAATAACGATGAGCGTTAGGACAGAGCTGATTGCCATCCCGCCGATAATCGCCTTGGTCATTGTTGCGCGTCCGCTAATCCACAGATCGCGGAAAGCGGAGGTGAAGCAGATCTGTCCTCTTTCGATCAAGATGCCGAAGGCAGCTCCGAAGATGGCGGCTACGCCGAGCATCGTCTTGCCTGCTAGGAAGAAGTACACGATAAGTCCTGTATAAGCCAGTGCAACAAGCCCGCCGATATAAGGCTGAACTTTTCTTGTTTGTTGAATCGTAGGCGCGGCATTCCCTTTTTGCAGGATCGGCTTGCCTTTCCACCACTTGGTGCTAACAATTTTCACCCCTACATAGGTACCGATAGCCGTTGCCACCATGAAGATCCAAGCATGGAACGAGAATTGCGGCACTCCTGTGAAGAAGGCAGCCAAGTTGCAGCCAAGCGCGAGCCGTGCGCCCGCACCTGCGATAATGCCGCCGATCAGGCCCTGTACCAAGCGGCGCTTCTGCTTCGGCATGCGAATCTTGAAGTTATTGCTGAACAGGATCATGATGAGAGCGCCAATGAACATGCCCCACACGATCCAGCCGTCCGTGCGCTCGAATGTCGAACCCTTCATTTGTATCAATTTGAAGTAAGCCCAATCGGAAATATCGACCCCGAACAGCTGGAGGATGTGTCCTCCAAAACGCGTAAACTCGCCCGTGACGGCCCATACCGTGTTGGTAATGCCGAAGTATAGCGCGCTGAGTACGCCTGCGATGCCGATGGCAACGTAAGGGCTCCAGTAGTTGGTGAACAGCTTGCGTAACGAATCTTTCATCTTTTCCCTTACCCCTTCAATCCAATCTTAGTAAGAGGGAGTTCAAAAATCCAATTTTGATCACGAAGTTATAAAGATAGTAACTCGACATCGAATCTTATATTCACTCTTGAAAAGCGTATGCTTTCGATGTATGTTTCCTGACGGAAACATTGTAGCTACTCATGTAGTCCTGCCTACACTCCGTTGCTCTTTACAAGTTTTGCGAAGTAAAACTCGCTTCGGAAGCATATGCTTCGAGTTCTTATAACCTTCTCGGTGTTGAAAACCGAATTTTTGAACACGATCGAACTATGATTTGTTTGTGTGCGGCAATTCACATCCGATCACGAGATGAGATGCAAATAAAACCATTCTCCATTTTACTACAAACTGCCTACTAGCGGGGGGAATTCGGGGTGATACTTTTTTACCTCATATGGAAATTGAAGAAATTGATTATGACGTGTCACAAAATGAGCACCTTATCTGTCTTAGCTTATGTAACCAAATCCAAGATGAGGTGAATGGAATGAAATTGCGTTTTAATTATCGAAAAGAGAACACTCCGGCATTTCAGGCGATGTTGGCGATGGACAAATATGCAAGCAGTAGTATGGAAGATAAGGTCCTTCATGAGCTTATTAAAATTCGGGCCTCCCAAATCAACGGGTGCTCTTATTGTATTGACAAACATACGAGTGATTTATTGAAAATGGGAGATCATGATCGACGTATTAGGCTGATGAGTGTCTGGCGTGAGACATCGTTGTTCACGGATAAAGAGAAGGCCGCTCTTGAATTGACGGAATACGTGACCACCGTTGCGAATGCAGGCGTGCCCGATTTGGTATACGAGAGAGTGCGGGAGCATTTTAGCGAGAAAGAATATGTTGATCTGGTCATGGCAATTGCAACAATTAACAGTTGGAATCGAATTGCGATTTCAATGGGAATGCATCCGGACTGTTTCGATCAATGAAGGAGGGGGGCGAATGCCCTCTTCTTTTCTTTGTTAGTAAATGGATTCACACATGCTGAGAATGATAAAATGGGTGAAAAAGGAGGGGACGGGAACGGTGATGCTTCATTCGGAAAGCGGGCATGTCGACAATACAATTGATGAACTATACCGCGACTATCGAAAATTAGCCTTTTCGATTGCATATCGGATGCTTGGCGTCGTATATGATGCGGAAGATGCCGTGCAGGATTTATTCGCGGATATGGTAGGCAGGGACTTGAGTGAGGTTCGGCATATGAAAGCTTATATAGCCAAGTGGATGACGAATCGCTGCATCAATGTACTTCAATCCCCCCGTCGAACAAGGGAAAACTATATAGGCGAGTGGCTGCCAGAACCTCTTATTGAGTCAGCGGATCAGCCTGATCAAGCGGCTGAGCGGGCAGATTCGTTGTCGTATGCCTATCTAGTTATGCTTGAGCGGTTAACGCCTACCGAACGGGCTGTATTTTTGTTAAGGGAAGTGTTCGAATACGAGTACGAAGAAATTTCGGACATCGTTGGCAAGTCTGCTCCGAATTGCCGTAAAATAATGAGCCGTGCTAAGGAACATGCTCGTAAGCCATATCCTTCCGTGGAAGATGCGGATGCAAGAAACGCGCTTGTCACGAAGTTCGTTTCGGCCTTTCAGCACTATGATGTAGAGGCGCTGCTGGCCTTGCTATCCGAGGATACCGAGCTTATTATGGATGGTGGATCTCATCCACGTTCTGCTAAGCGTCCTATTGTGGGTAGAAGCCGAGTAGTGACGCTGCTCACCTCTCCGAAGGCGTTCAGGGCAATGCGTTTCAGCTGGCAAGTATCTTTCACTAGCGTGAACGGTGAAATGAACATGGTGTATTGTGATCAAGGAGTTGTGAAGGCGGTATGCTGCTGTGAGTTAACGGCTGAGCAAGATCGCATAAGCAATGTTTATATTATTTTGAACCCGGATAAGTTGGATCATATATCGTTGTAGATAGGAGCAGGAGGAATGACGGTGACACTGGACGAAGTCATGGCTAAGCTGGAAGCGATGGGCACAGAACAAACAAAGAAAACGTTCCTCCGACATGGGGCGCAGGAGCCGCTGTTCGGCGTAAAGATCGGCGATCTGAAGAGGCTGGTCAAGGAAGTTAAGAAGGATCAGCAGCTTGCGCGTGCGCTTTTCGATACAGGGAATAGCGATGCGATGTATTTGGCAGGGCTGACGGTCGATCCATCTGCAATGACCAAGGAGCTTCTGCAATCATGGGCCCAAAAGGCACACTGGCATATGATTGTAGAATGTACGGTAGCTGGTGTAGCTGCGGAAAGTCCGTATGCTCTCGAATTAGCGCGCGAGTGGATGGCATCCAGCGAAGAGATGATCGCGACATGCGGATGGAGCACCTATCTGCACTATATCTCGATTACGCCTGACATGAAGCTGGATAACGAAGAATTGAGGAGAATGCTCGCAATCGTCGAATCGACGGTTCATCAGGAACGCAATCGGGTGCGGTATGCAATGAATCAATTTGTTATAGTAGTAGGCTCGTATGTACTGGCCTTGCATGATGAGGCAATGCGGGTGGCAGAGGCCATCGGCAAAGTGAATGTCAATATGGGCGAGACAGCTTGCAAAGTACCGGAAGCGGCGGCCTATATTCGCAAAGTGGAAGCCGCAGGCAAGCTCGGCGCTAAGCGAAAGACATGTATATGTTAAGGTGAAGCACAGGATTCGGGTTCCTGTGCTTATTTTATGGTATTGACTTCGAGTAAACTCGAAGGAATACAATACAGCCATCAATGAAGAAGTTGCTAAAGGAGAGATGGCTTGTGTGGAACACCAAGATGATGGTAACTGAGTATGGGGGCTCTGAGGTATTGAGGGCTATGCAGGAACCACTGCGTACACCCGAAGCGGGCGAAGTTCGCGTGAAGGTACAGAGTGCTGGCGTTGCGCTTGCAGATATTATGCGCAGGGAAGGTCTGTATCCGATGTCGCCTGAGGTACCTTTTGTTCCTGGATATGATGCGGTTGGGATCGTTGATGCAGTTGGAGCTGGCGTGAACGACTATGCAGTAGGGGATCGCGTTGCTGTATTTTTTAACGGAACAGGTGGATATGCATCGCATGTGTATGCCCAAATGGAGGATGTTGTTCTGATCCCTGCGGCAGTAGATGCTTCAGAGGCGGCAGCTTGTATGCTGAATTATGTGACGGCATATCAGATGCTGCACCGCATCGCGAATGTATCGGAGGGGGAACGAATCCTTATCCATGGCGCGAGCGGTGGTGTAGGGACAGCGTTGCTGGACTTGGGGCGATTGGCGAAACTGGAGATGTACGGAACAGCCTCGGCAGCGAAGCATCAGGTTGTTGCAGGGTATGGCGCGATTCCGATAGATTATCATGCAGATGACTTCGTTGAGGTACTTGCTAGCATCGTTCCTGAAGGAATGGCTGCCGTGTTCGATCCGATTGGGGGCTCCAATTGGGAGCGTTCCATGCGGACGTTGAGTTCGAAAGGGCGCTTTGTCGGTTACGGCTACACATCTGTACTTGAACAGGGACATAATAACAACTGGGTGAAGGATTGGATGGGGGCGGCTGCCCGCGGAACAACGGAGAGTGGGAACCCTGTGCACATGTATAGTATTACTACGCTAAAGAAGGAACGATTGGATTGGTTCCGTGAAGATGTGCAGGCCGTCATGTCCCTGCTGGAAGCGGGTGAGATCCATCCGCTTATCTCTCATCGGATTCCGCTGCGAGAGGCAGCTCGCGCGCAGGAACTGTTGGCAGGAGCTCATTCTGTCGGGAAAATCATTCTTGTGGAAATTGCGTAATTGAGTCAATGGGAAGGAGCTGATAAAGGGATGTACTCCATTGGGGAAGCAGCACGAATAACCGGGGTATCTGCCTATACACTTCGATACTATGAACAGATTGGCCTCCTCCCTAGTCCGCAGCGTCAGGGTGGGAAGCCGGAAGGCGTGAGGCAGTATACCGATCAGGATTTGAGGTTCATTCAATTCATCTATGGACTGAAGCAAACGGGCATGAAGCTGGAGGATATTGCAGCATTTACAGAGGATGGATGTCTATTGTCTGGCGAGCGTCTGCCGCATGATATAGAGGATACACTGTACAAACGAATGGATATGCTTGATCGTCATCTTGCGCGACTTAACACGCAGATTGAACAGCTGGAATCTGTCAGAACGATAGCTGAGGAGAAAAGAAAGATGTACGCCGCTATGCTACTGACTCAGGAGAAGAAGGCAATGGATTCATAGGGGCTAGCCGATGTGGGTTTGCCCTGATTGATCAACAAGTTCTATTTATCTCACTGATATACCTTTGCTATAAGAGATATTGGAACAATTAAGTATCAATTAGGATGAGAGTAAGAAACAAATAAAATGGCTGCTATCCCGCCAACTCCAATAGCACCTGCCACATTTCGCAATACCTCCTATACAAAGAGATGATAATCATGTGCATTCTATGAATGGGATAAATGCCCTTTAAAATGAGTTAATACCATATTTACGACTAGGTACAATACGTACTCTGGATTGCTTCGTCCTCACACGCAAACAGGACTAATCCGAGTGGGGTTAGTCCTGTTCCTAACTATTGTTTATGCCTCAAGCAGTTTCTGCTTCAAGGCTATGATTTGCCTTTCGGTCAATCCAATTGCCGCTAAATAACGCTCTGATCCTCCATATGCTGCATGCAAATGTTGAAGCATCATTTCCATGTTGCTAGGATTGCATCCTAGCAACCGTTCATATAAGTCAGCAGGCATTCCTTCCGGTCGGCCAGCGCGCAGCTCATCCATAATAGGGAGGAGACATTCAGCTGTCATCGCATAATCTTCAATAATGGTTGTATGCGGTACATCTGCCAGATCCAGAAGCAAGGCAGCAACCATACCTGTTCGATCTTTCCCAGCTGTACAGTGGAAGAGAACGGCTTCGTCAGAAGGACTAGCAAGAATTTCGAATATACGCAGGAATGCATCTTGGCTATTGTCCAGCATACTGACATACAGATCGGCTAGACTGTTAACTTGAGGTTGGTTCGTTGTCGCTGGGTTCAGGAGATCGACATTATGATAGGCAACGTTGTCGGAATCAGCAAATGCATCCTTGGCGACGCTCACCTCTTGCGCGTGACGCAAGTCGATAACCGTATGAATTCCGCGTCCCAGCAATTGCGCTTGGTCGCGCTCGGTCAGCTTGTGCTGGCCATCACCGCGATAGAAGCGCCCCCATTGGATTGCACGTCCTTCTTTTGTTGAATATCCCCCTAGGTCACGCACATTGCATGCGCCTTCCAAGCTGATGATTCGTTCATTTTGCTTTGGCTGTGGTACGAATTGATTGTTGTCTTCGATCATTGCTTCTATCCGCCTCTCATGAAGTAGGTAAGTCTATGCTATCATAGACAACAGGAAAGGGACATAAGCAGAAATGGGCAAAACAGACGCAGGGGACAGACATTTATAGCAGCAATGAGGTGTCTTTATGAATATTACATTGGGCCTGTTCGCCCATGTGGACGCAGGGAAAACGACCTTTGCCGAGCAGGTGCTGTATCATACGCGAAGCATACAGCAGCGGGGACGAGTAGATAACAAGGATGCATTTCTGGATAGCCATGAGATTGAGAAGGAACGCGGCATCACGATATTTGCGGATCAAGCCGTGATGACATACAAAGGCAACACCTACACACTTATCGATACACCCGGCCACGTCGATTTTTCCGCGGAAATGGAGCGGGCGATACAAGTCATGGATGTGGGCGTCATCATTGTAAACAGTGTGGAAGGTGTTCAAGGGCACACCGAAACGGTATGGAAGCTGCTGCAGGAGCGGGGAGTGCCAACAGTCTTCTTCTTGAACAAAATAGATCGAGTGGGTGCGAATGCAGATCAGGTCATCGCAGATATCCGCGAGAATTTGACCGCAGATATCATCGACATGACGTCTTTTGATCCGGATCAGGGTCTGAGTGAAGAGATCATTGCTTTCATGGCGGAACGGAATGATCAGTTGTTCGAGCTCTATATGGAGGAGGGTTATGAGCAGGCAGTATGGCTGAGGGAGATGCGGCATATGCTTGCCGAGCGCAGATGGTTCCCTTGCGTATGCGGTTCGGCGCTTCAGGATGTAGGCGTGCAGCAGGCTTTGGAGCTTATCCATCAATTCGTACAGACTGAATATTGCACGACGGGGGAAATGGCGGGACTGGTGTATAAAGTCCGCTATGATGATCAGGGAACTCGTACGACCCATATGAAGGTCACGAGCGGGACGTTGTCTGTTCGGGATGAAATCCGATATGGAACAGAAGCGGATACCATCTTGGAGAAGATTACATCGATTCGTATCTATAATGGGCAGAAGGCGCAGAATGTCGAGCGAGTAGAAGCAGGACAGCTATGTGCGGTTACGGGGCTTACGGCTGCTTCTGCAGGAGTGGGTGTCGGCGCCTATAAGGACACTGCTATCTATCATATTGTACCTACACTCAAGTCTAAAGTTATCTTCCCAGCCGAGTTGCACGTGAAGGAGGTGCTGGCTTGCTTCCACCGGTTGGATGCGGAAGATCCTGCTCTTCGTGTGCAGTGGGATGAGCATGTTCAGGAGATTCACATTCACGTCATGGGTGCTATTCAACTGGAAGTGTTAGCGCGGATCGTGAAGGAACGATTCGGCATTACGGTATCATTTGCGGATCCTGAAATTCTCTATAAAGAAACGATACGCTCTACCGTGAATGGATGCGGACACTTCGAACCGCTTGGGCACTATGCAGAGGCACGCTTGCGTATGGAGCCTGGAGAACGAGACAGCGGCATTCAGATGTTCAACGAGTGTCATCCCGATGAGCTTGGCGTCAATTATCAGAATTTAATTATGCAGCATTTGCTGGAACGGGATCACCATGGGCTGCTGACGGGGTCGCCGCTAACGGACGTGCGGATTACACTGCTGACAGGACGAGCACATAACCGCCATACGAGTGGCGGGGATTTCCGAGAGGCTTCTTTCCGTGCGCTGCGTCAAGGGTTGGAGCAGGCGGATAACGTACTGTTGGAACCGTATTACGACTTCAAAATAACGGTGGATACGGATGATATGGGCAAGGTAATGGCGGATGTGCAGAAGGCGCACGGTGCACTTGAACCCCCTGCATTTATCGGCAGTAAGGCGGTCATCACAGGGAAGGTTCCGGTCTCCACTTTCATGAACTACAGCACGGAGCTTGCCGCCTATACACAGGGCAGAGGGATGCTTCAGCTTCTATTCGGCGGATACGATGTGTGTCATAATGCGGATGAGGTGATTGCACGCAAGAGCTACGACAAGGACGCAGATCCGGCCTATACATCCTCTTCCATCTTCTGTGCCAAGGGACAGGCGTATCGAGTTCCATGGGATGAGGCAGATTCCCATATGCATAGTGAATAACATAGCTAATAACGGAGCTAGAATTTTTGTGCATCAGACCTACATGCACAAGGAGGATCGTCCTCATACGATCGCCAGTCTAAGCGTTTATTTCCGTACTACCATAAAGAAAGGCTGTCCAACAGAATGGGGAATCTCCCAACTTGGACAGCCTTCTTCCGTTCCTCTATTTTAGACAGAACGCGTGAAGCAATTATTCAGCGCCTTGCTGTTCGAACAGCTTCACAATTTCAACAATGACCTCTGTAGCCTTCTGCATATTATCGACGGACACATATTCATAGCGTCCATGATAGTTCTCTCCGCCTGTGAAAATGTTCGGTGTAGGCAGTCCCATATAAGACAATTGTGAACCGTCTGTACCGCCGCGGATCGGCTTGATATCAGGCTCTACGCCAACGTTCTTCATCGCTTTGTAGGCAATGTCGACTATGTGCTTCACAGGTTCGATTTTTTCACGCATATTGTAATACTGATCCTTCAGCTCAATGCTGATGCGTTCAGCTCCATACTTCTCCTGCAAGCTCTTCACGATGTTCTCCATGTTCTGCTTGCGAGCGTTAAAGTTGTCTCTATCGAAATCACGAATAATGTAGCGCATTTTCGTCATCTCTACATCGCCGCTAATGGAGGACAGATGGTAGAAGCCTTCATAGCCTTCTGTCGATTCAGGAGCTTCCTCTACAGGCAAGCGGCTATTGAATTCCATTGCGATTTTCGCTGCATTGACCATTTTGTTCTTGGCCGTACCCGGGTGGACGTTCTTGCCCTTGAAGATCAAGGTAGCTTGAGCAGCATTGAAGCTCTCATATTCCAACTCGCCAAGCGGGCCTCCGTCTACCGTGTACGCATAACGAGCATTGAAGGCTTCCACATCGAAGCGATGAGGGCCTCTGCCGATTTCCTCGTCTGGAGTGAAGGCAACGCGAACCTTCCCGTGCTTGATCTCTGGATTGCGAATCAAGTACGCCATCGCTGTCATAATTTCAGTAATGCCAGCTTTATCGTCTGCGCCGAGCAGTGTTGTGCCATCTGTTGTAACGAGCGTATGCCCGATGTAATTGTGTAGTTCAGGGAAGTCCTTTGGCGAGAGAACAACGCCTTGTGCTTCATTCAGCACGATGTCCTTGCCGTCGTAGTTCTCAACCAGTTGAGGATTTACGCCTTCGCCCGATAGTTCGGTAGCCGTGTCCACATGGGAGAGGAAGCCGATTGTAGGAATGTCCTTGTCTGTATTGGCAGGAAGCGTAGCCATGACGTAGCCGTTCTCGTCCATTGTCACTTCTTCCATGCCGAGCGCCTTCAGCTCATCCACGAGCAGGCGAGCCAAGTCGAGCTGTCCAGGTGTGGAAGGGCAAGTTTCGCTGTCGTCATTGGATTGGGTATTCACTTTAACATAGGATGTAAAGCGTTCAATTAGTTCTTGTTTCACGACATTTCACCTCTGAATAGTAGCGTATCAATCTCCTTTCATCTTACCACGAATAGCAGGACTTTACCCTATTTGTGGCAGCGTCCCCTTGGAACATGTATAAGAGGGAGGGGGTGCCATTCCAACTTCTCTTGAACCCTCCCTATTTTTGAATGGGGATGTGAATCCATATCGTCGACTGTGGATGGTGTGGTCCATAGAAGTCACGTCCATATACCTCGAAGTCTGCCCGATCATCGAGGCGAAGCGGTGTGTTGTTCAGCCATGTTCCCCAGATGTAATCGTAGGTGCTCCGGAGCTGCTGGGTAGTACCCTGATGCTTGAAGACAGCATAGGTACCGGCAGATATGGTGTACAACCGCATGCCGTGCGGAATGTCACCAATACGCTCCACGGCGAATCCAGCCATATGCCCAAAAGTCGAATGCTCCGTGATGTCTCGGAACCTGACATCTTGTTGGGGTGGACATATTCCGTAGCTTGTGAGTTCCGACGTCAGAGCGCGAATTTCATGACGACGTTGAAGTAGTTCCTTCCACAGTTCCGGTATCGTATTGTGATCGGGAGAGACAGCCCCACTAACTCCTACGACATGAATATCACTCACGATTTCTGTGATGCTTGGGACAAGGCTAATGGAGTCAAGCCGATGCTGCAGGCGATCGCCCAGCAGTGTATCCTTCTCGAGGAAGATGGGACGTCTGCTGCGCTTACGGAAACTGCCTGGCGTTATGCCGAAGACCTGCTTGAATGAGCGGGAGAAGGCCTCTTGGGACTCAAATTGAAACTCTAAGGCAATGTCCAATATGGATCGCTCACTCGACAGTAAGACTACAGCAGCTTCGGTTAGTCTACGCTTACGAATGTAGTCACCGAGTTTCTCCCCTGTCATTGCAGCAAAAATACGATGAAAATGATAGTATGACAAATGGACAGAGGCGGCTACACGCTCTGCATCCAGCCGCTCTGTCAGATGCGATTCGATGAATCGAATCGCTTGTTCAATCTGTTCCTTATAGGTTTGCATAACCGGATCACCACTTATTTCATTTGCCAAAAATCAGGTGCATAATCATGATGACGTATCGATATCTGCACATGATCTACTGGTATTTTCCCGCCTACGGGCACAGTATACCATGGATTATCAATTGGAGAACCAAAGCATATATTGATCGTTCGATCATCCAAGTCGAACAGCATGGAACGCAATGTGCCGAACCACTGGTTGTAATTATGAACAGCCAAGCCTTGCGGGTATTCAGTTGAAACTAATGATTGCAGATCCTCCATCTTTACAGAATCAGGCCGCTCCAGGAACTGCTGCAAGATGTGCTGGCGGACAACCGAATGATTCAATTTGCCGGGCTCCAATTGCTCAATATCCGCGAACAGCGGATGGTTCGTGGCTGCGATATAAGGAGTTTGGTTTGTATCGCCTACCTCGCGAATTGCTTTGTGTCCGTCGAAGGTTTCGACCAATGCTGCATGGCCATGCGGGTCGCAGATGATGAGATTCATGTTGGATGCAATCGGCATCTCCTTCACGAGATGCAGGGCTTCGCTGACGTTGCGGCACTGTTCTAGTAAAGCTCGCACGACTGCCCAGAATTGCAAGCCGCTAGCTCTAGGAGGTCTCATACCGGGTGCATTGCCGACAGGCATACCGCAAGCAGAGAAGGTGACGCATAGTCCATGCTCATTCATGCCTTCCGTTCTGCCGAACAGAAATACGGAAAAGCCAGTATGCCTATACGCCTTCTCAATGGATGTAGAGCATAGCCTCATATCATCCACATTGGGGGAGAGATCGTAATTGCGGAGCATGTACGTGTGCCCATTCTCGGTTTTAGCTGGAAGGATAGCACAATGGCTGCATCCTGAATGAAGCGCAGAGCTGGCATAATAAGAAATCAACGACGGCGGCACTTCTAATGCCGCACAGAATCCGTCAATCTCCTCCGTTATTCCTGGACAATATTGTTCAAGCAGTGCGGCTGCTTCTTTCCATTGATCCTCAGGTAACGGCTCGTTCAATAATATGCCTTGCAGAAAGTGAGGATGCTTCTTCGCAAACTCTCCTTGCTGGTACCCCGCCTCATAATGTGTTCCCTCGATATAAGAAAAATAGCCTTGGATTTGCTGCATACATAAATCCCCCTTCATGACATTGTTAGCTCTTGTTCTAGTGTAGCGGGATAAGCTTCCTACGTTATGATATTTCCTGCTGTCTTCTCAAGGCTGTGCAGCAATACGGCATATTCAGATGTCTCTTGTCTCTGGTTGAAGGTCAATCCTTATCAAATTCTTAACTCCTTAACATTCACTTAACGGCAGGAACAATTCCCCTAACTGGGCGTCCTATTATATATCGCTTATTATCGCTTATCACGTAAGCTGCAGAGTTGGAACGGCGTAAGGGGTTCGTCCTCATCCCGCTGCCAGAAGAGGAGTAAGTAGTTGGAAGTCGAATTAATATGTACCAAGGGGAGACGCTCCTTCAAGCAGAAGCGTTTTATTAGCATACATGGAAAGGGAGATAGTCACATGGGCAAGGAAACGATTCTTGTCGTTGATGATGAGAAGGAAATCATTGAACTGCTGCAAATTTATTTGAAGAATGAAGGGTACGAGCTACTTCAGGCATCCAATGGAATCGAGGCTTTGGATCTACTGGAGAAGCATGAGGTGCAGCTGATTATTCTGGATGTGATGATGCCTCATATGGATGGCATTCAGGCATGCATGAAGATTCGGGAGGAACGCAATACACCTATTATTATGCTGTCCGCGAAGGATCAGGATATAGATAAAATTACAGGGCTCAGCATTGGCGCCGATGATTATGAGACGAAGCCGTTCAATCCGCTCGTGCTAATGGCGCGAATCAAATCTCTGTTGCGGAGAACGAAACAGCTCCGGCAAGAGGAAAATCCGCATACTGAACATGAAATCTTCATTGACGATATGGTGATCAATACAGCGACCTACACGGTTATGGTAGATGATATTCAGGTAAAGCTAACGCCGCGGGAGTTCGCCATATTGAAGCTGCTTGCGGCCAATCGTGGGATCGTGCTAAGCATGGAGAAGATATACGAGGAAGTGTGGAACGAGCCCTTCATGGAATCTAAAAACACGGTAATGGTACATATTCGTAAGATAAGGGAAAAAATCGAGAAGGATCGCCAAAACCCGCAATATATCAAGACGGTCTGGGGCATCGGCTATAAATTGGGGTAGGAGCGGATATGGAGAAGCGAAACATGACGACGAAATGGCTGAATTCGATTCGATGGAAATTCCTAATTACATTTATTGCGAGTATCGGTGCCACGGGTATTTTTTTGCTGCTCGGACAGCTGCTGGCCTCTTACTTGCTGCAGCACAGTCCGTATAATATAGCGCTGAAATGGGTGATCAACAATATCGGCTCCCAGCCCGTGTTTGTCATGTCGGGATGCCTATTATTTATATTTAGCTACTATCAGCTGAGTCGCCCTATAGTAAGTCAATTCACGAATATCTCCAATGGGCTACAGGAGATGGCGAACGGGAACTTCGCTGTGAACATCCAAATAGATTCGTCGGACGAACTAGGCGATATTGCACAAAGGATCAATGGCGTAGCAACTGAATTGGATAGCTACCTGCAAGAGATTACTCATGGACTGGGTGAAATCGCTACGGGTGAGCTTCAACATGAAATACCGGTAAGATCAGCTCAAATGCTGGGCAATGTGGCGGAGAGCATTAACCAAATGAGTCGACAGTTAAGCCAATCGATTGAGGAAGAGCGGAAGGCGGAGAAAACAAAGAGCGATCTCATTACGGGGGTATCGCATGATTTGCGCACACCGCTAACATCGATACTCGGCTTCCTCGAGCTTATAGAGAAGGATCGTTATCATGACGAGGTGGAGATTCGTTATTATGTCAACATTGCCTATGAAAAAGCGCTCGACTTGAAAAAACTAATCGATGATTTGTTCGAGTATACACGCATCAATAACGGACTTCCGCTTCAAGTACAGGAACTGCACATTACGAGCTTCATCCGTCAATTAGTGGAGGAATTCGTACCTAGTCTGGAAAAGGCAGGCTTGGAGTGCAGATTGCATGTAGAGAAGGACACGCTCAATGTACTGGCAGACGGCGACAGGCTCGTTCGGGCGTATGAGAATTTATTGTCAAATGCAATTCAGTATGGCCGCAAGGGGAAATATATCGACATCGAGATACAGTCACTGGACGGACAAGCAATTATTCGTATTATCAATTATGGCGAGCCGATACCAGAGCGGGATCTGCCATTCATCTTCGACCGATTCTATCGCGTGGAACAGTCCCGTTCCAAGGAGACAGGCGGAACGGGGCTCGGGCTGGCCATTACGAAAAGTATTATCGAAGTTCATGGAGGACAAATCGCGGTATACAGCAATCCGTATCAAACGACATTCGAGACGATACTGCCAGCAGTATCGAAGAATTCATCGAGCAATGGAGTAATCGTTACAGCACCAACGATGTCCCGTTCAAGTGCTTCCGCAAGGTGATAGCGGAGGCGTTCAACAAGGCGTTGAGGCATGAGCTCACTGCTTGAGCTCAGCGGTATGGCAAGGCTCATTGAAAACTCAATGGGCCTTTTTGAGATGTCGCTCATGCGCAAGGGGCATACCCCAAGGCTTGCGAATAGCCGCATAATCAGCAGGCATAGACTAAAGATTGTCCTGTCGGTTACAATATGGGAAATTCATGCCATTCATAGGGGAGACATCGGATGAGCCTACAAGCAAATGAAAGCTATGAAATTACACAACTGTGCTTATTAGCCGGAAAGATTATGCTGCAGAGCGGTGGAGAGACGAATCGGGTGGAAGATACCATGATACGTATTGCTGCTTCCTATGGATACGAGAATTGCCACAGCTTCGTGACACCGACAGGTATTATTTTCGCGATAGATGGTTCAGCACCGATTACACGCTTGTATCGAATATCCGAGCGGTCGACTGATCTGAAGAAGGTGACACTCGTGAATGATATTTCACGGAAGATCAGCAGCGGCAGCTTGTCCTATACAGAGGCTCATCGTTTACTGAAAAAGATTGAGGTATCCAATCTGGCTTATCCCGTATGGCTGCAGATTGCTGCTGCGATGCTGTCGAGCGGCTGCTTTACGATTATGTTCCGGGGCGGATGGCCTGAGTTCATTCCCTCGCTGCTTGCTGGCGGGCTTGGATTTTCACTCTTTCTGTATTTCCATCGCTTATCGCGGATTAAGTTTTTCTCTGAATTTCTAGCATCGATTGTAGTCGGAACAGTGTCCTATTTCTGTGTGCAGTATGGTCTGGGTCGTGATCTCGATAAGATCGTCATCGGGTCGGTGATGCCGCTTGTTCCTGGGCTGCTTATTACGAATGCAGTTCGTGATTTGATGGCGGGACACTTAGTATCTGGGATCTCGAAGGGAGCGGAAGCATTTTTGACTGCCTTCGCGATTGGAGCAGGGGTCGCTTGTGTCTTGTCATTTGCCTAGGATCGCAATTAAGTAGTGGATTTAGAACTCAACACGATGGACATATAGACTGAGGGAGGCACTTGGTTATGATTGAGCAGCTCATTGTGAGCTTCGTTGCTTCGGCTGCGTTCGGAATTCTATTCAACAGTCCGCCTAAGCTAATGCTTCAATGTGGATTTGTCGGCATGGCAGGCTGGTTCGTATATATTCTGTGCACGGACAATAATATTGGCCCTATTCCTGCGAGCTTGGCCGCATCATTCGTCATTGCGATGATGAGTCATTTGTTCGCTAAGCTGTATCGCACCCCGATTATTGTGTTCAACGTTGCCGGTGTCATTCCGCTTGTACCCGGTGGCATAGCATATGATGCGATGCGAAATATTGTAGAAGATCAGTACGATCAGGCGATTCAGCTTGCCTTCAAGGCGTCGATGATATCGGGTGCTATCGCGATCGGAATCATTTTTTCAGAAGTGCTTCATCAGGTTATGCGCAGGCGAGTAAAGGGATAAGGTGATGATGAAGTAGGCTCTCCCTTAATTTTTCTTTCTGAATTGTGTAGAACAAGAGGCGGCTAAGATGATTAATAAAAATATCATAATTAGATTAATTTGCTGTCCATATAAGAACTTGGATAACAACTCATTGACCAAAATCGCACATGTAATGGTTAGCGTGAGGAGAGCGAGTTTACGATTGGGATCCTTTGCTCGTTTGCTGATTAGGATAATAACGCCTATTGTCAATGAAGCGTAGAATAATAATAGAGACATAACCCCCATTATAGAGAGAGTCATGAAATACCACTTCCTTTACATTAGGTTTGTGGGGATTATATCATACGTGTGCGGCAGGACGATTATTTTATTGTAACCGGGTAGAGCAAAGAAAGGGGAAGGCCGAGGCCTGTCCCCTTTTCTAATTTTCAATTAACCGGTTACGGATTTCGCTGATTTTCCTCGGAATAACAGGAAGCGTACCAATTCAATAAGTGCAATCACAAGCAGGGACATGCCAAGCAGCGGCATGAGCAGACCGAGAATGATTAAAATGACATAGAAGCCGATCATTGATTTCGTGTACGGCTGTCTTGGAGGTGCTGCAAGTCTTCCCCGAGGTCTGCGCATCCACCACATTTTAACTCCCCAGTATACAATGGCAAGCAGTGCAACTACCGTCAGCAGGCATAGGATCTGGTTCGGCCAGCCGAATAGATGCCCTTCATGCAAAGGAATCCCATAAGTGAACCACTGGGCGATAAGTCCGTAATCACGGTAGTCGATCTTATGAATCTGTGTGCCGCTATATTGATCGAAGTAAGCTGTTATTTCCTCGCTAGGCTTGATAACATCCATTCCGGTAATGCCTGATCCTGCGGATTTAGATGCCGTGTAGACGTCTTTCTCATCTGCTGGCAGGCTCAAGACGAAAGGCTTGGTCACTCCGTAATGATGGAGCATATGCTCGATATCATCTACAGAGAGTGGCAGATAGCCGGATGAGGATTGCGGAGCTTTCTCCTTTCTAGTAGCCCATGGCAGCTCCTTCGCTTCGGATTGCGGCGGGCTCACATACAGCTTCGGATACCCAATCGATTCGTTGCTTGCCGCCAGTTGATAGATCTGATTGCCCATGAAGCCAGACCAAGGAAGCCCTGTAACGATAAGAATAAGCAACGGTATGGTGAATATAATACCGAAAACGGTATGCCTTGACTTCGCCTTCTCACGCTTCGATCCAGTTGCAGACGCTCTCTTTTTCCAACCCATATATAAGCCAGAGACGATCAGAAATACTGCCCAGCATGCTGCTAGTTCCACCAAGTAGTTGACGGCGGTTCCACCCACTAGCAATGAACTATGCAAATTCCGAGTTATATTTCCAAAGGTGTCGTCGGCAAGGATGCTTCCAACGAGTTGTTTGTTACGATCTACAAATACATATCTTTCTTGACCGGCTTCATCACGCATGGAGAATCTGGTGTTGCGCGATTCATCATCGAAGTAACTGACCTTCGTCACTCGTTCTCCCGGGTACGCTTGCTCCGCAGCTGCAATTGATTGACTTGTTGTTAAGGTCTGGGTGTTGGTGCTCTGTCCGAAGTGAAGCGATTTGTATGCGATATCCTCGATTTCCGATTTGAACAGATATCCAATTCCGCTAAGCGATAACGTAATCAGCAGGGGGGCAATGAACAACCCCGCATAGAAATGCCATCGCCAAAACATATGGCTAAGTCTGTTGTTTGTTTTCATACTATGATGTTCCTCCTCTAAAAACAGGGGCTAGGTTGCAATACTAGGTCATTGTATGTGGAGGCGAAAAAGCGGACAAGACTCGATCGGGCTATATTTCACCGCATTTATTGAAAATTTAGTTACTTAATTTCGAGATAATCGTAGTAGAGGATAATTTTATAATGGTATATATAGGAAATTGGTGTGGCAAGAAGAAGAGGCAATTGAAGTCGTAGAAGGTCACAAGTAGAACGCCATAAGAAGAAAGGGAGAGAGTGCAATGAATGAGAGCCCTCCATTAAAGCCCGCGGATGAGGAAGCTGCTTGATTAACCGGATCGCTGACAGCAGCCCAACGGGGGGGCCAAGATTCCTTTATAGACTGCAACAGTACAAGATGTGTAAATGGATTCTTGGCCAGAATCATGCCTAAAGCGTGCAGTTATTCATGATGAATACGGATGTTTAAATCAGGATGAGCTTCGTTAATTATGTTAATTTGGGTAGCTAGTATATCGTATTCGATTGGCAAGCGGAAAAGCTTATTGTCTGGCAGGAATGTAATGCTCGTTCCTGTATCTTGAGTAATGCCGATTGTCCGTAATCTTCCTTGCGGAATACCCTGCTTATAATCTTGGCGGAATACTCTTCCTTCACGGCGAATCTCCACGGAAAGCGTGGATGAGAGCGCATTAACGACCGCCATGCTAATCCCCTGTTCTCCCCCGGGAGCAGTGAACGAAGCGCTTCTTGAGAACCTTCCCATATCCGTTAGAACGGATTGTGCCTGTGTAACATCGTGACCGGGAAGCACATTCACTGGGATGCCTCGGCCGTTGTCCGCAATGGTAACGCTACTATCCTGATGTACAAACAGGTTCACTTCTGTGCAATACCCTGCCTGGTGTTCTTGGATACAGTTCTCTAGGACAGCATGTATCAATAGATGCGGGTCATATTCATCTTCAGGAGCTCCCAAGTAAGTACCGGCATTACTCCGTGCCTCTGCCATCTCCATGTAGTCGCTGGCGTTGTTCAAGTCGGTGGCAGCTGATAGGAGCAGCAAGAGCGGCATAATACGGTGCTTAGGAACGGAATAGGCTCCGCCGCGTTCTTCCTGAACGAGCAGATCAGCGCCCAGCAAAGCCTTCGTATGGTGATACAATTGACCAGTTGTCCCCATATGAAGCCGTTCTACAAGCTGCGGTCCAGTTTGCGGCCCTTGCAGTAGGGAGATCAGAATCTCAAGACGCTGTTTATGCCCGAGTGCGCCGAGTACCTTGGCGGCCTTATCACTGTCTAAGGTAAGCAATTGGCTTACTCGTCGTTGACAAGGAGGCAAATGGTAGAGTTCATTCGTGCTGTTGTAATAAGAACCTGAGTAATTCAATTCCCCGAGGTCTTCTCGGTCATAGCTTTGATGCGCGGACTGTGTAAGGGGCATTTCGAATGCTCTCTGACCCGGCACAGCGCCGTCTGATGCGATTCGTCTGACTAGCTGATGTACTTCTTCTAATTGAGCTTTCAGTACATCCAACTCAGCTTCCACGTTGCGTGGAGATACCATCATACATCACTCCAAACTAATTATTGAAATGCGTAATTACGTATTTAAGTAAATTATAAACTGAATGTTTTTCATGTCAATCGCATGCTTCAATAATATGAGCCCTGGGATGCCCCAAATGAGGTCAGTTCCAGAGGCTCTTTGTCTCCTGCTACTTCAGTTGATATGTATAAGAGCTCGGAGTCGCGCCAGCGATCCGCCGAGTAAAATAGAGCATATCTCCCTTTATACTCTCGAAGTAAAGACTGTCGCCCTGCTTGTTCAATCCATTGGTCAATGCGGAGTCGATCAATGCTTTTTCTTCGCCGGTCAGGAGGTGCTTGTATAAAGCTATCGATTCTTTGGTCCTCCTATTGAAGAGATACAGGATTTTCTGTCTGGATGGGCGCACGAGCAAGTAATCGTCGAAGGCTTCCTCCACCGTAAACGTATCGTTCTCTCCGAAAATCTCCTGTGCAGAATAGGATGTCTTGATTGTTCCGTCCGTATCGGCGAGTTTTAAGGTGCTGTTGTCGATCATGATCCATAAGTCTCCGGCTTTTTCAATGCTTTTAAGATTAGTTCCGTTTCTCTCGTAACCGACTATGGACGAAGTCGCAACTTCATGATGATGGATGATCGCTTTATAGATAACATATCTCCTAGTAGAGTCATCTTCGATTTGCAGCATATAGCTGTCATTACTGATCTGGGATGCAGTCAATATGCTGGTATCCGAAGTTTTCAAGTTTATATTTTTAAGTAAAAATGGCTTATTGCCTGTACTCATATACAGGTCACCTATACTTTTGCGAAACCAAAATGCAGCACCCTTCTCTTTTGCGAATATATACGGCGTGTTATACGTAATATCCACGGTGCCAGTCCTGCTTTCCCAAGACATCGGCACTTGCAATACGGAAGAGAACAGCTGAAGCGGAACATACAGCGCGTTGTTATGTATAATCGGGGCTCCCTCAAGCTGTATCGTTTTACCGAAGGATTTGACTTGAGATTCCCCTACCTTCATTATGACCTCTTGTCCGGGAACAAGCACGCGAAAGGAATCATTGGAACTATCCATCCAGGTGAAAAAGGATAAATAATGGCCAAGTGAAAACATTGGCACGTATATGCGTCCCGACTGAAATATGGGTTTACCGTTTAGTTCTGCCTCTGCATGGTTAATCCGGATGGTAATATCGGACTCTAAACCAATTTTGGGACGGAAGAGGAAGACGGCGGCTGTCAACAATACGGCGGCGGCCAAAACATAGTTTAACCACTTTAGGATCTTCAAAGATCTCCCTCCAAATAGGTATATACATCCTATATTACAGGACGAATCTGGAAAGGGGAAGGCAACAGGTCAAGGATTCGACCACGATCAATAGGCGAGAATATAGCTTGGATACATGGAAATTGGGCGAAAGAGAACTTGACGGAAGATCGAGAACTAGGCAATTGCGGGGAGGTTCGGCTAAGATAGTACTCATAAGTTTTCAGACAACTGTCTGTTCAGATCGTCGAGGAGGGGGGCAGTTTACGGTTATGTTCAAATCTACGTATTTGCGCATTTTTGTATGGAGTGGCATATTTATCACCCTCATCATTATTCCGTTCTCCTTGTTTCTTGTTCAGCGTTTCTCAGATTATGCCACTGTGCAGTTAGGTACGATGAATCGGGAGAGAATTGAGGAGACGAGAGAGCGGACGGAATTTATTCTGTCGAAGCTGAAAGGGTATGGACTGATTATGTACGGGGATCAGACCATTCAGAACTGGATGTATTCGAATCAAGATGATCCACTGCAGGATGCAGCAGCACTCCAAACCCTATCCAAGTACCTATCGAAAGAACCCTTTTTTGAAGGCGCTTACTTATTGAATATGCGCAGAGAAAAAGTGATTGATTTCAATGTAGGGCTGATCGACTTTCAGGAATTCTCCGACCATACGATTCTCGAGAAAGTGAAGCAAGGCGCTCCCACTCTATTGCAATATTTTCATCATGAAGTAGGAAACAAATCCTACATAGGCTTATTGCTTCCGTCCTCCTATATCCGTAAGGAGCAGTATGGCTATCTCGTTGTATTGTTGAATAAGCGTGCAATGGAGCAGTACCTCATCGCGGGAGACGCTGATCCGGATTATCAAGTCGCGTTATTAGACCGGTCGGGGAGACAGGTACTTGGCGCAATCAACGAGTCAATTATGCCTGAGGTTATTCAGTCTAGATCGAATGATAAACATGGTGCTCTCGAACTCAAGAACGAGGGGGAGAGACTGTACATCAACTATATCGACTTAGAAGCGCAAGGCTGGACCCTATATTCGCTCTCGGGAATGAAGCAATTCCGGCAGCAGGCGACGACTTTTCAGCAGACGATCGTGCTGTACTCGGTACTTCTGCTAGTTGTCCTGCTCATCGTTGTATTTTGGAATTCACATCTCTTCTTCAAGCCCTTCCGAAGACTGGCGAATCAGGTTCACGGCAAGCTTGGACTTCATGCTGTCAGCGATTACGATGCGATTCAGCAGAGTGTCACGCTGCTGCGTGATCATTATCCCCTTATCAAGATGGAATACCTGCGTCAATGGATTCTTCAGGGCAGATTGGGAGACAGCACGCGGGCAGCGCTTGCTCGTGAATCGAGGATTCTTCAACACGAATGGATTAGGCTGTCTGTCGTGAAGATTGATGGCTTCTATGACATTGCGAAGCAATATGACTTTATGTCCCGGAAGCTGCTCAAGTATGCAGTTGGCAATATTGCGGAAGAACTTCTAGGCAGCGAGAGCCGAACGATCGAAGTAGTCGACTTTGGCGGTGATCACCTGCTGCTTCTGATTGGAGTTGCCGAACCTGCAGATGATGTGATGGAGCAATTAACGGAGCTCCGTCGTCAGGCTAAGGAGCATGTGCAGATGAACATCACTGTTGCTTATAGTGCAGCCAAGCATGTTCGCGATGATATGCGTGTTGTCTATGATGAGCTATGTGAGGTGACATTGTTCAAGTTCGTTAGCGGCGAGGATCGCATTTATACGGAGCAGGAGTATGAACGATACGCAGATTTGCACTGTCAGCCGGATGATATATTGCTGGATCAGCTCATCCAGTCTATTCGGAGCGGCAAGGAAGAGCAATCCTTGAACCTCCTGGAGCAATTATTTGCAAGATTGCAGACGATGAGGTATTCAGAATGTCAGTTCCAGCTGCGGCTGTTATTCTTCTCTTTCGTCAAATCCTTCAGCAAGCTGACTTCCATTGATAGTGTGGAGGGGATGGAGCAGCGCCTGAAGAGGTTCACGAAGCTGGAGGATATCCATATGTGGATGAAGGAAGAGATAGTCCGCATCATGTCGCTGCTTGGCAATCAGAAGAGCTTGAATCGCAAGGGGAAGATCGTTCAAGAGGTGGTCGAATATATCCAATATCATATTCACGATCCAGCACTGTCCGTTGATGATATCGCAGACCACATTGCACTCTCCGCCAAATACGTGCGCCAGCTATTTATCGATCATTATGGATACTCCATGTCTCAGTACATACTCAATAGGCGTATCGAAATGGTGAAGGAATTGCTGCTGCATTCCGATTTGAGTGTTGCAGATATTTCACAGCAGGCAGGATTCCAGACCAAGAGCCACTTCTTCACCGCCTTCAAAAAGTCGACAGGGATGACACCAGCACAGTACCGGCTGGAGCAGGTGCAAGAGGCAAGTGGTTAGCGGAGGTAATGAGCCGTAAACGCAATAGAAGCCAAATCTGCAAAATAAGAACCCTGACATATACCAAAGCAGAACCTGATTCGGCCAATGAGAACTAGTGAGATCCATAGGTGAACTGCTACGATGACCCTATCGCTCAATGATTCCACACATAGATCGTGAATAGTGAGGAGGGGAGGCTTTGCGACGTACAAAAAGAGGAGGCCATGGATTTGTTGATGAGATAAGGAAGAATCGATACCTATACTTACTCGCCCTGCCAGGGCTGCTGTTTCTGCTTCTCTTTGCTTATATGCCAATGCTGGGGCACTTGCTGGCTTTCCAGAGATACCGGCTTGCCGATGGACTGTTCGGCAGTGCGTGGATAGGCTTCCAGAACTTCGAGTTCTTCTTTCAAGGCAATGACTGGCTGCGCGTCACATGGAACACCGTATTTCTGAACGGATTGTTTCTCGTGTTCGGTCTTGGAACAGCAGTTGTGCTCGCCATTCTGTTGAATGAGGTCACAGGCAAGTGGTTCAAGAAGACCGCGCAATCATTTGTCTTTCTGCCCTACTTCATTTCTTGGCTCGTTGTCAGCATGATGGTGCAGACGATGTTCAGTTCTACAGAAGGAATAATGAATCAGGCATTGACGGCGCTTGGCTTTGAAGGGGTGGATTGGTATCTATCCCCTGGAGTATGGCCTTATATTCTGACCTTCGTGTACGTATGGAAGGTTGCGGGATACAACTCCATTATCTTTCTGGCATCGATTACGAGTATTTCTTCTGAATATTATGAATGTGCCAAAATGGAAGGGGCGACCCGTCTCCAGCAAATCATGTATATCACGCTTCCGCTATTGCGTCCGATCATCATCATTATGACGCTGCTTGGCATCGGCCGAATATTCTACGGGGATTTCGGTATGATATACGCCATTATTGGAGATGTTGGCGTGTTGTTCCCAACGACGGATGTCATTGATACGTATGCATATCGCGCGCTGCGGCAGATGGGCAACTTCAGTATGTCCTCTGCGATTATCCTCTATCAGTCCTTTATGGGACTCATCGCCGTTGTTTTTTTCAATTGGTTGACACGGAAGGTTGACCCAGATTCTAGATTGTTCTAAGGTGTGATGAACATGCGTGAACGATTGTTTCTTGGCATTGTATATGGTTTTCTAATTGGTTTTGCCCTGATTTGCTTCATCCCGTTTTGGATTGTATTGATCAATTCCTTTACGAGCGAATCGTACATCCAGACTGCTGGATATCAGTTGTTCCCCACGTCCTTCAGCTTAGATGCTTACGCCATGCTCTTGTCCGGAGATCAGGTCTTCCGGAGCTATGGAGTCACGTTATTCGTCACCATTACCGGAACGGTGCTTGGCGTCCTCCTTACAGCTTCCTATGCATACGTATTGAGTCATCCGAAGGTGAAATATCGGAATGTCCTATCCTTCTTGACCTTCTTCACGATGCTGTTCGGCGCAGGACTTGTTGGATTCTATATGCTCATCGCGAACTGGCTTAATCTGAAAGACTCCTTATGGGCGCTTGTCCTGCCATACTTGCTGAACCCGTTCTATGCCTTCATCCTTGTGTCCTATTATCGGTCTCTGCCTTATGAGTTGAACGAAGCAGCGACTGTGGATGGGGCCAATGACATTCGTATCTTCTTTCGTGTCATATGGCCGATTTCCCTGCCGGTCATTGCAACGGTTGCTCTGTTCTATGCGCTGCAGTATTGGAATGACTGGTACCTGTCGCTGTTATTTATTGATAACTATAAGCTTCATCCGCTGCAGATGATGATTAGACAGCTGATGTCTAACTTGAATGCCATGGCATACGTAGCCGGGAGCAAGACGGAATACAATATTGTCGTCCCAACCTACGGCATGCAGCTTGCTATTGTCTGCATCACAATTGGACCAATTGTGTTCGTATATCCATTTGTACAGAAATATTTCATTAAAGGCATGACATTAGGATCCGTGAAAGGCTAATTCATATCTTGTTGTAGGGGGAACGAAGAAATGAAAATGAAACACTGGTGGAACATGTCGCTGGTGCTGTTGTTGTCATTGTCTCTGATTGTGGGCTGCTCAAAAGGAACAGATGGATCGTCTGGCACGGATGCATCGAAGGGGAGCGAGTCGTCAAGCAGTAAATTGGAACCGGTTACATTGAAGATTATGATCCCGGGGGATCGGCCACCAGATATGGATCTTGTCATTGCAGAAGCTGAAAAGCGGATGAAGGATACGATTAACGTCAAGTTGGACATCGTATTCGTGCCGTGGGCTGACTTGGGGCAGAAGACACAGGTGACCCTTGCTTCTGGTGAAAATATCGATCTGATCTTCGATGCACCATGGCTGCATATCAATCAAATGATTGCAGACGGTTACTATGAGCCACTGGATGATCTGCTCAAGCAATATGGCAAAAACGTGTTAGAGAAGCGTCCACAGCAAATGTGGGATGCGAACAAGTATGACGGAAAAATCATGGCAGTGCCGCTTGGATTAGTCTACATGGCGGGCAACGCTTATGTCGTGCGCAAGGATATCCGTGAGAAGCTCGGTGTGCCACCAATCAAGACCTATAAGGAGTTAATTGATTTTGCTTACAAGGTGAAAGAGAAGGAGCCAGGCATCGCCCCGTTCACGGCGGCAGGAACCTCCGGGCAGCAGACATATTCGATGGTCAGCCAGCGCAGTCTGCATGATTATGATACGCATGTGCGGTTTACCCATGCCCTTGGCAGCAGTCTGACCTTATATTACAGAGGGAATGATGGCAAGGTATTCAATCTGTTCGAGAATAAGGAACCGATTATGACATGGTTGAAGGAGGCCAGAAAGATGTATAAAGATGGCCTCGTATACAAGGATATTTTGACTGCGAAGGATTTCATTCAGCCTTTCATGAGCGGGAAAGCCGCTATCGTGACAAAGGGATCGTTCGGTACAGGACTTTCCTTCGATCAGCAGTTCAAGAGCAATGTTCCGAACGGTGATCTGGAGACCGTAACCTTCTTCGATCCGACCAAAGGGGCAAATATCTCGAACTTCAAGCAGTGGAACTTCCTCGCCGTTCCGAAGGTGAGCAAAAATAAGGAACGTGCTGTCATGTTTATGGACTGGGCTAATGAGAAGGAAAATTATGATCTGCTGTCCTACGGGATACAAGGGAAGCATTGGGAAGCTCTTGGCGACAAGGAATATAAAGTGCTCGATACGAAAGGGTATTCGCAATTCGGCTATGTGTGGGTATGGAATCCTATCGATGAACGGACGGATGCGGGAGCAGACAAAACGTACGAACACTTCGATGCTGTGCTTCGTGATGCAGACAGTTTCACGAAGGATATATTGACGGGATTCGAGTTCGATTCCTCTGCTGTACAGAATGACCTTAGCCAATATAATACGGTCGAGGCGAAGTTCTATCCTGCATTGTTCAATGGTGTCCTTGATCCTGAGGAGACACTGAAGAAGTTCGAGGCTGAGGCAGGGCCTTCCCTTAAGCGGATTCAGCAGGAGCTGCAGCGTCAAATCGATGCCTTCTTGGCAAAGAAGTAGCTCATCACTGCAAAAAAAAGAGGCTATCCAGAAGTCTTGCGACTTCAAGGATAGCCTCTTCGTTCTTCTTACAAGTAACCCCAGATCATCGTGAACAGTGTACCGAACAACGTCACGAGAGCTACGAATAATGCGTACAGAATATTCGTATAGTTGGCTGTTTTCGTTGTCTTATCTTCATCGATATGCATGAACAGGAACAATTGCACGGCAGCCTGGATAGCTGCGCAGATGATCAAGATTGTAAGTCCTGTTGT
>Ga0102589_1001113_pt1 | contig 40182 bp, 29 predicted proteins | sample AraplaMF_Col_mLB_FD_76858 | JGI IMG/M metagenome (GOLD analysis project Ga0102589, IMG submission 76858) | Arabidopsis root microbial communities from the University of North Carolina, USA - plate scrape MF_Col_mLB | ecosystem: Host-associated > Plants > Roots > Endosphere | place: USA...
AGCGTTTCCTGTCGCAGCCGTTCCACGTGGCCGAAGTGTTCACGGGTTCGCCGGGCAAGTACGTGCCGCTGAAGGAAACCATCCGTGGTTTCAAGATGCTGGTGGATGGCGAGTGCGATCACCTGCCGGAACAGGCGTTCTACATGGTGGGCGCGATCGACGAAGCCTTCGAGAAGGCCAAGAAGCTTCAGTAAGCGGTGTTGTTCGCCTTCGCGTGTCGCGTGCGGCTGCCCCTGGCGGCGGCGCGACTGAAGGCGACGCACGTGCTTCCTGATATCGGGAAGCGAACGCTTTCTGGAGAAAGGATCTTATATGGCAACCATTCTTGTAGACGTCGTCAGCGCGGAAGCGTCGATCTTCTCCGGTCAGGCGAAGTTCGTTGCGCTGCCGGGCGAGACGGGTGAGCTGGGCATCCTGCCGGGCCACACGCCGCTGATCACGCGCATCCAGCCGGGTGCCGTGCGCATCGAGAAGGAAGACGGCAGCGAGGAATTCGTGTTCGTTGCCGGCGGCATTCTCGAAGTGCAGCCCAAGCATGTGACCGTGCTGGCCGATACCGCTATCCGCGGTGGCGACCTGGACGAAGCCAAGGCGCAGGAAGCCAAGCGCGCTGCCGAGGAACTGATGCAGAACCAGAGCAGCGACCTGGACCTGGCCCGCGCCCAAAGCGAGCTGGCCGTGGCCGCCGCGCAACTGGCCGCAATCGCCCGTCTGCGTCGTAAGAAGTAAGCATTACCTGCAGGACGCGCGTTGTTGTTTTTTCGGCGCGCGCATTAAAAAAGGCAGCCACTCGGCTGCCTTTTTTATCTTGTGGGCGCTATATTTTCGTGCCTGGACCACAAAAAAAAGCGCGCGGGCCGGGGAGGCTCCGCGCGGACGGGAAAATCCCTTCGAGGGGTCAATTCGAAGGAACGGGTTCGGTCCAGGATTCACTTACAAGCGCAGCGGAACTTTGCGTCCGCATTCACGGCGAGTTTCCAATAGTCGGAACCTCAAGCCGCGCGCTACCGGTCTTCCTGGTGCCGGATCAGACAATTCTGAACGCTGTCTGGTCCGGTAAATCGGGAAACTGCTCAGGCTTTCTTCCACACCCCTTATTATTCAAGGCTTTAGCGGCGGGGGTGCCTCACACCAAGCGCTGGTCTGTCAATGCATTGTGGGGGAAACTCCCCCGGATGGCAGTAACAAAATGTATCGTTTTGCAAGTAGATGAAAGGCGCGAGGCTCAAAATTCGTCCTTTTGAGCACTTTTCGTGCATTTTGTAAGCGTTTTCAGCGCAGCAGATTGGCGGCTTCACGGCGCGTATTGTTAATACATTAGCGAGCTAGTGTACTGAATGCATTACGTTTTTTCCGCTGGCGCTTAATACTTTCCCCACCTTCGTGGGAGGTACTTCGCCGCGCTTTGTAATTTGTGTTCGCTACCGCATTCAGCGTTACGATTCGAAACGCATCGCCCTAGGCATTTTCCGACCACCGAAGACCCCGGCCCGCGCACTCAGCCCCCCTCCGTGCCCTCGATGGCCGCTACACTGGCGGGCGTCCGATCCCTTGCAATATCTGCCATGGCCATCGATCCCCAAATTCAAGCCTATTTCCGCCGGATGGTGGAGCGCTACGCCGGTCAGCCCGTGCCGACCAATGCCGTCGAGCGGCGCCAACGGTTCGCGGAAGTGGCCGCGCAGTCGCAGGCCCCCGATCCTGAAGGCATGACGGTGAGCGACTTCAGCATTCCGGTGGCTGGGGCGTCGCTTCCTGGCAAGCTGTTCCGGCCGGCGGGCAGCGACATCCCGAAGCTCATCGTCTATTTCCACGGTGGTGGCTGGGTGGTCGGCTCGCCCGCCACTCACCATACCGTGACGGCGCTGCTGGCCGCCGATACCGGATGCGCAGTGGCCAGCATCGACTATCGCCTGGCGCCCGAGCACCCGTACCCCACGCCTTGTGACGATGCGGCAGCAGCCGTGGAATGGCTCGCCAAGTCGCGCGCGCAACTGGGCGTTGCGCCCGATTTCCTGGCCGTGGCCGGCGACAGCGCCGGCGGTCATCTGGCAGCCGTCGCCGCACGGGTCGTCAACGACGCCGCCGGCCGGCACATCGTCAACGCCCAGTTGCTGATCTATCCGGTTGCCGCGCCCGTGCTCAGCACCGAAAGTTACCGTGCCTTTGCGGAAGGCCCCGGACTGACGCGCGATGAAATGGCCTGGTTCTGGACCCAGTACATCGGCGAGCCGAGCCTGGCACTCGGCGCGGATCATGACGATCCGCGCGTCTACCTGATGGCGTCGCCCCCCAGTTACCTGCCGCCCAGCACCGTGGTAGTGGTGGCCGCCAATGACGTGCTCCGTGACGACGGCCTGGCCTACGCCGATTTCCTGGTCCGGCACGATGCCGCCGTGATCACGATCGAAGCCAGCGGCATGACCCACGGCTTCGCGCGCCTTCAGCCAGAGGCGCCCCGCGCACGTGAGTGGATGCGCCGGGCGGCCCAGGCATTCGTCGGGGTCTTCGACGACGTTTGAAATCCGTGCCGATATGACCGCCATCACCTTGCCATGGGCGGAGGCCTGCGGCGTTCCCGTAGAATGGCGGTCTTACGAGGATGACCATGACCGCATTGCAGAACGACACCTTCCTGCGCGCGCTGCGCCGGCAACCGACCGAATACACGCCGCTGTGGCTGATGCGCCAGGCTGGCCGATATCTGCCCGAGTACAACGCCACCCGTGCACGCGCCGGCAGCTTCCTGGGCCTGGCCAAGAATCCGGCCTACGCCACCGAGGTCACGCTGCAGCCGCTGGATCGCTATCCGCTCGATGCGGCCATTCTGTTTTCCGACATCCTGACCGTTCCTGATGCAATGGGCCTCGGCCTGTCGTTTGCCCAGGGCGAGGGCCCGCGTTTTGCCCACCCGCTGCGGACCGAAGCCGATGTCGCCAAGCTGGCCGTGCCCGATATGGCGTCGCTGCAATACGTGTTCGACGCGGTCAGCGAGATCCGCCGCGCGCTTGTGCAGAACGGCAAGCAGCGCGTGCCGCTGATCGGCTTCTCGGGCAGCCCGTGGACGCTGGCCTGCTATATGGTGGAAGGCGGGGGCTCCGACGATTTCCGGACCGTCAAGGCCATGATGTATGGCCGGCCGGACTTGATGCATCGCATTCTCGACATCAACGCGCAGGCCGTATCCGCCTACCTGAATGCGCAGATCGAAGCCGGCGCCCAGGCCGTGATGGTGTTCGATACCTGGGGCGGCGCGCTGGCCGACGGCATGTACCAGGCGTTCTCGCTCAACTATATGCGCCGGGTGCTGCAAGGGCTGAAGCGCGAGCACGACGGCCAGCAGATTCCGGTGATCGTCTTTACCAAGGGCGGCGGTATCTGGCTCGAGGAAATCGCCGCGATCGAGCCCGACGCCATCGGCCTGGACTGGACCGTGAACCTGACGCAGGCGCGCCAGCGCACCCAAGGGCGCGTGGCGCTCCAGGGCAACATCGATCCCACCGTGCTGTTTGCGCCGGAAGGGGCCATTCGCGCACAGGTGCGTCAGGTGCTGGACAGCTATGCCGCTGGCGGCGGCAGTGACGGCCACGTGTTCAACCTCGGCCATGGCATTTCGCAGTTCACTCCGCCCGAAAGTGTGTCCGTGCTGGTGGATGAGGTCCATCGTCACAGCCGGCAACTGCGCGCGGCCGCGGTTACACCGGCAGCCTGACACCGGCGTTTCCTCGCGGCGCAGCGATGTGATGGGTACGGGCGGACAGTGTCGCGGGAGGCGCTCCCGCCATCCTGTCAAGTAAACTATTTTGACTTTTTTCGCCAAAAAGGTGCCCGGCGGTTGTTGTCAAGGCTTGACTTATGCACACCGATAGGTTTGCCGCACTGCACGAGCGGGTTACCCCTTAACTCAGTTGGGGGGTGTGTGCAAGTCTTTGATTCATAAGGCTTTGAATCTTCTTCAACGGTGGGTGCAAGGCCGATGAAAGCCTTGTTTGACGGGGCTTGCCGGGAAGTCGATACGACTTTTCAACAAAGTTATCCACAGGCCCGCCGGAAGGTTGCCAAAACCATCCTCGGATCATCGACTTAGGGTCACATTTGAAGTTTTACTTTAAGTTGATGTTGCGCCGCACACAGACTTCCGCCCCCGCTCTGAACGACCCGCTCATGCACTATGAATGCGCGTTCGCTACGCACCACTTGTGGGTGTTCGCATGAGCGAAGTCGACCCCAAGGCTGGTGACGTCGTGGCGGACGCGCCACACCAGTCAGCGGCTCACCCTGACGGCCAGCCGGCCGGCCGCATTCTCCGCGTCGCGCTCGATACGCCAGCGGACGACTGCTTCGATTACCTGGCGGTTGGCAACGAGGCGCCTGGGGAGTTGGTGGTCGTGCCCTTCGGCAAACGGCAGGTCGTAGGTGTGGCCGTCGACCGCGTGGACGAATCCGAAGTGCCACCAGACCGCCTGCGGCCCATCACGGCCAGCATTGGCTGGATGCCACCGATGCGCGCGGACTGGATCGCACTCGCGCGGTTTGCGGCGCGCTACTACCAGCGCCGGCTGGGCGAGGTGATGCTGCCGGCGCTGCCGCCGTCGCTGCGCGAAGCCGAGACATGGGACAGGCTGGGCCAGCGCGCACAGACCATCCAGTATCGCGTGCGTCCCGGTCAGGCAGATGCGCTGCGCGAAGCCGCCCCGGCACGCGCCCGCACGGTACGCGCGCTCGCCGACCACCTCATCGATACGCAGGACTGGGTACGCCTGGCCGATGCCCGCGAACGTTGTACCGCCGCCCCGCAGCGGCTTGCCGAATGGGAAGCCGCCGGCTGGGTGGAGTGCGCGCACGTGGACCGTCCGCTGCTGGATACCCGTCCGGACCAGGCGCCGTCGGTGGCGCCGGGCCTCCACGACGAGCAGCGCGCAGCCGTGGAGGCCATCGGCGCCGCGCAAGGCTTTGTCGCGTTCCTGCTGCATGGCGTGACGGGCAGCGGCAAGACCGAGGTCTACCTGCACGCCATGGCGGAGCGGCTGGCGGCCGACCCGGCCGCGCAGGTGCTGATGCTGGTACCGGAAATCAACCTGACGCCGCAGTTGCAGGCACGCATCGCCGAGCGCTTTCCGCACCTGCCGCTGGCCGTGCTGCACAGCGGCCTGGCCGACCAGGAGCGCAGCCTGCAATGGCTCGCCGCCCATCGCGGCGAGGCGCGCATTGTCTTGGGCACGCGCATGGCCGTGATGGCGTCGCTGCCCAACCTCCGGCTGATCGTGGTTGACGAAGAGCACGACACCTCATACAAGCAGCAGGAAGGGCTGCGCTATTCGGCGCGCGACCTCGCCGTGTGGCGGGCGAACCAGCTTCGGATACCGGTGGTGCTGGGCTCCGCCACGCCGTCGATGGAGTCCTGGCACCGCGCCGAACAGGGTGCGTACCGCAAGCTGGTGCTGCGCGAGCGCGCCCAGGCCGACGCAACCTTGCCCACGGTCAGGCTGATCGACCTCAATCATGAGCGCCAGCGGCAGCGCACGCTGTTCGAAGGATTGTCCGTTCCGCTGCTCGACGCGATCCAGCAGCGGCTCGACCGCGGCCAGCAAAGCCTGCTGTTCCTGAACCGGCGCGGCTATGCGCCGGTGCTGGCCTGCGATAGCTGCGGCTGGCTGTCGGGCTGTCCGCGCTGCTCGGCGTACCTGGTGCTGCATCGGCCCGAACGGCGCCTGCGCTGCCATCACTGCGGGCTCGAATCGCCGGTGCCGCACCATTGCCCCGACTGCGGCAATGTGGATATCGCACCGCTCGGGCGCGGCACGCAGCGCATCGAGGAAGCCCTCGCCAGCCGGTTTCCGCAGGCCCGCATCGCGCGGATCGACGCCGATTCCACGCGTCGCAAGGGCAGCGCGCAGGCGATGTTCGACGAGGTGCACGCCGGCGAGGTGGACATCCTGGTGGGCACGCAGATGGTGGCCAAGGGGCACGACTTCCAGCGCGTGACGCTGGTGGGCATTGTCCACCCGGACGCCGCCATGTTCAGCCACGACTTCCGCGCGGCCGAGCATCTGTTTGCGTCGCTGATGCAGGTGGCGGGGCGAGCGGGCAGGGCCGGGCTGGGCGGCGAGGTGCTGATCCAGACCCGTTACCCGGACGCGCCCGCATTGCAGGCGCTGGCGCGCCATGACTATGATGGATTCGCGGCCAGCCAGCTGCGCGAGCGCCGGCAGGCCGGGTTGCCTCCGTTCGCCTATCAGGTGCTGGTCACGGCCGAGCACGGCCAGCTCGAGCGGGCGCTGGCGTTCCTGCAGGCGGCCAGAAACCATGCCGACGCCTGCCCGATGGCGCCGGAAGTGCAACTGCACGACCCCGTGCCGATGTCGATGGTGCGGCTGTTCAACAAGGAGCGCGCCCAGATGCTGGTGGAGGCGGGCTCGCGTCCCGTGCTACAGCGCTTTGTGAGCGAGTGGGTGCAAACTTTCGAAGCGGTGGGTACGCAGGTGAAAGGGGTGCGCTGGCAGCTGGAAATCGATCCGCTGCGGATTTGAGCGAGCCGGCGGTGCGCAGCAAACGTTGCATTGGTGCAACCGTCGCACATCCGGTTGTACTAAGTGGTTGCACTAGGTTGCACCTAGTAAATCTCCGAGAGTAAGATCGCGCCAGACCGGTAGCCTGGCCCGGTATGCCGCATCCATTGCGGCGTACCGGTCTGGTTGCCAACCGCCTTACCAAGATCCGCTGGAGAACCGCCCGCATGGCCACCACCACCCTCGGCGTGAAGCTCGATGATGCTTCGCGCGAACGCCTCAAACGTGTCGCCCAATCGATCGACCGCACGCCGCACTGGCTGATCAAGCAGGCGATCTTCACGTATCTCGAGCAGGTCGAGCGGGGTCATCTGCCGCATGAGGCGGGCGCGGGCGGGCTGTCCGACGCCGATGGCGCAGACGGGGCCGACGTGGCGCACGGCGATGCCATGCCCCAGCCGTTCCTGGAATTCGCGCAGAGCATCCAGCCGCAATCGGTGCTGCGCGCCGCCATTACGTCGGCCTATCGCCGCCCCGAAACCGAGTGCGTGCCGGTGCTGCTGGAGCAGGCCCGCCTGCCGCAGGCCCAGGCCGACGCCGCCATCAAGATGGCCAAGGCGCTGGCCGCCAAGCTACGCGAGCAGAAAGTGGGCACGGGCCGCGAAGGCCTGGTGCAGGGGCTGATCCAGGAATTCTCGCTGTCCTCGCAGGAAGGCGTGGCGCTGATGTGCCTGGCCGAGGCGCTGCTGCGGATTCCCGACAAGGCCACGCGTGACGCGCTGATCCGCGACAAGATCAGCGGCGCCAACTGGCAATCGCACCTGGGCCAGAGCCCGTCGCTGTTCGTCAACGCCGCCACCTGGGGCCTGCTGCTGACCGGCCGCCTGGTGGCCACGCATACCGAAGCCGGCTTGTCGAAGGCGCTGACGCGCATCATCGGCAAGGGCGGCGAGCCGCTGATCCGCAAGGGCGTGGACATGGCCATGCGCCTGATGGGCGAGCAGTTCGTCACCGGCGAGACCATTTCCGAAGCGCTCGCCAATGCCCGCAAGTACGAGGCCGAAGGCTTCCGCTACTCGTACGACATGCTTGGCGAGGCTGCGATGACCGAGGCCGACGCCCAGCGCTACCTGGCGTCGTACGAGCAGGCCATCCACGCCATCGGCCAGGCGTCGCGCGGCCGGGGCATCTATGAAGGCCCGGGCATCTCGATCAAGCTGTCGGCGCTGCACCCGCGCTACAGCCGCGCCCAGCACGAGCGCGTGATCACCGAGCTCTACGGCCGCCTGAAGAGCCTCACGCTGCTGGCGCGCCAGTACGACATCGGCATCAACATCGACGCCGAAGAAGCCGACCGCCTGGAAATCTCGCTCGACCTGCTGGAGCGCCTGTGCTTCGAGCCCGAGCTGGCGGGCTGGAACGGTATCGGCTTCGTGGTGCAGGGCTACCAGAAGCGCTGCCCGTTCGTGATCGACTACCTGATCGACCTGGCGCGCCGCAGCCGCCACCGCCTGATGATCCGCCTGGTGAAGGGCGCCTACTGGGACAGCGAGATCAAGCGCGCCCAGGTGGACGGCCTGGAGGGCTACCCGGTCTACACGCGCAAGGTGTACACCGATGTGTCGTACGTGGCGTGCGCGCGCAAGCTGCTGTCGGTGCCCGACGCGATCTACCCGCAGTTCGCCACGCACAACGCCCACACGCTGTCGGCCATCTACCAGATCGCCGGCCAGAACTATTACCCCGGCCAGTATGAGTTCCAGTGCCTGCACGGCATGGGCGAGCCGCTGTACGACCAGGTTGTGGGCACCAAGGCCGACGGCAAGTTCGGCCGGCCGTGCCGCATCTACGCGCCGGTGGGCACGCACGAGACGCTGCTGGCGTACCTGGTGCGCCGCCTGCTGGAGAACGGCGCCAACACCTCGTTCGTGAACCGCATTGCCGACGAGACGATTCCGCTCGACGAACTGGTGGCCGACCCCGTCGCCGTGGTCGAGCAGATGCATCAGACCGAAGGCGCGCTGGGCCTGCCGCACCCGCGCATTCCGCAGCCGCGCACGCTCTACGGCAAGGCGCGCGCCAATTCGGCCGGTATCGACCTGTCGAACGAACACCGCCTGGCGTCGCTGTCGTCGGCGCTGCTGGCCGGCACCAGCGACACGCACCGCGCCGATCCGCTGCTGGGCGCCGACGTGCCGCGTGGCGATGCCAAGACCGAGCCGGTGCTGAACCCGTCCGACCACCGCGATGTGGTGGGCCACGTGAGCGAAGCCACGCCGGCGGAGATCGAGGCCGCGCTCACGGCCGCGGTGAACGTGGCGCCGATCTGGCAGGCCACGCCGCCCGAGGTGCGCGCCGCCGCGCTGGAGCGCGCGGCCGACCTGATGGAAGCCCAGATGCAGTCGCTGATGGGCGTGATCATGCGCGAGGCCGGCAAGACGTTCTCGAACGCCATTGCCGAAGTGCGCGAGGCCGTCGACTTCCTGCGCTACTACGCGGTGCAGGTGCGCGAGACGTTCTCGAACGACACCCATCGCCCGCTGGGCCCGGTGGTCTGCATCAGCCCCTGGAACTTCCCGCTGGCGATCTTCACCGGCCAGGTGGCCGCCGCGCTGGCCGCCGGCAACCCGGTACTGGCCAAGCCGGCCGAACAGACCCCGCTGATTGCCGCCGCCGCCGTGCGCCTGCTGCGCGAGGCCGGCGTACCGGCCGGCGCGGTGCAGCTGCTGCCGGGCCGTGGCGAAACCGTGGGTGCCGCGCTGGTGGGCGACAACCGCGTGAAGGGCGTGATGTTCACCGGTTCCACCGAGGTGGCGCGCCTGCTGCAACGTAACGTGGCCGGCCGCCTCGACGCCGCTGGCCGCCCAATTCCGCTGATCGCCGAGACCGGCGGCCAGAACGCGATGATCGTCGACTCGTCGGCGCTGGCCGAACAGGTGGTGGGCGATGTCGTGAACTCGGCGTTCGACTCCGCCGGTCAGCGCTGCTCGGCGCTGCGCGTGCTGTGCCTGCAGGAAGACGTGGCCGACCGCATTCTCGAAATGCTCAAGGGCGCCATGGGCGAACTGACGCTGGGCAACCCGGATCGCCTGTCCACCGACGTGGGTCCGGTCATCGACGAGGAAGCGCGCGGCAACATCGTGCGCCACATCGAGGCCATGCGTGCCAAGGGCCGCCGCGTGCACCAGGCCGACCCGAACGTGGTGCAGTCGGCCGCCTGCCGCCAGGGCACCTTCGTGCCGCCCACGCTGATCGAACTCGATTCGATCGACGAGCTGAAGCGCGAAGTGTTCGGCCCCGTGCTGCACGTGGTGCGCTACGCGCGCGCCAACCTGGACACGATGATCGGCCAGATCAACAGCACGGGCTACGGCCTGACGCTGGGCATCCACACCCGTATCGACGAAACGATTGCGCATATCGTCGACCGCGCGCATGTGGGCAATCTCTACGTGAACCGCAACATCGTCGGTGCCGTGGTGGGCGTGCAGCCGTTCGGCGGCGAAGGCCTGTCCGGCACGGGCCCCAAGGCCGGCGGGCCGCTGTACCTGCACCGCCTGCTGTCGGTGTGCCCGCAGGATGCCGTGGCGCGCGGCGTGCGCACGTCGGACATGGGCGGCGCCACGCCGGCCGCGCCCGCGAACGCGGCCCTGGCTGCGCTGCAGGGCTGGGCGCAAGGCAACCTGCCAGAAGTGGCGGCGGCCTGCGAGCGCTTCGCCGCGGCCTCGGCCTCGGGCATGTCGCTGACGCTGCCCGGCCCCACGGGCGAACGCAACACGTACACGCTGCTGCCGCGCGAACGCGTGCTGTGCCTGGCCCAGCAGGAGTCCGACCTTGCGCTGCAACTGGCCGCCGTGCTGGCGGTGGGCTCGGAAGCGTTGTGGACTGACACACCCGTTGCAAAGGCGCTGTTGGCACGCCTGCCTGCCGCAGTACAATCGCGCGTCCGCGTGGTTTCGGATTGGCTCGGCACGGACGTCGCCTTCGACGCGGTGCTGCACCACGGCGATTCCGACCAGCTGCGTACCGTCTGCGAGCAGGTGGCCACGCGCCCCGGCCCGATCGTCGGCGTGCAGGGCCTGGCTCAAGGTGAACCGAATATCGCGCTGGAGCGTTTGTTGATCGAGCGTTCGCTGTCCGTCAACACGGCGGCGGCGGGCGGCAATGCAAGTCTGATGACGATCGGCTGAGGCACCGGCCTCGGCGGTGGTCGACGAAAGTGCGCGGCGGGGAACGGCGATCCCGGCCCTGTTGCGCAACCCGGGAACGGAGCGGTGCTGCCAACGCCGTTCCGCAAATATGCCGACACCGGCACCAATATGGCACCCTATGGGACCCAAGGAGAACTGATGAGCACGACATTCCGCAAGACGGCCATGACCGTCGCCATGGCCGTTGCCGGCCTGACCGCCGCCTCGGCCGCTTTCGCCCAGGCACAGGAAATCAAGCTGGGCTACGCCGGCCCGCTGACCGGTGGCCAGGCCCAGTACGGCAAGGACATGCAGAATGGCATCGTCCTCGCGATCGACGACATGAACGCCACCAAGCCGAAGATCGGCGGCAAGGAAGTCAAGTTCGTGCTGATCTCCGAAGACGACCAGGCTGACCCGAAGACCGGTTCGGTCGTGGCGCAGAAGCTGGTTGACGCCGGCATCCAGGGCATGCTCGGCCACTTCAACTCGGGTACCAGCATCCCGGCGTCGATGGTCTACAACCGTGCCGGCATTCCGCAGATCGCCATGGCCACGGCACCCGAGTACACCCGCCAGGGCTTCAAGACCACGTTCCGCATGATGACGTCCGACACCCAGCAGGGCTCGGTGATCGGCGCCTTCGTGGTGAAGAAGCTGGGTGCCAAGAACATCGCCATCGTCGATGACCGCACCGCGTACGGCCAGGGCCTGGCCGACGAGTTCGAGAAGGCCGCCAAGGCTGCCGGCGGCAAGATCGTGCGCCGCGAATTCACGAACGACAAGGCCGTGGACTTCAAGGCCGTGCTGACCAACATCAAGCGCAGCAACCCGGACGTGATCTTCTACGGCGGCGCCGAGACGCAATCGGCCCCGATGGCCAAGCAGGTCAAGGAACTCGGCCTGAAGGCACCGATCGTGTCGGGCGAAATGTCGAAGACCGACAACTTCCTGAAGCTGGCCGGTTCGGCGGCCGATGGCACCGTGGTGTCGCTGGCCGGCCTGCCGCTGGAGCAGATGCCCGGTGGCGCGGCCTACGAGAAGAAGTACGAGAAGCGCTTCGGCTCGAAGGTCCAGACGTACTCGCCGTACGCCTATGACGGCGCCACCGCAATGATGACTGCCATGGTCAAGGCCGGCTCGGCCGACCCGGCGCGCTACCTGCCGGTGCTGGCCGCCACGAACATGCAGGGCGTGACCACCAAGACGCTGGCCTACGACGCGCGCGGCGACCTGAAGGACGGCGGCATCACCGTCTACAAGGTGGAAGGCGGCAAGTGGACCGTGCTGGAAACCGTGGGCGGCAAGTAATCTACCGCTCGACGCGCGCCGGACGGCTTTCCTCCGCCCGGCGCGCGCGCAGAACTGACGCCACCCTGGCCTGGCCAGCGGTGGCGTTTTTTGTTTTGGGCGCGCACTTTTCGTGAAGCGCCGATTGTTTCCTCGGGAAGGCGGCCGCTAGGCTGCTCCACCGGATGCCAATCGTGGCGGCCGGGTTTCGTGGAGCAGCGTATGGGGATGTTCTATGCGGCGGTGGAGGGAGACCCACTGGACAGCGGCGGGACGAGCAGAGTCATTGAAGGCGCGCCCAACGTGATGATCGAGGGCGACGACGGACGGTCCCGGCGCATGGCATTGCTAGGCCAGCGCGCATGGTGCGACGCCTGCAAGAGCACGGGCGTGATCGTCGCTGCCCCAGGGTTCGGTGTACTCGGACATTCTCTGGCTTGAGCCTTTCACCAAGTATGTGGCGCTGGATTAAACAGGTCGCGCCCTGGCTCATGCTTTACGCCGTAGTGGGCTTGGGCGCTTTTATAACCAAGCAGGGCATCTTGTACGACGACGATTGCTGGAGCCCGAACCACGAGTATTTTCTGGTTCGCAAGCAAACGCTGCTTTCCTTCATGATCGATCGTCGGTCCGATGCGGAAGGCTGGATGCTGTTCTATGACAAATACGGCAACCTCGTGCACCGCTGGGATGGCGACCTCCGTACCGACGGTGGTCCGTGGTGGCATGGCAATAGCGTGGTCATCCTGAACCAGCCACAAGCGCAGCTACGGCTACCCTCAGATGCAGGCGAGGCCGAGTTCGGGCGGGTTTGCCACTGACTACCTTGTTGGTCGGTGAGTTGACGCAAGCAGCAGCACGGGGCGCGCCGCGCTGGTGGGCGCGCCGATCGCCACCTCAACAGATCTCTATGGAAAGCAAAACCAAAAGACTTCTTCCTGCTTGCAAACGCCGTTGGCTCTGTGTCTTCTTCGCCTCCTCAGCTCTCCTGATCACCCTCAACTTCACCCTCCCGCTGCTGGTCGGCGAAAAATGCTGGAGCCCCAACCGGGAGTATTTCGTGGTCAAAGTAGAAAGTCTGTGGTCACGGACGTTCTATGCGCCCGGCACGAAATTCGGGTGGCTGTTGGTATTCAACAGACGCGGAAGGCTGGAACACCGCTGGCGTGGCAAATTCTTCAGTTATGCGCTGCCGACGTGGAAGGAGAACTTGCTGATGATCGACGAGCGGCGGCTGGTCTTGTCCACCGTTGCTGCGCATGGCAAAACGCAGAAATCGTGCTTTTGCGTGTTCGAGGGCAGCGTCCCGAATGCGTGCCAAAGCTGGTAGTCCGGTGCCGGGTTGCACGGTCCTCCGGCTGCGTCAACCCGAATCAGGGCCGTTTTCGGCGCTGTTCTTTGCCATGCGTGTCACGCCATTGGCGCATAATTCCGCTTTTGCTGAATTCTGATGAAGGAGCGGACCTTGCAGGATGTCCGTTACGACCACGCGATTGCGCTGGCCAACGCCGGGCGCCATGACGAAGCGCTGCAGGTAGCCGACCAACTCTGGTCGGCGCACCCCGAAGTTGTCGATTACGCCGCGCTGCGCGCGCAGATCCAGTCCGATCGGGGCGATACCGCCGCCGCGCTGGCCGCGCTCGACGAGGCCATGCAGCGCCTGCCCGACCTGCCGCTGGAGCCGATGCACCGCTGGGCGTCGCGCGGCGCGCTGGCGCATATGTATGGCACGCTGCTGATGCGCGAAGGCCGCGATGCCGAGGCGCAGCCCTGGCTGCACGAGGCCGCGCGTCGCAACGGCCTGGCCACCGGCGAATGGGCGGCGCATTTCTACGCCGGATTCGTCGCGTTCCGCCTCAACGATTTCGCGCTGGCCGGCCGCTACTGGCACGACCTGCTGTACCGCGCGCCCGACCTCGGAGCCGGCGACATCCTGCCGCTGGTGCAGGATTACGTGGCACGCAGCGATGCCGCCGCGCAACTGGGCGAGCCGCTGTTGCGCATCTGCCTGGGCCGTATCGCGCTCGACTCTCCCGAACTGCTCGACCTGAGCCCCGGCGAGGGCGATGCCCTGGCGGCTGCCCAGGCCGAACGCGTGCTGGCGGAGCAGCCAGATCATCCCGAGGCGCGCCGCTTGCGGGCGCCCCTGCGGCTCGGCGCCGACCCAGCGGGTGCGCTCGACGATATCGACACGTACCTGCGCCAGCAACCGGACCCGCTCGCCCAGATCCGGGCGTTGACGTGGCGTCACCAAGCGCAGGTGGCGGCCGGGGCCAACGCGTCAGTGCAGCCGGTGTGGACGTCCTTCGCGGTCACGGCCGACGCCGACGACGGTGCCCTCTACTTCCATGCGGCCACCGCGCTGGGCAGTTTCCTGGACGAAGTGCCCGCCTCGCAGGCGGCGCTGAAGCCCATGCTGGAGGCGGTCTGCCGCAAGGGCCTGGCTTGTTTCGAGGCGTACTTCGCCACCGGCGAGGGCGACGCCCGGGGCCATGGCGGCAACGCCGATCCGCATCTTTATTCGCTGTTGTGCCGCCTGCTGGCCCGTACGTTGCGCGCGGACGCCACTCATCTTGACGAGAAGGTGACGCTGCATCGCAAGGGCATGGCGGCCAGCGACTTCATCGATCACTGGATCGACCTGCTCGACGCCTACGCGGCGGCGGGGCAGCACCAGCAGGTGGTGGATCTGGCCGGCGAGGTCATGAACCGGTATCCGGTGGAGCGCAATCCGGCCGACGTGTGCTGGGCGTTCAGCCGCCTGGTGGCGGCATGGGCGGCCATTGGCGGCCGCGAGGCGGCGGAATCGGCCAGTGCGGCATTGGCGCACATGGATGCGCGGCTCGATGGCTTGCCTGTGGAGGCGCGCAGCGAGGGCGCCCACGCCATGGCGCACGCGCGCGCCCACTATGGCGCGCTGCTGCAGGCCGGCATGGCGTCGATGGACGAGCACGACAAGGCCGACGCCATGGCCGAACTCGAAGCGCTGCAGCGGCGCTCGCTGCTGATCGACGATGCGTGGGTGGTGGGCCGTTTCGGCCAGATCTGGCGTGAACTGGGCGACAGCGAGCGCGCCATGCCGCTGTTCGAGCAGTCGATCACGCTGGCCAACGGCGACGCACGGGCCCAGGCGCCCATCCGCGTGCAACGCGCGAAGCTGCTGGTGGAGCAGGCGCGACATCCTGAGGCGCTGACCGATTTCCAGATGGCCTTCGCGGCGCGCGACGACTGGGATGGCGAGAGCTGGCTCGTGGCCGTGCAGGCAGCGCTCGGCATGGGCCAGCGCGAGACGGCACTGGGCTGGTTCGAGCGCGCCCGAGCCGTGGGCGCCGATGCGGGCAGCACGCGCGGCTTGTTCGCCAAGGTCGAGTCCGGCCTGAAGGCCACCCGACCGAAATGGAAGGTGTGGGGCGTATAAGGCGTTCTGGGGCGTATAGGGCCTATAGGGACGCATGATGCACACGCGGGTAGCGCCAAATGTGAGCCACCGCACGAGACAATTCTGATTTTGAAAGTCCTACAAAAGCGCCATCGACGATGATGGCGCTTTTTGCTTTGAAAAGCCGGAAGTTGCCGGGCAGATCAAGAAAGTGTCGGACAAGCACTGACACTTGCAGACGTGTCCTTCCGTTACCATGTCGCGCATGAACGGATTGAGCCAACTATTTCCCTCGCTGCCGCTGGCGCCGGGCGGCCTGTTCTGGGTGGGTCTCGCGCTGGTTGGCGCGGGCCTGGCCGGAGAGGTCTGCCGCCGCTGGCTGGGCTGTCCGCGTATCGTCGGCTACGCGGTGGTGGGGCTGTTCGCCGGCATGCTCGGCCGCAGCATCGTCGACGACAACATGATCGCGCAGACGCGTGTGCTGATCGACATGGCGCTGGCCCTGGCGCTGTTCGAGCTGGGGCACCGGCTGTCGCTGTCGTGGCTGCGCGCCAACCGCTGGCTGCTGTTCACCAGCGCCGCCGAAAGCCTGCTGACCTGGGGCCTGGTGGCCACCGTGCTGCAGTGGATGGGCGCCTCGCCGGGCGTGGCCATCCTGGCTGGCGGTATCGCGGTGAGCACGTCGCCCACCATCGTGCTGCAGCTCAAGAATGAGCTGCGCGCCGAAGGGCAGGTGACGGAGCGCCTCATGGCGATGGCCGCGCTCAACTCGATCTACGCTGCCGCAATCGTCCAGGTGGCCACGGGCTGGCTCCATTCCGAATACGGCAACCTGGGTGCGGCACTGCTGCATCCGCTGTACCTGCTGGTGGGGTCGTGCCTGCTGGCATGGGTGGTGGGCAAGGTAGGGCACGCCATCTACGCACGCATGTCCGCCGACGATCACTACAGCTTCCTGGTGCTGGTGGGCCTGGTGCTGTTCACGCTGGCGCTGACCCGCGTGCTCAAGCTGTCGATGCCGCTGACGCTGATGCTGGCGGGCGTGGTGTTCAAGCACCAGGATCGCCAGCCGCACGTGTGGCCCACGCATTTCGGCAGCGCGGGCAGCCTGCTGATCATCGTGATGGTGGTCTCGCTGGGCTTGCCGCTGACCGCCAGGGATTGGGTGATCGGCGGAGCGCTGGCCGCGGCGCTGGTGTTCTTCCGTCACGTTGCCAAGCTGGCCGGCGTGGTGGCGCTGGGCTCGTTCTCGGGGCTGAGCCTGCGCCAGTGCATGGCGCTCGGCCTGGCGCTGGCACCAATGTCGGGGCTGGCTTATCTTTTGATGAGCGACGTTGCGCGGCTGTATCCCGGTACCGGCGCGCCGCTCGCATCGATCATCCTGTGCGCGCTGGCCATCGAGCAGCTGCTGGGGCCCATCATCGCGGCCTGGGCGCTGCGCTACGCGGGTGAGACACGGGACAATGGAGGAGGGCGCTGATGTCGCTCGAACCGTTCAAGCATTCCGAGGCACTGACCTTTGGCGTGGAGCTGGAACTGCAGCTCGTCAATCGCCATGACTATGACCTGGCGCCGTTCGCGCCAGACCTGCTGCGCGCGTTGAAGGGCGCGCAGCACGCCGGCGATATCAAGCCCGAGATCAGTCCGTCGATGATCGAGATCAGCACAGGCATCTGCCGCGACTACGCCCAGGCGCTGGAAGAACTGACCGTGATGCGCGACCTGATGATCAACGCGTCGCGCGGCCTGAACCTTGGCATCTGCGGCGGCGGCACGCACCCCTTTCAAGTGTGGTCCGAACGCACCATCTCGAACTCGCCGCGCTACCAGTACATCTCCGAGCTGTACGGCTATCTGGCCAAGCAGTTCACCGTGTTCGGCCAGCACGTCCATATCGGCTGCCCGACCGCCGACGAATCGCTGTTCCTGCTGCATGCCATCGGCCGCTATGTGCCTCACTTCATTGCGCTGGCGGCGTCGTCACCTTATGTGCAGGGCGTGGACACCGGCTTTGCCTCGGCGCGCCTGAATTCCGTGGCGGCTTTCCCGATGAGTGGCCGCGCGCCGCATGTGCTGACGTGGGACGGCTTCGAGGCGTACTTCAACAAGATGCGCGCGACGGGCGTGATCGAGAGCATGAAGGACTTCTACTGGGATATCCGTCCCAAGCCGGAGTTCGGCACGATCGAAGTCCGTGTGATGGATACCCCGCTGACCGTGGAGCGCGCGTGCGACATCGCCGCGTACATCCAGGCGCTGGCGCGTTACCTGCTGCTGTCGCGCCCGTTCATGCCGCAGGAAGACGACTACCTGGTGTACACGTTCAACCGCTTCCAGGCCTGCCGCTTCGGGCTGGAAGGCGAGTATGTGCATCCGAACGAGCTGACGCGCATGCCGATTGCAGACCACATCCTGTCGATCTGCGACGCGCTGGAGCCCCATGCCGAGGCGCTGGGGTCGCTGCAGGCACTGGCGAACATCCGCGCCCAGGCGGCCGCGCGCGACAACGATGCGCGCTGGGTACGCACCGTCAACGACGAGGCGCACAGCCTGCGCGATACGGTGCGGCGGACCTGCGAGCAGTGGGAGGCTTGAAGGAGGCACTTACCGGCGCACCCGACCGACGCACCCGACCGACGCACCCGACCAACGCGGCGCTCAGATGCCGTGCGGCACGCTTTCCCCGTCGCGGCCGGTTACCAGGCCAAGCTGCTGGTTGGCCGGCACGGCAATGTCGATCAGCTTCGGACGCGGCAGGTTCAGGCCGCGCATCATCACGATGAACTCGTCGCGCGTGCGGCCCGCCACACGGCTGTTGGTGGCGCGCTCATGGCCAATCGTCGACTCGGTCTGGCCCTTGTAGTCGTGCGCCGGAAAGACGCGCGTATCGTCGGGCAACCGGAAAAGCTTCTGGGTCAGGCTATCGAACAGCGTGCCGGCATCGCCAGACTGGAAGTCGGTGCGGCCGCAGCCGTCGATCAGCAGCGCGTCGCCGGTGAAGATGCGGCGTACCACCGCGCCATCGGCCACCGTCTCTTCCCACAAATAGCTCATGCTGCCGGCCGTGTGGCCCGGCGTGTGGATGGCGCGGAGCACCTGGTTGCCGAAGCGCAGCGTGTCGCCGTCGATCAGTTGCTTCTGGGCCGGCTTGATATCGCAGCCCGACGGCGCGGCGGTGCCGGCGCCGGTGCGCTGGGCCAGATGCCCGGCCGACGTGATGTGATCGGCGTGCGCATGGGTTTCCACCACCCAGGCCAGTTTCGCGCCGGTCTTCTCCAGCACGGCCACGTCGCGGGCGTACTGGCGGTCGACCGGGTCGATCAGCAGCGCCTCGCGCGTATCGGCGTCGATCAACAGGTAGGTGAAGGTGGACGACGTCTCGTCGAACAGCTGATGGAAGGTCTGCATGGCGTCTTGTTGTTCGGCAAACCGGAGGTGCCTACATCATACGTCGCCGGCCACCGGAATCCACCTGTCTCAGCACTCGACGATATTGACGGCCAGACCGCCGCGCGCGGTTTCCTTGTACTTGGTTTTCATGTCCGCACCGGTCTCACGCATGGTCTTGATGACCGAGTCGAGCGAGACATAGTGCGTGCCGTCGCCGCGCAACGCCATGCGGGCGGCATTCACCGCCTTGACCGACGCCATCGCGTTGCGCTCGATGCACGGAATCTGCACCAGCCCGCCCACAGGGTCGCAGGTCAGGCCGAGGTTGTGCTCCATGCCGATCTCGGCGGCGTTCTCCACCTGCTCGGGCGTGCCGCCCTGCACGGCGGCCAGCGCCCCGGCGGCCATCGAGCACGCCACGCCCACCTCGCCCTGGCAGCCCACTTCGGCGCCCGAGATCGAGGCGTTGAGCTTGTAGAGCAGGCCGATGGCGCCGGCGGTGAGCAGGAAGTCCACCACGCCCTGCTGGTTGGCGCCGGGCACGAAGCGGTCGTAGTAGTGCAGCACGGCGGGAATGATGCCGGCCGCGCCATTGGTGGGGGCCGTGACCACGCGTCCGCCGGCGGCGTTTTCCTCGTTGACGGCGATGGCGTAGAGGTTGACCCAGTCCATCACCGACAGCGGGTCTGAAAGCGTGCGCTCTGCGCGTTGCGTCAGGTGGCGATAGAGCTCCGGTGCCCGGCGGCGCACCTTGAAGGGGCCCGGCAATTCGCCATCGGTACGGCAGCCCCGGGCCACGCATTGCTGCATCACGTCCCAGATATGCAGCAATCCGTCGACGACTTCCTGCTCGGTGCGCCACGTCAGTTCGTTCTCGAGCATGAGCCGGGCGATGGACTTGCCGCTGGCGTGCGCCATGTCGAGCATCGCGCGGCCGCTGCGGAACGGGTGCGGCAACTGCTTCTCCGCCGCCAGCACCTGCGAGTTCGGCGCCCCAGCCGTGACCACGAACCCGCCGCCCACCGACAGGTAGCGGGCTTCGCGCAGCGACGCGCCGTCGGCGTCGTAGGCGTGGAACTTCATGCCGTTCGGATGCTCGGCCATGGCTTCGCGCCGATAGAACACCACGTGCTCGCGCTCGACGAATGGCACGGTGTGACGCGCCAGCAGCGACAGCAGCTTGCTGGCGCGCAGGTCGGCCAGGCGGGCGTCGATGGCATCAGGATCGACGGTGTCCGGCGATTCGCCCATCAGGCCCAGGATCACCCCCTTGTCGGTGCCGTGGCCCTTGCCCGTGGCGCCGAGCGAACCGTACAGCTCCACCCGCACGCTGGCTACGCGCGGCAGCAGGCCGTCACGTTCCAGGCCATGCGCGAACATGCCTGCCGCGCGCATCGGGCCCACCGTGTGCGAACTCGACGGACCGATGCCCACCTTGAACAAATCAAATACGCTGACTGCCACGGCTGACTCCAGAGACAACGACGGCGTGCCCAGGGCACGCCGCCAGAACCGCCTACCTGCCTCGGTGCGGCGGAAGAGAGACTTGGAACGGTGCGGCCGCCGGGTTACTCCCCTTCAGCGTACTCGCTCATCGGCACGCACGAGCAGAACAGATTGCGGTCGCCGTACACGTTGTCGGCACGGCCCACCGGCGGCCAGTACTTCTGCGTGCGCAGCGATGCCACCGGATAGGCGGCTTCCTCGCGCGTGTACTTGTGCTCCCACGTGTTGCCCACCACCACGGCGGCGGTGTGCGGCGCGTGTTTGAGCGGGTTGTCTTCGCGGTCGAAGCTGCCGTCTTCCACGCGTGCGATCTCGCCACGGATGGCGATCATGGCGTCGATGAAGCGGTCCAGCTCGTGCAGCGATTCGCTCTCGGTCGGCTCGATCATCAGCGTGCCCGGCACCGGGAAGCTCATCGTCGGCGCGTGGAAGCCGTAGTCCATCAGGCGCTTGGCCACGTCTTCGTTGGTGATGCCGGTGGTCTTCTGCAGCGGGCGCAGATCGAGAATGCACTCGTGCGCCACCAGGCCGTGCTGGCCCGTGTACAGCACCGGGAAGTGCGGCGCCAGGCGGCGGGCCACGTAGTTGGCGGTCAGGATGGCGTTCTCGGTGGCGGCGGTCAGGCCGGCCGAGCCCATCATGGCGACATACATCCAAGAGATCGGCAGGATGCTGGCCGAGCCGAACGGTGCGGCCGAGATGCCGCCAATGCCGTTGTCGTCGCGACGGTAGCCCACGCTGTCCTGGTTCGGCAGGAAGTCCGCCAGATGCGCGCCCACGGCCACGGGACCCACACCGGGGCCGCCACCGCCGTGCGGAATGCAGAACGTCTTGTGCAGGTTCAGGTGCGAGACGTCGCCGCCGAACTGGCCTGGCGCGGCCACGCCAACCATCGCGTTCATGTTCGCGCCGTCCACGTAGACCTGGCCGCCGTGCTGGTGCACGATGTCGCAGATCTGCTGCACGCGTTGCTCGAACACGCCGTGCGTGGACGGGTACGTGATCATGATCGCGGCCAGGTTCTTGCTGTGCTGCTCGGCCTTCTTCGCCAGGTCTTCCAGGTCGACGTTGCCGTTCTCGTCGCATGCCACAACCACCACCTTCATGCCGGCCATCTGGGCCGACGCCGGGTTGGTGCCGTGCGCCGACGACGGGATCAGGCAGATGTCGCGATGGCTCTCACCACGGCTGGCGTGGTACGCGTGAATGATCAGCAGGCCTGCGTACTCGCCCTGCGAGCCGGCGTTCGGCTGCAGGCTCACGGCCGCATAGCCGGTGGCGGCGCACAGCATGGCTTCCAGCTGGTCGATCATCTCGCGGTAGCCCACGGTCTGGTCCAGCGGCGCGAACGGATGGATGTTGCTGAACTCGGGCCACGTCACCGGGATCATCTCGCTGGTGGCATTGAGCTTCATCGTGCAGGAGCCCAGCGGAATCATCGTGCGGTCCAGCGCCAGGTCCTTGTCGGCCAGCGAGCGCAGGTAGCGCAGCATCTCGTGCTCGGCGTGGTGCGTGTTGAACACCGGATGCGTCAGGTAGGCGCTCTGGCGCGCCAGGCTGGCCGGGAAGCCGTCGGCCACCGCAGCCTCTACCTTGTCGAAATCGGGCACCGGCTTGCCGTGCGCGAAGATTTCCCACAGAGCCACCACGTCGTCGCGCGAGGCGGTCTCGTCCAGCGAGATGCCGATGCGCGTGCCGCCGGCATGGCGCAGGTTGATGCCGCGTTGCGTGGCGGTGGCGTGGAACGATTCGGTGTTGAAGCCGGTTTCCAGCGTCAGCGTATCGAAGAACGACGCGTTCAGCGGCGTGTGGCCCAGCGTTTGCAGCCCTGCGGCCAGCGTGGCGGTCAGGCGGTGCACGCGCTGCGCAATGCGCTTGAGGCCCTGTGGACCGTGGTAGACCGCGTACATCGACGCCATCACGGCCAGCAGCACCTGCGCGGTGCAGATATTCGACGTGGCCTTCTCGCGGCGGATATGCTGCTCGCGCGTCTGCAGCGCCAGGCGGTACGCCTTGTTGCCCTGCGCGTCGATCGTCACGCCCACCAGGCGGCCCGGCATCGAACGCTTGAATTCGTCCTTGACGGCCATGTAGCCGGCGTGCGGACCGCCGAAGCCCAGCGGCACGCCAAAGCGCTGCGAATTGCCGACCGCCACATCGGCGCCCCATTCGCCCGGCGCGGCGATCAGCGTCAGCGCCAGCAGGTCGGCGGCGGCCACCACCTTGCCGCCGGCGGCATGCACGGCATCGGCCACCGCACGGTAATCGGCCACGTCGCCGTTCACGCCCGGGTACTGCAGCAGCACGCCGAAGGCATGCGCGCTGGCGGCGTCGGCTGCCGGACCCACCTTGACCTCGATGCCCAGCGGCAGGGCGCGCGTGCGTACCACTTCCAGCGTTTGCGGCAGCACGTCATCGGCCACGTAGAACGTGTTCGACGCATGCTTGTTCACGCGTTGCAGCAGCGTCATGGCTTCGGCGGCGGCGGTGCCTTCGTCGAGCATCGACGCGTTGGCGATGTCCAGGCCGGTCAGATCCGTGATCATCTGCTGGAAGTTCAGCATTGCTTCCAGGCGACCCTGCGAGATTTCGGGCTGGTACGGCGTGTAGGCGGTGTACCAGGCCGGGTTCTCGAAGATGTTGCGCAGCACCACGCCCGGCGTGAGCGTGTTGTAGTAGCCCTGGCCGATGAAGCTCTTGAGCACGCGGTTCTTGCCGGCCAGGCCGCGCAGCTTGCCCAGTGCGGCTTCCTCGGTCAGCGGCGCGGTGAATTCGCCCAGCGACATGCCGTCGCGGCGGCGGATGGCGGCGGGCACCACGGCATCGATCAGCGCGGCGCGGCTGTCGAAGCCGAGCACCTTGAGCATGTGTTGCTGTTCGGCGGCGTCGGGGCCGATGTGGCGGGCGGCGAAGGCATCGCGTGCCTCCAGTTCGGCCAGCGTGGGCCGGGCACCTTGGGTGGCAGCGTTCATGGGAAGCGGGGCGTTCATGGCAAGGAATCTCGTGGAACGGGCGGCGGCAGGTGGTCAGCCTGGCACGCCGCGCGCGGCATCAAACAGTTGGCACCATCAGGCGCCGACGCTGGCCTTGTAGGCGTTGACGTCCATCAGGCCGTTCACGTCGTCGCCGTTGGCCGGCTTGAGCTTGAACAGCCAGGCGTCATAGGCGTTGGCGTTGACCGATTCCGGCGATGCCGAGGCGGCATCGTTCACGGCGATCACTTCGCCGGCTACCGGCGCATAGATGTCCGAGGCCGCCTTCACGGACTCCACCACGGCCAGCGCGTCGCCAGCGCCGACGGCCTTGCCCACTTCGGGCAGTTCCAGGAAGACGATGTCGCCCAGTGCGTCCTGCGCGTGGTCGGTAATGCCAATCGTCAGCGTGCCGTCGGACTCGACGCGCACCCATTCGTGCGACTCGGTGTACTTCAGGTCAGCGGGGAAGTTCATGAGGTTCTCCGTCAATACAGTGTGTTTCTTGTTTCATTCACCCGGTTCGCGGCAGGATGGCTCGCGCGGACGGGTGGAGGGGCGACCGTTGGGTGTGAAGCCGGGGGCGATGCCTCAGCTCACGAGTGCCTTGCCATTACGCACAAACGGCAGTTTAACCACAGTCGCGGTCAGTTTGCGGTCGCGCACCGCTACCTGCACGTCGGTGCCGGGGGCGATGTCCTTCGGCAGGCGCGCGAAGGCAATGGATTGCTGCAGGCTCGGGCTGAACGTGCCGCTCGTGATCTCGCCGTCGCCGGCGGCCGTGAGCACCTTCTGGTGCGCGCGCAGCACGCCGCCCTTGTCGCGCAGGATCAGGCCCGCGAAGACCTGCTTCTGGCCGGCCGCCTGCAGGGCCGACTTGCCGATGAAATCGCGCTCGCTCTGCAGGTCGACCGTCCAGGCCAGGCCGGCGTCGAGCGGCGAGGTGTTGATATCCATGTCCTGGCCGTACAGGTTCATGCCGGCTTCCAGGCGCAGCGTGTCGCGGGCGCCCAGGCCGGCGGGGCGCACGCCCGCGGCAGACAGCTTTTCCCAGATGCCGGCGACGTTCTCGGCCGGCACCACGAGTTCGAAACCGTCTTCGCCGGTGTAGCCGGTGCGGGCCACCATCAGCTCGCCCATGTCCGGGTCTTGCACGACCAGCGCATTGAACGGCTTCAGCGCGTCAGCGGGCTGGGTGGAGGGGAATGCCTGGTAGACCTTGGCGCGAGCGTTGGGGCCCTGCACGGCCACGATGGCCAGCTTGCTGACGCCATCGGGCGCCACGTCGCCGCGGCGCGGCGTGATGGTCACGTCACTGGCGGTGGCGGCGTTGCGCGCGCGGATCCATTCGAGATCGCCGATGGCCGTGCTGGCGTTCACCACCAGCCGGAAGTGGTCCTCGGCAAAGAAGTAGACGATCAGGTCGTCGATGACGCCGCCTTTCTCGTCGAGCATGCACGAGTAGAGTGCCTTGCCCGGCGTCTGCAGCTTGTCGACGTTGTTGGCCAGCAGCCCGCGCAGGAAGGCGCGCGTATTCGCGCCGTGCAGGTCCACCACGCACATGTGGGAAACATCGAACATGCCGGCGTCGGCACGCACCGCGTTGTGTTCCTCGATCTGCGAGCCGTAGTTGACCGGCATGTCCCAGCCGCCGAAGTCGACCATGCGGGCGCCGAGGGCGCGGTGGATAGCGTTGAGGGGCGTGGCCTGGAGCGTCATGGATATCCTCGGGGGCGGTTCGAAAACGAAAAAAGGGCCATCCGCCGCAACGCTGGGCGCACCAATGTGCAACCCATCCGCTGCGGCGGATGACCCCTCTGTCCTCGATACCTGAGAGATTACGAGGCTTGTCGCCCCGTGCGCCCCTTCGGTGGACACGCTCACCCTGCGCAAGGGCAGTGGCGGATGTCGCTCTCCAGAGTGCGGCATGCATTGTGTGCATGTTGCATGCCGATCCGGTCGGTCCATGGTGCCTGAGAGTTTTTGGGTAGTTCCCCTTCGGCGGCGCAATCGCTGCGCGCTCTCCCGGCCGGATGCGCGAGAATGTACGGGACCGGTCTGCCTTTGTCAAACGCCAGCCCAGCCGGCGTCGGACGGCGGCGACCGGTCCCGGTACGCCGGATACCGGCCGGATCGGAATCGGCCCGGATGCGGCCCGGTTCCGGCGACTAGCGGCGATCCTTCGTCACGACGTTACCAACCACGCCGCCCACGGCCGCGCCGCCCAGCGTGCCAAGCGCGCTGCCGTCGGTCAGTACGGCACCGCCTAGCGCGCCCGCGCCGGCACCGATGGCCGTGTTCCGCTGTTTGGGTGTCATGTCGGCACAGCCGGCAAAGCCCACCAGCGTGGCACCGATCAGCGCAACCTTCGAAATGGTGCGAAGCGTCTTCATGATGGCTCCTTTTTCTCAATGGTTTGTCATCGTTGAGATGTCATTGGTCTGGTCTCCCGCACCGGTCGCGCCACGCGCAAGCCCCGCACGGTCGTGCCTGGTAAGAGGCAAGCTCCATGCCCCGCGCTCCCCCGCTTTACGATTGTTACCAGCCTGAAACGCCTCTTGTCGGACACCGCCGGACAGCGGGCTCCGGAGCCGGGGCGCGTGTTAACATCGACGCCTTTGGCGCGCGGCACCGCACGTGCGCCGTACGTCATCCCGCCTGCCTGGTTTTCCCCGCCCCATGACCCACGGACTCAACGCCGCGCAATCCGAAGCGGTTCGCTACCTCGACGGCCCCTGCCTTGTGCTGGCGGGCGCCGGCTCCGGCAAGACGCGCGTGATCACGCAGAAAATCGCGCACCTGATCGAGGACGAGGGGTTCGAGCCGCGTCACATTGCCGCCGTCACTTTCACGAACAAGGCGGCCAAGGAGATGCAGGAGCGCATTGCCAAGCTGATGGAAGGCAAGACCTCGCGCGAAGGGAAGCGCATTCCACTCAAGCAGCTCACCGTTTGTACGTTTCACTCGCTGGGCGTGCAAATCTTGCGCATGGAAGCCGAGCATGTCGGGTTGAAGCCGCAGTTCTCCATCATGGATTCGGACGACTGTTTCGGCCTGGTGCAGGAGCAGCTGGGCACCACCGACAAGAAGCTGATCCGGAGCGTGCAGGGCACGATCTCGCTGTGGAAGAACGGCATGGTCGATCCGGAAACCGCGCTGGCGACCGCCGCCGATGCCGACGCGCACCAGGCGGCAATGGTGTACCGCAACTACGTGGCCACGCTGCACGCCTACCAGGCGGTGGACTTCGACGACCTGATCCGCCTGCCGGCCGAGCTGTTCGCGCGCGATGAGGCGGTGCGGCTGAAATGGCAGAACCGGCTGCGCTATTTCCTCGTCGATGAGTACCAGGACACCAACGCGTGCCAGTACCAGTTGCTGAAGCTGCTGGCCGGCGGCTCGCACCTGCGCGCGCCGGCGTTTACGGCGGTGGGCGACGATGACCAGGCCATCTACGGCTGGCGCGGCGCCACGCTCGACAACCTGCGCCTGCTGCAGACCGATTTCCCGGACCTCAAGGTCGTGAAGCTCGAACAGAACTACCGTTCGACGGTGCGCATCCTGGAGGCCGCCAACGCGGTGATCGCCAACAACCCCAAGCTGTTCGACAAGAAGCTGTGGTCGGAGCACGGCATGGGCGACCCGATCGCCGTGCATCCGATGAACGACGAGGAGCACGAGGCGGAGTCGGTGGTGTTCCGGCTGTCCGCGCACAAGTTCGAGCGCCGCGCGCAGTTTCGCGACTACGCCATCCTCTACCGGGGCAACCACCAGGCGCGCCTGTTCGAGCAGATTCTGCGGCGCGAGCGCATTCCGTACGTGCTGTCGGGCGGCCAGAGCTTCTTCGACAAGGCCGAGATCAAGGACATCTGCGCGTACCTGCGCCTGATCGCCAACCCCGACGACGATCCCGCGTTCATCCGCGCCATCACCACGCCGCGCCGTGGCGTGGGCAACACCACGCTCGAAGTGCTCGGCACGTTCGCCGGCCAGGCCAAGGTGTCGCTGTTCGAGGCGGCGATGATGGGTGGCATCGAGGCCAGGCTGCAGCCGCGCCAGCTGGAGCCGCTGCGCGTGTTCTGCGAGTCGATGGTGCGGCTGGCCGATCGGGCGGCGAAGGACCCGGCCACCGTGGTGCTCGACGACCTGATGGAAGGCATCCACTACGAAGCCTACCTGTACGACACCTTCGACGAGCGCCAGGCGCAATCGCGCTGGACCAACACGCTGGAGTTCCTGGACTGGCTCAAGCGCAAGGGCACCCGGCCCGAGGCCGAAGGCCAGGGCGCCGCGACCGGCTTCGATACGGCCGACGGGTTTGCCGACGAGGGCAAGAACCTGCTCGAGCTGACGCAGACCGTGGCGCTGATGAGCATGCTCGAAGGCCGCGAGGAAGATCCGGATGCGGTGCGGCTGTCGACGCTGCACGCGTCCAAGGGTCTGGAATATCCGCACGTGTTCCTGGTGGGCGTGGAAGAGGGCATCCTGCCCCATTCGCGCGAGGACGAGGAGATGGGCGACGACAAGATCGAGGAAGAGCGCCGCCTGATGTATGTGGGTATCACACGGGCCCAGCGCAGCCTGCAGATCAGCTGGTGCAAGAAGCGCAAGCGCGCGCGGGAGACCTACTCGGTGGAGCCGTCGCGCTTCATCGCCGAGATGAAGCTCGACGATGGCCCGGCGCCGCAGGACGATGCGCCGGCGATGAGTCCGAAAGACCGCCTGGCAGGGCTGAAGGCCCTGCTCAACAAGCCCGCGGCCAGCTGAGCCAGGGCGGCGCTTGATACAAGGCCGACAAGATTTCGGCGCGTCACTTCCCTAGGATGGCCAACGCGCGGGAGACGTCTCGGCGTCTCGCGCGACACACCGCGCCCGCCCTTCGGTAGCGGTGTGGCTGGGCGCATGCGAGCCCGGCTTCTTCCCTGTTGAACGCTCCCGGCTGCGGCAGCACCGGGGGCGCTTTTTTCGGCGCCATGGCGTTCTTCGGCCAGCGCGCCCACCGCCCGTCGTGTGCGCACACCTGCACGTATCAAGCTTGATACAAATCCGGCATCGCCCGGAATATCCCGGCTGGTACATTTGGGCATCGCCATTCCGCCATTTCTGCTGCCGTCCCATGGATCTGTCTGCCAACCTTCCCGTCCGCCTGCTGATCGTCGATGACGATCCCCAGATCCGCACCATGCTGGCCGAGTACCTGGCCACGTTCGGCATGGAGGCCGACGGGGCCGAGGGCGGGGCGGCCATGCGCGCGGCCATGGCCAGCCAGGCCTATGACCTGGTCATCCTGGACCTGTCGCTGCCCGGGGAAAACGGCCTGACGCTGTGCCGCGAGATCCGCGAGCAGGGCAACCTGCCGGTGATCATGCTGACCGCGCGCGCTGAACTGGCCGACCGCGTGGTGGGCCTGGAAGTGGGTGCCGACGACTACGTGACCAAGCCGTTCGAGATGCGCGAACTGGTGGCCCGCATCCATACCGTGCTGCGCCGCAGCCGGAGCGAGCTGCGACGTGCGCCGGCCGCCGCGGCCGGGCACGAGACGCGCTTCGGCTGCTGGCGGCTGAACACCACGCTGCGTCAGCTGGTGGATGCCGAAGAGACGGTCGTGCCGTTGTCGAATGCCGAATTCCGGCTGCTGCTGACGTTCCTCGAAAACCCGAACCGCGTGCTGGACCGCGAGATGCTGATCAACAACGCGCGCGGCCGCGACCTTGACGTGTTCGACCGCAGCATCGACCTGCTGGTGTCGCGCCTGCGCCAGAAACTGCGCGACGACCCGCGCGATTCGTCGCTGATCCGCACCGTGCGCGGCGAGGGCTACGTGTTCACCTGCGGCGTGGAGCACTGAGGCATGGCCGCTGCGACCCCGCCGTCGGCCGACGGCGATACGGTGGTTCGGCCCGACTCGCGCGCCGGGCAGGCCGGACAAGCCGTGCCGCGCCGCCGCTTCAACTCGATGTTCGCACGGCTGTTCTTCGTGATGACGGCCATCATGCTGGCCGTGCACGTGCTGGGCGTGACCGTGATCGAAAGCGTGTTCCCGCGCCCGGGCTCGGAGCGCTATATGGAACGCATGCGGCGCGCCGCGTCGGAGGCAGAGGCCGCCGGCGGGCGGGCCGCCGATGGCGCATCGCAGTCGACGCCATCGCCGGCATCGCCATCCCCCTCCACCTCCACTTCGCCGCTGGCCGGCGTCTTCATGCCCGATCACCGGCCCGCGTCGCCGGGCGAATCTGGCGTGCCGGGGCCGAACGCGCCATTCGGTGCGCCCGGCGCGCCGCCTGGCATGCGTGGCGGGGAGCCGTTCGATTTCGACGGACCGCCGCTGCGTCCCGACGCGTTTCGCGAGCACGGGCCGGGCGATCATCCTCCGGGACCGCCGCAGGGCTTTCACATCCGTGGCATCTGGCCGCCGCACCTGGGATTGCTGATCCAGCTCGCGGCCATCCTGATTGCGTCGTGGGTGGGCGCGCGGCTGCTGGCACGGCCGGTGCAGCAACTGGCCAGCGGCGCCAACCGGCTGGCGCAGGACGTGCACGCGCCCCCGCTGGACGATCACGCCGGGCCGGCGGAGGCGCGCGATGCCACGCGCGCGCTGAACCTGATGCAGCAGCGCATCCGCAAGCAGCTCGCGCAGCAATCGCGCTTTCTGGCGGCCGTGTCGCACGACCTGCGCACGCCGCTCACGCGCATGAGCCTGCGCATCGAGCGGATCGAGGACAACGAGGTGCGTTATCGCCTGCGCCAGGACCTGGCCGAGATGAATGGCCTGATCGACGCCACGCTGTATTACCTGCGCGAGCGCGATGACGCAATCGGCCCGCGCCAGCGTGTGGACGTGCTGGCGCTGCTGCAGGCGGTGGTCGACGACGCCCAGGAGATCGGGCAAGACGTGCGCCTGTCCGGCGAGGCCGCGCCGCTGCTGGCGTATCCGGCGGAACTGCGCCGCGCGGTGGTGAACCTGGTGGAGAACGCGCATCGCTATGGCGGTGCCGCGCACATCATTCTGGCCGACAGCCCCGAACGGGTGACGATCGACGTCTGCGACAACGGCCCCGGCATCCCGCCCGCCGAACTGCAGCGCGTGCTGGAGCCGTTCTATCGCGTGGAGTCGTCGCGCAGCCGTGCCACCGGTGGGGTGGGCATGGGGTTGTCGATCGCCGCCGATATCGTGTCGCGCCACGGCGGCGAGCTGAAGCTGAGCAACCGGCACGAAGGCGGGCTGCGCGTAAGTATCTCGCTGCCGCGCGCGTAGGCCACGCGCGGCACGTGCCTGTGTTGGACGCCGATATCACGCGCCGATATCAAGCGCCGATATCAAGCGCCGATATCACGCGCCGACGTCAGGCACTGATATCACGCTCGCTGCGGCATGCCGCTCTTGCCGATCGGCGCCAGCTGCACGTATTGCGAGCCGCGCAGGCCGCGCGTGAAATCGAGCGTGAAGTCGCCCACATCCACGCGTGCCTGCAGCGCACGGCGCAGCTCGGCCTGGCCCGTGCCGCGCATGCCGGCGGCGGCGCGCACCAGCCAGGCAGCACCGATGTATCCGGCCAGCGTGGCAGGCGAGGGCGGTTCGTCGAGATACTGCTTCATGCGCGCCACGTGTTCCTTCACTACGCGTAGCGTGAATTCCTGCGGCCCCGGCGCGATCTGCGTTACCACCATCCCGCCCGCATAGTTGGCCCCGAGGATTTCGCGCGCCGACGACGGGCTCACCGCCGACAGTCCCACCAGGAAGCCGTACCAGTTTTGCGCCGCCAGCGCGCGTCCCAGACTGCCGTAGGCAAGGGTGTCGCCGGCCACGATCACGGCGCCGGGTCGGGCGGCGGCAATGCGTCGCGCGCTGTCGTCCACATTGCCGGTCATCGCCACGGCGCGCGTGGCCATCTCTTTTTCCAGCCGCGCCAGCCACGGCGTGCCGGCGCCCAGCGTGCCCGCCGCAAAGTCGGGCGCCACGGCCAGCGCGATGCTGGTCAGCCCGTAGCTGTGCAACTGGCGCACCGCCGCATCGAGTTCGGCCTGGTAGTCGGCACGCGTGTACCAGACGTTTTCGGCGGTCAGCGTCAGGCCGGACAGCGGCGCGACGATCTGCACGCCGCGTCGGGTCAGCTCCGAGGATTGTGCCAATACGGGCAACAGGCTGTCGCCCGGACCGAACAGCACATCCGCGCGTTCGTTGTCTGCTAGCGCCACGCCCAGCGCGGCGGCGGCGCGTGGGTTGGTCGCGTCGGCATCGCGTACCACGTGGGCAATCCGCAGGCCGCCGTTGATGGCGGGCGAGGCATTGAACGCGTCGAACATCACCTTGGCGCCGGCCAGGTAGTCGCGCGCCTGGTCGGCCTGCGCCCCGGCACGGTCCACCAGATGGCCGACCACGAGCTGGCGCCGCGGCAGCGCGACGGCGGGCTGGGCCCATGCGGTGGGCAGCCAGGCGGCGGAGGCGAGCGCGGCCAGCGCTTGCAGGGTGTGGCGACGTCCCGTCGAGGCGGGCGCGCATGGGCGGTTCGACTGCGGCAAGGCTTGGCGCATGGCAGTGGCGTGGAAACTGGGGCTGGAACGGGAGGGTGGCGGTGCGACCGTCGCAACAGCGGGGACGATGCAAGCCGGCCGAGACTATCGGCGCTTCGTGACGCTCCCGTGACTTTGGCCCGACTTCCAGCCCCCTCTTAGCGGGGCTGGCCGGCGTATGGATGCGGTGGTTTTGATTCGCATCAAGTTTGTTGCGCGGAGGGAGGCATAGCATCGGACGTCATCCCAGCCGACCCAACGAGTCTCCACAATGTCCGCCCCCCACCCAGCTGCCGCCGGCACGGCCTTCGACCGTCGCGCGCTCGCCGATTTCCGCAGCCTGGCCGGCCGTATCGACGGCAACGGCCCCCGCTACACCTCCTATCCCACCGCCGACCGCTTCCATGCCGAAATCGGCGACCAAGGTTACCTGCGCGCGCTCGATGCCTGCCGCGCCGAGTTTCCTGCCCCGCTGTCGCTATATCTCCACATCCCGTTCTGCGAGAACATCTGCTACTACTGCGGATGCAACAAGATCATCACCAAGGACCACGGCCGCAGCGCGCGCTACGTGGATTACCTTGCGCGGGAAATGGCGCTGGTGGCGGGCCGCCTGGGCGAACGGCGCGCCGTGATGCAGTCGCACTGGGGCGGTGGTACGCCCACCTTCCTCGATCCCGATGAGATGCGCCGCGTCATGGCGGCGCTGCACGAGCACTTCGTGCTGTTGCCCGAAGGCGAGCATTCGATCGAGATCGACCCGCGCCGCGTGACCGACGACCGCATGAACCTGCTGGCCGCGCTTGGTTTCAACCGCATCAGCCTGGGTGTGCAGGATTTCGATCCGGAAGTGCAGCAGGCCATCCACCGCGTGCAGTCGTACGAGGAAACGCGCGATGTGGTGCTGGCGGCGCGGCGCCTTGGCTTCCAGTCGATCAGCATGGACCTGATCTATGGCTTGCCGCACCAGACCACGGCGCGCTTTGGCGCCACGATCGACCGGGTGCTGGCGCTGCGTCCGGACCGCCTGTCCGTCTACAGCTACGCGCACCTGCCGCATGTGTTCAAGCCCCAGCGCCGCATCGACGCCGCGGCGCTGCCGCCGGCCGCCGAGAAGCTCGACATCCTGGTCTCGACAATCGAACGGCTGACCGCGGCCGGCTATATCTATATAGGCATGGATCACTTCGCGCTGCCAGACGACGATCTGGCGATTGCCCAGCGCGAGGGCCGGCTGCAACGCAACTTCCAGGGTTACGCCACGCACGCCGGCTATGACCAGCTGGGCCTGGGCGTGTCGGCCATCGGCGCGGTGGCCGGTCACTATGTGCAGAACGCCCGCACTACCGACGCCTACTACGCCGCGCTCGACGCCAACCGGCTACCGATTGTGCGCGGCTTCGAGATGTCTGAAGACGACCACTTGCGCAAGGCGATCATCGGCGCGCTGATGTGCAATGGCACGCTCGATATAGCAGCCGTGGAGGCGGAGCACGGCATCGACTTCGCCACCACGTTCGCCGCCGAGCTTGCCGACCTCGACCGGCTGGCCGTGGACAACCTCGTGCGCCGTACGGCGGATCGCATCGATATCACCGAAGTGGGCCGGCTGCTGGTGCGTCGCGTGGCGATGGTCTTCGACCGCTATCTGCGCGAAGACGCGGCACGGCCGCAGCCCGCCGGGGCCAGCGACGCCAATGCGGCCAACGATGCCAAGGCGGTGCCGATGGTCCGCTATTCGCGCGTGGTGTGAGGCAATAGCGAGGCGCCGTTCCAGGCCTCGGGCGGCGCGTCGGCATGGCGCCACAAACAAAATACCCGCGATGTGGATCGCGGGTTTTTCATTGGGTGGAGCCCTCGGCTCCGGGCACTACGTAGCACTACCTGGCACTAGGCGGCATTACTTCGCGGCGTTGGCCATGTAGTCCGATGCCGCAATCACATCCGCGTCGGGCCCGGCATAGCCACCCTTCGGCGGCATCACGCCCTTGCCCTTGAGCGCGTAGTTATGGACCACGTCCATGCCTTCCTTGAGACGCGGTGCCCAGGCGGCCTTGTCGCCAAACTTCGGTGCGCCCGCCACGCCAGCCGCGTGGCAAGCCGCGCAGACCTGCTCGTAGACCTTCTTGCCGGTTTCCGCCGAAGCGGCAGCTGGCGCCGCAGCGGGAGCGGCTGCCGCCGGTGCGGGTGCGGCAGCGGCAGGCGCTGCGGGAGCCGGTGCGGCGGCGGTGGCTGCGGCCGGAGTTGCCGGAGCTGCCGGTGCAGACGCGGCGGCCTGTGCAGTGGCGCCCTGGGCCGGGGCTGCCGGCTCGGGGAACTTGGCACCGCCGGCATCGGCCATGTAGACCACGGCGCGCGACAGTTCGTAGTCGCTGAGGTCATCCGGCGACGTGCCGGCACGCGCAGGCATGGCGCCCTTGCCGTTCAGCACCGCCTTCAGCAGGCCATCGAAGCCCTGGCCGATGCGGGCCGTCCAGTCGCCGGCCACGCCGTACTTCGGCGCGCCCGCCGCGCCCGTGGCGTGGCAGGCAGCGCAAACTTCCTTGTAGACCTGCTCGCCGGTCTTGAAGACGCGCGGGGCGTTCGGATCCTTGATCTCCAGCGACGCCACGGGCGCGATGCGGCCGTTCACCGCTTCCACGCTCTGGGTGGCGCCGGCGCCCTCACGGGTGCCGTGTCCGACAAAACTGACCAGCAGGATGATGACGATGATCGGCACCAGGAAGGCGGCGATCACTACAGCGATTAGTTGCTTAGGGGTCTTGATTGGCGACTCGTGGTGGTCGTTTTGATGGACGTCACTCATACAGAACTCTCGATTTTGCGGGAAACCTGGTGCACAGCACGTTGGGGGCGGCTTGCCTGTCTGGCCCTTTTTCGGGGATGAATCTGTCGGTCTTTGCGCCCGGGGCTGTCTCCCGCCCCGCTACGTCTCTGGTACGACGCAAATAGCTGCCGATTATAGACCCAAGACTTGCGCCACGGGGCCAAAAGCGACGGCTTGGAGACCTGTGGAAACCCCGGCTTGGCAGGCCCCGGCGCATCCCGCATGGACGGCCACGGACAACTCGGGTATCCTATGCGACTTTCCGACGACGGCGTCCGCCGTGGTCAACGCCGTTCACATCGCGCCCGTAGCTCAATGGATAGAGTACTGCCCTCCGAAGGCAGGGGTTGCTGGTTCGATCCCAGCCGGGCGCGCCAATCCCCACAAGGGTTTCCCGCTTTTCCCACCACCGCCGCGAAGGGCGACTGCACCTAAACTGCACCTAACTTCAGTGCCGGCACCTCCGTCAGCGGCGCCACCCACTGCGCCAGATGGTCCGCCGACAGGTGTGCATACCGCTGCACCATCTCCATCGTTTCCCAGCCGCCCAACTCCTTTAGCACCTGCAGCGGCGTGCCCCGTTGCACGTGCCAGCTCGCCCACGTATGCCGCAGGTCGTGCCAGCGGAAGTCCCGGATCCGCGCCCGGTCCAGCGCCTTGCCCCACGCGGCGGTGCTCGTCTGATGCACCGGCTTGCCCCGGTAGACGAACACATCCGCGATGTGCTCGGCATCGCGCTTCTTCGGCAACTGCCGGCGCAGCACGGCCACCGCCGTGTCCGACAGCGGCACGGTGATCGCCTTGCGCGCCTTGGCCTGGTCGGGATGGATCCACGCCACGCGCCGCGCCAGATCCACCTGTGACCACTGCAGCCCGGTCACGTTGGCCCGCCGCAACCCCGTTTCGAGGCTGAAGCGGGCCATGTCCGCCAGATGCTCGGGCAGCTCGGCCAGCAGCCGCTCGGCCTCGGCGGCGGTCAACCAGCGGATCCGCTTGCTGGCCACCTTGGTGCGCTTGCGCTTGGGCGCGCTGTCGAGCCAACCGCACTCCACCGCGGCATTGAGCACCGCCGTCAGCACGCCGATCACGCGCCGCACGGTGCCGGCGCTCACCGTGCCTTCCAACTCCTTGATGCCTTGCTTCGTCCGTACCGTGCGCCGCTCCGCCCGTTTCGCCCGGGCAATCGCATCCACGCGGTCGCGGTCGATCTGGCCCAGCTCCACGCCGCTCAGGTGCGCATCGAGCCAGCGCAGATGAATCTTGCTGGTTTCCAGACTGGCCAGGCCGGCCCGGTCCTCGACGTAGCGCACCACGGCATCGTTCCACGTGTAGCGGGGCCGTGTCCCCAGCTTGGCCTGGTTCCACAGATCCACCTTCAGGCGGTCGTGGAATTCCTGTGCCCGCTTCTGGTCGCTGGTGCCAGTGCTTCCATATAGCGGCGTGCCGCCGCCGGGGGGGTACAGCTTGTAATACCAGTTGTTGCTTGCTTTGCGTTTGAAGAGCGACATGGCCCACCTTCCTTTGCCTGGTCGCCTTGCACAACTCGCGGGATCCATTGTCCGGCGAGGTAACGCTCCAGGGCAATCGTTGAGAACATCCAGCGTTTGCCGACCTTCCGGCCCGGTATCTCCCCAGCCTTGGCCTTGAGCCGCACCGTCTCCGGGTGCGCCCCGAGCAGCGCGGCCGCATCCGTCAGGCCGACCGAGCTGGGGGCCGCCACGGTCATTCCGGCATTCGCCGTCATACGGCACCTCCCGGCGCGTCTGGCGCGATTCCCGTCGCCAGTAAGCGGCGGCGGATCGTCATGGCGCGGGCCTGCGAGCAGCCGACAAACTGGCGGATCGCCGCGACGGTCGGCTTGAGGTCGCCGCGCCGTACCGCCGCCGCCACCTGGTCGTCATCCGCAGGACTAGCGCCGTGACTGGCTTCGTTACTCGGCTCGGACCGCGCAGTCACGGCCTGTGCCGCCGGCAGGGTCGCGGGTAACGTTGCCTCGGCGGTGGCGGTACGCAGTGACGCGACCCGCAGCCACAGCACGCACCCCACCAGCTCCAGACAGATCACCGCGACCAGCTGGCTGACCAACAGCACCGTTTCCGCGTGCGCACCGGTCACGGCGGCAAACAGGCGCGCGGCCGGATCGAGTCGGGCCTGATCGACGTCCGCCGCATGTCTCAGCGCAGCGGCGCGGGCGCTCTCGTCCTGCCGGATGGCCCGGCGCGCTTCCTGTTCCTCCACGTCGAGCGCCTCTGCCCGTTGCTGCAGCGCCCTGATGCGCGCCGCTCCCAGCGGGCAATTGCGGCAGCTGGCGGCCGTGGCCTGCAGCCGCGCGATATCGCCGCGCACCGTGGCCCGTTCGGCACTGACCACGGCGAGCGGTCGCGCTACCGCCCGCGCCTCAATCGGCATCGCCGCGGCGGCCTCGATCTGGCGTTGGGCGCGTGCCTCGCCGGCATGGCCATTGGCCGCCGCGAAGAAGGCGAGATGCCCCCACGCCACGGAGACCAGACAGGCGCACCAGAGTGCCCAGCCGGCGGCCGGCATGCGCCTGCCACTGGCCAGCGCGGCGGGCAGTTGGTGGACCGCCAGCGTCAGCAGGACGGCCACCGCAGCGGTCAGCGCACGCTCGCCCAGCGTGCCACCCCGATTCCACGCGCCGGCCGCCGACAGCCACGCGGCAACCAGCGAACATGCCGTCGCCAATGCCGTCGTGCCGGCAAGCGCTACCTGTTCGTGCCGGCGCATCATGCGGCCTCCTTGGGTTGTGCCACCGACAACGCGACGGCGACTGGCCGCACCCACACCGGTGTCGCGGACAACATGAACGTTTCGCCCGTCTCTGCCAGCATCAAGGTGGTGCCCATCACCTCGGCGATGGCCTGCGCCGCGTCGGGCGGCACGGCATTGCCGATGCGCTCGCGCCACGCCTGGTCGCTCAGGCCGTCCAGTTCGAGGTATTCCTCTGGCTCGATCAGCGATTGGAGCGCGGCGAGTTCGAGTGTGGTAAACGGGCGGTGCCACGTGCCGTCCAGTGCGCGGATGATTGCCACCAGCTTGTCGTTCGCCGCCGGCATGCGCGGATCCGCCACCGACCACCGGCCGTTGTCGTGCCCGGCAGCGGCCGATACGGCGCCGCTCGGTTGATCCCATCCGACCACGCCATAGTGCCCGCCGGTCAGGTAGTGATCGCCGCGCTCGCGCCGCATACCCGGACGGGGATCGGCCACGGCATACGCCCCTTGGCCGCTGTCACTGCGTGCGATCACCGTGCCGGCCGGCTCCTCGTACCCGGTCACACGATACTTGCCAGCCCCTTCGAACCCCGTCGTGGCGCGCGGATCCTGCACACACTGGCCAGAGCCATGTGCGCTGGTGATCGAGCCGGCAGACTGCGCCCACGGCACGATCCGGTATTCGTTGTTGTGCTTGGCCGGCCCAGCGTGGCGCGGGTCGGCGACACTGAACGTGCCCTGGCCCGGCGACTTCACGCCGATGATGGCACCAGATGGCTCGCCCCAGCGCAGCACACCGTACTGCTGGTACTGCGCCGCATCAGCCGGTCCACGCGGATCCGCGATCGAGAAAGCACCATTGGTCGGCAGCGACTCGCCAGCGATGGCGCCGGCCGTGTCCTGCCAGTCATGCACGCCCAGATAGCCGTTGCGTCGTTCCGGCACGATCAGGTAGTCGCGCAGGCGGCCGTCTTCCACGGCCAGACCGTTCAGGCTGCGCCAGTCGCTGCCCGCCGCCACGAAGGCGAGGCGTACCCACGTCTTCCACTGCAGCGAGGGCACGCGGTGCATCGGGCCGCCCGCAATCGCACCGGGCAGGGGCATCCGGCCCAGCACCGTGCCCACGCCCTGCAGACGCCTGACAGGCGGCTCGTACAGGAACGCCGGCACCTTGGCCGCGTGGCGCGCCACCAGCAGGAACCGCTTGCGGCTCTGTGCGAGGCCACCGATCACTCCGCAGTCGTGCGTGGTCTCGTTCACGGCGTAGCCGTAGTAGCTCAGAATCTGCTTGATCTGATCGAGCAGGTGCCGGCCGCGCGTCGCCAGGCGCGGCACGTTCTCGAACACGATCAGCTCGACCGGGTCATCCTTCCACGCCTCGCACATCAGCCACACGCAGCGCAGCGTCAGCTCGTTCAGGGCCTGGTACTTGGGCGTGCGGCTCAGCGTCTCCGACAGCAGACCGGAAGCGCCCTTGCAGGGGCTGGAGATGAAAACGCAGTGCGGGTGCTGATGGCCAGCAGCGGCGCGCACGTCGTCGGCAGTGGCCTCGCGCCAGCCGGCCGGCGGCTCGGCGCCGTGGAACGCCGTGTATTGCTCGCGGGTGAACAGGTCCATCACCGTGCAGGGCACGCCTACCAGCGTCTGGAAGTCGCGCGCGGCGGCTGGATCGTTGTCGATGCCGCCGATGCAGCGCCACGTACCCACCATGTTGCCGACGCGCGAGACAGCCTTCTTGAAGCCCTTGGCGCCGCCGCCGAGGCCGCTGCAGAAACCGAAGCTGTTGTATTCGCGCCGGATCATGCCATCACCTTGCTCGGATCGGCCCACTGGAGCGCGTAGATCAGCATTGACAGCCGGGCGCGCCATGGTTTTTCGAGATGCGCGGCCTGGTGCGCCTCGACTTCGATGGGAACGCCCGTCGACGTATCGAGGGGATGGCCAGCCAGCAGTTGAGCCGGCGCCAGATCATCCAGTACGGGCGAGATGGAGACCCACCATGCGTACTCCAGCGCGGGGTGCTCCACGCGTGGCCCCTCGACAAGGATGGCCTCGGCAATCGTCAGGAGGTTCTGCCGTGTTGTGGCCGGGAAGTCGGCGAGGGTAGTGCCCTTGGCGGCTTCTTCGGGATAGAGGCCGTTGCAGATGATTTGCGCCACGCGCTCGGCGTAGGGCGAAGCGGGAAGGGAAACGGTGCTCGTGGTCATGCTGATTGCTCGATGTAGGCGATATCGCCGGTCTGGACCGGGCCGGTGGCGGTAGCGGTGTCATGCACCTGCAGCGTGGCGACCAGCAACTGGCGGCGCGTGCAGGCTTTCTGCATGTCGTCGGTGAGGTTGAGGCCCCGGCCGATGACACGGAATTCGTCACCGGTCACGCCCATACGGCCGCGAGCGCGGAACCGCTTGCCCACGTCCGCGACGGCAATGACAGCGGCATCCATCGCATCGCGCAGCTCGCCGTTATCCGTGAAGTAAAGGGTGGCAACGGCCTGGCCGACGTTGATGCGGAACGCAAGTGTGTGCCAGGCGGATTCCGTGGCCGTACCGTCGAGGATCTTGCTCAGCTCGCTGTGAGGTAGCAGCTGGAGATCTGTCTCTGCCTTGGCGCTGAAACGAAAACACGACGGTAGGCATTTCTCGCGCGGCTGATGCACACGGCGATTCTTGCGGTGCTTGCTGGCGGGCATCACTTCACCTCCGTAGTGGCATCGTCAGCAGGGGCGGCGGCTTCCGTAGCTGCCTCGGCAGCGCCCTGCCGGCACAGCAGCGAATAGTGATCGCGGCCCTGGTGGTTCCAGAGCGGCGCACCCGCCCAGCGCATCCAGCGGCGAATGATCTCCCGACCGATCAGCTCGGCGAGTGCGCCAGCATCTC
>Ga0102589_1001116_pt1 | contig 40003 bp, 47 predicted proteins | sample AraplaMF_Col_mLB_FD_76858 | JGI IMG/M metagenome (GOLD analysis project Ga0102589, IMG submission 76858) | Arabidopsis root microbial communities from the University of North Carolina, USA - plate scrape MF_Col_mLB | ecosystem: Host-associated > Plants > Roots > Endosphere | place: USA...
TCCCGTACCCCACGCCACGGCATCGAGAACACACCCATGAACTTCGAAATCCTGATCCCGATCACCCTGTTCATCTGCGTCGTCTACGCCATCAAGGTGGTCGTGGACGCCCGCACCCGCGCCAAGCTGATCGCCAGCAATGGTTCGGAAGACCTGATCCGCTCGCTGGTGCAGGCCGAGGCGCTGCAGCGCCGCCACGCCTCGCTGCGCTGGGGCATCCTGCTGCTCGCCGTCGGCCTCGGCTTCGCGCTGATCGAAGCGTTCGGCTGGACCGAGATCACCCCCGGCGTGGTCGCCGTGCTGCTCGGCGTGACGGGCCTGGGCAACCTCGCCGCTTACGTGGCCTCTCGCAAGCTGGCCTGAGCCGCCCTCAACGCCGGTCCAGCGTCGTCCGCAGGACCGGCACGGTGGTGACGTCGTCCACGCCCTTGAAGCCGGCCACGCGTTCGCGCAGGTCGGCCAGTTCGCCCGGCGAATCGGCCTGCACCAGCACCAGCAGGTCGATCTCGCCGGCGACGCTGTGGCACAGGCGCACCTGCGGCATCGCGACCAGCAGCGGCATCACGTCGTCGCAACTGAAGCCGTCGGCGTAGCGCAGCATCAACCACGCCTGCAGCGGGTCGCCCCCGCTGCCCAGCCGCACGGTGTACTGGGCGATCACGCCCGCGTTTTCCAGGCGTTGCAGGCGTTCCTGCACGGTGCTTCGGCCGAGCCCGACCGCCTTCGCCAGCGCGACCGTCGACAGCCGCGCGTTGTCCTGCAGCAGTGCGATGAGCTTCCGATCGGTGGCGTCGAGGGTCTTCATCGAAACGGAGGTGCCGGGGTCGCCGGCATTGTGCCGGGTTGAGACCGGCGCTGGCGAGCGCGCATCGTGGCGTCCATCGACCCATGCAGATCCCGCCATGAACGCCCCGCGATCCCCCATCGAGCTGCACGCGCGCAGCGTGCTCATCCCCATCGACGTGCAATGCGGCTTCGATCTGCCGCCGTGGCCGCCGCGCAACAACCCTTCGATGGAAGCCAACGCGTTGCGGCTGATGGATGCGTGGCGCAACGTGGGTTGGCCTCTGATCCACGTGCGGCACGATTCGGTGATGGAAGGTTCGGTGCTGGCGCCGGGGCATCCGGGCAACGCGCATCGCCCCGGCTTCGTTCCACTGGAAGGCGAGCCACTGGTGACCAAGTCGGTCAATGCGGCCTTCATCGGCACCGACCTGGACCTGCGCCTGCGCCGGTTGGGCATCGATACCGTCGTGCTGTTCGGCATCAGCACCGACATGTGCGTGTCGACCACCGCGCGCGTGTCGGCGAACCTGGGGTATCGCACCATCGTCGTGGGCGATGCCTGTGCGTGTTTCGACCTGAAGGATGCGGACGGTTCGGTGATTCCGGCCGACCAGATACAGCGCGCGCATCTTGCGACGTTGCGGGCGGAGTTCGCGCAGGTGGTGGATAGCGATGATCTGATTGCAGCGCTGCGCGAGGCAGCGATGGCCTGATTGGCCCAACCCTCCCCTGCAAGCAGGGGAGGGAGTAAAAGCCGTTACTTCCGCTCGCCCGCCGTCTTGTCGCGCGCACCGCGGAATTCGCTGGCGGCATCCCAGTTCGGCCAGCGGTCCGAATCGGCCAGGTTGCGGCCGACCGTGTACAGCAGGCCCAGGTCGCGCGCCATGCCGAGGAAGGTCCAGTCGACTTCCCATTCGTCGGCTGGCTGGTGGTAGCGGTCGGCGACGTAGGCGTCTTCCATCTTCTTTCCGGCTTCCAGCCCGCCGTCGACCAGGTCGTTGCCCGACCCGAAGGAGATTGCCGGCACGCCGCGCTTGGCGAAGGGGAAGTGGTCGGAGCGGAAGAAGTGGCCGGCCTCGGGCTTGGGATCGGTCACGTAGTCGAGGTTGGCGACCTTCTTCGCGGTGTCGATCAGCTCGTCCAGCAGTTCCTGCTTCGCGCTGCCGGACGTGGTGAAGTTGCGCGCCGGACCATGCGGATCCAGCGCATCCATGTTGAGCACCGCCACCGTCTTGCCCAGCGGATACAGCGGCTTGGACGCGTAGTACTCCGAACCCAGCAGACCCTTCTCCTCGGCCGTGACGGCAAGGAACACGACCGAACGCTCGGGCTTGGGCGCCTTGGCGAACGCGCGGCCCAGTTCGATCAGCGCCGCGGTGCCGGTCGCGTTGTCGACGGCGCCGTTGTAGATCTTGTCGCCCTTCGCGTCCGGCTGGCCGACGCCGAGGTGGTCCCAGTGCGCCGAATAGATGACGGTTTCATCCGGACGCTTGGTGCCGTCGATGCGGCCGACGATGTTGTGCGAGGTGATGATCTGGCGATCGACGTCAATCTTCGCGCTCAGCGTGGCGCCTTTCAGTTCCACCGGCTTGAAGGCCTTCGTCTTCGCCTGCGCCTTGAGCGCGTCGAAATCCAGGCCCGCCTGCTTGAACAGCTGCACGGCGAAATCGCGCTGGATCCAGCCTTCCAGCTTCGGATGCACCGAGGCCGGCTTGTCGCGCACGACGTCGAACATCGTGTTGGTGTTGGAGTTCTTGACCGTCGCCCAGCCGTACGAGGCCGGGTCGGTCTCGTGCACGATCAGCAGGCCCAGCGCGCCCTGGCGCGCGGCCTCTTCGTACTTGTAGGTCCAGCGGCCGTAGTAGGTCATCGCCTTGCCGCCGAAGTCGCCTTCGCCGCCTTCGAAGTCCGGATCGTTGATCAGGACCACGGCGATCTTGCCCTTCAGGTCCACGCCCTTGAAGTCGTCCCAGCCGCGCTCCGGCGCGCTGACGCCGTAGCCGGCGAACACGAGCGGGGCCTTGGCGATGTCGATGGCGGTCGAACCGTCCTGCGCGGCGCGGATGGCGATCTGGTCGCCCTGCGTCAGCGCCTGCGTCTTGCCCTTCACCGTGACGGCGACGGTCGGGGTGCCCTTGATCTCGGCGCGCGCCAGCGGCACGGCCTGGGTCCACTCGCGCTTGCCGTCCTTGAGGTCGCCGCCCGGCTGCAGGCCGGCCGCCTTCATTTGCCCGACGACATAGTCGATGGTCTTGGTTTCGCCAGCCGTGGCGGGGCCGCGGCCCTCGAATTCATCGGAGGACAACACCTTCACGTCCTGCGAGAGGCGCTTGGGATCGATGTCGGTCGCCGCCGGTTTGCCGGCGATGGCGGGATTCAGGGCAAGCGAAAGGGACAGCGCGAGCAGCGATACGGCCGGTAGCTTCATGGATGGGACCTGAGGTCGGAGTGCCGGCCGATGGTACGGAGGGCGCGGGCGGGGTGCCAGTCAACGTTGGTCATGGGTGTTGCTCCTCCCCCTGCGAATGCAGGGGGAGGCCGGGAGGGGGTGAAGCGGGCGCCATCAAGCGTTCCCGGCGCCGACTTCACCCCTCCCCAGCCCCACGGCCATTGGGCATAGCCCAATGGCGTTCGTCGGGATGCGCGCCATGGCGCGCAAACATCCCTCCTCACCCCTGCATTCGCAGGGGAGGGCAAATCGCGGGAAGAGGTGACTCAATCCTTCTCCTTCCCCACCACCTTCCCCGTCGCCGGATCCAGCTTCAGCTGCACATCCTTGCCCGACGGATCGTCCGCTTCCGCATTCCACATGCCGTCGTCGAAGTCGACGCTGTGCACGTTCGTGTAGCCGGCGGCCGAAAGACGCGCCCGCACGTCGGCCTCGCTGAGGTTGGCGACCTGCTTGTCCGGATAGACGCGGCCGGTCTTCGCGTCCAGGCGCACGTCGACGCTGCTGCCTTCGGCGCTATGCGCGTCGGCCTTCCACACGCCGTCCTCGAACTTCACGTCGTTGATCTTCGTGTAACCCTGCTCGGTCAGGCGCGCGCGCACCTGCGCCTCGGTCAGCGGCTCCTTCGGCGCCGCGTCCTGCGCATACGCCACGGCGGACAGCGAAAGCAGCGCGGTCAACGCGATGGTCTTCTTCATGTGGTTCTTCATGCGATGGAACTCCTCCTCGTCTGTTCGGACCGGAGTCTTCGTGCGACGGCGCGAACCGGAAGTGAATCCTGCGGCCCGCTCGGGATGTGCGTTCGGCGGGGGTCAGCATGGTGAGCTGGCGGTGAAAACGCGCCGTGGGAACGCGCACGCAAAGCGACATGGAACCCAGTGTTGCCACGCCACGGGTGGCCGCATCGGCGTCGATCCCGCAAACTTCGCACCTTCGGGCTTGCGTGCCCGCACGCCTTCGCGCCCCGCGGCGTCCGCGGGTCGTACAGGATTTTCCGCAATGAACGCAGACTCCCTCGCCGCCCCGATCGTCCGCCCGTTGTGGCGCGACCGCGCGCTCGTGCTGGCGGGCATCGTGATGTCGGCCTTCAACCTGCGCACGGCGGTGACCTCGCTCACGCCGCTGCTGGACACGCTCGGCGAAACCTTCGGCTTCGGGCCGACGATGACCGGCGTGCTGGGCATGGTGCCGACCGCGGCATTTGCGGTGTTCGGCGTGGTGACGCCGTCGATCGCGCATCGCCTCGGCCTGGAGCGCACCGCATTGCTGGCGATGCTGCTGGCGGCAATCGGCCTGGCCATGCGCGCGTTCGTGGGCGATACCGCGATGCTGCTGGTGACCTCGGCGATCGCGCTGTCCGGCATGGGCATGGGCAACGTCGTGTTGCCGCCGCTGGTGAAGCGCTATTTCGGAGATCGCGTCGGCACCGTCAGCACGCTCTACATCACCGTTCTGCAGCTGGGCACGATCCTGCCGGCGCTGCTTGCCGTACCGATCGCGACGGCCGCCGGCTGGCGCGTTTCGCTCGGCGCATGGTCGCTGGTCGCCATCGCCGCGGCGCTGCCGTGGATCGGCGTGCTATGGATGGAACGCTTCGGCCATTCGCACCAGGCGAAGGCGCTGGCGAAAACGCACGACGAGGCGGTCGCGTGCGGCGATCCGGCGCCGGAACTCGATGCCACGCGCGATGCCGATGACGCGAACGCTACCGTCGCCGGACACGTCTGGCGCTCGCCCGTCGCGTGGGGCCTCACGCTGATGTTCGGCATGACCTCGCTCACGACGTACTCGATGTTCACCTGGCTGCCGAAACTGCTCACCGAAGCCGGTGGCTCGCACGAGCTGGGTGGCACGATGGTGGCGCTGTTCTCGACGATGGGCCTGCTGAGCGCGCTGTTCCTGCCGGCGCTCGCGGTGCGTATCCGCAACCCGTTCCCGATCGTCGCGTTCTGCGGACTGAGCTACATCGGCGCGTTCGCCGGCCTGCTGCTCGCGCCGATGGGCGCACCGCTGCTGTGGGTCGCGTTGCTGGGCCTGGGGCCGAGCACGTTCCCGCTCTCGCTCACGCTGATCAACCTGCGCACGCGCACGCCGGGCGGTTCGTCGCGGCTGTCGGGCTTCGTGCAGGGCGTGGGCTACAGCCTCAGCTGCCTGGGGCCGCTGCTGTTCGGCTGGCTGCATGAAGCCACGCACGGCTGGACGTGGCCGTTCGCGTTCCTGACGGCGTGCCTGCTCGCGCTGCTGTATGGCGGCTGGCTCGCGAGCAAGCCACGGATGCTGGAAGACACCTGGTAAGCGCGCGATTTCGCATCGCGCTTACATCTTCGACACAACCGGTTCAGGCCGCGCCGCGCAGGCTCGATGCACGTTCCATCCCGAAGGGAGAGCAGGCATGGGCCAGCGCCACATCGAGAACGACCCGAACACGGCCGGCAAGTCCGAACGCGAATACGAGCACAGCTCGGGCGATCGCAACACCAAGAAGAGCGAGAGGGACTGGGAGGGTTTCAGCGGCGGCGCGCAACGCGATGCCACGCCGGGCGCGCCCGGTACGCCACCGGCGAAGGATGCGGACCGACGCTGATCTGGTCGGGAAGCGGGCGTTCCTTCCGCTCGTTTCCCGCTCCAAGTAACCTGTCGCGGCTGCCACACGCCGCGACCCATGACCCTTCGCACCGTCAACGCCGCCCGTTACGTCACGCCGTTGCGCGAAGGCGGTTCGCTGCCCGCGATCATCGAGGCGGACGATGACGGGCTCTATGTCCTGAAATTCCGCGGCGCGGGCCAGGGCGTGAAGGCGCTGGTGGCCGAGCTGATCGCGGGTGAAATCGCGCGAGCGCTCGGTCTTCCGATCCCGGAACTGGTCTTCGTCGAACTCGATGCGGAACTCGCTCGCACCGAACCGGATCCGGAAATCCAGGAACTGATCAAGGCCAGCGACGGCCTCAACCTCGCACTCGATTACCTGCCCGGCGCGATCAATTTCGATCCCGTCGCCGAGCGCGTGTCGGGTGCGCTGGCGTCGGAGATCGTCTGGTTCGATGCGTTCACCAGCAATGTCGACCGCAGTTTCCGCAATCCGAACCTGCTGGTCTGGCATCGCAATACGTGGCTGATCGACCACGGCGCGGCGCTGTATTTCCATCACGGCTGGGACGGCTCGCCGACGCATGCCGGCAGTGCGTTCCCGATGATCCGCGAACACGTCCTGCTGCCGCAGGCCGACGACATCGCCGGCGCCGATGCGCGTCTGTCGGGCAAGCTCGCGCGTGGCGATTTCGAGAAGATCCTGGCGCTCGTTCCCGACGCATGGCTGGTTGGCGCGGACACGCCGGCCGATCCAGCCGAACATCGCACGGCCTATGTCGAACATTTCATGCAGCGGCTGGCGCAGCGCCAGCGGTTCGTCGAGGAGGCGATCCATGCACGCGCCTGAGACGCCGCGCCGCGACACCTACGACTACGCGGTGATCCGCGTCGTCCCGCGCGTGGAACGCGAGGAGTTCGTCAACGTCGGCATCCTGTTGTCGTGCCCACCGGCGAAATTCCTGGAAGCGCGCATCGAAGTGGACGAAGCGCGGCTGCTCGCGCTCGATCCGGACATCGACCTGGAAACGGTGCGTCGCCATCTGGCGGCGATGGAAGCGATCTGCGCCGGCGGCCCGGGCAGCGGACCCATCGGCCTGTTGCCGCAGCGCGCGCGTTTCCACTGGCTCACGGCCAAGCGCAGTTCGATCATCCAGACCTCGCCGGTCCATCTGGGCCGCTGCCTGCACGCGGGCAACGCGGTGGAACACCTGATGGACCGGATGGTGCGGGTGCGGCGGGCCTGAGGATCGCGCAAAGAAGAAGCCCGGCTTTCGGCCGGGCTCCTTGCAAAAGAAAAGCCCGGCCGAAGCCGGGCTTTTCGATATCGCTAGTGCGAAAGGCTTACAGGGCCTGCACAGCGTCGGCCTGCAGGCCCTTCTGGCCCTGGACGACGGTGAAGGAAACCTTCTGGCCTTCCTGCAGGCTCTTGAAGCCCGAGCCCTGGATGGAACGGAAATGGACGAACACGTCCTCGCCGTTCTCGCGGCTGATGAAGCCGAAGCCCTTGGCATCGTTGAACCACTTGACGGTACCGGTTTCACGGTTCGACATGACTATCTCCTATACGGATGGTGAAGACCGCAAACGCGGCATTGGAGCTGGTCGCAAGGAGAAAGCGAGGTGCAACGATGGAGAACGGAATCCACATCGGGTCACATTCACCGTGACCCTTGGCTAACGCAGCGCGAGGCATGTTGGACGTGTTTGGTCGGATTTGCAAATCCCGACCGGCCTGGGCGGTTCAGATACGATCCCTGTTCAGCTTGCCCACGGAATCCACTTCCCGAGATGACGGTCTATGTCGACGATGCGGTCCACCTCTGGCGCGGCCGCCGTTGGGCGCACCTGATGGCGGATACGCTCGACGAACTCCATGAAATGGCCCAGCGGCTGGACATCCCGCGCCGGGCCTTCCAGAACAAGACCTCCGGGGCGCACTACGACGTCCCTTCCGAACTGCGTGAACGGGCGATCGCGCTGGGGGCGACCGCCATCTCCCGCCATCGCGACCGCGCCCAGGTCCGGGCCGTGATCGCGCGCGCCAAGGCCCAGGGGCGCGGGGAGCATCCCTGAGGCTGCGCAACCCGGCCGGCCGCACGTATCCTGTGCGGCCCGGCGCACGCGCCCGGGCTCCACACCGCACGGATCCACGCCATGACCGACACCCCGCCCGACCGCCTCTCCAACGACCCGCGCAGCCCGTTCTATGACGAGGCGGTGCTCGAACGCGGCATCGGCATCCGCTTCAACGGGGTGGAGCGCAGCAACGTCGACGAGTACTGCATCAGCGAAGGCTGGGTGCGCCTGCCGGTCGGCAAGGCGCTGGACCGTCGCGGCAATCCGATGACGATGAAGCACAAGGGCACGGTCGAGGCGTGGTTCCGCTCGCCGGAAGAAGCCGAGTAAGCGTTACCGGCCTTCAGAGCCCCGCCAGGTACGGGCCCGGATCGATCCGCTGCCCGTACTGGCGCACCTCGAAATGCAGGTGCGGGCCGGTCGAACGACCGGTCGAGCCGATCTGCGAGATCTCCTGCCCCGCCAGCACCACGTCGCCCGGGCGTACTTCGAGCCGGCTGTTGTGGGCGTACAGGGTCACCAGGCCCTGCCCGTGGTCGATCATCACCACGTTGCCGTAATCCTTGCTGTAGCGCGCCTGCACGACGACGCCATCGCCGCAGGCACGCACCGGCGTGCCGATGGGGCCGGCGAAGTCGATGCCGCTGTGGAACGCATCGCCGCGCCCGAGCGGGTCATGGCGGCGGCCGAAGCCGGAGGTGATCCGCACCGACGCCACCGGCAGCAGGCTGAGCAGATGGTCGCGCCAGCTGCGCCGGGCCGGATTCCAGGCCGTGGCCGAGATGTCGATCGCCCCGTCGGTTTTCTTCAGCGGCGCGGCATCCATGTGGGCGAGGTCCGCCACCAGGTCGTAGTGCGGCGCCTGCGCGGCCGGGATGTACGGCCCGCCCATGCCCGATTCGACGGCAACGGCGGGGGCGGGCACGGCCACATGGGAACTCGCCCATCCGGATCCGGCGCTGCCGGCGGCGGCGACGATAGCGGCTGCGCAGACCACCTGCAGGCTGCTGCGCAAACCGCAGCGGATGGGACGAACTCGGGCTTTGCGTACGGCGGGGGACATGGACGACTCCGTGAAACATCGGCGGCGTCCTGCAACGGGACGCGGGGGTGACTCCTGGACCGGGTGTTCCGGCACGTGTTGCTGGCCGGGCGAACGCGCCGTCTTGGCGCGGGGTGAAGTCTCCGGATCGGGGCCGGGCGCCGATATGAGACGGGTCCGAAAAAGTCTCAGCGCGAAGCCTTGACTGTTAAGGGTTCATTGCTCCGGCTCGGCGATTCAGCCGGCCTGCAACCAGGCGAACGCCCGCTGTACGCCGCCACGGTGCGCATCGCCGGCGCGCGCGGCCGGTGGGAGAATCGGCCTGCACCCCACTACGGGAGGTCGCCATGAAATCGCGCCTCGTCCTGCTCGCCCTCGCGCTCACCCTCGCCACCGCCGCGACCGCGGGCGTGCGCCACGTCACCGATCCGCAGGCTCCACGCGCGCTGCCCGAAAGCGATTCGGTCAACGTGCGCTGGGAGGACCCGTCGAAGTTCAGCGAACTGCGCTACAGCGGCAATCGCTGGGAAGCCGCGCAGGGCAACTGGGTGCAGGAGCTGGCCACCTACATGCGCGATCGCGCGCAGCAGCGCCTGCCCGCGGGCCAGCGCCTCGACGTGAACATCGTCGACATCCGCCGCGCCGGTTCGTTCGAACCCTGGCACGGCCCGGACCTGCAATACACGCGCATCATCCGCGACGTCTATCCGCCGCGCATGACGCTCGACGTGCGGCTCACCGACGCCAACGGCAACGTGATCTCGCAGGGCGAGCGCAAGCTCATGGACTCCGGTTTCCTGATGAGCGACAGCTCCTCGCTCAACAGCGATCCGCTGCGTTTCGAGAAACGCATGATCGATCGCTGGCTCACGCAGGAACTGCGCGAAGGCACGAAGAGCTGATACGGAATGCCGGAAAACGAAAGGGGCGCCTGGGCGCCCCTTCTGCTTCCCGCGTCGCCGTTACTGCTTCAGCTTCCAGCCCGTGCGGAAGATCCACCACACCACGAACAGGCACAGCAGCAGGAAGGCCGTGATCGCCGCCGCGCTGATGCCGACATTGACGTCCGAAATGCCGAAGAAGCTCCAGCGGAAGCCGCTGATCAGATACACCACCGGATTGAACAGCGCGACCTTCTGCCACAGCGGCGGCAGCATGTTGATCGAATAGAACGCACCGCCCAGGAACGTCAGCGGCGTGATGACCATCAGCGGCACCAGCTGCAGTCGCTGGAAGCTGTCGGCCCACAGACCGATGATGAAACCGAACAGGCTGAAGGTCAGCGCGGTCAGCACCAGGAAGCACAGCATCCAGAACGGATGCTGGATGTCGTAAGGCACGAAGAATCGCGCGGTGAGCAGGATCAGCGAGCCCAGCATCAGCGATTTGGTCGCCGCCGCGCCGACGTAGCCGATCACGATCTCCAGCGCCGACACCGGCGCGGACAGCAGTTCGTAGATCGTGCCGGCCCACTTGGGCATGTAGATGCCGAAGGATGCGTTGGAGATGCTTTCGCTGAGAAGCGACAGCATGATCAGGCCGGGAATGATGAAGGCGCCGTAGCTCACGCCGTCGACATCGCCCATGCGGCCACCGATCGCCGCGCCGAAGACGATGAAGTACAGCGACGTCGACAGCACCGGCGAGACGATGGACTCCATCAGCGTGCGGAACGTGCGGGCCATCTCGAAGCGGTAGATGGCGCGGATCGCGTGCAGGTTCATGCGCGCGCCTCCCGGTTCTGGCGGACCAGGCTGACGAAGATGTCCTCCAGCGAACTCTCGCTGGAATGCAGGTCCTTGAAGTCGATGCCGTGGTGCGTCAGGCGGCGCAGCAGCGCGGCGATGCCGGTTTCCTGCGCCTGCACGTCGAAGGTGTACACCAGCGAGTGGCCGCCTTCGGCCAGTTCCAGGGGATATTCGGCCAGGTCGTCCGGGATGCGCTCCAACGGCGCCTGCAGCGTCAGCGTCAGCTGCTTCTTGCCGAGCTTGCGCATCAGCGTGGCCTTGTCCTCCACCAGCACCAGCTCGCCCTTGTTGATCACGCCGATGCGGTCGGCCATGTCCTCGGCCTCCTCGATGTAGTGCGTGGTCAGGATGATCGTGGTGCCGTTCTCGCGCAGGCGGCGCACCATTTCCCACATGTCGTGGCGCAGTTCGACGTCGACGCCGGCGGTGGGCTCGTCGAGGAACAGGATCGACGGCTCGTGCGCGAGCGCCTTGGCGATCAGCACGCGCCGCTTCATGCCGCCCGACAGCGCCATGATCTTGCTGTCCTTCTTGTCCCACAGCGACAGATCGCGCAGCACCTTCTCCAGGTACGCATCGTCGCGCGCCTTGCCGAACAGTCCGCGGCTGAACTTCACCGTCGCCCACACGCTTTCGAACGCGTCGGTGGACAGTTCCTGAGGAACCAGGCCGATCTTCGCGCGCGCGGCGCGGTAGTCGCGCACGATGTCGTGGCCGTCGGCGGTCACGGTGCCCGAGCTTGCGTTGACGATGCCGCAGATGATGCTGATCAGCGTGGTCTTGCCGGCGCCATTGGGGCCGAGCAGCGCGAAGATCTCGCCGCGGCGGATCGCCAGATCGATGCCTTTGAGCGCCTGGAAACCGGTGCCGTAGGTCTTGGTGAGGCCCCGCACGTCGATGACGGGATCGTGTGTCTGCGTGCCGGCGATGGACGCCATGCCTGGTTCCTTTTCCTGCGGTGAACCCGCGGCATCGTACCGGAGCGGCGCGTGGGTCATCCCATGCGTCCCAGCCGGCGCGAGGATTCGGGCGACCGGCTGCACGCCTTCGTCACGCGCGCCAGCAGCGCGCGCACACCCGGCAGGATGACCCATGCCGCCGGCAACGCGACGGCGAACGCGACCGGCCATCCGCGCAGCCACGCGTCGATCAGGCCGGGACCGAAGCCGCGCTGGAGCGCGATCATGGCGAAGCTCATCACGCCCGACATCAGCGTGACGACCAGTGGAACGAAGGCGAACTGGGCCTGGCGTGGCGTGAGCATGGCGGGCATTCCGTTGCGGTGGGGGAGTCACAGGTTAGGCACGCAACCGGGCGCCGATAAGCCCGCATCGCGGGGAAGAACCGTCCCATGAGCGGGCGAATGCGCCAGGTGTGCCTTCCGGTACATCGCGGCGCCGTTCGCATGGGCCACAATGCGCGCTCCAAGGACGCATCGCCGGACCCCCATGAAATTCCTGCTGATGATCTACACCGACCAGACGCTGCTGGACGCATTGCCCGAAGGCGAATACGACCGCCTCATGAAGGGCTGCATCGAAAAGGCCGACGATCTGCGCGAGGCCGGCGTGCTGCTGGATTCGCAGCAACTCGAACTGCCCCACACCGCGCGCTCGGTGCGCACGCGCGGCGGCAACACGCAGGTGTTCGATGGCCCGTTCGCCGAGGCGAAGGAAGTCTTCGCCGGCTTCAACCTGATCGAGGCGCCGAGCATCGAGCGCGCGGTGGAGATCGCGCATTCGTTCCCGTGGTCGCGCTTCGGTTCGATCGAAGTGCGACCGGTGCGCGATTTCGCTGCGGTGCGCGAGCGCGTGGGCGCGTAAGGCGTCAGCGCGGGCGTTCCCCGCAGCGCTGGCATTTCGTTGCGAACAGATTCGCCCGGGCGAGCCGGCCCGTGCCCCACTGGAAGAATCGCGCACCGCACTGCGGGCACATGAAGCGGGATAGCCAGTAGCTGCCGATGGCCCAGGCCGCCATCCATGCGGCAGCCGGATACACGCTGGCATCGTCACCGAAGCCCAGCGCCTTCAGCGCGTAGTTGGCCGCGACCATCGCAGGCAGGTATAGCGCGAGGCCCCCGAAGAGCAGGCGTTTCCCGAGCCGGTACTGACGCCAGGGATCGGCCGGCTTCGCGGCGATGCGGTTTCCTTCGGTCATTGCGTCCCCAACGCGATCCCGTGGTTCGTGCAGCTTAGCCCAGCCGTTTCTCGAACCAGTGATCCGCGTACGGATTCTCGTTGTAGCGTTCGATCTCGACGTAACCGTTGCGCGCGTACAGCGCGCGGGCTTCCAGCAGCGTGCGGTTGGTATCCAGGCGCAGCGTGTGCAACGACATCGCATGGGCCTGCGCTTCGAGCGCGTCGAGCATGCGCTGCGCGATGCCCAGGCCACGCGCGCCCGGCGCGACCCACATGCGCTTGATCTCGCCGACGCCCTTGCCCAGCACCTTCAGCGCGCCGCAGCCCAGCGCCTGTTCGTCGAGCCGCGCGAGCAGCAGCACGCCCGACGGCGGCACGAGTTCCTGCGGATCGGCGCTGGGGCCGCGCGTGGCGTCGAAGCCGGAATCGAAGCGTTCGTCGAGCTCGCGCAGGTAGGCATCGATGCAGGTACGCGCCTCGGCGCCGGCGGGATCGGCGGGTCCGATCACGACCGCTGCGGCGCGCATCAGGCGTTCGACTTCGGCCATCGCCCTGGTCAGCCGCTCGCGTTGTGCGTGGCCCAGTGGCGAGAGCAACGAGCTGGCGAAATCGACCGAGAGTCGATCCAGCGCGTCGAATTCGCGACGCCCTTTCGCCGTCAGCGCCGCACGACGCGCCCGGGCGTCGTCCGACGCCGGCCGCGACTTCACGAGGCCCTGCGTTTCCAGCGCGCGAAGCAGGCGGCTCAGGTAGCCCGAATCCAGCGACAGACGCGTGCGCAGGTCGCGCACGTCGGCGCCCTCTCGGCCGATCTCGAACAGCAGCCGCGACTCGGCCAGCGGCCGGCCGCGACCGAGGAAGTCGTCCGACAGCGCCCCGATCCGGCGCGTCACCGACCGGTTGAAGCTGCGGACCTGTTCGATCTGGCGCTCGTCCATTAACTGACTTTAGTCAGGTAATTGGCGCGACGCAAGCACAGGCCTCAAAACACCCGTCATCCCGGCGAAAGCCGGGACCCAGGCTGAAAGCGCGGCAGTTCGTAGTGCCCGCTTCGTGCGGACACCGTGAGGGCCTGGGCCCCGGCCTTCGCCGGATGACGGTATTTAGTGCCTCGTGGCCCGGGTAAGCGAAGCACCCGGGGAAACGCTGCCGCGGCGTCACCCCGGGTGCGGCCTGCGGCCTTACCCGGGCTACAGCGTTAGATGTTTTCGGCCGCCGTCCGGCGTCGCGAGAAATACGGCAACGCAAACATGTAAAGCCCGCTCACCAGCAGCAGCGCCAGCGGCACCAGCGTCGCGAAGCCCACCCACAGCGCGATGTCCCCGCGCCCCATCACGACGAAGTTCGCGATGACGCACGCGGTGAAGACGATCGACAGCCAGCGATGGGTCTGGCGGATCCACTTGTTCCAGTTCATTCGAGCGCTCCCTTGCATGGACGGCCCGCACGATGCGGGCCAGCGCGAGGAAGCCTATCGGCGGCCCTGTGCCGCCGCTTCTCGAAAACTGATCGGATGCGAAGGCGCGCGTTACGGTCCGCGCACCACCGCGCCCTGCTTCATCACCAGCAGCGGCTTCTCGGTCGCGCGGATGTTTTCCAGCACGTTGCCCGGCACGGCGACGATGTCGGCGAACTTGCCCGTTTCCAGCGTGCCCGTTTCGTTGTCGATGCCCAGCAGCTTCGCCGAGCCCTGGCTGCTGGTCAGCAATGCCGCCGAGGGCGTCATGCCCAGGTCCACCATATCGCCGAATTCCTGCGCGTTCAGGCCATGCGGATACACCGCCGCGTCCGTGCCCAGCGCGATCGGCACGCCGACGCGCAGCGCTTCCTTGAACATCTTCTGGTGCGCCGCGCCCGCCGCGCGCGCCTTGGCGCCGATCTGCGGCGGATAGGTGTCGGCCTTGTCGACCACCCACACCTGCGTCATGCGCGTGGGCACCAGATACGTGCCCTTGCTCTTCATCAGTTGCAGCGTCTGCGTGGTGAGGAAGCTGCCGTGCTCGATCGAATCCACGCCCGCTTCCACCGCCAGCTTCGCGGCGAGATCGCCGTGGCTGTGCGCGGCGACCTTGCGGCCCCAGGTGTGGGCTTCGGTGATGATCGCGCGCAGTTCGTCTGGCGTGAGCTGCGGCACATCGACCGGATCGGCTTCGGAAAGCACGCCCCCGGAGGCGCAGATCTTGATGACGTCGGCGCCGAACTTCATCTGTTCGCGCGTGGCCAGGCGGCACTCCTCGGCGCCGTTGCACACGCCGTCGCGCGGGCCGAGGGGCGTCACACGCCCGGGCGGAAACGGCGCGTTGTCGCAATGGCCGCCGGTGGAGCCGATGGCGTGGCCGGCCACCAGCATGCGAGGGCCTTCGGTCAGGCCGTCGTTGATGGCGTTGCGCAGGGCGATGTCGACGAAGTCCGGGGCACCGACTTCGCGCACCGTGGTGAAGCCCGCCTCCAGCGTCACCTTCGCGTTGCGCGCCGCGTGGAACGACTGCTCGGTCGGGAAGCGCAGCATGTTCTCGTAGAACCCCTGCGCCCAGTTGTCGTCGTGGTTGGACGCGATGTGGGTGTGGGCGTCGATGAAGCCCGGCAGCAGCGTGGCATCCCCCAGGTCGATGACCTTCGCGCCGGCCGGCACCGCGGCGTCGCCGACGGCGGCGATGCGACCGCCCTGCACGACCACCAGTCCCGGCGACACCAGCCGCCCGCTGCGCCCGTCGAACAGGTGCGCGGCGCGCAGCACGATCGGGGCCGAGGCCGCCGGCGCAGGCGCCTGCGCGGAGGCGACGGTGGCCATCGGAACGGCAACCGACAAGGCAACGGACAGGCCCGCCAGGGCCGCTACGGCACGACGCTTCATTCCCCTTCCCCTTGATGTTCGCGTCGTTGGTGGACGCGTTGGACCGAGTGTAGGAGGCCGCGCGGCGCGCCGTCTCGTCCCGTGCGACGGGCGGCGGCGAGACTGCACGCACTCCTCGTCAGGGAGATCGCCGGGGCGGCACGCGACTGGGCTCGCGCGCCGCTCCGGTTTTTTTTTGCCCTCGATGCGCGGTGTAAGCGCTTACTTAAAGGCGAGGTGAAGAATCTCGACGCCAAAGCGCGAACTGTGTCGCGGTTTTGCGTGAACCCGACTTGCCAGCGAAAAAGGCGCAGTCAGGATCGGATGCACAAGAACCACCACCGCACTCGCGTGCACACAGGGGATTCCATGAAGCGCCTGCTTTCGTCTTTCGTGATCGGCTGCCTGCTGCTCTCGCCGGTTGTCGCGTCGGCCCACGACAAGGGCCACGGCCGCGATCGCCACGATCATTACGACCGTTACGACGACGATGACCACCACCACGACCACGGCCGCAAGAAGGGCCACTACAAGCACGATTACCACCGTGGCGTGGTCTACGTCGAACGCCGCGTCTACGTCGACGACTACCCGCGTTACGAACTTCGCGAGCCGCCGCGCGGCCACCGCTGGGTGCGCGCCGAGGACGGCCGCTACGTCCTGATCGCCGTGGCCACCGGCATCATCGCCGACGTGCTGCTGCACCACTGATCGCCCCCGCGCACATCGCCGCGTCGCCTCCGAAAGGCCCCGGATTCCGGGGCCTTTCGTATTCGAGACCTGAACCGGCGGGCGGTAACGGGCCGCTTACATCGCGGTGCGCCGCCGCTAACGCCGCAATCCCTACGGTGATCGCTCCACCACGAAGCGGAGACACCATGGGCACCAACAAGCACGCGCGGGACCGGGTCAGCAGCGGCCACACGACACCGCCGTCGGGCGGCAATCGCGATACCGATCGCGACCACGCCCTTCGCGCCGGCCGCGACGGCCCCACGCAGCGCAAGCACGCGGTGCACAAGGAGCCGTCCACCCGCGACGACGGCCGCGACGACCACCGCTCCGGCAGCGACAAGCGCCACCACTGAGGACCTGCCATGCGACCGGACAAGCCGAAAGTGCAGGCGCAGCAGAAATCAGGGGCCAAGGACCAGAAGAAGGATCTGGAGAACCGGAACCAGCCCAAGGCCGCCTCCAAGCCGGAGCAGCCGACGGACGACAACGCCCTGGCGAAGATCCGCCACCGCGAGCAGAAGGGGCCGACGATCCATTAGTCCGGACGGCCGGGACACCACGCGGCCTTCACTTTTCCGTGCACACACTGAACCGCGCCGCCCGCACCGGGCGGCGCGCTGCCATCGCCCCCTATGCGATGCGCACCCACTTCGCACGGAGGACGCAGTGAAGACATTCCCGCTCCGCTTCGCGCTTCAAGGGTTCCGCCCCGCTCCCCTCATGCTCGCCCTGACGCTGGTCGCCGGCGCGGGCGTCGCGTTCGCGTCTCCCCCGGACCCGAAGCGCAGCGAGACCGCCGGCGTCGCCGTCACGGTCGAAGGCAAGGTCGTCGACATCAACACGCCGAACCGCCTCATCACCGTGCAGGGGCCCGACGGCAACAAGGTGGAAGTGCACGCCGACGAACATGTGCGCAACTTCGACCAGATCCACAAGGGCGATGTCGTGGTGCTGGATTACCTGCGCGCGGTGACCGTCGACATCCAGCCTGCTGGCAGCGCCAAGCCTGGTGCATACATCAAGCAGGACGAGAAGGTCGGCAAGCTCGGCGAGAAGCCGAAGGTCGGCGCGGCGGAAGTCGTGACCGTGCTCGCGCCAATTCGCGCGATCGACACGAAGAACAACACCATCACCGTCGAAGGTCCGCGCGGCAACGTGGTCACGCTCGACGTGCGCAAGCCCGAATACCAGGCGCGGCTGAAGAACCTCAAGGTCGGCGACATGCTGCGTATCGCCTTTACCGAGGCGGCGGCGGTGGAAGTGCGGCGGAAGTAAGGGCCCCGGTGCTGGTAGCCCGGGTAAGCGAAGCGCACCCGGGTACGCCTTCCCGACGCCCAACCCGGGTGCGCTTCGCTTACCCGGGCTACTTGGGGAACCCCCTCTTCCATGGGAAGAGGGGAATCGACACTAGGACGCCACCGGATACGGCCCGTCCTCGAACACCGCATCGTGATAGCCCTTGCTGCCGACGGCCTCGGCGAGCGGGCTGCGGAAATCCTCACCGCGACGCAGCGCATCGAGCACTCGCGCGAAGTCGTACTTCGGCGTCCAGCCGAGCTGTTCGCGCGCCCGCGCGTTGACGTAGACGCGATCGACCTGCGGGAACATCCGCCAGCCGCGTGAGGCATACAGCGCCGGCGCATCCGGGAAATGCCGCGCCAGCACCGCAGCCGGATCGCGCCGCAGTTCCGGCAGGTCCTCGCGGGTGAAAGGCGTCGTCGCCGAAATGATGTAGCGCCCGAACCCGATCGCCTTCGCGCGTTCGACCGCCAGCAGATGCGCATCCACCGCGTCCGCGATGTCCACGCGCCGGTACAGCAGTTCGTTGGCCTGCGCGTTCGCGGTGGAAAACCCGTTGCGCACGTCGATGCTGTCGTCCGGCTCCGGAAAGAAGCGCGAGGTGCGCAGCACCAGCACCGGCAGGCGACGCTTGCGGTAGAACAGCTCGCACAGCTGCTCGGCCGACAGCTTGGTCACGCCGTAGATGTTCTTCGGAATCGGTGCGACGTCCTCGTCGATCCACGCCGCCGGCTCGCCCATCTCCGGCGTCAGCGCGGCGCCGAAGGTGCTGGTCGTGCTGGTGAACACGAACGACTCGACGTTCGCCGCGAGCGCTTCCTCCAGCAGCGCCAGCGTGCCGCTGACGTTGGTGTCGATGAAGTGCTGGTGCGGATGCGTCGCGACGTGCGGCTTGTGCAGCGTGGCGGCGTGGATCACCGAGCGCACGCCCTTCATGCGGCGGCGCACGAAGTCGCGATCGGTAATGGAGCCGACGTGGTCGGTGAACTCGGAAGGCTTGATGTCGATGCCGACCGCGTCGCGCCCGGCGGCGCGCAACTGTCGCATCAGTCCTTCACCCAGATGGCCGGCGCTGCCGGTCACGAGCAGGGTCATGGGAGGGCTCCGATGACGTGTGGGGCATTCGATTATGCGGGGGATTTGTGGCGGGGCGGCGGCAAATGCGCAGCGCTGTGCACCGCCGGCACGCAGGCGGTGACGCTTCGTTGCCCCCCCCCACGTCCCTCCCCCGTTCAAGAAGGGCGCAAGGATTGGCCCTACGGAGGACATCGATATTGGCTCTCGAACAGGGCCGATTACAGGCCTAGGGTCCTCATGCCCCCACGTCGAGGACACGACGATGACGATCCGCCCGCTCCTGCTTCGCTCCGTTCCTGCCGCCGCCTGCCTGCTGTTCCTGTCCGCCGTCGCGCCCGCCTTCGCCGGCGACCATGGCGACCACGGCCGCGCCCGCGGCTGCGCGCGCCAGTTCGAACTGGCCCAGCGCATGGACATGGAATCCTTCCGCGATTACGACGCCGAGACTTTCCGCGCCGTGCACGACGAACGCGCGATCACGATCTTCGCCAGCGGCGCGAAGTTCGTCGGCGTCGACGCGATCATGACCGCGCTGGCCAGCCACTTCGCCAACCGCGAGGCGCAGTGGACCTGGACGGAGGTCTATCGCGTGGTCGATGGCTGCAACGCCGCATTCATCCTGTACGAGACGGTGTACGAGATCCCGCGCATCGGCTTCCGCCAGCACGCCTACACCGGCGTGACCTACAGCCACGACGGACATCGCTGGCTGGCGATTGCGGATCAGGGCACGGCGTTGCCCTAAGGATTAATCCCCTCTCCCGTTTACGGGAGAGGGGTTGGTCGGGACATGCGACCACGCCCGCATTCGCAATGCTTGCCTTGTAGCCGATCACGCGCAGGCCCTGAGCCCCTCTCCCTCCGGGAGAGGGGTTGGGGTGAGGGTCGGGGCATGCGACCACGCCCGCATTCGCAATGCTTGCCTTGGAGCCTGTCAAGCGCAGCGCATGCAGGGTTGCGCTCGATCCAGCAGCAAAGCCGCTCGTTACCGTCGCAACGCGCTGCGGCGCGTTCATCGCCAACAGGCGCAAATTGCATGGCGGCGCGGTGCGCTTCGCTTACCCGGGCTACAAGAGCGTGCAGTCCCTCCTCACCCCTCCAGCGTCCGCTTCATCACCCGCAACCCTTCCTCGATCATCCCCGCCACCTTCGGCGCGGCCTCGTCCGGCAACAGGTCCGCGATCCACCGCAACCGCGTCCGCCCGTCGCCCACTTCGAACGCCTGCACGGACGCGTTGTAGTGCTCGAACGAACCGCCGACCGCCGCCCACGCCACACGATGTCGCGACGGGTCGACATCGAGGATGGGCTCGCGCACCACCGACCCGTTGCCGAAGGTCACCACGCGCACGCGGCCTTCCATCCGGCAATCGGTGACGAAGCCCGGCACGAGCCGTTCGTGGATGCGGCCGACGTCGCGCAGCGCGTCCCATACCGCCGGCAACGCGGCGTCCACCTCGATATCGCGCTGGATCGAAGCCACGACACACTCCACACGGGCGATCCGCGCAGCGTGGGCCCGCATGGGCGCACTTTCCACGCCCGCGAACGACCTCCCGACTAAAGGCGCGTTTCGGATTCCTCCTATGGAGCCCGCATCGCCACGCGACGACGCTGGCGTCGGCCGTTGCGAGTCGGCCAGGACGCCCACACTCCCCCGGGGCGTCCACTCCTTTCAGGGCTGCCTGTGATTGGGCAGCCCTTTTTTTGCCTGCGATCACGACGCCCGCCGCATCATCGGCGGACGTTCGTCCCGGAAGCCCCGATGGTCCTGACGATTGCCCTGTTCCTGCTCTCCGCCGCGGCGATCTACGTCGCCTGCGAGTACTTCGTCAACGGCATCGAGTGGCTGGGCAAGCGCCTGGCGTTCGGCGCGACGGCGGTGGGCTCGGTGCTGGCCGCGTTCGGTACCGCGCTGCCGGAAAGCGCGGTGACCTTCGTGGCGGTGGTGTTCGGAAAGACGCCCGAACAGAAGGACCTCGGCGTCGGCGCGGCAATGGGCGGCCCGCTGGTGCTGGCGACGCTCGCGTACGCCGTGGTCGGCGTCGCGCTGCTGGCGAACCGTCGGCACCTGCATCGCGCCACCACGCGCGTGCGCGCCGACCACAAGCGCCTGCGTCAGGACCAGGCCGCGTTCATGGCGGTGTTCGTGGTGAAGGTCGGGCTCGGGCTGGTCGCCTTCGCGTGGAAGCCGTGGCTGGGCGTGCTCTTCCTCGCCGCGTACGCGGTGTACGTGTGGCGCGAGATCCGCACCGCCGACACCTCCGAGGAGGAAGAGGAGCTCGAGCCGCTGAAACTGCGCCCGCGCGATGCGGCGCCGTCGCTGGGCTGGTCGCTGCTGCAATCGCTGCTGGCATTGACCGTCATCGCGATCGCCTCGCATGTGTTCGTCGCGCAGCTGGAAGCCATCGGGCAGGCGCTGCAATGGCCCGCGCACTTGGTCGCGCTGCTGCTCAGCCCGGTCGCGACCGAGCTGCCGGAAACGATGAACGCGCTGATCTGGGTGCGCCAGGGCAAGGAGCGGCTGGCGCTGGCGAACATCTCCGGCGCGATGATGATCCAGGCGACCGTTCCCAGCGCGCTCGGGCTGTTCTTCACGCCATGGCGCTTCGATGCGGCGCTGCTCGCGTCGGGGCTGGCGACGATGGCCGCGATCGTCTTCCTGTGGTGCCTGTTCCGCCGCGAAGAGGTCGATGCGCGCTGGCTGCCGGTGGCGAGCCTGGGCTACGTCGCGTTCGCCGCCTTCCTGCTGGCGCAGCACCTGCGCTGAGGCGACGACGTATCCTGTGCGCCCCACTCGCGTAAGCGCAGGCGCGCGGCCATGCATTCCGAATACGACCCCGACGACAACTTCGCCCGCTCCTTCCACGACGACGCCGACCTCGACGAGGATGCCGCCCTGGAAGCCGTCGCGTGGCAGCTGTTGCTGCTGATCAATCCCGACGACGAGGAAGCGGCGCTGGAGCAGTTCAGCCGCTGCCGCGAAGCGCTGGCCGACGGCGCCGACCCGCTGGAAGCGATACGCGACGCGATCGACTGGCGCTCCGGCTTCCATGTCGAGGAATCCGACACCACCGGCCTGATCGAAGTGCTCGATGAGCTTTCCGCGCGCTTCAACCTGCGCATCGACTGGGGCGACGATGCGGACGATGACGACTTCCTGGGCGAAGCCGAAGTCCCCGCGCTCATCAACACCGCCTTCGACCGCCTGCGCGAGCACCACTACACGCTGTGGACCTACGAAACCGGCGATCACACGCAAGCCGGCTTCATCACGCGCCAGCGCGACGACGAAGCGCTCCGGATGGTGGCGGGCGCGCTCGGGTTCCACGTTCGCACGGGCGCGTTGTAACGCGCAGTCAGCTCACCGGGAAGCGCACCACGAACTGGCTGCCCTTCCCCGGTCCCTCGCTGCGCGCCTGCACGCTGCCGCCGTGCAGTTCGATGATCTTCTTCACCAGCGCCAGGCCCAGCCCGAGCCCCAGCTTCGAACTGTCCATGCGCGGCAGGGTGAACATCTCGAACAGACGCGCCAGGCGATCCGGCGCGATGCCGATGCCTTCGTCGGACACGCGCACGATCGCCTCATGCCCTTCCAGCGTGCCACTGACCCATATCCGCCCGGGGGTCGGCGTGTAGCGAAGCGCGTTGGCGATCAGGTTCACGAACACCTGCTGCATGCGCATCCGATCCACGTTCACCATGATCTCGTGCTGCGGAAGCAGCACGCGCACCAGCCGCGTTTCCTGGTGCATTTGGCGTTGGGATATCGAGACCGACGTCTCCAGCAGATCGCGCAGGTTGCATGAGGCCTTGTCGAGCTGGAAGCCGTCGGAACCGACCTTGCTGTGCTGCATCAGGTCTTCGATCAGGCGCGCGGCCAGTTGGACGTTGCGTTCGATCACCTCCAGCGGTTCGGCGGTTTGCGCGACCTGGTCGCCGATCTTGCGCCTCAGCATTCCCGCCGCGAGGCTGATGCCCGACAGCGGGTTGCGCAACTCATGCGCGAGCAGCGCGATGGCCGCGCTCTTGTTCTCGCTCGCTTCGCTCGCCGCGCGGAAGCGCTTGCGGCTGCCTTCCAGCTGCATCTTCACTTCGGTCAGGTCGCGGAACAGCTTCAGGTACGCGCAGCATTCCATCTCGGGCACCAGAGGACCGAGGTAAACGGTCACGCCGGAGGCCCAGAAGCGCGAGCCGTCCAGCCGCGAAAGCCAGCGATCGTCCGACGCCGTGCCCCGATGCCGCGCTTCCACGAATTCATGTTCCGGAATGCCGGCGGCGATATCGCGCGGAGTGAAGATCGACGCGATCTCGCGGCCGAACAGCTCACCGCGTTCAGCGCCCAGGATCACCTCGGCGCCCTCGTTGGTCCAGGTGATGCAGCCGTCGGTGCCGACCAGCAGTGCGGCGTGTTCAGGCGATCGCACCGCGAACGCCCACAGCATTTCCTTGATGACTCCCTCGTCGACACGAGGCCGCGTTCCGTCGTCGTTCGTTGCGGACCGCGTTTCGTCGTTCATCGCCAGCCCCAAAACCCCGCGGAGTCCCGTTCGAGTTTGCGCCGAGCAAAGGAGGGGCCCGTGAAGGATTTCGAGGGTTCCCGTGCGGGTTTCCAACGTTTCATTCCTGCAACATGGCGCGATGCCGGCTACGCTGGGGGCGGCCCCATTCCGAGCGGACTGATGCGCGCGATCCTGACCTTCGCAGTTGGCCTGGTGCTTGGCATGCCCGCATCGCCCGCACACGCCGAGACACCGGTGGCGAGTGTGCGCGTGGCGTTCGATCGCAACGGCACGACCGGTACGCAGGCCAGCGGCTACGCCGACGTTGCGGCTCGACGCGCGGTCGGCTCGGACGATCCGGTGCGCGTGGCGTCGATCTCCAAGCTCGTCACCGCCATCGGCGCGATGCGTCTGGTGGAGGAGGGCAAGCTCGATCTGGATGCGGACCTGTCGCCCGTTCTGGGCTGGCGGCTGCGCAACCCCGCGTTTCCCGATGCGCCGATCACGCTGCGGCGGCTGCTCTCGCATCGCGCGGGGCTGACCGATGCGGCAGGCTATTACGCCATCCCGCTCGACGGCGCGCTGCGCGAGACCACCGACGATCCGCGCGCCTGGGACGACGCGCACGCGCCGGGCACGTTCTTCCGCTACGCGAACCTCAACTTTGCCGTCGTCGCTTCGGCGATGGAGCGCGCCACGGGCGAACGCTTCGACCGGCTGATGCAGCGACTGGTGTTCGTGCCGTTGAAGATCGACGCGTGTTTCAACTGGGAATCCTGCAGCGATGCGAAGGCGGCGCGCGCGATCGTGCTGTACGACGCGGCCGGAAAGCCGGTTCGCGACGACAACGGCGGTCGCAAGCCGGAGTGCGCGGTGAACCGTTCGACGAAGGGCGATTGCGATCTCTCGCAATGGAAGCCGGGGCGCAACGGTGCGCTGTTCTCGCCGCAGGGCGGGCTGCGCATTTCGGCGAACGACCTGGCGAAGATTGGGCGCCTGCTGTTGAACGATGGCGAAGTCGACGGCGTGCGCCTGCTGAAGCCCGCCTCGATTCGCGAGATGGAAAAGCCGCTGTGGACGTTCGAGCCCGGCAACGGGCTCACCGTCGAGGAAGACGACAGCAGCCAGTCGCAGCGCGGTTTCTATTGCCGCTATGGATTGGCGGTGCAGACGTTGGCGACGAGGCGCGAAGGTTGCCGCGACGATCCCTTCGGCGACGGCGTGCAGCGCGTCGGCCATGCGGGCGCGGCATATGGATTGCTGTCGGGCGTTTGGGTCGATCGCGCGTCGGGCACCGGCGTGGTGTATTTCGCGACGGGCGTGGAGGATGCGCCGCGTGGGGCGGCGTCGGCGTTTACGGAAGTCGAGGAGCAGCTGGCGCGCGGTGCGCGTTGAATCGTCGCCCGCGTAAGCGAAGCGCACCGCGCCGCCATGCAATTCGGGCCTGATCGCGATGAACGCGCCGCAGCGCGCTGTGACGGCAAAAGAGAGGTTTCGCTTTCGGATCGGGCGCGTCAGGCTGCCGTGGTGTTCGTAGCCCGGGCAAGCGAAGCGCAGCCGGGGAACCTGCGCTGAGCCGGCTGAAACCCGCGTGCGCTTCGCTTGCACGGGCTACAAGGACGACAGTTCAGGCCGCCTCGTCCACCGCAACCGCCTCATCACGCCGCAGATCCGCACGCGCCCACGCGTAGATCAGCAATCCACACGCCGCCGTCGCCGCGCCGACCACGCCGGTCGAGGTCCAGCCGTACCCGGCGGTGATCGCCATGCCGCCTAGCCACGGGCCGAGCGCGTTGGCGAAGTTGAACGCCGAATGGTTCGACGCGGCGGCCAACGTCTGCGCCTCGCGGGCGACGTCCATCAGGTGCGCCTGCAACACCGTCGCCAGCGCGCCCATCGTGCCGACCGCCAGCACCGACGGCAGCACCGTCCACGGCGACTTCGCCGCGAACGGGAACACCAGCAGCACCACGATCGACCACACCAACAGCATCGGCACGGCGCGGAACTGGAAGCGGTCGAACATCCAGCCGCCGCCGAGCGTGCCGAGGATGCCACCGATGCCGAACGCGACCAGGCCGAACGGCACGAACGATTCGCGCACGCCGGTGACGTGCACCAGCGTCGGCGTGAGGTAGCTGAAAACGCAGAACATGCCGGCGAAACCGATCGCGCCGATGCCCAACGCCAGCCACACCGGCTTGCGGTTGAAGTCGCGCAGTTCGCGCAATGCATCGGGACGCGGCGCGTTCATGCCGCGCGGAAGCACGCGCATCGTCATGAAGACGGTCGCCAGCGCGAGGATCGTCACCAGTCCGAACGCCCATCGCCACCCGAACGTCTGGCCCATCCACGTTGCCAGCGGATTGCCGACGAGCAGCGAGATAGCAAGGCCGAGCATCACCCGCCCGACCGCGGCACCGCGCTGATCCGGCGGCGTGATGCGCGCGGCCACCAGCGCCGCGATGCCGAAGTACGCGCCGTGCGGCAGGCCGGCGATGAAACGCGCGCCCATCAGCGAGTAGTAGCCCGGCGCCATCGCACTGGCGAGGTTGCCCAGCGCATAGAAGCCCATCAGGCACAGCAGCAGGCTGCGACGCGAGAGGCGGTTGCCGAGGATCGCCAGCGTCGGCGCACCGACCACCACGCCCAGCGCGTAGGCGCTGATGACGTGCCCGACCTGCGGTTCATTGACGCCCAGGCTGCGCGCGATGTCGCTGATCAACCCCATGACGACGAACTCGCTGGTGCCGATGGCGAAGCCGCCCATCGCGAGGGCGAACAGGATCAGCGCGATCTGGCGCGGCGTCAGGACCGGCGCGGCGTGGGATTCGGGGGACATGTCCGACATTATGTTGCATTGCAGCAGGCGGCGCGACCTTGCTGCTAAATGGCTCGTAAGTGACCGCGCCACCGTTTGGCCGGTCAGCCCCTCACTACCAGCAGCTCCCAAGTCTGCACGCCATACTCATCAAGGATCCCGGGATCTGGCGCATCGAGGGATACCTCAGCAAGGAGACGATCGGCCCACGCGCGTACGGCTTCGCGAATCTGAACGGCAAGCACCCCCGGCACGTTCGGGTCGGGAGATATCTCATCACGTATACGAATCGCTTGTTCGCGAAGTCGCTTGGCAACCTCGACATGCGTCCCGGCAGGCGGATTCAACAACCAGGTCTGCAAGCCGAGTTCGGTGAATCGGCGCCGGTACCACGCCAGCGGGTGGTAGTGGCCAACGCTATATCGGGGCAGCCAGGGAAGCACGGCATAGGCTACTTCGCGTGCGGGGTCCCGCGGCAGTAGGGTGATGCCGGCAATCTGGAAATGCGGATCCGATGTCACCCATTCCGGGTTGCGATGATTCGGGATCGTCACATAGAGCCTGCCACCTGGCGAAAGGCACCGCGCCAGCGCAGCCATCGTGTTTGCCGGATCGTCGACGTGCTCAAGGACATCCGTGCAGGTGACCACATCGAAGCCGACGTCGCCGCAGATACCGTCGAGGAGAGTACGGTCATCGATGCTTCCTATTTCCAGCCGGCCCTCGACCCGGTAGGACGCCAACAGTTCGGTCGCGAGTTTGAGGTAGTCCGCGTCGACGTCGATTCCCACCACCTCTGCCGCGCCGGCTTCAGACGCTGCCACTAGATAGCCGCCGTACGCGCAACCCGCGTCGAGGAAGCGAATCCCGGCGTGCCAGCCGTGCGGCTTGAGCGCGGCGATCACGCCGCGTCCGCGCCCAACTGCATCGAGCATGTAATACGCCCAGGTCCTGCGGGGTTCCTCCAGCTCGTCAAATTCGCGTCCGGGTTCGAGACCCATCTTGTTGCGGACGGCATCCGCCCAGCTCTTTTCGGGATCTTGCAGCACTCAGGTTCGCTCCAGCACGACGTAACGCCGCTCCATCGGCCCCGATATCGTTTCGCGGATGATGCGGAAAGGGTAGCCTTCGATGAGTTGGCGGACGTCGTCCAATGTATAGCGGAACATCGCCGACGGATAGATTTTCGATAACGCGTCGCGTGGCGACAGCACCACAAAATGCTCCTGTGCTTCGTCGGGCCAGAAGAAGTCCGCATAAAGGCGACCACCAGGCCGGAGAAAGCGCTCCAGAAAGCGCAGGTTCTGGCGTCCCAGTTCGAAGTTCTGATGGATCCAGAAATAACGTCCGACGACGGTATCGATGATCCCGTAGTAGGACTTGAGTTCCTTCAGGTCGCTTACATGCACATATGTGCAGTTGTCCGGCGAGACCAGGCGTGCGATCTGCAGCGCCATCGTGCTGAAATCCACACCCAGATACGAACTCACGTAACGACCTAGCTGCTTGCCAAGGTTACCGCAACCGCACCCCAGCTCCATCACCCTGCGGTTTTGAAGGGAAGCGGCATCGCAGTAGAGCGCCATGCTCCAGCCTGGGCCGAGTGAGAAGGGAATCAGTTCCAACGGATCGCACGGCAGAGGCGGCTTATTGGGAATATCGGTGTGCGGCGCGAGTTGCAGCGCCCATTCGCGCCCCAGGTAAGCCAGCCACTCGTTGTTCCAACGCTCCACATCCGCGGGATCGCACTCCAGCAACGGCGACACATCATGGGCGTCGCCCTCCGCGACCGCCGAGACGATGGCTCGATTCCCTTCCGACCCACACCCGATGGCCGACATGGCACGCCTCGCTCTGTTGGACAGGCGTCAAGATTACGCCGCGAGATGTGACGGACACCGCCGGCTGACCGGCAGTCCCGATCAGCCGTCCAGGAAGCATCCGGGAGCGGCCCGGATGAAGCTGCGTCGTGCCGCTGTTCACCTTCGCGGAGCACCAGTCTTGCCATCGTGCTCGTCGCGCAAGTGGACGGCCTCGCGTTTGTCCCTGAGTCCCGGCACCCCCGGAACCCGGCTTACTATTACAGCGCAGCGAGCCGCCCCAAGTCCGGCACCGTCTCGAAAAACTCCTCCGCCCCCATCGCCCGCAGCGTGTCCGCGTGCGAATAGCCCCAGCCCACCGCGCCGAACGCCACGCCCACGCGGCGCGCGGCTTCGCCATCGCTGACCTGGTCGCCGACGTAGATCGCCTGCGATGCATCGGCCTTCGCCTGCTTCAGCATCCGCGCGATGCGACGGTGCTTGCCCAGCACGTGCGCGCCGCCGTCGATCAATTCGATCGCCTCCATCAGCTCCGCGTCGATCACGCGGCGCACGTTCTCCACCGAGTTCGACGTCAGGATCGCCAGCCGCGCACCGCTGTCGCGCAGGTGGCGCAATGTATCGGCGATGCCGGGAAACAGCGGCACCGGCGGCGCGCCGCGCATCATGCGGATGAAATCGGCTGCGACGATCGGCACCTTCCACTTCGGGAACGCCATCTCGCGCAACAGCTCGCTCGTTCGCAGGCGACGCAGCGCATCGACGCGGTCGTCGGGAATCGCATTGAAACCGTGCCTGGCGGCAAGCGAATGCTGCGCCTTCACGAAGAACGGGAAGGAATCGGCCAGCGTGCCGTCGAAGTCGAAGATGACCAGGGGATAGCGCATGCGCCGCATTGTGCATGAGGCGCCGTGAGGAGCATGAGCCGGAGGCTGGCCTACAGTGCGCCGATGAACCCCGCCCTCGCCGCCGTCCTCGCCGATGCCATCCTCGTGGTGCACGTGGGCATCGTGGGGTTCGTCGTTCTTGGCGCGATCGCGATTTACGTCGGCCGCACGCGCTGGCGCTGGGTGCGCGGCTTCCGCTGGCGGCTGATGCACGTGCTGCTGATGGTGTTCATCGCGTTGCAGGCGTGGATGGGCGCGTTGTGCCCGCTCACGGTGTGGGAGCAGGCGCTGCGTCGCCACGCAGGCCAGGCGACCTACGGCGAGTCGTTCATCGGACACTGGCTGTCGCGGCTGATCTTCTTCGATGCGCCGTGGTGGAGTTTCGTCGCGGCGTACAGTGCATTCGCGGGGTTGGTGATCGCCGCGTGGTTCGTCGTGCCGCCGCGCCGGAAGTTGACGGCGTGACGTGTCTTGAGACCCGCTCCCACCGGGAGAGGCGGTGGCGTGAGGGGCAACGAAGCCACAACGCACGCACGCCGGGGCACAACAGCGCTGCGCTTTCGCGCTTGCCTTGACCGCAACCCGGGTGCGCTTCGCTTACCCGGGCCACAGCGCTTTCGTTGGCTCAACCACTCACCTGGGCAACAACTGATGCCCGAACACCCAATCGGCCACCTTGTTCCCCGCCTTCAACCCCGCAAGGCAGCCCTCCGTGAAATGGATACCCGCATACACGCGGCCCATCGCCTGCTCCTGCTCGGCGGTGGATAGCGACGGATAACTGCGCGTGATCGCCTTCACCGGCAGATCCACCAGCGGCGGCGGCAGCGGCGCGACCGGCGCATTGACCGTGCGCGTGAACTTCACCGCATCGCTCTTGAAGTAGCGCCGCATCGTCTGCGCGGCCGCGCCGGTCAGCGTGGTCGACGCGCACGGGAAATCCGGATACGGCGGCGTCTGCAGGAACGGCCGCCACGTCGCATCGCTCTTCGTCAGCGAATTGCCGTCGTCCGGCCAGCGGATCGCGGTCACCGGCCGCCAGAAGTTGTACTGGTACTTGTCGGTGATGTTGGTAATCGCCGCATCGGCCAGCGACATGTTTACCAGCGCGAACAGCCGCGCATGCTGCCAGCGGTCGAGCCCGCGGCTGGCCACGATGAGGCGCACGTTGCCGTTCCAGTCCAGGCCGCCGCCGGCCCAGAAGCGCGCGATGTCGCTGGGCGGCGAGTTGGGCTGCGCACCGCGCACGCGCGCGTCGCCGATCGACTTCACCAGGTTGTATTCGGATGCGTACTTCGCACTGGTCACCTTGAAGATCTTCGCCCGCAGCGAATGGAACTGCGCCGCGCTGTCCACCGCGAACGGCGTGACGAACGCCCAGCCCATGAACTGCGGCGTGGTGGTCGCCGGAAATTCCGGCGCGGGCGTCGGCTGGTGCACGCCCACCGATGGCGGCAGCGAATACGCGGGCAAATTCGGCGTGCCCGAGCCATCGGTCGGCGTAAGACCGCCCGAGCCGTTGTCGGCGTAACGCAATGCAAGCAGCGTATCCGCCGCCGATTCGCCCGCGGCGATGCCCGCCGCTTCCGATGCATCCGGCGCGCCCGGGCCGATCGCGGCGTCGTACATCGCGTTGATCGCGGTCACCGCGTTCGCGCGGGCGGTGCCTTCGGCCGGCGTCGGCGGTGGCGGCAATGCATCCAGCATCGCGAGCAGCGCCGTGCGATTGGCGGCGGCGACGGCCGCATCGGGCGATGCATTGCCCGGCGCGCTCGCGACCGGCCGATACGTGGTGTATCGCGACTGGATCGAGTTCAGCGCGTCATGCACCGAGAGCGACACGATGGCCATCGCGCGCGACTGCTGTTGCGGACCGCCGAATCGCGGCCCAACGGTGGGCCCGCTGGCGAGCGCGTTCCAGTCCGTCACTGAATCGGCCTGCGCGGGCAGCGCGAAGCACAGCGCGAGCGCCGCGGCCAGGCGCGTGCGTGCGCGCCGGGAAAGCGTGTGGGGAGAGTTCATGGCGTTGTCCTGTGGGGGAAGGAGGACGCGCCTGTCCGCTGGCGCCGGGCAGGCGCATTGGGTTCCAACGCAATGCGTGTGCGAAACCGCCGTCCTCAGGTCGCGTGGTCGCGAGCGGGCGATGAGCGGCGATGTGGTGGCATGGAAGTTGGCGGAGAGAAGCACCGCCCGTAGCCCGACTAAGCGGAGCGCACCGCGCTGGCGTGAACTCGATAGTGATGAACACGCCGCAGCGCGATGACGTAATAAGCGGCCTTATTTCTGGATCGAGGGCTTCGGGCCCGATGCGGTCCGCTTATCCGGGCTACGAAGCCTGCACCGCACTTCGCGAAATCAGCGCTGCTCCAACCGCTTTATTACGGCATCCGGATCGTCTGGCGACACCAGGATCGTGTAACCCTCTTGAGTCGGAATCCTGATTACCTTGCCCGGATCGGTAATCGCCACGAAGGCCTTCTTTCCATTCTCGATGTCGAACCATCCAAGCTGCAATCCCGGCATGCCGATGCCATTGGTGCGCGCACCCAAGCCATCATTCCGGACACGTCCGATCTGCGAGCCGCCCTCGATGCGTCCAAGTGGGACTGAAACCCGATAGAAGCCGCCACCGACCGTGAGCGACGACGCATCCACCCGCATGCGGACCGACGCAAGCTGCCAGAGTCCAAATCCGGCAATTAGTCCCGCAATGGCAAGCACGAACAGCGTAGCGCCCTTTGGCGCCCGCCCCTCGTTCATCCAGATCGTCACGCCAAAGACCACCAGCAGAGGCAAGACGCCGATAAGAAACAATGCAAGAAGCGATCTCACGTTCAGCGCGTGCAGCGAAACGTCAATAGGCGTCGTCATACCTGACTCCAGCTGCTTTGCAGGCGTAACTCGAGACCGCTTCGATAGCCAGTGGCATCTGTTCGGCGGGAATATCGACGAGGCGAAGGTTGGCCAGCGACCAAAGGACAGTGGTGACCTCTTCGCGTATTGTCTGTCGGATTACATACAGCGTCCACCTTGAACCTCGTAAGAACCTCCGGCACGAAATCGAGGTATCGGTGCGTTAGTGCTTCACGAACTTCAGGGTTTTTGTGCAGCGTCAAGCACGCCTCGCAAACGTGAACCGCGCCCTTGAGGAGGCCGTCCGCCTTGTCACCCATTACGCGTTCGATGATTGAGTAAGGGCCGTCCACGCGAAGCCACAACTTGAGGAAATCGCCCAGTTGCTCGAGGTAAAGATCTCCCATGTTTCTGCCGTCGCATGCACCTAGTCTCAGCTCAGGGATATGCTCCAAAGCCAGCCCACAACAGGCGGAAAGGTTGTCATGCGGGGTCACGACGACTGTACCCATGATCTGGGAGCATCCCTTCCGCATTTCCGCGTGATCTATCGACTGGCGCCGATCGTCCGCGCCGCTGTTGAACGGCATCCAAGAGTTCGATTGAAGCGACACCCGACCTTGTTGAATCAAGGGAGCAAGTCGATCGTTCGCTACAAGCTGGTCGATGATCCGCGCACCCGGCTGTTCGCTTTCAACGGTTACGAGGCTGAAGATTCCCGACTCTGCAGCCGTGGCGGCGGCATTGATGACGCTATCCAGGGGCACCCATTCCAGATGATCTGTGCCGGTACTGATGTTGAGTTCCGATAGACCCGCTTCACGAAGTCCGTCTATGGCGATCCGGGCGGTTCGCGACGACTTCCCCCAGTAGCCGTTGGACACGACCCTGCTCACGAGAGCTTCGTCGGAGCAATAGCGTATGGCCGAGTAGAGATCTTCCCTTAGCATCATGGCCTCGCCTCCGCTGAATACGACCAGCGCGAGGTCGGGAAAGGCCAACTTTGCTTCGGCAATCCTTGCGAGAATGACTTCTCTGCTCAGGCGCCCTTTGACTGAGGGGCTCGACTCGAAGCAGCACTGCCTGCAAGCGGCCGTGCACTGATACGTGCATAGGATTGTGAGCGTGTGCGGACCGAACGATCTTGGTACGACCATTTCCTGCCTCCAGGTGATCGCTTTCACGCATTGGCCGTGCGGCCACCGCCATACGACTGCGTGAGAACACCCTGCCCGCATCCAGGCCGGCACCCGCACCCCGTACGTGGCCGTCGCACTTGCCCAGCTTGGCGGACCTCTTTGCCGGCCCTCTTCCCCTTAGCTGGATCCAGGCGACTTCGTTCTCCGCTACGGATGACGTGAATGCGCCGGGATCTGGCGGCAACGGCCCACGAAGCATTTTCAAGAACTGAACTGCTCGCACTCCCGCGAATCGCAGCCCAGGTAGCGCACATCGTCCTTCGAACGCAGCACCGCCTTGTGCGCGCCGTTGATCGAGAACTGCCAGTCGATGCCATCGCTGCGGACGGTTCCGCCGATGGCGCACGGCGCGTCCTCGTAGTCCTCGTCCCACGTGCGCGCATCGACGGGATGACTCATCGCGAAGAACGCCTCGGCTTCCTCGCTGGTGAGCGCCCATGCCTTGCAGCCGTCGACCGCATCGACATCGGCCGAGGCCGTGTCCAGTCGCGGCTGAATGGACATCACGTACGGCACCGCTTCGTCCTGCATCTCGCCTTCGCCGTCGAAGTCGTTCTCCATCGTGCCATCGTCGGTGGAGACCACCGCCGTCGCGACGGCGGGCGGGTCGAGGCTCAAGGCCGGCGCCATGCCCGCCTCCTTCGAAACATCGTGGCAACCGGCGACGGCCAGCGCGATGCAGCCCAGCGTGGCGCACGCGAATGCGCGCTGAAACATGGTCCCCATGCGAATCCCCAACCTCGACTTGGCGCCAAGTTGGCTTCGAATGCAGCGGCGGGGAATCGGACTAATCTGAAAGTGCTTCGGAAGTCGCCCAAGGATTTCGGCTAGATTTCCCTCGCGTCGCGTTCCCTTCCCTCAAGGACAGGAAGAGCTTGCCCGATGGCCAAACGCTTCATCCCCATTGCGTTGTGGATAGCGGCGTTGTGGATCGTCGCCACGGCCGCGGGCGCGCACGGCGGCGGCCTGGACAAGCACGGCTGCCACCACGACCGGAAGAACGGCGGCTACCACTGCCACCGCGGCACGCCGCCGAACGGCACCACGCGACCGGACACCAACGCACACACGCTAACGAACGGACCCGGCGTCACCCCTTTTGGCAACTGCGCCCAGGCGCGTGCGGCGGGCGCCGCGCCCGTTCGACGCGGCGACCCAGGCTACAGCCGTCGCCTCGATCGCGACGGCGACGGCATCGGCTGCGAGTAGCCCTTGGCCGGGTGATGCCTCCGGCCCTGCCCCACTGTGGCGCCCCGCCCAACCGCCTGCGACACTCCCCCCATCGCCTGGGGAGGTGGATCAGATGGACCTTCGATTCGGTGGCAGCCCTGCGCTGCTGATCGCGCTTGGACTCGCGCTCGCGCCCGTCGGCATGGCGCATTCGGCGGAGGCCGCGGACAACGTCCTGTCGCGCGCCAACGACTCGCAGGAACAATGGTTCCGCCAGCAGCTGGCGCAGGCGCATGCGATGGCGCGCGCGAACCAGTTCGACCGGGCCGGCATCGCGTTCGCGCGACTGGTGGACGACCCGATGCTCGCCTCGCTGCCCGTGGCCGAACAGCGCGCCGCGTTGTCCCGGGCCGGCTGGGTGGCGATCCAGCGAAACGACCTCACGCGTGCGCTGCCGCTGTACCGCCGCGCGGTGGCGGTGGACGATTCCGATCCGGACGACTGGTATCGCATCGCGATGATCGAAGTCGACGAGCGGCGCTTCGACGCCGGCGCGGTCGCGTTCACGCAGATCGTCGAACGATGGCCGCATCTGCTGAAGAACGTGGAAGAGCGCCCCATCATGACGCTCGTCCGCGAGAGCACCACCGGTTCGCCCGAACGCGTGGCGCTGTTGCGCGCCCTGTTCGACGCCAACTGGAACGGACGATTGGGCGCATCGTCGGAAGTCTGGTACGAGCTCGCCGTCGAAGCGATGGATCGCAACGACCCGAATACCGCCCGCGCGGCCATCACACGCATCGCCTCGCCCCGGCCACTGGTGCGCCTGCATGCCGACAAGCGCTTCGACAGCGTGATGCCCGGCGCGGGTTGGGCCACCAATGCCGAACGCGCCGCGCAGCTCGAGATCGACGCGCTCAGCGAACAGGCCGAACTCGCACCGGACGACCTGGAAGTGCGCGCCTATCTCATGGGCGCCCTGCTGACCGCCGGCCAGACGCAGCAGGCACTGGACCTGGCGACGCGGACGCTCGACACGATCGCGCAGGCATCGCCGGACGAGCCGCCGTTCAAGAACCTGGACGACCAGGTCTGGCTGATGAACGATCGCGCCATCGCATTGCGCCGGCTCGGCCGCACCGATGAAGCCCTGACCGAACTGCAGCGCGCCGCGCAGCTTTCCGAGGAAGGCGACCAGAACGTGAGCCAGGCGCTGAACCTGGGCGTGTTCTATTGCAGCCTGAATCGTCCGGACGATGCGCTCGCCGCGATCCGTACGCTCGGCCAGGTGAGCGGCTACGGCCGCATGGTCGAAGCCGGCGTTCGTCATTGCGCCAACCTGCTCAAGGGCAATCGCTCCGCCGCACGCAAGGCGCTCGCGTACCTTCGCGATCATCGCAAGGAAGGCCAGCAGGCCTACCTCGAAGCGCTGCTGTACCAGGGCGACCTGGACACGGCCGCCGCGCAGCTGAGGGAGCTGCTGTCCACGTCCGCCGAACGCGGCGGCACGTTGCGATGGGTGCAGGACTACCTGCGCCCCGCGCCATTGCCGGGCGATGTCGCGGCGCGTGAAGCGCGCAAGGCGCTGCTCGCGCGGGCGGACGTGCGCGAGGCGATCGACGCCGTCGGACGCATCGCGCATTACGACCTCTACCTGACCAGCGAGATGGACTGAGCGGAGCGCCGCGATGATGGTGCGACGTACGTGGTGGTGGGCGGTGGCCGCTGGGGCCGCGATTGCGTTGGCCGTGTGGTGTTTCCTTCCGCTCGGCACGCGCGCCGTTGCGAAGCCCGAATCGCGAGTGGCGTTTCATCCCACGCTGGAGACACCGCATTACGCCATCATTTCGCATGCCGACGATGCGCAGACCAAGCAGGTCGCCGACGCGGTCGAAGCGCTGCATCGCGGCTTCCACGACCTTTTTCCCGCCGTGCCGTCGCAGCGGAAGGACGGTCACAAGCTGCAGCTGTTGCTGTATCGCGACCGGGCGCATTTCAAGGCGAACAACCACAGCAAGCCCTGGGCCGAGGCGTATTACCTGCCGCCCACCTGCTACGCGTACTACGCCGTCGGCGAGCGAAATCCATACCACTGGATGCAGCACGAAGCCACGCATCAGCTGCACACCGAACTGGCCGGCTTCTCGCACGCGAAGTGGTTGAACGAAGGCCTCGCGTCGTACCTCGGCGCAAGCCGCATCGAAGCCGGCAAGTTGCAGCCCGGCACGGCGGACGCCAACGCGTATCCGATCTGGTGGTTGTCGAGCCTGTACCTGAGCGGAAAACTCGACGAGGACGTCGCGCAGGGCCGCGTGATCCCGCTGCGCGCGTTGATCGAAGGCACCGGTCCGCCAATCGGCCAGCACGTCAACCTGTACTACATCGAGTACTGGAGCCTCACGCACTTCCTGCTGCATCACGACAACGGCCGGTACGCGAACGCATACCGGACGCTGCTGAAGGGCGATGGCTCGCTGGCGCAGTTCGAAGCGGCGCTGGGTCCGGTGGAGCAGGTGCAGGCGCAGTGGTACGCGTATCTGCAAACGCAAGCCGAGGCGATGCGCTGAGCCCCTGCGGTTGTAGCCCGGGTAAGCGAAGCGCACCCGGGACACCCTCCCCGAAGCCCGAGCCTTGAACCCAACCGGGCGCGTCGATCCCGAACGCGCCCGGCCATATCACGCAACCACACACCGGTTACGGCGGCGCATCAAGCACGCTCTCAAGCACTTCATCCAGGTACTGCGCCTGTCGCTCGAACAACTCCGAAAGCGCACCGGGCGCGATACGGAACTCGGCATCCTCATCGTCGCCGCGTGAACCGGCGAGTTGCGCCAGCAGTACCAGCTGATCGCGCGCCGCCTTCAGTTTGTGATGCGCGAACGCGGGCAACAACACGCCGACGAACGCGGCGTGGGAACAGCAAACTTCCTTTTGCATCTGGGGGTCGCCTATATCCTGGAACCCTCAAGAGAGGGTTCTCATGGACACCGAACAGGGCGAAACCGGGCTGCCTTGGACGCGCGCGGAAGTGGAAGCGACGGTCGCCACCTACTTCCAGATGCTGCGCATGCAGGAGCTCGGCCAGAAGGCGAACAAGGCCGAGCACAACCGCCGTCTACTGCAAGCTCTACCGGCGCGGAGCATTCAAGCGGTGGAATACAAGCACCGCAACATCAGCGCGGTCATGAACCTCTACGGCGCGCAGACGCTGACCGGTTACAAGCCGGCCGCCAACTTCCAGCAACTGCTGGTGGAGATCGTTGGCAACACGTTGGCGCATGACCGGGCGTTCGACGAGGCGGCCATCCGCAGCGTCGAGACGCCGGCCGAAGTTCCGGCGGTGGAGAGCTTCGAGAACTTCGTGGTGGAGGCGCCTAAGGCCAAGGCGCGCGTGCAGGAACAGCGCGCGGAGTGGATACGCCGCTCGCCCATCAAGCGCGACTACCTGGAGCGCGAGTCGCGCAACCGCTCACTCGGTTTGGCGGGTGAGAAACTCGTCATGGAGTTCGAAGCGCGCCGCCTTCATGAGGAAGGCGCCAAGCGCTATGTCGACCGGATCGAACACGTCTCGCAAGTGCACGGCGACGGCACCGGATACGACATCCTGTCGTTCGACGCTGACGGCCGCGAGCGCTTCATCGAGGTCAAGACCACTGCCTACATGGCGGAGACGCCATTCTTCGTCACGCCGAACGAAGTGGACTTCTCCAGCGAACAGTCCCGTCAGTTCCGCCTCTACCGCCTCTTCGCGTCTCGGAAGAGGCCGCAGATGTTTGTGCTGACGGGGGCGGTGGCGGCGAGTTGCCTTCTGGAACCGAAAGATCGGCCTACAAGTTCGCTTCTCAACGCAACGCATTCGACCGTGGGCGTTCACCTTCACACCACAACATGTCGCTTCACTTCAGCACTTGAAAGAGCGATTTGGTACCGCCTATCTAGCGCTGGTTTGTGGGCAAGATGGCTTCGCCACCATAGAGGCAGATGCAGTACTACCATCTCTCCAAGAGCCGGGCGAGCGCCAGTCTTGGCTACGCGTCGACAGGCGTCGAAGGGAACTCTACAAGGTCGTCGGTCCACTTGGAGACTTTCCCCGTAAGTATCCAACGACGACTGAACCGATAATCGAAATACTTGAGTCAGGCAGCCTCGAAGACTTGAATTATTTCGTGCTTCATTCTTCGAGCGAGAGCTTGACTGGATGAATGGATAGGGAGGTAGCGACGATCTTGGGGGATGTCGCGAACCTCCCTTGCCCTAGGGCGAAACCCCTGCTGGGTCGCGACCCTGCCAAAGATGGCTGAGCTTTGCACCTCAATCCCACGCACGATGGAATCGGCAAGCACTAAGACTAGTGTGCCGCCCGGCTTCAGCAAGCGCCTCATCTCGGCCAACATCGCTCGCGAATCCGATGCGTACTTATGCACAATGCGACGATTTCGCTGGGGTAGCGCAGCGATACCTGGCATAGCCGTCTCAATGTCTTGTACAAGAGCATCGCCGTCTCGCAGCGCATTCGCGGAGTTCTCGGTCCCCACGGCGGTTGCTCTGACGTTTCTCAAGTATGGAATTGTGAAGCCCATCCATACGAGAGCAAGGCGATGCCCACGGAGATAGTCAATTGCGTTCAGGTATGGAGGCGACGTGATGATTGCATCCGCGGCTCCACTTTGGATTGCATCTAGCGAGCGGCAGTCACCACGCGCGACACGCGCCGGCGCAGAGTTATCTTCAGCTGATAGTAGGTCTGCTATTCGTCGCGCTGCCCGAATAAAGCCCAAGCCAACATCATAGTCGTTGGTCTCGCGCTTCTTGTGCGGTCTGCTATGGGATACGTCCCAAGCCAAGGAAGCTCCAGCGTGCTTCGTCACAATCGTGCGACTCAGACAAAGAAGAAGCGCATCCAGATGATGCCGATCCAATGTCTCCCGCTGTGCCATCAACGAATGAGAAATGCGCGCAAGCATGGTCCTTTGTGGTTCAGCGAACCAATACTCGACGAATGATTTTGTCTCCGCACATGAAGCGACGGCGGGAATAGATGTGTAACGCGCGCGACGACTACGTGCATCGCGGACCACACGCTCCGCCAGCATAGGCAACTCGCTGACGTCGGCACCGCTTGTCCAGACCCGGCTCATGAGAACCGCTAACGGGTCCACATCGAACCCGTAAGCTCGATGTCCAGCTGCACGCGCCTGCCGCAGAACGACACCTGACCCGCACATCGGGTCAAGCACAACTGAGTTGTTCGGCAGCTCGGCGAGCCACCTGGAGATGACGTCTGGCGCCATCCTTGCGGGGAACGGGTGTATGGGGCGCATTTCAGTCCTTATCGGCGGCCCTAAAGAAGGGCCCGCCGAGGCGGGCCCTTCCGACTACTTATACCCCAATCGGATTCGGCTTCTCACTATCGATCTTGTACTGCTTGATAGCCCGGGCCACATCCTTGCCGGTCATCTTCCCTTCCGCCGCAAGCGCCGCGATGGCGGCGTGGGCGATATGGAAGCGGTCCACCTCGAAGTGGCGGCGCAGGTTCTCGCGGGTGTCGCTGCGGCCGAAGCCGTCGGTGCCCAGTACGGTGTACTTGCCCGGGACGAACTCGCGGATCTGGTTGGCGAAGTTGCGGACGTAGTCGGTCGCGGCGATCACCGGGCCCTGGCGGTTTTCCAGCAGCGTGGTGACGTACGGCTTGCGCTGCTCGGCTTCCGGGTTGAGGCGGTTCCAGCGGATGGCGTCTTCGCCATCGCGCGCCAGTTCCGTGTAGCTCGGGCAGGACCAGATGTCGGCGGTGACGCCGAAATCCTTGTCCAGCAGTTCCGCCGCGGCGATGGCTTCGCGCAGGATCGTGCCGCTGCCCATCAGCTGCACGCGCAGCTCGCCCTTCTTCGCCTTGCCGGCGTCCTTGAGCAGGTACATGCCCTTGATGATGCCTTCCGGCGCGCCTTCCGGCATGTCCGGGTGGGCGTAGTTCTCGTTCAT